>Ga0268263_1000162_pt1 | contig 159046 bp, 145 predicted proteins | sample Biomet5_FD_190358 | JGI IMG/M metagenome (GOLD analysis project Ga0268263, IMG submission 190358) | Microbial communities from bioreactor (seeded with sewage sludge) at LBNL, California, USA - Biofuel metagenome 5 (SPAdes) (version 4) | ecosystem: Engineered > Bioreactor > Anaerobic >... | reverse complement strand
TATCTGGATTACTACAACACTTGCCGCAGAAAGGCTAAACTTAAGGGCCTGACGCCCGCTCTCCACAGGCTTCAAGCCCTCTCCGTCGCTTAACCAAAACTTTGTCTAATTTTTCGGGGTCACTTCAATTGCGGCGGGCGTTTTTATTTGTTTACATATTGCGGCCGGGTTTGGACGGATTATCGAGCTGATTTGCAGGAGTACAAGATCCAATCCAAAATCCAAAGCGAGAAAACCTTTCAATGATTTAAAAAGTCCGGTCGGATATTTGAGCCGATGAAGAGCAGAATAAGTAATGCCGTAGGCTTCCAGTTTCTCTCGGGAGGCGTCTGCCTGGGGGATATTCGACGAAGCAGCGGAGGATCATCATTTTCCCGCGGCATCGATAATGATATCGAGGCCTAATCGATAGTGGCAGACCGGGGAGGAGAATTATGGACCTATGTTTTTCGCCGGTCGTTTGGCCTGAGGGTGAATTGCCGGAGGACGCGGCTGACTATAAGCGATGCGGAATATGCACCCCGAAATCCCGTATCATTTGGGGAGAGGGTACCCCTGGGGCGCCAGTTTTCATTATCCTGGATAACCCCGGTGCGCGCGAGGATAAAGAAGGCAACGAATACGTCTGCGGAACCAGGCAGACGCTGCAGACCGCTTTGCACGATGCAAATTTGGAAGCGAAGGACATCTACCTGACGTACCTGCTCAAATGCAGACCCCTCCGGCAGTATAATAAAGAAGAAATAAGGGCTTTCAGCAAGCCGTTTCTCATCCGGCAGATAAATTCAGCGCGGCCGAAATTCATCGTTTGCCTAGGGGATACCATTGTTCGTGCGATGTTCGATGACGATAATGCCTGTGTAAGGAACCTGAGGGGATCATGGCATGTCTTATTAGGGTATCCCTGCATCGTCTCCTATCATCCGTTGGCCGTGAGGAGGCGCCCAAATTTGATGGGTCAGTTTATGGAGGATTGGAATATGCTGGCGCGCCGCCTACTTTGGCATGCGGGCGATTGTCCGGGACAGCCGTGACAAGTTGGATTGCTGATTGCCCGGCCCCGCTCGTTAACCGTTGAACCGACCATCGCATTCAAAATAGCACTGATTTTCCTGGAAAAGGGAGGATATTATGGAGGACGTTCATCGCGCATGCCCCTGCAAAAGGCTGAAATGTGAAAGGTACGGGAAATGCGCCGAGTGTATACAATACCACGAGAAATACAAGAAGTACCCGCCTTACTGCAAGCGGAAAAGAAAAGGCGAGGAAAATAAGGGGATGGGTTCTGCTCTGGATGAAAAGGGAACCCAGGATTGGCCCACGCCTGATTGAATATGGACAACGCATGCGAAAAGCGGCCGCCTCGTCGCCGGACCATTCAGTGCGAATGATATAAAAAATCCGGCGGCATGCCGGATTCAAGCTGTTGACAAACCTCGTCGTGCTTTCAATTCGTTCCCGGCGACCTGTGCGCCGGGAACGCGTTTCCGGAATCAGTGCGCGCACTGGCGGAAGAAACAAACCCTTGGGTCAGTGCGCCACCGGCAGATTTACAATGGCGGTAACAGATACTACGCTGTCTCCAGGTACTTTCCCTCAAGCCTATGAAGGGTTTCGTGCAGTTTTTCATGGGTTCCCTTCCCCATGACCTCTTCCTCAAACCCCTCAAACTGCTCGAGCAGTTGCTGCTGCACGTCCATCGGCAGCATCCTGTCGCCCGCCGGAAACAGCACCGAATTTTCCTTGTCGATGTGAGCGCGCATCAATTGGATGTAGCTCGTTGCCGCTTCCGCAAACCTTTCAGCCTGCAGCGCACCGCCCTCGGTGGACGCCTTCATCTCGGCGATATACTGCCTGCCCTGGTTGTGCTCGGCGAGCATCTGGCCGATAGGCCCTCCCTCGTTGGGTATGCCGACCTTTTCCATCGCGGGGAACATGAGGCCTTCTTCTTTTCCGTGGTGGCACTTGTCGGCGAACAGGCGAAAGAAGTTGACCATCTCCTCGGCGTCATGGGCGTCCACCACGCCTGTCTGCCTGATCGCGTCGGCCATTTTCTCTAGAATGTCGAGGCCAAACAAGACGCCCTCGTGCTCGGTTCTCAAATCCTCGCTCGCATACTTCATGTGCCGATCCTCCCCTTCAATCGATTACGGATCACTCGCAAAGGGCCTTCGCCACAGCGGCAGCCTTGGCAAACTCTTCCTCAACAGGATTCCAGTTGCATCTGATTTCCGGCTCCACAACCTTGAACCCGGCGTCGGTCAGCCGCTCCCGAAGGACCTTCGTCGATTCGCCGCTCCAGCCATAGCAGCCGAAAACCGCCGCCCTTTTGTTTTTGAACTTGAGTTCCTTCAAAAAGTCCAGCCATCCGCCCACGGAGGACAAAATGTTCTGCCCCACGGTGGGCGAGCCGACCGCGATCGCCTTCGATTTAAAGACCTCGGTCATGATGTCGTTCTTGTTCGTCTGGGAGATGTTGAAGATCTTCACCCTCGTATCAGGCGAAAGGGCCGATATCTCCGACGCAAGCCTGTGGGCAAGCTGCTTTGTGCCATCCCACATGGTGTCGTAGGCAATGGTGATCTGATCCTCCTGGTATTCCTGGGACCAGGCATAATACTTTTCGACGATCTGCAGCGGGTCTTTCCTCCAGATAGAACCGTGGCTCGGCGCGATGATCTCAATCGGCAGGCCCAGCGACTGAATTTCTTCAACCTTCCTTTTGACCAGCGGAGAAAACGGATTCAGGATATTGGCGTAATACTTGAGCGCTTCCTCCCAAAGCAAACAGGGATCGGCCCTGTCGTTAAACAATTCCTCGACGGCGTAGTGCTGGCCGAAAGCGTCGTTGGAAAACAGGATGTTGTCGCCCGTCAGATAGGTTGCCATGCTGTCCGGCCAGTGCAGCATCCGCATTTCCACAAAGACCAGCTTCTTGCCGTTGCCGATGTCCACGGAATCGCCCGTCTTGACCACATGAAAGTTCCACTCGGGGTGGTGATACTGCCCCACCAGCGACTTGATGGCGTTGGCCGTGCAGTAAATCGGCGCATTAGGGATCTTCTCCATCAGCGCGGGCAGCGACCCGCTGTGGTCGATCTCGCCGTGGTTGGCGACGATAAAATCGATCGCCTTGAGATCAATCTCGCTTTCCAGGTTTTCAATGAATTCGGTCGAGTGCGGCTTCCATACCGTATCGACCAAAACGGTTTTTCCCTCCCGAATCAGGTACGCGTTCTGGCTGGAACCGTGGTTGATCGTATAATCGGCGCCGTGAAAAGACTCCAGTTCCCAATCCATCTTGCCGACCCAATATACGTTTCCCTTGATCCGCTTCTTCATTGGCCATCCCCCTCAATCGTCCGAGAACTAAACTTGAAGAATAAGCAACTTTATTACAAATGTTCGGAACCCATATTATGGTTGCAGTATAGCAGGATCGCCATACCTCAGTCAAGCTCATACGCCGGACGGGTTATCTTTATCTATTCCTTTTTATCAACCGATTTATCCGGGCATAATCAGGTTCTGACGATTCTAACAAAAGGAAACATTGGTGTCTATCTTTTCGCGGCGGCATCCTCTACAATCTAGGCGACCATCAGATTGCGGGAGGCGGCGGCGTTATGGCATCTATACAGCTTATTCTACAAACGGTATCCCTTGCACTCTTCGTTTTCCTGACCCTGAGCGGAAAAGTGCAGATTTGGATGGGCCTGTTCGTTTTATCGATCTTTGCCGCGCTGATACTGGGGCGCGTTTACTGCGGCTGGATTTGCCCGATCAACACCGTTATGAGGGGCGTTTCCTGGCTCAAAAAGAAACTGCGCATCAAAAGCGCGCGGATTCCCGAATGGCTGACAAAGCCGTGGACGCGCCTGACTGTCTTGGGTCTGTTTCTCGCGGCGTTCATTTTTACCCTGATATCCGGGAAAAAGCTGCCTGTCCTCCACGCTCTTTTTGCGCTGGGCATTATCCTGACGTTCTTTTTCCCAGAGGAGTTATGGCACCGGTATCTGTGCCCATACGGCCTGATTCTGAGCCTTCCCGCCCGGAAAGCCAAGCGCTCAGTGGCCATCGATCCCAAACTGTGCAACAGCTGCGGGATGTGCAGGCGCGCATGCCCGGCTAAAGCAATCGAAAAACGCGAACACTATCATGAAATCCAAAAAGGCGATTGCCTCGTATGTATGGAGTGTTCCAGGGTGTGCAAGCAAAAGGCCATCCGCTATCGGAAAGATTTCGCAAAGCAGCAGCTTGCGTTGTAAATACAACGGATGAAAGGCCGCCTTTCTGTTAGAATGGATTCGTGGAAGAACCAGGAAGATCCGGCATCAAGCAATGGGAGGGATCAATATGATTGAGAAGGCGTATGAGCTGGCGGTTACGGACGAAAAGACAATCCAAAGGGTAATCCTCGACGAGAACCTCCATTATCTCCATATGGTGTTTCCCAAGGGAGAAGGATTGCCTGTGCACTTTTCGAACTCCAACGTGTATATGACGGTCGTCCGCGGCAGGCTCTCGATCGGCCTCGACGATCAGGAGGTACACGTCTATCCCGCCGGCACGGTGCTCAAGATTCCATTTAAGACCAAGATGAATGCGAGAAACCTGGACGACGCAGTTCTGGAGCTGATCGTAGTCAAGGCGCCCGCACCCAAGGAATAAGGCAAGGGGTATCACGCCCCCAGGGCAGTATCATGTCCCTTTAGACACAGGAGGGACATGCGGCCGCCCTGGGGGTTCTTTATCCCCTGCTTACCTGAGGATGCGAACCGTTCCGGCTCCGCCATCCACACGGACGCGGTCGCCGGTTTGCAGTCGGGTGGTCGCCACGTTTACGCCGACGACGGCGGGCTTGCCGAGCTCGCGGGCCACGATGGCCGCGTGCGAAAGGGGCGCGCCGATGTCGGTTACGATGGCGGCCGCCCGTGGAAACAGCGGGGTCCAGCCCACGTTGGTGGTGGCGGCCACCAGAATTTCACCGGGCTGCAACTGATCTCCCTCCTCAAACGAGCGCAGCACGCGAACCGTGCCTTCCACGCGGCCCGCCGCGCCCGAGAAGCCGGTCAGCACATCGCCGTCCGCCTGCGGTTCGGCGGGCGCTGCGGCATCGTAATAGTCCATGCGCCGCATCGGATCCCGCATCCACTGCTCCGGCTCAAACCGGCCCCGGATGAATGGCGGGAACGGCGGCATCGCGCGATACCGCTCAAAGCTCGCGCGCCTCGCTTCGATCCATCGAAGCATGCTCCGGTCTCCGTTCAGCAGCATCGGAACCTCGTCAACGTACAGCATGAATACACCCTCGCCGATGCCCGCCAGCGCACCCAGTTTTATGAGGAGCAGCCGGATCACCCGGAACACGCGCACGAACTCCGAGCGGATCGACTCCCGAATCTGCGCGTATTTGGCGGCGGATTGCAGCTGTTTTTGAAGCCAATCCCGCTTGCCCGGATATCTTTGAGCGAAGCGCGCCACTGCCTCGTCAAAGCGCGCCTGCTGCGCGGCAAGCAGCCCATCCACGTCCAGTTCGCCCGCCTGCTGAAGCTGGCGTTTCAGCCAGTCCGGGTCATCGCGCGGGTACGGGTAGAACACCTCGAACTCGTGCGGGCTGCGGTGGCCGTAGCGCCTGAGGTATTCGGCGCGATCGAGCTTGCCCCTCAGCACCGCGTCGAGCCCGACCAGCGGGCCCATGCTCTCCAGGCCGCCGCCGCCGCGCAAATGGCTCATCAGCGCGCCGACGTCCTGCGGATCCACCAGCTTCATCAGCCGGTTGCGCAGCGTCATCAGCGTGATCGCGCCGGACGCGCCGCCAAGAAACACATCCCACATCACAGACACATACCCGCGGACTTCATCCCACAGCGGCCTCAATTCGCCCACTGTGCTCGCCGCCCCGATGCGCGCCTCCATATCGTCGCACCATGCGGGCGTCTTTTCGAGGTACTGCTGCCGGTTCTTCATCGCCCGATTGAGGCGGCGGATATTTTTGACCGCGCGGACGGATAGCTCCCTTGCGGCCCAGCGAAAGCCCATCGGATACCTGGGCACGGTCATGCCTGCCGGCGCGTTGCCAAACGCGTCCGCCACCAGCTTCAGCGCAGTCTTTTGCTTGACGCCGAAGGACTGCAGAAACGAACTCACGATCGAGATGTTCGTGTACACCCGGCCGCAGATGTTGCCCGACCAGATGTAATAGCCGGCCATCTTGGTGGTCTCAAGGTCCAGTGCGCGGATCAGGCTCCAAGTGAATGGGCTCATCACATCCGGAATGGCTTCGCTCACGTTGAAGTTGGTCCACATGAAGTCCTTGTCCAGGCTTTCGTTCACCTCGTAGGTATCCCGGTTGATGGTTCGCAGCGTGGTCACCGGGCGGGACTGCAGGATGTACACATTGCCGCCGGCGACAGCCCACTCGATGTCCTGCGGGGCGCCTTCCTGAGCGTGAATCCGCTCGGCCAGCTTGAACAGATCCCGCGCGCAGGGCTTCAGCGCGGCGAGGCCGTCATATCGGCCGCCCGGGCGCCGAAGCGTGAAGGCGTGGGCGTTGGCCTCGCCCGATACGAGCGATTCGCCAAGCCCTTCCACGTAATTGCCCACCATGCGTTCGTGGCTGCCCGTCACCGGATCGGCGGTAAACAATACGCCCGCCATTTCCGCCGCCACCATCCGCTGCACGACCACGGCGATCCTGTGCGAGCCTTGGATTCCCTGCGCCTGGCTGTACGCGGCCACGCGCTCCGATCCGGCGGATTCGAAGACCCGCTGAATCGCTTTGCGCAGCGCGCCCTCCCCATCGACATTCAGTACCGTCTCAAACTCGCCGGCAAACGAGGCCGCCGCCGAATCCTCGCTCAGCGCGGAGGAGCGCACCGCCAACTTTTGCCCGCCCAGTCCCAGGGAAGAAGCCCGCTCCAGGACCGCGCGCCATTCGGATTGCCTCAGTCCATTCCCGTCAAACGAGTCCGGAAAGATCACGAATCCATCCGGCACCGGGTAACCCTTTTGGTACAACTTCGCGAGCATGCCGCCCTTGCCGCCCGCCGATGCGTATTCCCGTTCAGAAAACGACGAAAATGATGTAACCATTCTCAATCCCCCTCGATGCCGCGCCGGATCATCCGGATGCAGCCCAAAAACCGCCCGACAAAATCGCTCAGATACTGGGCGTTGTCCTTGCTCTTTTCCATTTCCGCGAGAAAGCGCCGCTCGAACCCGTCTATCGTCATCGCGATCAACTCCAGCGCCAGCGCGCGGTCTACGCCGGGCCGCAGCTTCACCGCCTCGAACAGGGCGTACCACGCGTCCGTATCCGCCTTATTCTGGCCTCCATACCGGCTCCAGATCTCCTTGCGCACCTCTGGCGGCGCGGCGTAGAACGCATCCCTTATCATGGCGAAGATGTCCGGATGCTCCAGACAGTAGCGCAGCTTGATGGGCGCATAGACCTCCAGCCCTTCAAAGAAGCCGAGATTCAGGATGCCTTGCATCTGGACGGAAGCGTGATAGTGCCGGACCGCGCGCTCTACAGAGCTCAGATACAGCTCCTTTTTGTTTTTAAAATGATGAAACAGCAGCGCCTTTGAAACGCCCGCCGCCTCCGACAGCATCTGCGTGCTGGCTCCCCGGTACCCGTGAGCCGCGAATACACCCGCGCACGCGGCCAGGATGCCCTCCTTGTCATACAGCGTCGCCGGCACAGAATATCCCCCTCCAAAGAGATTAACCGATCGGTCAGCATTATTCTAGCATATGCTGATCGATCGGTCAATATGGCAAATTCCTTGGAGTTGTATCAGTAGTAGGCCATCTCCAGCTCGTCCAATTTTTTCATAAGCCCGACGAAATCGCTGGCCACGGCGTTGGCATTCTGTTTGGCGACACCGCCGGAAAGCGCGTCGATGCTGGCCTCGTAGCTGGCGGCGCTCTGCCGCGCGAGGCTGTTCAGGTTGGGCTTGAGCCGTGCCCAGACGCCTTTCATTTCGCCGATGGTGTTCGCCGCCGCCGCCCAGTCTCCCCTTTCGGCGTTCAGCGCCACCTCGTGCCCCAGATAATCCAGCCGGACCAGGTCGGTCGGCATGGTCACCTGAAAGTAATCGTATATGTCGGGAATCACCTTGATGATCTGGATAGCCCGCGCCTTGGTCTCCAGCGCGTTTTCTGCTCCGATCTGCCGCTCCAATGACGCAAGCGGCGCCCTGATGCCATCGATCAGGCCGGCCGGCACGCCCGCAGCCTGGAGGGCGGGCCCCAGCTCGGCCAGATCTTTTTTGATCGCGTCGGCCATCTGCCGCGCTTCCGCCCAGTCGCCGTAGTACGTATCGTTGATGATGTCCTCGGCGGCGCTGTCCAGTTCAACCAGTTGTCCCGGGGGCGCCGCCTTCACAGCCACGGGTGTGGCATCCGGCGTGGGAGTGCCCGCGCTGATCATACAGCCCGCCAGCGATAGCGCCATCGTGCACAGCGCAGCGACGGCAATCAGGCATTTCCCATTCATGCGCGTACCCCCGATTGAAGATGTCAGGCATATCCTGACCCGAGGCATAAAAAGGATACCTGCCAACATTTGCGCCATTTCATAGATCAAAATGGTCGTGCTAGAGCAAGATCGCTGAAATGGCAAACAGCAACGCGGAAACCCCGACGCCTATCAGGCAAAACGGCAGTTCGGACTTCACATGTTCAATAACAGGAACGTCGGATAGGGTCGCGGACAAGATTGCCGTTTCTCCAAGCGGCGAAGCGTTGTCGCCCAACGCTCCGCCCGCCAGCACAGCCCCTATCATGAGGGGGATGCTGATCCCGGCGGAGGCGGCGAGCGGCACCGCCATCGGCATGATGAGCGCCCAGGTTCCCCAGGCGGTTCCCATAAAATAAGATGTGAAGCAGCCGACCAGATAAACGGCGGCCGGAACTAAAAAGGCGGGAATCCTGGACGCAAACCCGGCCACAAATCTTGCGAACCCCAGCTCTTCAACAATGCTCGACAAGCCCCAGCTCAAAATCAGAACGACGATCGGGGGGATCATTTCGTTTCCGCCGGACAGGAAATGGCTGTCCAATTCGCGCAGCGGGATTTTTTGAAACAGGTAAAATACGCAGGTCAGCACCACCGTGACCAATCCGGAGATGAAAATGGACTTTTCAAACTCGGCGTTCAGCAAGGCGCCCCAAAACCCCGGCCCCTTCCCGCGCCCGGTCAGCCACAGAAAGAAAACCGTACTCAAGATCAGGAAGAAAAGCGGCAGAATCAGATTCAGCGGCCTCGGCGGAGCCTTCTCCTCAAATGTGCACTGCTCATGGGCTTCGTCGTGCCCATGCTCCTCTTCGAACGTCTTGTCCTCATCCGACGCCTGAACTTCGCGCTTGAATCCGAAATTGAACGCGATCACCGCGACGCTGATGAGGAGCATCGTGATCGCGTAAAAATTGTATGGTATGCTCTTCAGATACAGTTCATAAGGCGGCAGGCCGACGCCCGCTTTGTTCAAAGAAGATGCGATCACGCCCATGATATAGCCGACGTACGTCGTTCCAAACGGGATGAGCAGGATGAGCAGGCAGGAAGTCACGTTCAGCACGAACGCGAACTTCCTTTTGTTGCCACCCACTTTGTCGATCAGCGCCCTCCCCACCGTGCCGGCGGATATGCCGTGAAAGCAGCAGTCGATGAATGTCACGGGCGTGACCGCCCATACCGCCGCCAAAGCGCCTCTTTCCGTTTTTACCAGCTTCTCCGTCAGCTTCGCAAACCCTTTGATGCCGCCGGAGAGTTTCATGATCTCGGCAAACGCGCCGAACAAAAACAGAAAAAAGAGGATGTATACGCTTTCCTCATTTGCCGCGGACCGAACCAAGTGGTCCCCGGCATCGATCATCCCCTGTACGATATTCCCGTTCGCCAGCGCGATTCCGCCGGCCAGGATTCCGACGATCAGCGATGGAATGATTCCCTTCGTCAGCGCCGCGCCGAGTATGACGATCAGCGGTATGATTACCGATAGCAGTCCGTTCCCCACGGATCAAGCCCCCACTGAGATGGTCCAACACATATCCTGCCTGTTCCTTGCCATAGTATCCGCCTTTTACAAGGGAAGCGCGGAGTGTAAATTTTTCGCGTCACATTGACAAAATTGAATTTGAAGCATAGAATGGTCGTATCAAGTATTTTCGTTTTGAGGTGCGGTATGGAGACCCTATACGAGCAAAACGCAAAGGTGTTCAAGGCTTTTTGCGATGAAAAGCGGCTTCGCATCCTGGAGCTTCTGCGCAGCGGCGAGAAATGTGCCTGCGTGCTGATCGAGAAGATGGGGATGCCGCAGTCGTCGCTCAGCTACCACATGAAGGTCCTGTGCGAGTCGGGCATCGTGGAAAGCCGGGAAGCGGGCAAGTGGACGCATTACCACATCAGCGAATCGGGCAGCCGACTGGCGATGGAACTCTTGACACAGATCACCGCGCCCGCCGAACCGCCCGAAGCGGACGCCTGCTGTGCTGACGCGGATTAGAAGGAGGTTGATGGTATGAAGGCGTACATCGACAAGCGGAAGTGCGCGTCCGACAACCGGATCTGCAAGCCCATGAAAGAGTGCCCTGTCGGCGCGATTTCGTGGGTTGAGGACGAGGAAGAACCGCTGGGCTCGCGCATGGAAATCGACCAGGATAAATGCAATGGCTGCGGACTGTGCGTTTCGCTTTGCTGTGGCCATTGCATTGAGATCAAGTGATCGCACTTTGATGAATAAGCAGGGGGGCATTAGGATGGCCAAGGGTGCGAGATTATCCTTTCTCGACCGGTTCTTGACGCTATGGATATTCCTCGCGATGGGAATCGGGGTTTTGGGCGGATACATTTTTCCGAATCTCGCCAGAACCCTTGAAACCATGAGCACCGGCACGATCTCCTGGCCCATTGCCATCGGCCTGATCGTCATGATGTATCCGCCGCTGGCGAAGATCAAGTACGAGGAAATCGGGAAAGTCGCCGGTAACAAAAAGGTGCTGGGGCTATCCCTTATCCAGAATTGGGTTGTCGGCCCCATTCTGATGTTCGTTCTCGCGCTTCTGTTGCTGCCGGATATGCCCAACTATGCGGTCGGGCTGATCATCATCGGCCTCGCGCGCTGCATCGCCATGGTGATTGTCTGGAACACGCTGGCAAACGGCGATAATGAATATTGCGCCGCGTTGGTCGCGCTGAATTCCATCTTTCAGATTCTGTTCTACTCGGTCTACATTTACCTGTTCGCGTCGGTCTTCCCCAAATGGCTGGGGCTGTCGTGGGGCGGGCAGGCCATTCACGTCTCCATGGGAGAGGTGGCAAAAAGCGTTCTGATTTACCTCGGCATTCCGTTTGCCGCCGGGTTCCTCACGAGGTTTATCTCCCTCAGGGTGAAAGGCAAAGAATGGTACGAGAAGGTTTTCCTTCCCAAGATTTCCCCCTTCGCGCTGATCGCCCTATTGTATACCATCGTCGTCATGTTCGTTTTGAAGGGACAATTCATCGTCGCCTTGCCCCTTCACGTCGTCCGAATCGCCATCCCGCTGCTGTTATACTTCGCCATCATGTTCCTGCTCAGCTTTTATATGTCCTATAAGCTGGGGTTCAACTATGAGCAGACGGCGACTCTGTCCTTTACCGCGGCAAGCAACAACTTTGAACTCGCGATCGCCGTCGCGGTTGCGGTTTTCGGGATCGCGTCGGATCAGGCATTCGCGGCCGTCATCGGCCCGCTGATTGAAGTGCCTGTGATGATCGCGCTCGTCAACCTGGCGCTCGCATTGAAAAAGAAGGTTTTTGACAAAAGACAACCGGGTGCGATACAGGGCTGAAGCTGAACGGACTGCGAAAATAGAAAGGGGTATCGATCATGAAAACAATGTCCATCTACGAACCCGCCATGTGCTGCTCCACTGGCCTCTGCGGTGTGAGCGTCGATCCCGAGCTGCTCCGCATTTCCACCGTGCTGAACGCGCTTGAGAACAATGGCATTGCGGTGCAGCGGTATAATCTATCGAGCGCGCCGCAGGAATTCATCAAAAACCAGGATGTGTGTGATCTGGTCAACAAAAGCGGGGTGGATTCGCTGCCCGCCACCGCGGTGGATGGAAAGATCGTCCTGACGGGCAGGTACCCAACGAACGAGGAGATCGCGAAGTTCCTTGACATCCAAGCCGGTATGCTTGACGAGAAGCCGAAAACCGCGAAGGTCAAGATCAAAAAACCCGGCGGCTGCGGCTGTTCGGGCGGAAGTTGCTGCCGGTAGGGGTTCATAGGGCACAAACCCGCGATTGGCTTTTACGGGAACAGATCTGGAGGGAATCCTATGGAGCGTTTCAATCCCCAGGCGATCAACCTGACCAAGTACTTATTTTTCACCGGGAAGGGCGGCGTGGGCAAAACCTCCGCCGCCTGCGCCACCGCTGTCTCCCTGGCGGACAGCGGAAAAAAGGTGCTGCTGATCAGCACCGACCCCGCTTCCAACCTGCAGGACGTGTTCGAAATTGCCTTGAACAACAAGGGGATGCCGATCCCGGGCGTCCCGAACCTCGCGGTGGCAAACCTCGATCCGATTCAGGCCGCCGCCGAATACCGGGAAAGCGTCATCGCGCCCTATCGCGGCAAGCTGCCGGACGTGGTCATCGCGAACATGGAGGAGCAGCTGTCCGGTTCCTGCACCATCGAAATCGCGGCGTTCAACGAGTTTTCAAACTTTATTACGGACGATGCGGTGCAGAAGAGCTATGACCACATCCTCTTTGATACCGCTCCGACCGGGCACACCTTGAGAATGCTTCAGCTTCCCTCGGCATGGAGCAACTTCATCAGCGAGAGCACGCACGGCGCCTCCTGCCTCGGGCAGTTGTCCGGCCTGGAAAGCAAAAAGGCGGTCTACAAGGCGGCGGTTGAAACGCTCGCCGACGGCGGCATGACCACGCTGATCCTCGTCACGAGGCCTGAGGAGGCGCCTTTAAAGGAGGCCGATCGGGCGTCCGGCGAACTGGCCGCGCTGGGCATTCGCAACCAGGTGCTGGTGGTCAACGGAATCCTCGGCGCGCAGGACGACGATACCTCCTCGAAGCTCTACCAAAAACAACAGGCGGCGCTGGCCGGCATGCCGGACGGGCTGAAGAAATTCCCGGCGTATCAAATTCCGCTGCGGGCCTACAACATCACGGGCCTTGAGAACGTGCGCGCCATGCTGACGGACGACAAGCGCGACGCGGCGGAGCCAAGGCCCGAAGCCTTTGAAGGCGCCCGCCTGAAGGCCGTCGTGGAGGACCTGGACGCGGGCGGCAAAAAAGTCATCTTCACAATGGGCAAGGGTGGCGTAGGCAAGACGACCGTCGCGGCCGCGGTCGCCGTGGGCCTCGCGAGGCGCGGCAGAAAAGTTCACCTTACCACGACCGATCCCGCGGCGCACCTCAGGTTTGTAGTGGATGAAACCAGCGGGATAACCATGAGCCACATCGACGAGGCCGCCGAGCTCAAAAAGTACCAATCCGAAGTGCTCGCCAAGGCGCGCGCGTCGGGGATGAGCGAAGCCGACATCGCTTATGTGGAGGAAGACCTCCGCTCGCCGTGCACGCAGGAGATCGCCGTGTTCCGGGCCTTTGCCGAGGTGGTGGAGAAGGCGGACGACCGCATTGTGGTCATCGATACGGCGCCCACCGGTCACACGCTGCTGCTGCTCGAATCCACGCAAAGCTATAACCGGGAGATTCGGCGCACCAAAGGGGAGACTCCGGAATCCGTCACGCGGCTGCTGCCCAGGCTGAAAAGCGCGGAGACGGAGGTCATCATCGTCACATTGCCGGAGGCGACGCCGGTCTACGAAGCCCTGCGGCTCGAGGACGACCTCCAGCGGGCGGGAATCGCGACCAAATGGTGGGTGGTCAATCAATCGCTCTGCGGCACGAAGACGACCAATCAACTGCTTGCGGCCAAAGCGGGCAGCGAAGTCGAATGGATCAGCAAAGTCGCGGAGCATTCGCAGGGCAATTTCGCGCTGATCGCTTGGAGTCCGGACGAGATAAAAGGCGATAAACTCCTCGATCTCTAGCGTGAGCAACTTGTCGAAGTGGGATGGAGGTGGGCTGGGATGGCAAAGCAACCCTGCTGCTCTCAAAAGGGGAAGCCGCGCTTTGCGACATTTACCGGAACGGTCAGCGGGGTCTCCGGGACATCCGCCGCAAAAAGCGGGGGCTGCTGCCGCGGAGGAGGCAAATCCGAATCCGCGAAGCCTTGCGCGTGCAAGGAACCAAAGGTAAAGGAGCGCTGGGTTCTCGATTTTATCGATACGCCCGCCGGAAAGATTCCGCGCGTCTTTGCGCGCCTGGCCTTCCGGGATGTGTGGGGTTCCTGGAAGTGCCGGTGGTCCATCGGGCGCATGGATTACAGGGTCGGGCCCGGGCTGTACTGCGTGGGGGCCCCGGACGAAAAGTCCCCGGTGCTCGTGACCGCCAACTACAAGATGACGTTCGACCGGCTGCGCAAGGAGCTGGAAGGCCTTGACGCGTGGATTCTGGTGCTCGATACGGACGGCGTCAACGTCTGGTGCGCGGCCGGAAAAGGAACGTTCGGAACGGAAGAATTGGTTCACAGGATCGGTGACGTTGAACTCGGAAAGGTCGTCTCCCACCGCAGCCTGATCGTGCCACAGCTCGGCGCCACCGGCGTCGCCGCGCACGAAGTTTTGAAGCGGTCCGGGTTCAGGGTCGTCTTCGGCCCGGTTCGCGCCAGCGACCTGAAAGCCTTCCTCTCGGCGGGAATGGTCGCCACGGAAGCGATGCGGACGGTGACTTTTTCGGTTTTCGACCGGCTGGCGCTGACGCCGATGGAGGTCGTCGCCACCCTGAAGCCGCTACTGATCGCCCTTGGCGTACTGTTCGTCCTGAACGCGGTCGGGCTGGGGCACTATGGACGGATCGACCTGATCGCGCTGCTTGGGGCGATTCTGGCCGGGTGCGTCGTGACGCCCATCCTGCTGCCCTGGATCCCCGGAAGGGCATTCTCGTTCAAGGGGTTCCTGCTGGGCCTGGTCTGGGCCGTGGCCATGAACGCGCTTCAAGGCTTCCCCGCCGCGCCGGGGTACGGCTGGCTGAAGGCCATCGCCTATTTCCTGGTGATTCCGGCCGTGTCGGCGTTCTGCGCGATGAACTTCACCGGCAGTTCCACCTACACGTCGCTCTCCGGCGTCGACAAGGAAATGCGGATCGTGCTGCCCGCCACGCTGCTTTCCGCGGCGGCCGGCGTGGTACTGCTGCTGGTGAACGACTTCATCAGGGTTTTCGGCTGAGAGGAGGGTGCGGCGTGAAGTATTTGAAGGATGTGGCCACGCTCAAGCACAATCCCGAAAAATGCACCGGCTGCGGGATGTGCCTGACCGTTTGCCCGCACAGGGTGTTTGAACCTTGCGAAGGCAAGGTACGGATCGCCGACCGCGACCGCTGCATGGAGTGCGGCGCCTGCGCGCTGAACTGCCCGTTTGGCGCCATCGAGGTGCACCAGGGCGTCGGGTGCGCCGCCGCGATCCTGGCCGGAATGCTGACGGGCGAAGAACCCCGCTGCTGCTGAACCGTTCCACCGGCGGAGCGAAATCAACGACGCATACCCAAGGCTCGCCGAATCCGGCGGGCCTTTCCCTATCTTCCGAAGACACTTTTCATGGAATATCAACCCGTCACAATTCGGCATATCATACACCGAGGCTGCGCGTCTCCGCGCGTTCGAGGGCGCAGGCAGCCGAACCCCGGGTAGACAAAAACGCAAAGAAGGGGTAACAAAATGAGCCAGTGCGATATGTGTCAAAACTACAGAGATCAGTTGGAAGCGTCCATCCTCGACGAACTGTGCGACGCCGGTTTTTACGCGCAAATCGCGGAAGAGGCGCCTACGCCGGTTCTGCGGGAGATCATCATGAGCATCGTCGGAGATGAGTACGGCCACGCGCGCCTGCAGGCATCCCTGCTGGGGGTCTGTCCGCCGCCCGTCTCCACGCCGCCGAACTGCCCGTCGGCAACCGGAAATTTCGTGAACGACGTGGAAACCGCCATCGAGGGCGAACTGGGCGCGATCAGCCGGTATGCGCAGCTCGCGGCGTGCGCGCCGACCTATGAAATCCGGTATCTGCTGACCTCCATTCTGGGCGACGAGTATGCCCATGCGAGGATCTGGACCGCGATGCTGCTCTCGCCGTCGCTGTGCGAGAGGCCGGTGTGCTGAATCCGCCGCCGCCAATGATCGAAGGCTGACGAAAACCCGCCGCCGGCGCCGACGCATGATCGGCTCCGGCGGCGGCACCGATTGGCCTCAGCGCCTAAGCACCTCCTCGAGTTCCTCGGGCGGCATGGGCCTGAAGTAGTAAAAGCCTTGCACCTCGTCGCACATCCGGTTCCTCAGAAAATTCAGCTGCGTCTGGCTTTCCACGCCCTCCGCCACCAGCTTCAGGTTCAGGTTTTTGGCCAGGTTCATGATGACCACCGCGATGGCCTGATCCTTCTCGCTCATGTCGATGCCGCGCACGAACTGGATGTCCATCTTGAGCCTGTCTACCGGCAGCATCTTCAGCCGGTTCAGCGACGAATACTCGATGCCGAAGTCATCGATGGAGATCGTCACCCCCAGCGCCTTCAGGTCGCCGAGCACGCCGATGATGTAGTCCGGCTCCCGCATGGTGGTGCTCTCGGTGATCTCCAGTTCCACCTGGGCCGGGTTCACGCCCGTCCTCCTCAGGATGTCCGCCACCTGCTCGACGAGGCCGGGGTTCCGGAGCTGCACCACCGATAGGTTGACCGCGACGCGCAGGTCCCCCAGGTTCTCCTCCCTCCAGCGCGCCGCCTGCCGGCAGGCGCTCTCCAGCACCCAGGCGCCGATGGAATTGATCAGCCCCGTCTGTTCCGCCAGCGGGATGAACTCCCTCGGCGGAATCATGCCGCATCCCGGCTGAAACCAACGGAGCAGCGCCTCCATGCCCACGATCCGCTCGGTCGCCAGGTCGACCTGCGGCTGGTAGTATACCTTGAGTTCACACCGGTCCAGCGCGCGGTAGAGGTTGTTGGACAGGTTCACCCGGTATTCCACCAGTTCCTTCATGTTGCTGGAGCAGAAGGCGTACTGGTTTTTGCCCTTCTCCTTGGCGGTGTACATGGCGATGTCCGCGTGCTTAATCAGCGTCTGCGCGTCCTCGCCATCGGCGGGGAATACCGAGATGCCCGCGCTGGCGGTGATGAAAATCTCCTGCTCCCGAACCGTGAATGGGTTTCGGAAGATGTCCATCACCTTGTCGGCCACCTTGGAGATGTTCTCCGCGCTCTCGATGTTGTTGACCAGCACCAGGAACTCGTCCCCGCCGAACCGGGCGATGGTATCGGTCTTGCGGAGCGCTTCGGTCAGCTTCCGGCCGACCGCCTGGATTAAAAGGTCGCCGCCCTCGTGCCCCATCGTGTCGTTGATGGCCTTGAAGCTGTCCATGTCCAGGAACAGGACGCCCAGCACCGTGCCGTTGCGCCGCGCCACGTGGATGGCCTGATCCGCGCGGTCCTGAAACAGCTGGCGGTTGGGCAGCGCGGTCAGCGCGTCGTAATAGGCCATGAACCGCACGCGCGCCTCGCTCGTCAGATGTTCCATCGCGCCCGAGACGACCCGGGAGATGAAGGGCAGCGTCGCCAACTGGCTGTCCCGCCACCGCGCGCCCTCGTCCGCGGCCTCGGCGTAGAGGAAGGCGGCGGGCTTTGAGCCCATGAACACCGGGATGATGAGCCACGGTTCGCCGGCCGCTGGCGGGCACAGCGGCCCATCAGGCCCTTTCAGCGTCAGCCGGTACTGCTCCCAGCGCTTCAGTTCCGCGCCGACCTCGCCCGGCGGAGCTTCCCGCCCGCCCGCGCTCAGCGCCTTGATGCCGGTGAGAAGCGTAAACTCCGCGTCCAGCGCGCAGGCCGTCACGGTCTCCGCCTGAAAGTATTCCCGCAGTTGATCGAACAGCTCCCGCATTTTCCCCTGAAAGCCGTCCCCGGTCGCCTGGGAGAAGCTGGACACGACCGAGCTGATCAGCGACTGGGCCCTGGCCTGCGCGGCGTTCTCCGCCAGCCTGAGCAGGTACACCCGGTGTATGCAGTAGGCCACGGCCAGGATCGCCACCAGGATCATGCCCCGGCTCAGATAGGTTCGCGCGTCGATCAGAATGAACCGCTCGGGCGCGGCGCCCCAGAGGTACACCTGGCCCAACAGCATCGAAATCGCCGAGCAGAACAGCATATCGTTGGAGTTGAACACCAGCGCGCACAGGGTGAGGAGCAGCGGAAACGCCCAGCCCGTGTACCCGCCCAGCCCGATCAGGTTGATGTCCAGGATGGGCGCCAGCACCAGCGCGGCAAATGTCAGCAGGCGCTCCAGCTGATGGTACCCCTTGTCCGCGCGTTCCACCACCAGCAGGATGACCCCGAGCGCCACCGGGAGGCCGCTGGCCACCACCGTCAGCGCCGGATCCTCCCCGCCCCACCAGAAATACTCCAGTGAGAACAGCATCGCGCCGCCGACGATCAGCGCCGCGGCCGCGACCCTGAAAGCCATCCGATGCAGGCCGTCGTTCAGGATGCGCTCGTCCGCGCCGGGGGCGGGCGGCTTCAGGGAGTGGAAGCGGCCGATGCAGTAGAGGATTCCCGCTGCCGGGATCGTTAGCGGCAGCGGCGACCCGTGCAAAAGCGGCGCGGGGTGGGCGCATCCGTTGAGGCACAGGGGGATCGCGAAGGTCGCGATCAACAGGTTCGCCTGCCTGCGGACTTCGGGCTTGCCGTCCGATCGCTTCCACCAGAGGAACAAAGCCATGCTGGCGGCCATCGAGGCGACGCAATAGACATGAAACAGCGCGTCATAAACCGTCAAGCCGGTGGAGCGAACCCACCCGGCGGACGTATAGCGGAAGTGATAGACGGCGCCCGCGACGCCCGGCGAAAACACGAACGCGTACAGGCAGGTGGCGGCCGGCAGGTAGAGCAGCGGCGGGAACCACTTGCTGCCCAGCAGCTTTGCGTGGCCCGTCAGCAGCAGCGAAAAGTGCAGCATCGCGCCGTAGATGCCCACGCAGCCGACGGCCGCGATTTTTGTCCACAGCGCGGCGGCGGATTCGCTCGGCGCGACGGCGACGACCGAAAAACCCAGCGCCCAGAACATGAGGCAGAGCGTGATGGCGAAAAAGAGCTGATTCAGCGCTCCCTTTGGACGGAGCCGGAATGCGTAGAGGCCGACGGCGGGACTGAGTGAAGCCAGGATCAGGTAAATCGCGGATAAGTCGATCAAACGGTTCATCAAATCGTTCTCTCTCCACGGCAAGGCCCCGGCAAAGGGCAATGCAAACATCCCTGTAACACACTATATCGGGCGATTTGTCCCGTTTTTTAACAATATTGCAGGAATATCGTTAAAACGATTCACGCGTTTATCCGGGCGATCGACCCATCCGGGCCAGCCGCTCTGCCCCGCCTTGGGTTCTCCAAAAGTTTACCATCTCCTCGGGTTGACATCCCTGCCGCGCGCGCTTAGAATAGATGAAATTATTCATCATGGAGGTGCGAATGATGGAATCGATTCAAAACGTCCGGGCGTACTACGACGCGAACGCCGAGAAGGAGTGGGCGCGGCTGGCGGAGCACCCGTTTGAGTTCATCCTGACGGCCTACATGATGGAGAAGTACGTAAAGCCCGGCGACTCGGTGCTGGACATCGGCGGCGGGCCGGGGCGGTACGCGATTCACTTCGCGTCGAGGGGCTGCCCGGTCACGCTGGTGGACCTGTCGCCCGGGAACGTCGCCCTGGCGGAACGGAAGGCCCGGGAGGCGGGCGTCCCGCTGCGGGCGATCGCGGCCAACTGCCTGGACCTGGACGATCTCGGCCTGGGCCAATACGACCACGTGCTGCTGATGGGGCCGCTGTACCACTTGACCCGCGAGGCGGGCCGGGCGGAGGCGGTGCGGCTGGCGCTGACGCACCTAAAGCCGGGCGGCGTGTTTTACGCCTCGTTCATACTGGCCTTCGCCGCGGTCATTTACGACCTCAAGAACGGCCCGGGCATGCTGCCTCTGGACCTGGCAAACCCGGCCACCGGGAGGCTGATCGACTGCGTCCAAAGCGGCGAGTGCTACGAGGGCCCGGCGTTCACCGACGCCTGCCTGATGCCCCAGAGCCGGATCGAGCCGTTTCTATCGCGCTTCGGCCTCACGAAGCTGGCGCTGTTCGGGCAGGAGGGCATCCTGGCCCCCAACGAAAAGCAGCTTTTGAACTACCCGGAGGAGGAGCGGGCGCTGTGGATCGAGACGGCCAAAAAATTCCTGGAAAAACCGGAACTGCTCGCCTACTCCGAGCACGCGATGTACATCGGGAGGAAGTAAAAAATGCGGCGGATGATCGGCGGGCGCGCCTACGAACTGGTGGACCGCGTTCGGGACGACGAAACCGCCCTCAACGGCTTTCTGTATCTGGCGAAGGCGGTGTTCTCGCTGGACTTTGCGCCCTGGCTCGCGGGCGGCTGGTGGGGCGGGGACTACATCCCCCACGCGCTGATGGACGGGGAAAAGGTCGTCGCCAACGTGTCGGCGAACCTGATCCGAAGCCGCTGGAACGGCGAGGAAAAGCGGTTTCTACAGCTCGGCACCGTGATGACCGACCGGGAATACCGGGGGCGGGGCCTGGCGCGGCATTTGATGGAGGAGGTCATGGCCCGGTACGCGGGAGCGTGCGACGGCGTATACCTGTACGCCAACGACTCCGTGCTGGATTTTTACCCGAAGTTCGGGTTCAAGGCTGTTCAGGAAACTCAGCACAGCCTGCCGGTTGGCAGATCCGGGGAGCCCGTCCGCAAGCTGGACATGGACGGCCCCGGGGATCGGGCGATCCTACTGAATGCCTACCGCGCGCAAGAAAACCGCCACTGCGCGCTGCCGATCGTGGGCAACGAGGGGCTATTGATGTTCTACTGCGGGCAATTCCTGAAGGACTGCGTGTACGAGCTCCCGGGGCTGAACGCCGTGGCCGTCGCGGAATACGACGGCGGCCGCATGCTGTGTTACGACGTGTTCGGCGGCGCCGCGCCGCTGCCGGAGCTATTGAACGCGCTGGCGCGGGAGGATACGCGCTTCTGCGCGCTGGGCTTCACGCCGCTCAACCCGGCGGGCTGCGCCGCGGAACCCCGCCGCGAGCAGGACACCACGCTGTTCGCCTCCGGCGCGCTGGCCCCGCTGTTTCAAGAGAATCAAATGATGTTCCCGCTGCTGTCGCACGCGTGAGACGGTTTAGTCCAGCAGCCGCTCGGCGTTCTCGTGCAGGATCATGTCCAATTCGGGGGCGGTCAGCCCCAGTTTGTAGAGGTAGGCAAGCTCCGCGCCGGGGTCCCACATCGGGTAGTCGCTGCCGAACAGCACGCGGCGGGCGCCGTAGCCGCGGATCAGCGCGAGGGATTCCGCGGGCGTCAGCGCGTAGAAGCTGCTGGAGCAGTCCACATAGATCTCCCGGCCCTTCAGCGCGTCCAGCGCCTCCCGCCAGATGCTCCAGCCGCCGAAATGCGCGCCGATCACAACGAGGCGCGGAAAGTCGTCCAGCACGCGGAGCAGCCGGTTCGGGTTCGAATAATCAAAGCGGCGGTCGCCGGTGTGCGCCAGCAGCGGCACATTCCCCTGGATCTGGTCGTACAGCGGGTACATCCTGGGGTCGTCCAGCGCCACCTCCTGCATGTCAGAGTGGATCTTGACGCCCTTGAGGCCCAGCGCAAGCGCCCGCTCGACCTCGCCGGCCATGTCCGGCTGATCCGGGTGAATGGTGGCAAAGCCCGAAACCTTGGGGTTTTCCCGGCACAGCCCCGCGATAAAGCCGTTGATCGAAGCCGTCTGGCTGGGCGCGGTGGCCACCGAGTGGATGACGTAGCGGCCCACCCCCGCCGCGCCGCCGGCTTTGAGCAGCGCCGAAAGGGTGCCGTCGAACTGGGTGGGGAGGTCGTAGAACCTGCCGATGCTGTCGCTGGCCTTCTGCGCGATGCCGTCCGGAAACACATGGGTGTGAAAGTCGATGATCATGCCGCTCCCTCTTTCGCATGTAGTATAACGCCGCTCGTCGCCGGAATTCAATGTTAATTCGGTTGCGTTTTGGGTAGAATTGTGAGGGCGCGGGGATTTCGTTTGACGATTCCCGGGGCGGCCCGTATAATGGAAAAGGCAATTTTGAGGAAACAGGGTGTGGGCGTGAAAGTGGTCGTGATTGACGGCGCGGGCGGCGGCGTGGGCAAGGCGCTGGTGGAGGGACTCAAGCGGCGCCTGCCGGACGCCGAGGTGATCGCGGTCGGGCTGAACGCGCTGGCGACCGCGGCGATGCTGCGCGCCGGGGCGGACGCCGGGGCCACCGGTGAAAACCCGGTCCGGGTGGCCTGCCGGGACGCGGACATCGTGATGGGGCCCATCGGCATCGCGTTTGCGGACGCGATGCTGGGCGAAGTGACCCCCGCCGCCGCGCAGGCCGTGCAAATGAGCCCCGCCGTCAAGGTGCTGGTGCCCGTCGGCCGCTGCGGCGTGAGGGTGGCGGGAACGGCGAACCTAACGATGTCCGCCGCCATCGAGGACGCGTTGACGCAGGCGGCTCAGTTGGGCGCCGGAGGCACCGCGTGAGGAGAATCAAGGCTTTTTCCAAGCGCTATCTGGGCCTGGCCTACGTGCTGGTGGTGGCGCTGGTGTTTGCCGCGTGGGCGGTGCACACCGGGCAGGTGCCCATCATCATGAAACAGCTGCGCGAACTGGACGCGAGGTGGCTGTGGTTCAGCGGGGCGCTGCTACTGGGCTACATCCTGCTCCGTGCCCAGACGCTGTGCGTGTTTTTGAAGAGCGAGGAGAGCCCGCTGCCCTTTTGGAAGGCGCTGGCGGTCACCGGCATCGGCCAGTTTTACTCGGCCATCACGCCCGCTTCCAGCGGCGGACAGCCGCTGGAAGTCTTTTCGATGTCCCGATGGGGCGTGCCCGGGCCGGTGGCCATCGCGGCGGTATCGGTGCAGTTCATCTGCTTCCAGGTGGCGCTGGTGGTACTGGGCGCGGCGCTGTGGATCGCCGCCCGCGCGCACGTGGCGATATTCCTGGGCGGGCTGATCTGGTTCGTGGCGTTTGGCTTCGCGCTGAACGCGGCGATGCCGCTGGTCGTGGTGCTGCTGGGCGTTTCAAAGCCGGTGATCAACGGGCTTTCCCGGGCGGCGGTGTGGGTATTGACGCGGCTTCGAATCGTCCGCGACCCCGAAAAAGCCCACGAGAAGGTGGATCACCTGATCGCGGAGTACCAGTCCTCGGTCACGGCGCTGTTCAAAAAGCCGATGATGGCGCTCAAGATGTTCCTTCTGTCGATCGTGCAGATTTTGCTACTCATGACGATCATTACCGGCGTGTACCGGGCGTTCGGGCTTTCGGGCGTGCCGGATCTGACGTTGGTCACGCTGCAGACGCTCCTCTACATCTCCGCCTCGTTCGTGCCGCTACCCGGCGCGAGCGGCGCGCAGGAATACGGCTTTTCGCTGTTCTTCGGCCGCGTGTTCCCAGCCGCGATGATGTTCAGCGCCATATTCGTATGGCGGCTGATGACCTACTACCTGCTGCTGCTGGTGGGCTTTGCCTCGGTCGTGACCGAGGGCAGCATGCGGTTCGTCGAGGGCGAACAAAGGGAGCGGAAGCGCAAAAGAGCCTCGTGACAAAAACCGCTTCCATAGATACCGGACGATTGAAGGAGAAATTGCGCGATGGAACGCCTTGACAGCGTGAAGAACCCCTTGATCCAGCGGCTGCGCGCGCTGAAGACGGCGGAGGGCCGCGAAGCGGAGGGGCTGTTCCTGGTGGAGGGCGAGAAGCTGATGCGGGAGGCCGCCGGGCTTTTATCGCCCGCGGCGGCGCTGTTTGAGGAGGGCGCGGACTTCGGCGACCTGCCGGAACTGCTCCGCGCAAAGGGCGCGCGATCGCTGACCGTGCCCCGGCGCATCCTGGAGGCGGTGTGCGACACCAAGACGCCCCAGGGCGCGTGCGCCGCGTTCTCCCCGCCGGAACCGCTCGATTTGGAGCACCCGCCCCTTAGGATCGTGGCGCTGGACGGCGTACAGGACCCGGGAAACCTGGGCACCATCTGGCGCACCGCCGACGCGGCGGGCTTTCAGGCGCTGGTGGCGGGGCCGGGCTGCGCCGAGGCGCTGTCGCCCAAGGTGCAGCGCGCGGCGATGGGCTCCGGCTTCCGGGTGCCGCTGGCCAAGGTGGACGACCTGGCCGCGTGGCTTTCCGGTCTGGCAAAAAGCGGCTACGCCGTGGTGGCGACCTCCCTTGACGGCGAGCCGTTCTACGAGCGCGCAAAGCTTCCGGACAAGTTCGCGCTGGTCATCGGCAGCGAGGCCCGGGGCATCAGCCCGGAGGTCTCAAACAGCGCGACCGTTTCGCTGAAACTGCCGATGCGGGGCGGCGCGCAATCGCTGAACGCGTCGGTGGCCGCCGGCATCATGATGTACGAACTGTGCCGGAATTTGCCCGAATGAACCCAAACACTTTCCATCGTTCCCGGCGGCCCGCGCGGCTCTCCGGGCTTTAATTATTGCGTAAAAAACCGTCGCGGCGGATTTTCAGCGCCCTCTTGTTAATCTATGCTTCCTTGACACCCGGCGCGCGCTATACTACAATGGATACATTACAGTGGGAGGGGTTTCATGCGGCTTCGCGTGCGGGTGCTGCTGGCGGCGCTGATCTTTTGCGCCGCCGCCGTTTGGCTGCCCGCGGAAGCTGCGCAAACCCCGGCGGCGCCATCTATGACGGCCGCGGCCACGCCAAGTGTGACCGCGCCGCCGGAGCCGGTTTACCCGGAGGCGCTCCAGGCCGCCGCGTCGCTCGAGCCCGACCTCATGGTGGCGCCCGAGGAGGCCCACGTGACGGTCACATTGACCAACACCGGCGATACCTCGATCGATAATCTCCGGCTGTTGCGCCCCAGCGGGCTTCTGGTGGAGAACGTCGGCGCGCTGGAGCCGGGCGCGTCCCATGCGTTCGAGGAGAACGTCGATCTGACGCTGGATCAGTTCAGGGCGGGCGGCGTGACCTACCTGGTGCGCTGCGCGCTGAACCCCGGCACGCCGGGCGAGGTCGAGGGCCGCATGACGGTCACCGCGCCGCTTCAGCGCATCCCGGCGGAACCTGAGGTGGAGTTCAGCCGCTCGGTGTCGTCGGAGTACGTGCAGGCGGGCGAGCAGGTGGCGCTGACCTACCGGGTCGCCAACACCGGCAACGTGCCGCTGACCGAACTGGTGGTGAGCGATCCGCTGGTGGGCGACGTGGGCGCGCTGGACGAATTGACCCCCGGGCAAAAGCACACCTTTACCGCGCGGGTGCCGGTGGATCAGGACGCGGAAAGCATGCCCTCCCTGACCTGCTTCAGCAAGGCCAACCCGGAGAACCCCATCGTCCGGGATCTGGGCGCGACCAAGATCCACGTGACCGACCAGCGGCTGGAGGCGGCGCTGTCGGCGGACTTCGCCGCGGTGCGCGCCGGCGGCACGGTGACGCTGAAGCTGGATCTCAACAACGCGTCGGACATCGCGCTCGAGAAGCTGCACGTGTACGACCAGACCGGCCAGGAGCTCGACAACCCGCCCTTTTCGCTGAAACCGGGCGAGCGGTATGAGCTGACTCAGCCGGTTCCGATGAAGAATACCACCACGTTCATGCTGACCGTGTCCGGGTACACCGAGGGCGGCTCCGCGATCTCCGCGCGCTCGAACGCGCTGACCGTCGCGGTGCAGGCGTCCGCCGCCCGCGCCCGCATCTCGCTCGCCGCGCAGGTCAACCCCAACACGCCGGTGGCCGCCGGAACCGTCAAGTTCTCGCTCCGGCTCACGAACACCGGCGAGGACGCGCTCCGCGGCGTCAAGCTGTCGGAGCTGTCCCGCGGGCCGGTTCGGACGCTGTGGGTGGTGCCGCCGGGCGAGACGGTGATCGAGCAGGATTACCCCATCGGCGGCAGGCCCTTCGTGTTCCTGGCGGAGATGACGGACGACCGGGGCGGGCGGCTGACCGTGCTGTCCAGCCCCGTGGCCGTCGAAGCCGCCGCCCAGCCGGTGGCGCCCGGCTCCGCGCCCACGCCGCTGCCCCGGCTCACCGGCGCCTCCTACCAGATGCCCACCGGGCCGTCCACGTTTTTTATGATGATGACCGGCGTATCGATCGTTCTGGCGGTCCTGATCACGATGATCGCGGTTTCCGGCGTGCGCAAGCGGCGCAAGATCGAAAAGCAGCGGCGCATCCACATCAAGCGGCTGCGCCGGTCGATGCGGGAACCCAAGCCCAAAGTCACGCAGGAGACGCGCTCGATGCCCGCGGTCAAGCGCGCCGCCCCCGAAGCCATCCCGGAAGAGAAGCGAGGTCAGTAGGGTATGTTCCAGGGCTTTCCCCAGATCGGGCTGGAATTTTTCATGGCCATCCGGTTCAACAACAACCGGGAGTTCTTCCTCCAGAACCACGGCTGGTATGAGGAGGGCGTGCGCACCCCCGCGCGGCTCTTGGCCGCCGCGCTGGGCGAGACGGTTCGGGACATCGATCCGGATCTTGAGACCCGGCCGGAGAAGGTGGTCTCCCGCATCAACCGGGACGTGCGCTTCTCAAACGACAAGTCCCCCTATCGGGATTACATCTGGATCGCGTTCCGGAAGCCCGGCGCCGACCGCAGCACCACGATGGGCATGTACTTTGACATCTCCGACTCCGGCGCCAGCTACGGCATGGGCTTCTACAACGAGAACCGCCCGCTGATGAACGCGCTCCGGCGGCGCATACTGACCGAACCGGAGAAGGTATCGGAGGCGGTGAACTCCGCGCTGGACGAGTTCACACTGCATGCGAACGCCTTCCGCCGGATGGCGACCCCCTCCGAGGTTCCGGAGGAACTCAAGGCCTGGTACGCGCTCAAGGGGTTCTACGTGGAGAAAGAGATCAATGACTTTGACCTGATCCGCTCCCCCGCGCTGGCGGACGAGATCATCCGCGGCTACCTTCACCTGAAGCCGCTGTACCGCTACATCGCATCCCTGACGCCCGAGCAAGAGATGACCGACCCGACCAAGTTCGGGAGGGCAGCCGATGCGTGACGAATGGCCGAACCTGATCCAGGGCGGCGAGATCTGCGGCCCCGCGGAGGCCGTCACAACCGATCTGGCCGAGCGGCTGGGCTATGCCTTCGCGCTGTGGCTGGCGGATAGACGTGGCGTTTCCAGCGACAGGCTGGTTCTGTCGGCGGGCCGCGACCCCCGCCCAGGCGGCGAGGCGATCCAGCAGGCGCTGATGCGCGGCATGACCGCCGCCGACTGCGACGTGTACGACGCGGGGGTGGCCACCACCGCCGCCATGTACTTGACCATCGCCGCCGGCGAGTCCCTTGTGGATGGCGCGGCGATGGTGACGGCGGGCGCGCTCCCGGGCGGCTGGAACGGGTTCAAATTGATGACCCGGGACGGCGGCCTGCGCCCGGAGGAGCAGCGGGAGATCTTGACGCGCGCGGGCAAAACCCCCGTGCCCCAGCGGCTGGTGTACCATCTGGACGCGGCGGCCGCCCAGCGGGAGCGCCTGACGTCCATGATTAAGAGGCGCCTGGACGATGACGTGCAGTGCCCGCTGGTGGGCCTGTTTCTGGTGGTGTTCACGGGCGGCGCGGGCGCGTTCCTCGCGGATACGCTGGAGGAACTGGGCGCGGACGTGGTGCGGCTCGACGCGCCGGGCGGCGACCTCTCCCGGGCGGTGACGGAGAACGAGGCCGATCTGGGCCTGGCGCTGGACGCGGACGGCACCCGCGTATATGTCGCCGATCAGGACGGTCGGCCGCTGATGGGCAACCGGCTGATCGCGCTGATGGCCGCGATCCTGCTGGAGGAGCACCCGGGCGCGACGTTCGTGACCGATTCCGTCACGTCGTCCGGCGTCGCCCGCTTCATCACCGAGTGGGGCGGCGTGCACTACCGCTACAAGCGCGGCCACCGGAACGTGATTCAGGAGGCCAAGCGCCTGAACGGCGAGAACATCGACTGCCCGCTGGCCATCGAGACCAGCGGCCACGCGGCGCTCCGGGAGAACTTCTTCCTGGATGATGGCGTGTACCTGGCGGCGGTGGTATTGTGCAAGGCGCTGGCGCTGAAGCGGAACGGCGAAACCCTCTCCTCGCTGATCGCTGAACTCGCGGAGCCGGTGGAGAGCCAGGAGATCCGGATGCGCATCCTGGCGGACGACTACCGCGCCGCCGCCCAGGCCGCCATCGAGACGGTGCTCTCCCACACGCTGGACGATCCGGAGTGGCGGCTGGCCAGCGACAACCGGGAGGGCGTGCGCATCAACTTCGACCTGGACGGCGGCATGGACAACGCGTGGCTGCTGCTCAGGCTGTCGGTCAACGACAAGGTGATGCCGCTCAACGTGGAGAGCGACGTGCCCGGCGGCGCGCGGCGCATCCTGAAGGAACTGTACGAACTATTGAAGGACGACGACGAACTGGACCTGGAACCTCTCCGGGCGGCGATCGAGTAGCGGCCGCCCCCGGCTCAAGTTTTCCCGGATTCCAAATTGAAGGAGCGAACCCCCATGAGCAAAATCGATACCCTGACCGTCAACGCAATCCGCATCCTGTCCGCCGAGGGCGTGCAAAAGGCAAACTCCGGCCATCCCGGCATGCCGATGGGCGCGGCCCCGATGGCCTACGCGCTGTGGGCCAAGCAGATGAAGCACAACCCGTCGAACCCCAAATGGCCCGACCGCGACCGCTTTGTGCTGTCGAGCGGCCACGGCTCGATGCTACTGTACTCGCTGCTGCACCTGTTCCACTACGGCCTTTCGATCGATGAACTGAAGCGCTTCCGCCAGTTCGGCTCCAAGACGCCGGGCCATCCGGAGTGCACCCACACCGTGGGCGTCGAGACCACCACCGGCCCCCTCGGCCAGGGCATCGCCAACGCGGTCGGCATGGCCATCGCCGAGGCGTATCTGGCCCAGAAGTTCAACCGCGAGGGCTTCCCGATCGTCGATCACTACACCTACGCGATCCTGGGCGACGGCTGCATGATGGAAGGCGTGTCCCACGAGGTCTGCTCGCTGGCCGGGACGCTGAAGCTGAACAAGCTGATCGCGCTTTACGACGACAACGAGATCTCCATCGAGGGTTCCACCGACCTGGCGTTCCGCGAGGACGTGCCCGGGCGCTTCCGCGCCTACGGCTGGAACGTGATCGACGTGCACGACGCCAACTGCTTCAAGCCCGTCGAGGCGGCGCTGAAGGTGGCCAAGGTCAGCGACAAGCCCACGCTGATCGTGTGCCACACCGTGATCGGCTACGGCTCCCCCAAGGCCGGGCAGAGCTCCACCCACGGCGAACCTCTGGGCGCGGACAACCTCGCCGCCACCAAGAAGGCGCTGGGCTGGCCCTGCGAGGAACCCTTCGCCGTGCCGGATGAGGTGTACGCCCTGACGCAGCAGGTTGCGGACGCGGGCGCGAAGAAGGAGCAGGAATGGCTGGACCTCTTCGCCAAGTACGCCGAGGCTTACCCGGAGCTGGCCCGCGAATGGGAGATCTGGCACGACGAGAAGCTGCCGTTTGACCCGATGAAGGACGAAGCGCTCTGGGCGTTCTCCGGCAAGGCCGCGACGCGCAACGCCTGCGGCGAAGTATTGAACCGGCTGACCGAGCGCGTGCCCAACCTGATCGGCGGCAGCGCGGACCTGGCCCCCTCCAACAAGAGCACTATGAAGGGCAAGGGCGACTTCTCGGCCGAGAACCGCGCCGGCGCCAACCTGCACTTCGGCGTGCGCGAGATGGGCATGGCGGCCATCACCAACGGCATCTACCTGCACGGCGGCCTCAGGCCCTACTGCGCCACCTTCTTCGTGTTCAGCGACTACATGAAGAACGCCATCCGCATGAGCGCCATCATGAAGCTGCCGGTCACCTACATCCTGTCCCACGACTCCATCGGCGTCGGCGAGGACGGCCCCACCCATCAGCCGGTGGAGCAGCTGGCCGGCCTGCGCGCCATCCCGGACCTGACCGTGTTCCGCCCCGCCGACAGCCGCGAGACCGCCGCGGGCTGGGTGTGCGCGATGACCAACCATAAACCCACGCTGCTCGTCACCACCCGCCAGGACCTGCCGCTCTACGAGGGCAGCGGCGCCCAGGCGCTGAAGGGCGGCTATGTGATCTCCGCGGGCAAGAAGGCGGTGCCGGACGTGATCCTGATGGCCTCCGGCTCCGAGGTGGAACCCTGCGTGCTGGCGCAGGCAACGCTGGCCGAAAGGCAAGTTGACGCCCGCGTGGTGTCCATGCCCGCGATGGACCTGTTCGACGCCCAGAGCGACGAGTACAAGGAGAGCGTGCTGCCCAAGGCCGTACGCGCCCGCGTGGCCATCGAGGCCGCCAGCCCGATGAGCTGGTACAAGTACGTGGGCCTCGACGGCGAAGTGATCGGCATGACCACCTTCGGCGCCTCCGCCCCCTACAAGGTGCTGTTCCCCCACTTCGGGCTGACCGCCGAGAACGTGGTGGAAAAGGCGCTCAAGGTTCTGAAGTAATCCAGCCTGGTAAATAAAACTGGGGCTGCCGCGCAAATCGCGGCAGCCCTATTTACGTATGTGGTTCTTGCGCCAACTTATATCGGTAGCCTTGTGCGGGGTCCTCTGCTTACGCCGCGATGGCGCGCATGGTCGCCCAGAAGGCCTCCATCGCCAGCACGCCGGGCAATTCCTGCGGCGCCTCGCTTGCGCCCGGGGAGAGCGACAGCGGGACGGCCTTGCCGGGTTCCACCTGAATCGTGAGCCAGTCCTGCCCGCTCTGCTTCTCCGCGATGCCCGCGAAGGCGTCCAGGAAATCGGCCACGGCGACGCAGGTCTCGCCGTCAGTGCCTTTGGCCGCCAGGCCCCAGCGCCGGGTGGTGACGGCCGCGCCGCGCAGCATCCCCGCGAACTGATCGGCGTTCATCTTCCGCTGCGCGGGGCCGCTCACCACCGCCCGGAGCGCGGCCATCAGCGCGCGCGCCTCCAGCGCGTCCTCCGCCCGAAGCGTCACGGTGCCCTCGGCCATCATGCTGCACGCCATCGAGACGCGCGTCTGCTCCGCCAGCAGCGAAACCGTCCACGCCTCGCTCGCGCCCGCCGAAAGGCGCAGCGTCATCGTCTCGCCATCCTTCCAGGTTTCGCTCTCGATCGTCAGCGCCGTAAGCCCTGCCAGTTCCCCGAGCCAGCGGTCAAACGGCTGCGCCACCGCGCCGTCCATCGCCAGTTCGAACCGGAGCGTCGCGCTCGTCTGCACCCCGCCCGGCGACGCCTGGGCGGCCGCGGACCCCAGCGCAATCATCAGCGCCAGCGCGGCGGCAAGGCCTGTCCATCTGATACGGCGCATTCAAAAAGTCCCCCTCCCCGATCGTTCACGGTTGTATATGCGATCGGAAAGGGGGGCATGTGCCGCGCGCCGCTGAAAATCGGTCGGCAATTCTCACGCGATGAATGGCGGGAAGGATAACATAGAGGCAGTGTTATCATTAACCGGGCACTCAAAATCCGCTTCGCGTCTTTTGAGTGTTTGGGGAGAACCTGCGCGGGCCTGAAATCCTGCGGGATTTCCGGGCGGCCCGCTGACCGAAGGAAATGTTTCCTCCACCAGTGTGCGCACTGGTTACGGAAACGACGTTCCCGGCGACAAGTCGCCGGGAACGAGTTGATGTTTCGAAGGGGATTGCCAATAGTCCGTTCCATCAAGGTATCTGTTTCGTGTCACCCAGGCCGCGGTGGATCCTGCGGGCCATGAAGCGCGCCTTCTCCAGCGGCTTCAATTGGCCGGTCAGTTGCCGGTAGGCCTCCCGCGCCTGTTTGAGCGCCGCGGCGTCCGGCTTCTTCTTGGCGTAGCGGGCCAGCGACAGCTGTTCCGCCGCCTGATGGAACGCCTCGCCCGCGATCTTGGCCTCCCGCAGCCGGTCGGCGAACATCAGCGGGGTCTCGCCCGGCGCGGGCGCCTGGCCCTGCTCCTCCAGCACCGTCAGCATCGCGCGGTACCAGACGGCCAGCTTCTCCTGCGCGCCCTCGGCCTTTTTCTCGGCGCGCTCCGGGTCGGAGGCCCGCAGGCGGCGGACGATCCACCAACCGGTAAGGCCGATCAGCGCCAATGCGAGGAACAGCCAGATCAGCCACAAAGGCTTCGGGGTCTCAGGCGTATCGGCGGTGTCGCCCTCCGGCTGTTCCTGCGGCTCGGGCGTCACCTCCGGCTGATCCGACTGGTCGTCGCCGCCGGAGGGCTCGGGCTGGGGTTCGTTGAGGTCGGGCGACGCGGAGGGAGAGGTTGTGGGCTGCTCGGTGGGCGATTCGGTGGGTGATTCGGTGGCCGCGCCGGGGGTGGGCGACGGGGCGGGCGTCTGGGTGGGCTCGGGCGTCGAGCCCGCGCCGGACTTATCCTGGCCGCCGCCCGCCTCGCCGTTCGGGTCGGACGACAGATCGCCGCCGCCGGGGGTGGGGTTGAACGTCAGCCAGCCGACGCCCTGGAAGTAGATCTCCACCCAGGCGTGGGCGTTCTCGCCGGTGACGACGGTGCCGGTTTCGCCGCCCGCGGGCACCATGTAGCCCTCCACGTAGCGGGACGGCAGGTCCACCATGCGGGCCATCACCGCCATCGCCGACGCGAAGTAGCTGCAAAAACCCTTTTTAGAGTCCAGCAGGAAGTAGGATACGAAGTCCCGGTTGGCCGGCGGGTAATCCACCTTGGTCTCGTAGGTGTATTGGGTCAGCAGGTAGTTCTCCAGCGCCTTCGCCTTTTCGTAGGGCGTCTTGGCGTCCTTCACGATGTCCCGGGCCAGGTCGTACACGCCCTGTTCGATGCCTTTGGGCAGTTCCAGGTAATCGCGCCGCGCCGCGTCCATCTGGTCGTCCTGGGACAGCGCGGCGGCGGTGACGATGCGCTCCACCGCCTGATCGTCGTCGGTGGGCACCAGCGCGGTGAAGTCGTAGGTGTCGCCGGATTTGACCCGGCGGGTGATGAACACCTCGCCGGAGTTGTTGTAGTAGACCGCCATGTCGAGGCCGGTCTTTAAGTCCTGCAGCCTGTGGGGCAGAAACAGCGTGGAGATGCCGTCGTGCAGCATGCTGACGGAGGCGTGCGCAGGCTCGAACGCGTCCGCCGCCGAAAAGCCGTCCAGCCGCTTTGATTCAAAAATGCGGTCGCGGACCCCTTGCTTGGTGGGGTCGATGAACAGGTACCGGTTGTTGACGGCGCTGTTGGTCCAGGAATAGGTGGTGTAGGTGCGGCGAACCGAGCCGCGAAGGAACAGCGCATGGTCGGACTGCACCAGCATGATGTTTTCGTCCGTGGGTTCCGCCGGGCCGCCCAGCGAGTCGCCCAGCGGCTGGTAGCCGTCCGAGTACAATGAGTAGGACGCGCGGGCGTCGGTGAACATGAAGTAGTCGAAGAACATCTGCCGCACCCGGTCGGCGGCGTCGGACAGCGGCTTCCAAGTTGGGGAACCGGCGGGCAGCGCGGCGAACGCCAGCGCCGCGATCAATATCGCCGCGGGCAGCGCCCGGAGGTAGCCGGTCTTTTCGCTGCCGGACTTGGCGAACATCGCGCCCAGCGCCGCGAGCGCCGGGAGCGCTGAGACCGGGCTCAGGTGCTTTTCCAGAAACCAGCCGTAGAGCAGGATGATCAGCGAGAGCGTCAGCGCCGGGTACACGCCGCCCTGCATCCGGCTGATCCAAAACAGCGCCAGCGTGAGCAGCAACGCGATCGCCCAATAGATGGTGTCGGCGTGATCGGTCAGCATCGCCGCCTCGCCGGAGTTCATCGCGCTCAGCGCGCCGATCAGCGCGCCCAGCTTCGAAAACGGCTGAAAGCCGCCGAAGATCATCATCCCGGCGACCGCGGCCACCACAAGGCCCGCCCCGGCCAGCGCGCCGCCCCGCGACCAGGCGGTGACCGCGAGGATCAGCGCGATCGCGCCGCACAGCGCGTAGACGCTCGCCGCCGGAACCGACAGCCCCAGCGCCGAAACCAGCACCAGCGTCAGCGCGCCGGACAGCATGGCCGAGACCAGCGCGCTGCCCAGAAGATCCAGAATTTTCCTGCCTTTTGACATTCTCTACGTCCTAAATCGCGAGATTTTCCGCCCAGGGGTCAATCTGCCGGGCGCGAACGCCCGAAAGTTTCAGCCTGGTCAACATTTCCAGCGCCTCAGTGCGCTGGGTATCCGTCACCCAGTAGACTTTGACCTGCATGCCGTTTCTCCTGAGCTGGGTGGCGATGTCCGCGATGCGCGCGGACAATATCGAAGTGACCAGCACCGCGCCGCCCGTGCGGGACAAGCGGCGCATCTCAATGGACAGCACCTGCTCGTAGGAGTAGGGGCTGTCGAACCGCACGCGCATCAGCGCGTCCACGAACTTGCCCGCCTCGGCCGCGGTCTGGCCGCTGATCTCCTGCGGCTCCTTCGCGGAGAGCGGCATGCGCACCGGATAGCCCGCCTTCAGCTGCGCCACCGCCGCCGAGACCGCGGCCTCGCAGAGGGCGTCCTCGGTGGACAGCGAGTGGCTTTTGAGCGCGCCGAGCGGCGTCAGGTCCACCAGCAGCAGCGTGTCGGGCCGGGCGGATTCCTCGTAGGTGCGCACCATCAGTTCGCGCTTTCGCGCCGTCAGCTTCCAGTGCACCTTCTTGAGCGCGTCGCCGGGAACCCATTCGCGCACGCCGGAGGGCGACGCGGCGTCCTCGGTCATTCGGGAGATGTGCTCCGCGCCGGTCTCCACCGACTGCAGCGCCATCGCTTCCTCGGCGGATACCTTGGGCCGAACCTCCACCCGCGCCATCTGGCCGCCCGCCTTGCGGGACAGGGTGATGAGGCCGAACAAATCGGTCACCGTCAGCCGCACCACGCCCACCTGATAGGAGCCCCGGTGCGGGCAGCGGAACTCCGCCTCATACCGGACGAACTGAAACGGGCGCGGCGCGATCTCCACCGTGCCGGAGGCGTCGTCGTCGCCCGGCACGGCCAGTTGAATCTCCACCGACCGCACCGGCAGCGGGCACAGGTGCTTGACCGCGACGGTCAACTGAATCTGCTGGCCGCGGGTCACCACCCGGCGCGGGCACTCGGCCCGGGCCCCGGCGGTGTACAGCGTCCAGACGACGGAGACCAGAGAATAGAAAAGCGTCAGGCCCATCGCCAGCGCCAACAGGTAATACAGCGATGACCCGGTGGACAGCGCGGCGGCCAGCGCCGTCAGCCCCGCCAGCAGGAACGCCGCGGCGCGCCCTTTCACTTGACCTTCACCGGCACCTGCACGGAGCCAACTACCGCGTTCAGCGCCCGCTCGGGCGTGATGGAGCGCATGCGCGCCTCGGGGCTGAGCACGATCCGGTGCGCCAGCACCGGCTGGGCCATCTGCTGGATGTCCTCCGGGATCACGTAGTCGCGCCCGGCCAGCAGCGAACGGGCCTGCGCCGCGCGGAGCAGCGAGATCGCCGCGCGGGTGGAGACGCCCAGCTGCATGCCGCTGTACTTGCGGGAGGCCGCCGCGATCATCGCCACGTAGGCGCGCACCTCGCGGGAGGCGTAGACGGTGCCCACCGCGCGCTGAAGCGCCAAAATGTCTGCGGAGGTGCAGATGGGGCGCAGTTCCTCCATAGGTTTTGTGTTGGTTGAAAAACGGTCCAGGATGTCGATCTCCTCGTCCTGGGTCGGGTAGCCGATGGCGACCCGCATGAAAAAGCGGTCCAACTGGGCCTCGGGCAGCGGATAGGTGCCCACAAAATCGACGGGGTTCTGGGTCGCCAGCACGATGAAGGGCTTGGGCACGCGGTAGGTGGTGCCGTCCACCGTCACCTGGCCCTCCTCCATGACCTCGAGCAGCGAGGACTGGGTCTTCGGCGAGGTGCGGTTGATCTCGTCCGCCAGCACGATCTGGCTCATGACGAGGCCCGCACGGTACTCCATCTCCCCCGTCTTGAAGTTGACCAGCGAAAAGCCGGTGATGTCCGAGGGCGTGATGTCCGGGGTGAACTGAATGCGCTTGAAGGAGAGATCCAAGCTCCTCGCCAGCGCCGACGCCAGCGTGGTCTTGCCCACGCCCGGCACGTCCTCGATCAGCACGTGGCCCTGGCAGATCAGTGAAATGAGCAGCAGATCCACCACGTCGCGCTTGCCGACGATCACCTTCCCGACGTTGTCCCCCAGTAAATTCGCCATGCTTTGAGCTGACTGCATACCGCGCGTTTCTCCTGTATTCTAAATTTGATTCCAATGTTTAGACGCAAGATGGTTCCCGAACAGTATACTCCATCCGTCCGAACGTTGACAAGCAAAGGCTCGAAAATGCCATAAATTGTCCCTTTGGCGCTTGCGCCACGCCGGGATATGTTATAATGAAATGAAGAATCCTTCCGCTGGAGGTGGCGCGGATGATCGCCGGGCTGGGCATCGACGTTTGCGAGATCGCGAGGATTGAAAAGGCGCTGGAGCACCCGCGCTTCCCCTTGCGCGCGTTCACCGAGGGCGAGCGGGCCCGGATCGACCAGCGAGGCGCGAAGACCGCGGCGGGGCTGTTCGCCGCCAAGGAGGCGGTCGCGAAGGCGCTGGGCAGCGGGTTCGACGGCTTCGGCCTCCAAAGCGTGGAGATCCAATGGGACGAGGCGGGGCGGCCCAGCTGCCTGTTGACCGGCGGGGCGCTGGAAAAGCTGAACGCGCTGGGCGGCGGGCGGGTATTTCTTTCGATCACCCACGACGCGGGCGTCGCCGCGGCGGTAGCGGTCATCGAAATTTAGCGTGCCGACAAGATTTTGTCAAAATCTGGCCTGGCAGAGGAACAATTTGCCAGGCCGTTCGGTCTGAAAAGCAAAGAAATGAGAAGCCGGTACGAACCGGAAAATTTCGCCGCGGGAAGGGCGAAAAAAGCGTCAGCCACTCCGATATAGTATATAGACCGGGGACAAGGGGGAGAAGATCATGAAGAGGTTCTTGTCAGTTTTGATGGCGCTTTCACTTTTGGCCTTCGTTCCGGCCGCGCCCGCTGCGCTGGCCGACGTCGTCTCCTCGACCACCTCGCTGTTCGATGCGTCCGACGCGCAGTTGGGTAACATCAGCCTGGCGGTCGACGCGCTGAACGGCGCCTACGTGGGGCCGGGCGAGACCTTCTCGTTCAACGATGTCGTCGGCCCCCGCGACGCGGACAGCGGCTATGTGAACGCCGTCAACGGCCGCGGCGTCAAGGCGATGGGCGGCGGCGTATCTCAGGTGGCCTCCACGCTGTACCTGGCGCTCAAGCAGCTGGACGGCATCAAGTACCTGGAGAAAAAGACCTACGGCGACAACTTCACCGGCGGCTACGTCGACGACGGCAGCGACGCCATCGTCACCGATTACGGCGCGAACACCGACTTCCGCTTCCGCAACGATAACACCGACGGCCTGTCCATCAGCATCTCGACCACCGATACCGACATCGAGTGCTCGCTGGCGCTGGGCGGCGACAGCGGCGACGACAGCTGGGACGACGAGAGCACCAATTCCGGCGACCTGGTCGGCTCCGCCGAGATCATTGTGGACGGCACCGACGCGCTCTTTAACAACGTGGAGCTGGCGGCGAATACCATCAACGGCCTCATTCTGGACCCGGGCGACACCTTCTCATTCAACGATGTGGTGGGCGCGCGCACCGAGGCGCAGGGCTATCAATCCGCGGTCAACGGGCGCGGCGTCAAGGTGGTCGGCGGCGGCGTAGCCCAGGTGGCCAGCGCGATCTGGCTGTCGGTCAAGGACCTGGACGGCGCGACGATCCTGAAGAAGTCCACCTACGGCGACAGGTACAACCAGTTCTACGTGGACGACCCGAACGACGCCATACTGACCGACTACACCGCCGGCACCGACTTCAGCTTCCGGAACGACAGCGATAGCCAGATGACCCTCTACACCAGCGTCACCGACGACACGCTGTCCTGCGAGATCTACGAATGATTGCTTTGCCGCCCGGGTAAAGGCGCGCGGATCTTAATGCTTCTTCACCCGGACGAAGGGCGCGGCGAACGGCGACGGGCGCCGCGCCTTAACGTGTTCAAATCCGCGGTATGGGCGCCGGAACGCCGGGGAAGCTATCAAGGCGCCGCCTCTGGGAACAATTGCGCACGCCTCGCGGTCTTAGAGGCGTAACCATTGAAGCGGATCGGCCAAGACTCAAAGGGGATGGCAATCATGAGAAAAGTGCTGGCACTGTGCACGGCGCTCGTCCTGCTGACCGGCATCCTGATCGCGCCGGCCGCATCGGCGAACACCGACGTTTCCGCCAACAGTTCGCTGAGCAGCGCGTCCGGCGCTCAGATGAACAACATCCAGCTGGCGGTCGACGCGCTGGACGGCACCTATGTGGCCCGGGGCGGCACCTTCTCGTTCAACGACGTGGTGGGCGACCGCACCGCCGCGCGGGGCTACAAAAACGCGGTCAACGGCCGCGGCGTCAAGGCGATGGGCGGCGGCGTGGCCCAGGTGGCCGACACGCTCTACCTGGCGCTGAAGCAGCTGGACGGCATCGACTACATTGAGAAGAAGGTCTACGGCTCCAAGTTCGTGGGCGACTACCTGGATTCCGGCGACGACGCCGTGATCGTCGACTCCAGCGAGGGCATCGACTTCGTATTTGACAACAACTACGGCGACTTCTACATCAACATGTGGACCACCGACTCCACCATCGAGTGCACGCTGTCCTCCTACGAGGATTCGGGCTACGGCGACTCGGTCGGCTCCGCGTCGATTCCCCTTAGCGGCTCCGCCGCGATGATTCACAACATCAAGCTGGCCGCCGGGTCGATCTACGACACCACGCTGGAGAGCGGCGACACCTTCTCCTTCAACGCGGTGGTCGGCCCCCGCACCGCCGCCTACGGCTACAAGAGCGCGGTCAACGGCCGGGGCGCCAAGGTGATGGGCGGCGGCGTGGCCCAGGTGGCGAGCGCGCTGTGGCTGGCGGTCAAGGATCTGGATACCGTGACGGTCACCGACAAGTCCACCTACGGCTCCAAGTACAACCAGTCCTACGTGGACGACCCGGACGACGCTATACTGACCGACTACGACGCGGACACCGACTTCTGCTTCACCTACGACGGCGACGGCGCGCTGTCGATCTACACGCAGGTGTCGGGCGACACGCTTACCTGCGAAATCTACGAAAATTAAGGGGAAACCGATGTACACCGCTTCCGATTGGCAGGACTACCAGGTACTGGACGCCGGGGACGGCGAAAAACTGGAAAAATGGGGCGGTGTCACGCTGTGCCGCCCCGATCCGCAGGCGATCTGGCCGCGCCAGAAGGAAGAAGGCTGGCGGGAGGCGGACGCCCACTACCACCGCGCCTCGGGCGGCGGCGGCGCGTGGGAATACCATAAAAAGCTGCCGGAAAAGTGGATCATCGGCTACAAGGGCCTGCGTTTTTACGTGAGGCCCACCGGTTTTAAGCACACGGGGCTGTTCCCGGAACAGGCGGTCAACTGGGACTGGATGGCGGGCCTGATTCAAGAGGCGAACCGTCCGATCAAGGTGCTGAACCTGTTCGGCTACACCGGCGGCGCGACGATGGCCTGCTGCCGTGCGGGCGCTCACGTGACCCACGTGGACGCCGCGAAGGGCATGGTGCAGTGGGCCGGCGAGAACCGGGCGCTGTCCGGCATCGACGAGACCAAAACGCGCTGGATCATCGACGATGCGCAGAAGTTCGTCGAGCGGGAGGACCGGCGCGGTTCCCGCTATCAGGGCATTTTGATGGACCCGCCCTCCTATGGCCGCGGCCCGGGCGGCGAGGTGTGGAAGCTGGAGGACGAGTTGTTCCGCCTGGTTTCGGCAAGCGCCCGGCTTCTTTCCGACGACGCGGTGTTCTTTTTAATCAACAGCTACACCACCGGGCTTCAGCCGGCGGTGCTTTCCAATATGCTGCTCATGACGGTGGTCAAGGCGCGCGGCGGGCGCGTGGACGCGGACGAGGTGGGCCTGCCGATCCTCTCCGGCGGGGTGCTGCCCTGCGGCGCGTCGGGGCGCTGGCAGATATGATCGATTCGTTCCAGGCGGGTGGCCGCACCGTGAAGGTGCTGTACCTGGACAACCACCTGCTGGCCGTGGAGAAGCCGCCCAACATGCCCGTTCAGGCGGACGAATCCCATGACCTGGACCTTTTGACCGCGTGCAAACACTACATCGCGGAGAAATTCCAAAAGCCCGGCGAGGCGTACCTGGGGCTGGTGCACCGGCTGGACCGGCCCGCGGGCGGCGCGATGGTGTTCGCGCGCACGTCCAAGGCGGCGGCGCGGCTGACGGCGGCCTTCGCGGGCCACGACTTGGAGAAGATCTACCTGGCGGTGGTCCGGGGCGAAGCCGAAGCCCCGGGCGCGCTGAAGGATTCCCTGGTCAAGGGCGCGGACGGCATGGTGCGCCTGGCCCGGCCGGACGCCCCCGGCGCGAAAGAGGCGCATCTCAGCTATAGGCCGCTCAAGACCGCCGGGGGGCTGACGCTGGTCGAGGTCGCGCTCGAGACCGGGCGCGCCCACCAGATCCGGGTGCAGATGGCGAGCGCCGGATACCCGCTGTGGGGCGACAACCGCTATGGCGGAGGTTCGCCGGGCGAGCAGCTGGCGCTGTGGTCCCACCGGCTGACCATCCCCCACCCCACCCGGCCCGAGCGCCTGACCTTCACCTCGGACCCGCCCCGTTCGAGCCCGTGGTCGCTGTTCCCCGATGCGTAGGGCGCGCCTGTCCCGCTCGTCGATCACGTTCTGGTGCTGCGTGCTGGCGGTGCCCACGCTGACCAAACTGACCGGCGGAATCCGGTGCGACTCATTGTACCTGGCGCTGATCGCGGGCGCGGCGCTGGGGGTCGTCTATCTCGTGATCCGGCCAATCCTGCGCCTTTTGACGCTGCCCATCGGCTGCCTGACGCTGGGGCTGTTCGGCTTCTTTTTGGACGCGGGGCTGATCTACCTGATGGGCTGGTATCTGCCCGGCTTCCACGTGACTTCGCCCGAGTGGGCGCTCTTGACGGCGCTCTTCATCTCGGCGGTGCAGGTGATTACGAACGCCTTCAACCGGTAACAAGCAAAACCCCGGCGCTTGCCGGGGCTTCGTCGATAGGCACCACGTCCTGCTTTCATTCATTCCCGGCGGCTTGTCGCCGGGAATGCGTTTCCATAACCAGTGCGCACACTGGCGGAGGAAACATTTCCCTAAGTCAGTGCGCCGCCCGGAAATCCCGCAGGATTTCAGGCGCACGCAGTTTGTCCCTTCCGCGTTGAAAGACCCGAAGGGGATTTCAACGCTCTGACGCGCAGCGGATTTTCATCGCTCTGTTTACAGATTGAGCTTCATGTCGCCGAAGTGGATCCAGTCCTTCTTGCGCAGCAACTCGGAGAACAAAAGCGACAGCGCGGCGGGCAGCAAGAAGTGCATCAATAAGATCTTCACGATCAAAAGCGCCGGGTTCTCCCCCGCCATCATCGCCCAGGTGCCGAACTGGCCCACCAGGCCGCTGGTGCCCATGCCGGCGGAGGCGGAGATGTTCTTCATCTGGAACACGGTGGTGGCGAGCGGCCCCAGGATCGCCGCGGCCAGCGTCGGCGGCACCAGGATGATGGGCCTTCTGAACGCGTTGCCCATCTGGATCTTGGAGGTGCCCAGCCCCTGGGCGATCAGCCCGCCGATGCCGTTCTCCCGGTAGCTGGAGACCGCGAAGCCCACCATGTGGCACGCGCAGCCCACGGTGGCCGCGCCCGCCGCCAGCATCAGGCCCAGGCTGGGCGCCTGCCCCTTGGGCATGGTGAACACCATCGCGGCCAGCCCCGCCGAGGAGATCGGGCCAGTCAATGTGAGTCCAAAGATCACCGCGATCACGATCCCCGCCGGGATCGGCTGGAATGTGGTCGCCAACTCGATGAAGCGCTGCAGCGCCGCGATCACGTTGTTGATGCCCGGCGAGAACCAGGTGGCGATCACGCCGCCGGTCACCAACGTCACCACCGGCACCACGATGATGTCCGCCTTGGTCTTGCCGGTGACGAGGTTGCCCACTTCCGCCGAAAAGACCGCGGCAAAATAGGCGCCGACCGGGCCGCTCATCGAATACCCCAGCGCGCCCGCGCCGGCGGAGGCCAGCATCGCCAGGTTCGAGACCTTCAGCGCGGCGGCGATGGCCACGCCCACCGTCGCGCCGACGACCGGGTTGGCGGCGGAGACCATGTCGCTGTAGGTTTTGAGGAAGCCCAGCCCCGGAATCATCGAAAGCTGGGAGAGAATCAAGCCGATGACCAGCGAGGCGAGCAGGCCCACGCCCATCGCGCCCATCGCGTCCAGCACGTACCGCTTGTACCACCGCTTGACGGCCGCCTTCGCGCCCGCGCTCCCGGGAGCCATGCCCTTATCCGTATTTTCCATCGGATTTATTCCCCCGTTCCTCGCCATTGTCGGATATTATAATCTGTCCGGAAAGGGTATACAAGCATTCTTCGGGTTAATGTTCACGCATCCTGTGGAAAAATGCGGAATTCGTTCGATACGAAAATTCGAATTCATTGTGACAGTTGCAACATCGCGGTTGCGCCGCCTCCCAGGACTGGATATAATAGAAGCAACCGAAAAGGAGTGAATTTGATGGCGCTTTGTCCGCTGATACTGATTTGCGACGACGACCCCGTGGTGCACGAGTCGCTCTCCATATACCTGGACGCCGAGGGATATGCCCACCAGTCGGCCTATGACGGCGATGAAGCGCTGAAGCTGGCCGAAAGCGAGCAGCCCGACCTGATGATCCTGGACCTGATGATGCCCAGGGTCTCGGGCACCGACGTGTGCCGCACGATCCGCAAGACTTCGAAGCTCCCCATCATCATGCTGACCGCCAAGGGCGAGGAGATCGACCGCATCCTGGGGCTGGAATTGGGCGCGGACGACTACATCGTCAAGCCCTTCAGCCCGCGGGAGGTGCTGGCGCGCATCCGCGCGGTGCTGCGCCGCTTCTCCGAGCCCCACGCCGAGGGCGACGCCATCGTGCGGCTGCCGATGCTTGAGATCAACCTGTCCAACTATCAGGTCAAGGCCGCGGGCCAGGTGATCCCCTGCACGCCGAAGGAGGTCGAGATCCTGCACATGCTGACCGGCAGCGCCGGGCAGGTGTTCTCCCGGGAGCAGATTTTGAGCCGCGTCTGGGGCTACGACTACTTCGGCGACACCCGCACCGTGGACACCCATATCAAGCGCATCCGCCAGAAGCTGCCCCAGGAGGGCGTGCCCTGGAGCCTCAAAACCGTGTACGGCGTCGGTTACAAATTCGAGGTGGATGAATGAGGCAGAGCGTCCTGTTCGCACGGGTGCTGTCGGTGGTGCTGCTCGCCATCGCCATCACCACGCTGTTCACGATGATCTTCTACAACTACATCTCCCGCACCGTGTTCACCACCATCAAGGAAAACGAACTGCTGCCCAAAGCCAAGGCTCTGGGCAGCATTGTTCAAAACTTCCGGGAGGGCAAGCTGGATAAGGGCGCGCTGGAGCAGCTGCTGGCGGTGGAGAACGTGGATTCGTCGCTCTTGGGCGCCTACGTGCTGGTGACTGACGAAAACCTGAACACGCTGCTGGTCAACGAAAACCTGCCCGCGGGCTACCTCACCGCCATGCGGGAGGGCGCGAAGAACGTGCTGGTGACCGGGCAGGTGCAGGCCGACCAGATCCCGGCGTTCCGGAACACCGACCTCGTGGGCGTGGGCGTGGCGATGAAGCGCGGCGAGGTCACGACCGGCGCGGTGATGATGCTGGTGCCGCTGTTCGAGGCGATGGTGGGCGCCAGTTCGCTGTTCGGCGCGCTGATGATCTCGCTGATGCTGTCGCTGCCGGTGGTCGTGGCGCTGATGTACTACATCATCGGCCGCATCGTAAACCCCCTCAGGCAGATGCGGGACGTGGCCGTGGGCATGGCGGGCGGCAACTTCTCCGCCCGGGCGGACGACACCCAGCGGGGCGAGATCGGCCAGTTGGGCTACTCGCTGAATTTCCTGTCCGACGAGCTTTCAAAGACCATCTCCCAGCTGGTGGTGGAGCGCAACCGCCTCCGGCAGACGATCGACGGCCTCTCGGAGGGCATCGCCGCCGTGGACGCCACGGGTTCCATCACCCATCACAACCCGGCGCTGGACGCGCTTTTCAGGGCGCTGCCGAGGGAACCGGGCGAAGTCCGGCTTGATTTGATCCCGGACCCGTCGGTCTGGGCCGACTTCGATCAGGTGGTCGCGCTCGGCCAGCCGGTCTCCCGGCGGCTCACGCTGCCCGACCGGGTGCTGGGCATGACCATCTCGCCGCTGGCGGACCTCGATGGGGCGGTGGCGGGCGCGGTGGGGCTGTTCCTCGACATCACCGAGAGCGAGCGCCTCGAGCGCACCCGGCGCGACTACGTGGCGAACGTCTCCCACGAGCTGAGGACGCCGCTCACCGCCATGCGGGGATTGATCGAGCCGCTTTCGGAGGGCATGGTCAAGGACGAGGAGACCAAGACACGTTACTACAATATCATGCTCCGGGAGACGCTCCGGCTGACCCGGCTGATCAACGACCTGATGGAGCTTTCCAGGCTCCAGAGCGGGCAGCTATCGCTGAGCGCCCGGCCGATGCACCTGGACGACATCCTCTCCGACCTGGCCGAGAAGTACACCGCCGCCGCCCAGGAGCGGGGGCTTGCCTTTGAGTGCCGCACGGGGGCGCTGCCGCAGGTCAACGCCAACCCCGACCGGGTGGAGCAGGTGCTGGTAATCCTATTGGACAACGCGATGAAGTACACGAGCGAGGGCGGCCGCGTGGCGGTGGAGGCGGAGTACGACGACGAGAAGGTGACGCTCTCCGTCGCCGACACCGGCGTCGGCATCGACCCCGCCGATCAGCCCTACGTGTTCGACCGGTTCTACAAGGTGGATCGCTCCCACAGCGGCCTGGGCAGCGGGCTGGGGTTGTCCATCGCCAGCGAGCTGATGAAGTCGATGGGCGAAACCATGTGGCTGGCCAGCGAAGTGGGCAAGGGGTCGAAGTTCAGCTTTACGCTGAAACGCGTTTGAATTTTCATTCTGTTTGACGGTTTCCACCGCTCTCCGGAAAGGCGGGGCTGGCGGCGGTCAATTCCCCGATGATTTCTCCGCTCAGCGCGGCGCCGGTTTCAAAACGCCCTTTTCCAGCATGTACTCGGCTTCCCCCGCCTTGACGCGCGAGCCGGAGAGCAGCGCTTTCATCATGGCTTTGTCGATCTCAGGGCCGCCCGCCTTCTTCAGCGCATCGCGCCAGACGGTGAACTTGCAGCCTTCCTTCCAGCGGGAGCAGCCAAACGCCCGGCTGTTCTCCGTCACCTCGCCCTGGCCGCAGACGGGGCACTTCTCGCCCAGCTTGGAGGATTTTGGCTTCGCCGCGCCCTTCCCCGCCGAGCGCCTGCCCTTGGCGGGTTCCCTTTCAAAGTGGGCGTCCGGCCCCGACGCCGCGGCCTCCACCAGAAACGCGCCGTAGCGGCGGATGCCCTCCATGAAGCGGGCGGTCAGCGCGGCCATCCTCTCCCGATCGCTGCCCGCGATGTCGTAGAGCGCCTTCTCCCAGCGCCCGGTGGTCTCGGGCGAGGCGATCGCCTCCGGCGCGACCGAGATCAGCGAGCGCCCCTTGTCGGTGGAGAGGATCGCCCGGCCCTTGCGGGTCACGTACCCCACCTCGATCAGCCGCTCGATGACGGCGGCGCGGGTGGCGGGGGTGCCGAGCCCCGACGCCTTCATCCGCTCCCGCAGTTCCTCGTCGTCGATCAATTTTCCCGCGTGCTCCATCATGGCGAGGAGAGACGCGTCTGTGTGGGGTGCGGGCGGCTTGGTCTTTTGCTGTTTCACCGAGACACCCTGGACTTTGCGGGTTTCACCGGGTTTGACGTCCGGCACCGGCGGCTCCGCCTGTTCCTCCGGCGCGTCCCGGTACAGCGCGCGCCAGCCCTCGGCCTTCGGCGTCGCGCCGGAGGTCTTGAAGGCATGCTCGCCGACGTTTGTGATCAGTTCCGCCGATTCGTACTCGTAGTCCGGGTAGTATGCCGCGATCAGCCGCCGCGCCACCATGTCGAAGATCCTCCGCTCCGGCTCCGGCAGGCGGCTTAAATCCGCCTTCGCACCGGTGGGGATGATCGCATGGTGGTCGGTGACCCGCTCGTCGTTAAACACGCGGCCGAAGGATTTCGGCTTGTCCAGCGCATTCCGGACGAAGGGCTGATAAGGTTCCGGCAGCGCCTCCATCGCCCGCCGCGCGCCGGGGATCATGTCCCTGGGCAGGTAGCGGCTGTCGGTGCGCGGGTAGGTGAGCAGTTTGTGCTGCTCGTAGAGCGCCTGGGCGATTTTCAGCGTCTTGGCGGCGGAGAGGCCCAGCAGGCGGTTCGCGTCCCGCTGCAGGCTGGTCAGGTCGTAGAGCAGCGGCGGCGGCATGCGCTTGAGTTCCCGCGTGGCCTCCGAAACCACGCCGGTCTTGCCGGAAACCCCGGCCTTCACGCGCTTCGCGGTTGCCTCGTCGAATGTGCGCAGCTCCTTCGTCTCCGGGTCGATCCACAGCCCCTGGTAGTCGCCGAAGTCCGCGCGGATCTCCCAGTAGGGTTTCGGCTCGAAGGACGCGATCTCCCGATCCCGCTCCACGATCAATTTCAGCGTGGGCGTCTGCACCCGGCCCACCGAGAGCAGCGCGCCGTAGCGCAGCGTGAACGCGCGGGAGGCGTTCATGCCCACCAGCCAGTCGGCCTCGGCGCGGCAGCGGGCGCTCTCGTACAGCGCGTCGTAGGCGGCGGAGGGCTTCAGCTTCTTCATGCCCTCCCGGATCGCCTGGTCGGTCATCGACGAGATCCAGAGCCTCTGCACCGGTTTTTTACAGCCCGCCTGGTCGTAGATCAGCCGGAAGATCAGTTCGCCCTCCCGGCCGCTGTCGGTGGCGCAGATGATCTGCCCGACCGCGGCGTCCTTCATCAGTTTTTTAATGACGGAGAACTGCGACCGGGTCTTGGGCAGCACTTTTGTGGGGATGGACTCCGGCAGGATCGGCAGGTCCTCCTGCCGCCACTTCTTGTACTTCGGGTCGATCTCGTCCGGGTCGGACAGCGCCACGAGGTGCCCCAGCGCCCAGGTGACCACGTAGCCGCCGCCGGTGAACGCGCCCTCCGCCTTGGTCTTTGCGCCCACGACCCGGGCGATGTCCCGGGCGACCGAGGGCTTCTCGGCCACGATCAGCGTATCAGCCATTGTGCTGGCTCCAGAGGGCGGCCTTCGTCATCTTGCCGCCCAGGATGTAGTATTCGATCTGAATTTCGCGCTTGGTGTCCGCCCCCGCCGCGGTCAAAAGCTGGGCGGTGATCTCCTGGGCGCCGAACGGCCCCACGTCCGAGGGCGCCGCGAGCAGCGCCACGTCCTGATCGGTCGGCGTCAGCCGAAGGCGCACCCAGTCGGCCTTGAGGAGGCCGGGGTTCTGCACCCGCACCCGGTAGGTGACGATCTGGTAGCTGCCCGGGTCGATTTCGGTGACCTTTTTGAACTGGTCGGAGCCCATGTCGCCGCTCAAAATCGCGCCGGAAATCGTATCCAGCGCCGCCTTTTGCGCCGCCGCCGGCTGCGCCTCGGCCCCGGCGACCGACGCCTTCAGCCCCGTCCCCGCCCACAACAAAAACAGCACCCCCAGCACCGCCATCGCCATGATGGTCAGCGCGTAGGCCAGCTTGCGCATCAAACACACCCCCATGGAAATATCTTCATATCATTTTACCATGCGCCCGCGGGCGTGTCCATATGCGCTCCAGGTTGTATTCGCCGCAATTTTCATGTATAATAAGGTATTGTATGCTGGGAGAGGAGGCGGCCCTATGCCGGAGAAGCTGGTTCTGGTGGACGGCAACAGCCTGATGTACCGCGCCTACCACGCGCTGCCGCCGCTGGACAACGGCGAGGGCGTGCCGACCAACGCGGTGTACGGCTTTTTGTCGATGCTACTAAAGGCGCTGGCGGACGAAAAGCCCGCCTACTGCCTGGTGGCCTTCGACCCCCACGGCCCCACCTTCCGCCACGCGGACTACGCGGATTACAAGGGCGACCGCCCGCCCACGCCGGACGATTTGCGCCCGCAGTTCCCGGTCGCGAAAGAACTTCTGACGGCGATGGGCATCCAAATGCTGTCGGTGGATACCTTCGAGGCCGACGACATCCTGGGCACGCTGTCGAAGAAGGCCGAAGCCGCGGGGCTGGATTCGGTGCTCATCACCGGGGACCGGGACGCGTTCCAGCTGTCCAGCCCGCACACCTCGATACTATACACCAAGCGGGGCATCACCGACACCGTTCGCGTGACGCCCGAGTACATTCTGGAGACCTACGGCGTGACGCCCGCCCAGCTGATCGACATGAAGGGGCTGATGGGCGACACCTCCGACAACATCCCCGGCGTGCCGGGCGTCGGCGAAAAGACCGCCTCGAAGCTGGTGGCCCAGTACGGCTCGCTGGAGAAGGTGCTGGAAACCGCGCCGGAGGAACAGAAGGGCAAGCTGCGGGAGCGGCTGATGGAGTTCTCCGGCCAGGCGGTTCTTTCCAAGAAGCTGGCCACCATCGAGCGGGACGTGCCGGTGGACGTGGACTTTAGCAACCTGAAGCTGGGCGCGCTTAGCGGCGCGGCCCCGGCCCTGGAAAGCTACAAGCTCAAGAGCCTGATCCCGCGGCTCAAGCAGTTTTCGCCCGCCTCTCAGCCGGAAGCGGAAAAAGCGCCCTCCTTCGCCCCGTGGCGGGAAATCCGGGAATTTGACGACCTCGCGCCGCTCGCCGCCTGGGCGCAGTCGAACGCTTCCGCTTCCGCCGCGATCGCGGAGGAGGATGCGCTTTCCGTCGCGCTTTCCAATGGCGACCGGGCGCTGATCAAGACCGGCGGCGACCTTTTGAGCGCGGGCCTCGACGCCGGCGACGCGCTGATCGCACTGAAGCCCATCCTGGAGTCGGATCAGGAAAAAATTCTGCCGGACGTGAAGGCGTTTCTGGGGGAGATCGCGCCGCTGAATCTCACGCTGAACGGCCCGGCGTTTGACGCGCGCCTGGCCGGGTACGTGCTGGACACCTCCCGGAAGAAGTACAACCTGTCCGCGCTCACCGAGGGCGCGGGCTACGACGCCCACCCCGCCTCGCGGCTGTATGAGCTTTCCCGTGCGCAGAAGGCGCAATTGAGCGAGACCGGCATGGAAAAGCTCTATAACGAGATCGAGCTGCCGCTGTCCCGGACGCTCTACGACATGGAGCGGGAGGGCTTTCTGGCGGACCGGGAGGAGCTCCTCCGCCTCGGCGCCGGCTACACCCAAAAGATCGCCGAACTGACGGAGAAGATCCACGCCTACGCGGGCTACCCGGTCAACATCAATTCCACCAAGCAGCTGGGCGAACTGCTATTTGAAAAACTGGGGCTGAACGCCGGGCGCAAGACCACGCGGGGCTACTCCACCGACGCGGAGACGCTGGAGAACCTTTACGAGGCCCACCCCATCGTGCCGCTGATCCTGGAGCACCGGAAATACCAAAAACTGAACGGCACCTACATCGAAGGCCTGCTCCGGCAGCAGGGGCCGGACGGGCGCATCCACACCAGCTTCGATCAGACCGCCGCCGCCACCGGGCGCATCTCCTCGGTGGAGCCGAACCTGCAGAACATCCCGGTGCGCAGCGAACTGGGCCGCGAGATCCGCAAGGCCTTCGTCGCCCGGCCCGGATGGCTGCTGGTGGACGCCGACTATTCGCAGATCGAGCTGCGCGTGCTCGCCCACATGTCGGAGGACCCGGTGATGATCGACGCGTTCCAAAAGGGCCAGGACATCCACCGCCGCACCGCCGCGGAAGTCTACGGCGTGGAGCTAACGCAGGTGACGCCCGCGATGCGCTCCGCCTCGAAGGCGGTCAACTTCGGCATCGTCTACGGCATCTCGGACTTCGGCCTGGCCCGGAACATCGGCGTATCCCGCAAGCAGGCGGCGGAATTCATCGAGCGCTACCTCACCCGCTACGCCGGGATCAAGCGGTTCATGGACGCCTCGGTGGCCCAGGGCAAGCTGCAGGGCTACGTGACCACGCTGTTCGGAAGGCGGCGCTACCTGCCGGAGCTTTCGAGCGCCAACTACAACGTGCGCTCCTTCGGCGAGCGCGCCGCGATGAACAGCCCGATCCAGGGCACCGCCGCCGACATCATCAAGCTGGCGATGGTGGAGGCCCACCGGGTGCTGGCCCGGGAGGGGCTAAAGGCGAAATTGATCCTGCAGGTGCACGACGAATTGATCGTCGAGAGCCCGCCGGAGGAGGTCGACCGCGTCAGCGGCCTGCTCCGCGAGGCGATGGAGGGCGTCGCCCGGATGCGCGTGCCGCTCAAGGTGGATCTCGGCGTCGGGAGGGACTGGAATGCGTGCAAATAGCCCTTACGTCGTCGGCCTGACCGGCGGCGTGTCCACCGGCAAGAGTACGATCCTGGCCACCCTCAAGGAATTGGGCGCGTGGGTCTTGAGCGCCGACGACGCCTCCCACCGCCTGACCGCGCCGGGCGGCGAAGCGCTGCCCGCGATCCGGGAAACCTTCGGCGACGGCGTATTTCTGCCGGATGGCGCGCTGGACCGCCGGGCGCTGGGCGAGGTCGTGTTCCACGACACGGCAGAGCGCAGGGCGCTCGAGGCCATCCTTCACCCGGCGGTGCAGCGGGAAATGCTGCGGGGCGTGACCCGGGCGGAGGAGGACGGCGCGCCGCTGGTGGTCATGGAGGTGCCGCTGCTCTACGAGACCGGCATGGACGCGCTGTGCGACGAGGTCTGGGTGGCGTACCTGGACGACGAAAGCCAGACGCTGAGGCTGATGAACCGCGACCGGCTGACCCGCGAACAGGCCCAGGCCCGCATTTTAAGCCAGATGCCGCTGGATCAGAAGGCGGCGAAGGCCGATCAGGTGATCAAAACCGATAAGCCCGCCCCGGAGGTGCAAAAGGAAGTGGCCCGCCTGTACCGGGACCTCATGAAGAGGGTCGGCCGATGAGGAATTCGGCGGCCTACGCGCCCCGGCGGCGCAAAGTGCGGCGCGCGCGCAAGGCGCGGTGGATCGCGCCGCTATTCATGGTGCTGCTCATGCTGGCCGTGGGCTACTACGCGCTTGTTTTCCCGAAGAACGTCCACGAGATCGCCTACCCGCTGTCCTACCGGGACCTGATCGTGAAATACTCCGCCCGCTACGAACTGGACCCCGCGCGGGTGGCGGCGGTGATCTACTGCGAATCCTCGTTCCAGCCGGAGGCGGTGTCCTCCGAGGGCGCACGGGGGCTGATGCAGATCATGCCGGAGACGGGCAAGTGGATCGCGAAAAAGCTGGACGAGCCCGGCTACTCTGATTCGTGGCTGTTCGACCCGGAGACCAACATCCGCTACGGCTGCTGGTTTTTGAGTTACCTGGACGGCCGGTATGGAAGCGATCTGACCAAGGCCACCGCCGCCTACCACGCGGGCGGCAGCAAAGTAGACGAGTGGCTCTCCGACAAGCAGTATTCCGGGGACGGCGTGACGCTGACCTCCATCCCCTACGATTCCACCCGGGCCTATGTTGCGGCCGTCAAGTCCGCCTACGAGCACTACAAGGAGATTTTTGCGAAATGACATCGAGGTTCCTCAGGCTGACGGCGGTTCTTTTGATTGCGCTGCTGCTCGCGGGCTGCGGAAACAGCAACAGGACCATCACCCTCCTGAACCATGCGCCCTCCCCCGCCCCCGGCGTCGACCAGGCGTCCGTGGACAACTACTCCGGCGAGGGCGAGTACGCCGCGGATTCGTCAAACGCCTCCCCAGGCGAGGTCATGCCCGCGCCCGCCACCGAGGACGAGCTGAAAAACGCCGCGCAGGCGGCCGCCGCCGAGCGCGCCGAAACCCCGCCGCCCGCCAACGACTACTCCGCCGCCGACATGACCCTGGGGCTGATCGCCGGCCCGGACGCCGAGGTCAACCCGCTGCACTGCAAGTATCAGGACATCATGACCATCAATTCGCTGGTCTACGAGCCGCTGGTGCAGCTGGACGACAACCTTCAGCCCGCGCCGATGCTGGCCGACCGCTGGGCCGTCTCCGGCGACACCTGGACCTTCACGCTCCGCGGCGACGTCAAGTTTCACAATGGCAACCCGCTGACCGCCCAGGACGTGGTGGCCAGCTACGAGGAGATCATGAAGTACCCGGCCAACTATTGGCAACCGCTCCTGGATCAGGCGGTGGTGTCGATGAGCGCCGGGGACGAGGGCACGCTGGTGGTCAAGGCCAAGGGTTCCATCGGCTACATGCTGCTCTACGCGATGACCTTCCCCGTCTGCTCCCAGGACACGGCGGCCAGCGCCCAGCCGATGGGCACCGGCCCCTACTGGTACATCGGCTACGAAGCGGGCTATGCGCTCCGAATCGAGCAGAACCCGCTGTGGTGGCGGCGCGCCAACACGCCGTTCCAATCGATTGTGGGGATGTTCTGCGCCAACAACAAGATCGCGATGAACCTGCTGGAGACCGGCGAGATCAACGCGCTGGCCAGCGATTACCCCACCATCTCTCTAAGCCGCCAGCTGAGCGACCGCGTGGCGGTGGATTACTCCACCAACACGTACGAGTGCATCGTGCCCAACCTCAGGGACCCGATTCTCTCCGACCTCGCGGTCCGGCAGGCGCTGATGTACGCCATCGACCGCACCACGCTGGCCACCACCACCTACGCGGGGCTCGTGCAGGAGAGCGAGGTGCCGGTCGTCCCCGGCTCCTGGATCTACAACGCCCAGGCCACCCGCTACAACTACAGCCCGGAGCGCGCGCTGAAGCTGCTCCAGGACGACGGCTGGAAGGACCTGAACGGCGACAACCTGCTGGAGAAGGAGTCCCAGGGCAGCCTGGTCAATTTGAAGCTGAGCCTGATTACCTACGACCGGGGCACCACCAGCACCCGCTCCAACGCGGTGAACCTCTTGGCTAACCAACTGCGCATGGTGGGCTTCGACGTTACGACAGAGGTGCTCACCAGCCAAAAGGTCTTTGACCGGATGAACAACGGCGACTTCCAGCTGGCGCTGTGCGCGTTCGAGCTCAGCGACATCCCGAACCTGAACTTCCTCGTGGGTAAGACCGGCACTTCCAACTACGAGCGCTACGGCAGCGACGACGCGGAAAACCTGATGCGCGCCGCCTGGTCCGCCCAAACGCAGGAGGACCTGCAGGCCGACATGTACAACCTGCAATTGAAGCTGGTGGAGGATCTGCCCATCCTGGGCCTGTTCTTCCGGACGGGCCTCACCGTCGCCAAGGTGCCGCTGGGGAAACTGGACGCGCCGCGCGTGGGCAACTGCCTCCGGGGCCTGCCCACATCGTCGGCACGATGAAAATCTACGGATTTTCCGGGCGGCGCATTGACCGAAGGGATTGCTTCCTCCACCACGGCGCAACATTCCAACTCGTTGGAATGTTGCGGTCGCGAAGCGACTTGGTTTCCCTTTGGGAAACCAACCTTGTGTGCGCACTGGTTATGGAAACACATTTCCGGCGCACGGGTCGCCGGAAATGATTTGAAAAATATGACGGGGTTTGATAGCAGTCCTTTCACATGATTAGGAGGAACGGCACATGCAGGAAATCGGCGTCGGCATTGTCGGCTGGGGGTTCATGGGCCGCACCCACGCCCACGCGCTCCGGGAGATCCCGCTGTTCTATCCGGATTGCGGCTTCAGGCCGGTGATCCGGTCCGTCTGCTCGAGGCGGCCTGAAATCGCGCGGGAGGCGGCGCAGCTGCTGGGCGCGCCCCACTTTACCTGTGACTACCGGGAGCTGCTCGCCCGGCCGGACATCGAGGTGCTGTCGATCTCCACGCCCAACGCGCTGCACGAGCAGATGATCGTGGACGCGCTGAAGGCGGGCAAACACCTGTACATCGATAAGCCGCTGACCGTGGACGGCACCTCCGCCACCCGGATCGAGGCGGCGGCGAGGGCTTCGTCCAGCCTCACCCAGGTGGCGCTGAACAACCGCTTCTTCCCCAGCGTATTGCGCGCAAAGCAGCTGATCGGCGAGGGGCGAATTGGGAACCTCTTGTCCTTCGCCGTCCGCTACGACCACTCCGGCTCCATCGACCCCGCAAAGCCCGCCGGGTGGAAGATGTTGGAAAACGCCGGGGTCCTGCTCGATCTGGGCTCCCACGCGCTGGACATGCTGACATTCCTCGCCGGCTATCCCGCAAAAGCGCTGTGCCGCCTGCGCACATTGTACCCGGAGCGGCCCGCGGCGGGCGGCGGCACGGTCAGAAACGTCGCCGACGACCAGGCGGTGATGCTGCTCGAAATGCCAAACGGCGCGGTGGGCACCGTCACCGCCTCCAAGATCACCACCGGCGCGGAGGACGAACTGTCCTTTGAACTCTACGGCGACAAAGGGGCGCTGCGCTGGCGGCTGACGGAGGCCGACTATCTGGAGTTTTACGACAATACCCGGCCCGAAGCGGCGCTGGGCGGCGAAAAGGGCTATACCCGCATCGCCGCGGCCGCGCGCTATCCCGCCCCGGGCGGGTCCTTCCTGCCGCCTAAGAACCGGATCGGCTGGGATCGCGCCCACATGCACTGCTACTTCAGCTTCCTGGACTGCGTAAACCGCGGCGTGCCCGCCAGCCCGGACGTGTTCGAGGGCGCGAAGCTCCAGCGGTTGATGGACGCGATGGTTCAATCCCACCAGGCCGGCGCTTGGGTGGACTTCAACGGATAATGGATCCGGAGGTGGATCGCGTGTTCTCCCTTCGCCAGGAGGAACTGCTCTACAGCCTGCGCCCCGCGGGGCAGGTGCGCATCGCGCCGTCCATCGACGACCGGCGCGCCTGGGCGTCCTTTGATCCGGAGGCGGGCCGGGCGCTGGTTCGGGAGGCGGAAAATGCGCTGCGCGCGCCGCTGCCCCACCTGACCGCGGGCGACTACCTGCAAAGGGAGGACGCGGAGCCGCCGGAGGGCTACCGGCTGCGCCGCGCCCAGGCGATCTCGCTGATCCTGGGCGCCTGCGTCTCGGGCGACGACAAGTACCTGCCCAGGGCGGCGGACCTGATCTGGATGATGGCCGAGGAATCCGGCTGGGCGGTATTCCAGCGCCGCGGCGCGCCGCTGCCCGCCTTCGGCTCCCCGGACATGGATCTATACGCCGCCCGCACGGCGGAGCTGTTCGCGCTGGCCCGCCAGATGGTGGGTTCCCGGTTCGACCGCCTGACGCCGCAACTGAACGCCCGCATCGACTACGAATTGAAGCGGCGCGCGTTCGACCCGGTCATCGCCCGGGATGCGGAGGACTGGATGCACCTCTCGGGCGACGCGCCCCGGATCGTTCAACACCTGATGGCCGCATGCCTGGCGGTGGAGACCGACGAGGGCGAGCGCCGCTGGCAGATCCTCCGGCGACTGCTCAAGATCCTGGAGAATTTTCTGCGCACCCAACTGCCGGACGGCGGCGCCGTCACCGACCTCACGCGCCACGTGGAGACCGCGGAGGCGCTGGGCGACTGCTTCGCGCTGTTGTCGCTGGTCAGCGGCGGCCAGGTGGAGCTTCGGGACGAGCCGCAGTTCGTGGATATGGCGATCCTGCCCTGCAAGCTGCACATCGCGGAGGGGTGGTTCGTCAACCCCGGCGGCGACCCGAGGCCCGCCCTCTCGCCCGACGCGCTGTTCCGGCTGGGCGAGGGCGTGCGCTCCGGTTCCCTGTGCGGCATGGCCGCGTGGCTGAGGTGGCAGAACCCCGAGGGCGCGCCGGAGGGGGATTCGCTGTTCACGCGGCTGATGCACCTCCGGAGCCGGTCAAACCTCAACCGGGAGCCCGCGCGGCTGCCGTTGCCGGGTTCGGTGCTGCTGCCCGATATGGGCGTCACCATCGCCCGCTCGGGGGATTTCTTCGTGGCGCTGACCGGCGGCGACCGCCGGAACGCGTTTTCCCACCGGGATGCGGGCGACATCCTGGTGTATTACCAGGGCCGGCCGGTGCTGGTGGACGCGGGGCTTCCCGGCGCGGAGGCCCACAACGTGCCCGCCGTCGAGGGCGTGGAGCAGAGCGCCGCGCGCCGCGCGCCGGAGCCGCCGGAACTGCGAAGCGACGGCTATTGGATGCTGACGATGGGCATCGCCCACGCCTATCCCGCCGCCGCAAGGCTGTACAGCTGGCAGCGGAGCCTGATGCTGTCTCCCGGCGAGGATCAGGTCCGGCTGATCGACGCCTACGACTTCGAGGGAATCAAGCGAAACGCCACCCTCCGGTTCATCACCCCCTTCCAGCCGGTGCTGTCGGACGGCGCGGCGCGTCTGGGGCCGCTGGTGCTGCGCTACCCCGCCGGGCTGGCCCCGAAGGTCTCCCCGATTCCTCTCGAGAACCCGCGTCTCAGCGCGCTGTGGGGCGGGGCGCTGTACAGGCTGGAGCTGACCACATTGGAACCCTCGCCCGGCGCGCGGCTGGACTTCACGCTCGCGCCCGGGTGACCCCGCCGAACGAGGCGGTGAAATAGAAAGGAAGTGCTCTTATGACCCCGTTCCAGAAAAAGTACGAAACCGAGATTGCGGAGCTCGCGCGCGCCGCGAACCGCCTGGCCGAAGTGGGCTTTGTCACCAGCCAGGGCGGAAACCTGTCGCTGCGCGCCGACGAGGACGTGATCCTGATCACGCCGACCAAAGTGGCGAAAAGCGCGATCACCTTTGAGGACATCTGCGCCGTGGACCGCACCGGGAAAGTGCTCCACGCCAAGGAAGGCCGCAAGCCCACTGGCGAGTGGCAGTTCCACGTGCGCATCATGAACAAGCGGCCGGACGTGAAGGGCATCGTGCACGCCCACCCGCCGATTTTGACGGGCTTCGCCATCGCGGGCGGCGACTGGCTGCAGCGGCCCTTCCTGCCGGAACCGGTGATCGAGGTGGGGCCGATGATCCTGGTGCCCTACGCCGAGCCGCTGTCCGAAAAGCTGGCGGAGAACTTCGATGCGGTCATCGAAAAGTCCAACGGCTTCCTGATGGAGAACCACGGCGCGCTGATGGTCAGCTCCGAGGGCGTGTGGCGCGCCATCGAGTTCCTGGAGATGATGGAGGCCGCCGGCAAGTCCATCCTGGTGGCGAAGATGCTGGGCAACGCCAAGACCCTCCCCGCCCCCGATGTCAAGAACCTCGAAAACGTCATCCGCATCCGCAATCTCCCGATGCCGGGCCTGCCGGGCGTGGTCAAGGGGCTGAACGATATCTTCGTGTGATTGGCGTTGGAAATCCGCTTCGCGTCTTTTCAACGCATCAAAGGAATCTGCGCGGGCCTGAAATCCTCACGAATTTCCGGGCGGCCCGCTGACCGCCGGTAGTGTTTCTTCCCCCAGGTGTGCGCACTGGGGGAAGAAACGCGTTTCCGACGACGAGTCGCCGGAAACGATTGTAAGCAGAACCGGGGACCGACGACAGTTTGCGACGCACCGGAATGCCTTTGAGAGGAGCAACGCGCATGCAGAAAAAGGTCGCGTTCCTGATCTATCCGATGTTCTGCAACTATGAGATCGCGCTGACGCTGGCGACGCTCAGGATGTTCGACGTGGAAATTGTGACCTTCGCGCTGGACAAAAGCCCCGTCCAAAGCGAGGAGGGCTTGACGGTGCTTCCGGACAGGGTGCTGAGTGAATTTGATCCGGAGGAATACGGCTGCCTGCTGCTTTCGGGCATCGGCGGCAACCCGGACGACGTGCTGCACAACCCGGCCTACCTGGACTTTCTCAGGCGGTGCGACGGGCGCGAAATCGTGGTCGCGGGCATTTCGCTGGCCCCGGTGCTGATGGCGAAGGCGGGGCTGCTTCGCGGCCGGAAGTTCTGCGTCGGGATGTACGAGGAGGACCGGGCGGAGTTCGACTGCTTCGAGTACGATCATCAGATCCGCGCGCCGCTTGTCGTGGACGGCGGCCGGATCACCGCTATGGGCCTGGCCTTCCGGGAGTTCGCGCTTGCGGTCGCCCGGGCGCTGGGCTTTGAGTGCCGGGACGACCTGTGGGGCGAGGTCAAGTACCCTATCCGCCCCGAGGACTACGTCTTCCACTTCGGCGGCTAACCAATCCAAAACATTCTTGCGTCGCCCAGGCGGATCTTTTAGAGACATTGTAAAAAGGGAGGCCCCTCATCGGGTCTCCTCCAGTATGTTGCCAAATCCCGTCGTGCCATCCAATCGTTTCCGGCGACCCGCGCGCCGGAAACGTGTTTCTGACCCCAGTGCGCACACTGGGATCAGAAACAATACCATAAGTCAGCAAGCCGCCCGGAAATTCCGCAGGATTTCAGGCTTGCGCAGGCCCTTTCCCATCGCGTCAAAAAGGGAGGCCTCTCATCGAAGCCTCCCCCGCGCCAACTCCGGCGCTTTCTCCATTGTGTACGGCCATGCGCCCCGCGCCTTTGTGACCGCTTTGCGCCAACCTCGGCGTTTTCCCTTAGTAAAAACTTTAGACGGGCAACACCTTTTCCTCTTTTTTGAGCAGCGTGTTGTCCAGCTTCATGGTCTGGGCCTGGCGGTACTGAAAGTACTTCTCGGCCACCTGCGGGAACAGCGCGTAGGAGAGCACGTCCTCCGGCTGCTGGATATACTCGGCGGCTTCCTTCCGGTACTGCTCCAGTTCCGGCTTCAGAAGGTCCGCCGGGCGGCAGGTGATGACTTCCTGGTCGCCGATGACCTTCTTGCGCACGGCCTCGTCCACCGGCGCGGGCAGGCGGCCGTATTCGCCGCGCATCAGCGCCTGGGACTCCTTGGGGTTCATCTTGTAGCGCTCGCCGGAGATCACGTTCATAACCGCCTGGGTGCCCACGATCTGGCTGGTGGGGGTGACCAGCGGCGGATAGCCCATCTCCTTGCGGACGCGCGGGACCTCCTCCAGCACCTCGTAGAACTTATTGGATTTGCCCGCCTGCTTGAGCTGCGAGATCAGGTTGGACAGCATGCCGCCCGGCACCTGGTAGAGCAGCGTGTTGATGTCGATCTTGAGCACCTTGGGGTCGAGGAAGCCTTCCTTGGTCAGCTTCTCGGCCACGCCGCGGAAGTGCACCGCGATCTCCGAGAGCAGGCCGATGTCCAGGCCGGTGTCGTAGGGCGTGCCCTTCAGCGTCGCGACCATCGGCTCGGTGGCCGGCTGGGACGTGCCGTTGCCCAGCGGCGACAGCGCGGTGTCGATGATGTCCGCGCCCGCCTCGATGGCCTTGAGATAGGTCATGTCGCCGGTGCCGGTGGTGTTGTGGGTGTGCATGTGGATCGGGATCTTGACCGCCTGCTTGAGCTTCTTGACCAAGCTGTAGGCCTGATAGGGCAGCAGCAGGTTCGCCATGTCCTTGACGGCGATGGTGTCCGCGCCCATCTTCTCCAGCTGGATGGCCAGCTCCACGAAGTAGTTCTCGTCGTGCACGGGGCTGATGGTGTAGCTCATCGCCGCCTCGCAGATGCCGCCGTACTTCTTCGTGGCCTTCATGGCCGTCTCCATGTTGCGGGGGTCGTTGAGCGCGTCGAAGATGCGGATGATGTTGATGCCGTTTTGGATCGACAGGCGCACGAACTCATCCACCACGTCGTCGGCGTAGTGCTTGTAGCCCAGGATGTTCTGGCCGCGCAGCAGCATCTGCAGCTTGGTCTTGGGCATGGCCTCCCGCAGCGCGCGAAGCCGGTGCCACGGATCCTCGTTCAAAAAGCGCAGGCACGTGTCAAACGTGGCGCCGCCCCAGCATTCCAGCGAATAGTAACCGACCCGGTCCAGCTTCTCGGCCGCGGGGAGCATGTCCTGAAGGCGCATGCGGGTGGCCGCCTGCGACTGGTGCGCGTCGCGCAGGATGGTGTCGGTGATCAATACTTTGCCCATGATTTTCCCTCCTCGCTCCATATTTACCCGAACCGCGCTGTCAGCCCAGCGCGAACATCGGGTCGCCCGAATTGACGGAGGACCCCTTGCCGGAGATGATCGAGGTCACGACGCCGTCGCGGGGCGCGAGGATTTCATTTTCCATCTTCATCGCCTCGAGAATCAGCACCACGTCGCCCTTCTTGACCTTTGCGCCTTCGGCGACGACCACGTTCACGATGCTGCCCGGCATGGGCGCTTTGACGACCTCGCCGGCCACGGGGCCGGCCTTCTTGGCGGGCGCGGGGGCGGGAGCGGGCTCCGCGGCGGGCGCGGGCGCGGCTTCCGCAACGGGAGCGGGGGCCGCCGGAGCCGGGGCGGGCGCGGGCGCGTAGGCGGGGGTGGGCGCGGACTGGAACGCGGCGACTTCCTCGACTTCCACCTGGTAGCTCTGGCCGTTGACGGTTATCTGAAATTTACGCATGGAATGCTTCCTCCTTCATAAAATACACGCCCGGCGCCGCCGGCCGCGGGTTTCTTAAAACGGATCGTCTAGTTGACGGACTCCCTGCGGCCCGCCTCGGCCCAGCCGCCGGAGCGGCGCACCGAGCGCACCACCAGCTTTTTGCCCTCGGACTGGCCCATTACCGTCACCGCCGCGGCGATGGCCGCGACCACCTGGGGATCGACGCCGGCGAATCCGTAAGGTGCGGACTCACCGCCGTCGGGGATCACTTCAATGCCGGAGGCCCTGCGCGACCTCAATACGCGCAGAATCCTCACCAGCGAGACCGTGCAGATGATGAGCATCACGAACGCCGCCACATACGCGGCGAGTATCAGTAAGTTCACGGCATGCACCCACGTGTACATCGGGTTTCACTCCTTCCCCGCTTACAGCGGCAGATTGGCGTGCTTTTTGGAAGTGCGCACTTCGCGCTTCGAAGACAGCACCTCCAGCGCCGCCACCAGCATCATGCGGCTCTCGGCAGGCTCGATCACATCGTCCACATACCCCTTGCGGGCGGCGTTGAGGCCGTCCGCGATGTTATCGGCGTACTCCTGCTCCAGTTCGGCGCGCTTGGCCTCAACATCCGCCTGGCCCTTGAGCTTGCCGTTCATCAGCACCTGCACGGCGGCGGGCACGTCCAGCGGGGCGATCACGCTGCCCGGCCAGGCGTAGACCACGTCGGCCTGGGTGCGGGCGGCCAGCGCCATGTAGGCGACGGCGATGGCTTTGCCGGTGACCAGCGCGATGCGCGCGCCGGAGGCCTCGCTGAGCGCGCCCAGGAGCGCCGCGCCGGCGTTCGCCATCCCGGCCTGCCCGGAAGAACCGGTAACGGAGAAGCCGGTGGAATCCACCAGCGTCACGACCGGCAGGTTGAAGCTGTCGCAGAAGCGGATGAACCGCGCGGCCTTCTGCATGCCGGAGGTAGTCAGCGCGCCGCCGTCGAGGGTGGGCTGTGTGGCGGCGATGCCGACCGAGCGGCCGCCGAGTTTGCAAAGCGCCGTGACCATCGAGGGCGCGTGGCCCTCGCCAAGCTCCAATACCGTGTCCAGATCCGCGATCGCGTCGATCACCTTGCGCGCGTCGGGCGAGGCGGTCAGTTCGTTCAATTCCGGCGCCAGGCGATTGAAGTCGTCCATACCGGCCAAGTCCACCGGCGCGGCCTCCAGGTTGTTGTCGGGCAGCAGCTCGAACACCTTGCGCGCCAGGGCGATGGCCTCCTCGTCGGTTTTCACGGCCAGCTGCGCGATGCCGGAAGCCTGGCAGGCCTTTGCCCCGCCCAGCTTCTCCGCGTCCACATTCTCGCCGGTGTTGGCCGAGACCACCTGCGGCCCGTTGATGTAGAGCCTGGCGGCCTCCGAGCAGATGACGACGTCGCTCATCGCGGCGATCAGCGCGGCGGAGGCGGCGCACTGGCCCAGGACCAGTGCGATCTGCGGCACCACGCCCGAAAGCGACGCGGCGGCGGCGGCGAGAAGCGCGTAGGCGTCCACCGCGTCCACGCCCTCCATCAGGCGCGCGCCCATGGAATCGTACATTGAAATGACGGGGGCGCCGGTCTTTTTGGCCAGCTCCATCACCTTGGCGACCTTGCGGGCGTGCTCCTTGCCCACCGCGCCGCCGCTGGAAGTATAATCCTGCGCCCAGACGCAGGCGGGACGTCCGTCGATCAGACCGTAGCCGGTCACCACGCCGGATTCGCCGTTCCGGCCGGACAGCGCGTCCAGCTCGACGAAGCTGGCCTCGTCAAAGAGCGACGCGATGCGCTCCCGCGCGGTGAGCTTATGCAGTTTCTTCTGCTCCGCCGCGCGGTCGGCCTCCCCCTTCATGATCGCTTGCTTTCGCTCGCGGATGAGGGGCAGATTGCGTTCCACACTCATTATGATCCCTCCAACGCTTTATATATAAGGAAATGTCCAAATTACCACAAATTCAATAATTCGACGGTTCCAGTATTTTTCCTGCCAGGCTGGGAAAGTTTTTTGCAGATCCTTCGCATTTTCGCCATTTTTCGACGCGAAAGGAATTTACGCCGCCCGGCGGCAGCGGCGCGCTCCAAGTGGTATAATACCCAAAACGAGGCGGGAGCGCATGAATATGATTGAGAAGATTTTGCTGGAACGGGCGGAACGCGCGGGCATCCCGCTGACAGACGAGATGGCGGAGAAGTTCGCGTCCTACCGCCAGATGGTAATTGAAGCCAACCGCACGATGAACCTGACCCGCGTCTCCGAAGACCCGGAGGAGGCGGTGGACCGGGACGCGCTGGACGCGCTGGCGCCGCTGCGCGTTTCCGGCCTCATGGGCCCCGTCCGGACGCTGATCGACGTGGGCAGCGGCGCGGGCGTGCCGGGCGTGGTGCTCGCGATCGCGCTGCCGAATGTGCGGGTGACGCTGCTCGACGCGACGAAAAAGCGGGTGGACTTCCTGAACCGGGTTTGCGAGGCGCTTTCGCTGAACGCCCGCGCGGTGCATGGGAGGGCCGAGGACGCCGCGCGGGACAAGGCGCTCCGGGACGGCTTCGACTGCGCCACCGCACGAGCCGTGGCGGGGTTGCCGGCGCTGACTGAAATTTGCCTGCCTTTTGTCCGGCCCGGCGGGTTCTTCCTGGCCTACAAGGGCCCGGCGCTGGAGGATGAACTACCCGCCGCGAAAAACGCGCTGCGGCTTTTGGGCGGCAGGGCGCGTCCGCCGATCTCGCTCGCCATCCCCGGCCGGGACTGGGATCACCGCCTTTTGATCGTAGATAAACTCGCGCCCACCCCCGCCGCCTACCCGAGAAAGGCCGGGGAACCGGAGAAGAAACCGCTTTGAACGATGCCTTTCACGGCCCGGTCATACTGCCACCTCGTCATGCTATCCATTCGTTCCCGGCGACCTGCGCGCCGGGAACGCGTTTCATCCATCAGTGCGAACACTGGTGGATGAAACATTCCCTCAAGTCAGCGCGCCGCCCGGAAATTCCTCAGAATTTCAGGCGCGCGCAGGGCTTCCAAATGCGCCCAAAAGACGCGAAGCGGATTTTGGGTGCCAGCGGAAGCGGCCCTTTATGCTTGCAATCGACGCATCCATGTGGTAAAGTGTAAAAGGAAAAAACTGCCCCTCGGGGCCGGGAGGACGCGCCATGTCCAACGACAAACTTCGCACTCCGCACACCGACCGGCTGGTCGACGCGCTGCTTTTGCTTGAAAACCGCGACGAGTGCTACGCGCTCTTGGAGGACCTTCTGACCATCCGCGAAATTCAAGACCTGGCGCAGCGGCTGGAGGTGGCGCGGCTTCTGACCGCCAAGGTCACCTACAATGAGATCGCCCACAAGACCGGCGTGTCCACCGCGACGATCAGCCGGGTCAACCGCTCGCTCAGCTACGGCGCGGGCGGATACCAGCGCATATTGGAAAAACTGGAGGAAATCAAACCCAATGCTTGACCTATCCCGCCTCAACCCGCCTCAGCGGGAAGCGGTGCTCTGCACGGACGGGCCGCTGCTCGTGCTCGCGGGCGCGGGCTCCGGCAAGACCCGCGTGCTCACCCACCGCATCGCCTACCTGATCGAAAAAGGCGTGCCCGCCTGGTCGATCCTCGCCATCACGTTCACCAACAAGGCCGCCCGCGAGATGCGCGAGCGCGTGATTTCGCTGGCCGGCGAGTCCGTCACCGACGCCTGGGTGATGACATTCCACGCCTGCTGCGCCCGGATCCTCAGGCGCGACATCGAAAAACTGGGCTACAAGCGCTCCTTTTCGATCTACGACGACGACGATCAGAAGTCGCTGATCAAGCGGCTGATTTCGGAACTCAACCTGGACGAGAAGCTCTACCCGGTTCAGGCGGTGCGCGCGGCGATCTCGGACGCCAAAAACAAGCTGTTAACCCCCGCCGAATGGCTGGAATCCCAGGGAAATGACTTCAAGGCGCAAAAAATCGCCGAAGTCTACAAACAATACGAAAAGAAGCTGAAGGAGAACAGCGCGCTGGACTTCGACGACCTGCTGATCAAGGCGCTGGAGCTTCTGACGCTGCACCCGCCGGTGCTCGAATACTACCGGCAGAAGTTCCGCTACATCCTGGTGGACGAGTACCAGGACACCAACCGCGCCCAGTACGAGCTGATCCGGCTGCTGGCGGGCGAGAAGCGCAACGTGTGCGTGGTGGGCGACGACGACCAGTCCATCTACGGCTGGCGCGGCGCGGACATCCGCAACATTCTGGATTTCGAGAAGGACTACCCGGACGCGAAGGTAATCAAGCTGGAGCAGAACTACCGCTCCACCGCGTCGATCCTGGAGGCCGCGAACCAGGTGGTGGCCCACAACCGCGGGCGCAAGGAGAAGGCGCTGTGGACGGATCAGGGCGAGGGCGCGCCGATCGAACTGTATGAAGCGCTGGACGAGCGGGACGAGGCCGCCTGGGTGTGCGCAAAGCTCCGGGAACTGCAGAGGGAGCGCATTCAGCCGGGCGACGCGGCGGTATTGTACCGGGTCAACGCCCAGTCCCGCGTGATTGAAGAAGCGCTGGTGAGAAGCGGCATCCCCTACCGGGTGTACGGAGGCCTGAGGTTCTACGACCGCAAGGAGGTCAAGGACCTGGTGGCGTACCTGCGCCTGATCGTAAACCCCGATGACGAGGTGTCGCTTCGGCGCATCATCAACGAGCCCAAGCGCGCCATTGGCGGCGCCACCGTGGACCAGATCGCTTCCTGGGCCGCGGCGAACGGCCTGCCGCTGTTCGCGGCGGTGATGGACGCGGGCGACGTGGGCCTCCCCAGCCGCGCGCGGACGGCGGTCATGAATTTTGCGCAGCTGATGATGGAACTGATCGAGGCGCGCCTCGACCAGGACCCGGAATCCTTTGTGCGCACGCTGATCGAAAAGACCGGCTACGTGAAGCAGTATGAGTCCGACAAGACCGACGAGGGCCGCGCGCGCATCGAGAACATCGAGGAGTTCGTCGGCGCGGTGGGCCAGTACCAGCAGCAGAACCCGGACGGCGGGCTGGAAGGGTTCCTGGAAAACGTGGCGCTGGTGTCGGACCTGGACAACCTGCCGGAGACGCAGCGCCCGCTGACCTTGATGACGCTGCACAGCGCCAAGGGGCTGGAATTCCCGGCGGTGTTCCTGGTGGGCCTTGAGGAGGGCCTCTTCCCCACCACCCGGGCGATGTTTGACGACGACAAGCTGGAGGAGGAGCGCAGGCTCTGCTACGTGGGCATCACCCGCGCGATGAAGCGGCTGTTCCTCTCCCACGCCAAAACCCGGACGCTGTTCGGCTCCCGCCAGGCGTTTGAGCGCTCCCGCTTCGTGGACGAGATTCCGCCAAGGCTCCTCGGCGGCGCGCGGCAGGTGCGGCAAAGCCCGGAGCGGCTGTCCCGCCCGATGGGGCGCAGCGAGCAGCCTTCGCACCCCCAGAACCCCTGGAGGCAGAGCGCCCCCGCCGCCAAAAAACCCAGCCTGCCGGGCCTTTCCGATATTCCGGGGCTGTCGAAGGGCTTCGTGCCCTCCCAGGCTCGGGACTTGCAGCCGGTGCAACTGTTCCATCCTGGCGACCGGGTGCTGCACCGGGTGTTCGGCCGCGGCACGGTGGACGAGGTGCGCGGCTCCGGCCGGGACGCGAAACTGGTCATTACATTCGATGAGCGCGGCCAGAAGGTCTTCCCCGCGGATACCGCTCCCGTAGTCAAAGCCTAGCCAAAGGAGTGAACCCCGGTGGACGAGATGCGCTGCCTGGTGGACCGGCTGAACGAGACCGGCTATCAGTATTACACGCTGGGCGAGCCGACCCTCTCCGACAAGGAATGGGACGAACTGTACGACCACTTGGCGGCCCTTGAGAAGGAGACCGGCGTCACGCTGCCCGATTCCCCCACGCGGCGGGTCGGAAGCCAGCCGCTCGCGGGCTTTGCCGAACACCGGCATTTGGCGCGGCTCTGGTCGATGGACAAGGCCCAGTCGGTGGGCGCGGTGCGGGACTGGGCGCAGCGGGCCGAAAAGCTCCGCCAGGCGGCGAACGCGAACGGCGCGAACCTCCCGCCGCTGTCGTTTGTGGTGGAGCACAAGTTCGACGGCCTGACGATCAACCTGACCTACGAAAGCGGCCGGCTGGTGCAGGCCGCCACCCGCGGCAATGGCGAGGTGGGCGAGGGAATCCTGCCCCAGGTGATGACCATCCGCGCGGTGCCGCTTTCGATCCCCTACCCGGGCCGGGTGGAGGTGCACGGCGAGGGCTTCATGCGCCTTTCCACCTTCGACGCTTACAACAAAACCGCCGCCGAGCCGCTCAAAAGCCCGCGCAACGCCGCGGCGGGCGCGCTCCGGAACCTGGACCCCGCCGTCACCGCCTCGAGGCGGCTCGACGCCCGCTTCTACAACGTGGGGCTGATCGAGGGGAGATCGGCCTTCCGGGATCAAACCGAGATGCTGGACTTCCTGCGGCAGAACCGCTTCCCGGTCTCCGACTGCGAAATGATGGCCGCCTCCATTGACGAGGCCATCGCCGCGGTGGGCGAGATCGAGGCGTCCCGGGGCGATTTGGACTACCTGATCGACGGCGCGGTGATCAAGATCACCGATTTCGCCACCCGGGAGGCGCTCGGCTACACCGATAAGTTCCCTCGCTGGGCGGTGGCCTACAAGTTCGAAGCGGAGGAAGTCACCGCGACCCTTACGGACGTGACCTGGGAACTGGGCCGCACCGGCAAGCTGACGCCGCTGGCCCACGTGACGCCGGTGGAACTGGCGGGTGCGACGGTCAAGCGCGCGACGCTGAACAACTTCGGCGACATCCTAAGAAAGCGCGTCCGGCTCGGGGCCAAGGTGTGGATCCGCCGCTCCAACGAGGTGATCCCGGAGATCATGGGCCGGGTGGAGGAGTACGTTCCGGGCGAGCGGGACATCCTGCCGCCGGACCGCTGCCCCGCCTGCGGCACGCCGGTTACAGAGCGCGGCGCGAACCTGTTCTGCCCCAACCGCCGCTGCCCGCCGCAGGTGATCGCGCGCCTTTCCCACTTCGCCAGCCGGGACGCGCTGGACATCGAGACGCTGTCCGATAAGACCTGCGCGCTGCTCTACGAGGCGCTGGGCGTCTCGGAGCCCGCGAACCTCTATCGCCTGACGCTGGACCAATTGACGCCGCTCGGCCGCTTTGGGCCCAAGAAGGCGCAAAACCTCATCGACGCGCTGAATGCCAGCAAGAATCCGCCTTTGGACAGCTACCTCTACGCCGTGGGCATCCCAAACGTCGGCCGCAAGACCGCGCGGGATCTGGCCGCCCGGTTCGGCTCGATGGAGGCGCTGGCGAAGGCCGACATCGGAACCCTCACCGCGATCGACGAGGTGGGGCCGATCGTCGCCCAGAGCATCGTGGACTTCTTCGCCAACCCCGACAACCGGCGGATGCTCGAGGCGCTTCAGGGCGTGGGCGTCACCCCGGTCGCCCCCGCCGCGCCCAAGGCCGGGCCGTTCACCAACATGACGGTGGTCTTGACCGGCACGCTCTCCTCGATGACCCGGGGCGAGGCGGAAAAGCTGATCGAGCGGCTGGGCGGCTCCGCGGCGTCCTCGGTCTCCAAGAAAACGAGCCTCGTGGTCTACGGCGAGGCGGCCGGTTCCAAGCTGGAAAAGGCGAGGGCGCTCGGCGTCCGGGCGGTGGACGAGGATCAATTTCTTTCAATGATTCGAGCGAATTAACGCACACCGCGCGCTTTCTGTGTTATACTATTGGGATGATGCGGCTGCGGAGGAATGCCAATGAACAGCATGACCGGGTACGGGCGCGGCGCGCTGGAGCGCGACGGACGCCAGCTGACACTTGAGATCCGTTCGGTCAACCACCGCTTTCTGGACCTGAGCCTGCGCCTCCCCCGCTGCCTGGGCTTCTGCGAACAGGCGATCCGGGAGCGCATCGGAAAGAAGCTGTCCCGCGGGCACATGGACGTGTTCGCCACCTACCGTAACCTTCGGGACGACTCCCGCACCGCGGTGATCGACCCGGCGCTGCTCACCGCGTACCTGGCGGCTCTGGACGAGATCGCGCAGAAGTCCGGCCTTCCGGACGACCGCAGCGTGATGACCGTCGCCTCCATGCGGGACCTGATCGTGGTCTCCGAGGCCGAGGAGAACCCGGAGGCGCTGATGGCGCTGACGATGGACGCGCTGGATCTGGCGATTTCAGACCTCTCCGCCATGCGGGAAAAGGAAGGCGCCGCGATGGCGCGGGACATGGCGGGCCGCATCGACGCGCTGGAGGAACTGACCGGCAAAATCGAGGCGCGCTACCCCGCGGCGCTTGAAGAATACGCAGCCCGGCTCCGCGCCAGGATTGAGGAACTGGTTTCGAACTGCGACGAGCAGCGGCTGCTCCAGGAGGTCGCCATCATGGCGGACCGCAGCGCCATCGCCGAGGAGACGGTGCGCCTCAGGAGCCACTTTACGCAGGTTCGGGGCCTATTGTCCGCCGAGGAGCCGGTGGGCCGCAAGCTGGACTTCCTCGTGCAGGAACTCAACCGGGAGGTTAACACCATTTCCTCCAAATCCCAGGATATCCCGATCACGCAGCTGGTCGTCGCGGCCAAGTCCGAAATCGAGAAGCTGCGCGAGCAGGTACAAAACGTCGAATGAGGTGCGATACGAATGCCTGAACCCGGGAAGCTGTTCGTCGTCTCCGGCCCGTCCGGCGTCGGCAAGGGTACGATCTGCCGCCTGTTCACCTCCAAAAGGCCGGACGTCTGGATGAGCGTCAGCTGCGCCACCCGGGCGCCCCGCCCCGGAGAAATCGACGGCGTCCACTACTTCTTCGTGTCCGACGCGGAATTTGACCGGATCATCGCGGAAAACGGCTTCCTGGAATACGCGAACGTGCACGGCAACCGCTACGGCACGCCCCGCGCCGCCGTGGAGCAGAAGCTCGCGGAGGGCCGGGATGTGATTTTGGAGATCGACGTGCAGGGCGCGAGCCAGGCGATGCAGCGCTACCCCAATATCCACGGCGTCTTCGTGCTGCCGCCGTCGCGGGAGGAGCTGCTAAAGCGCCTGATCGTCCGGGGCAGCGAGAACGCCGAGCAGATCTGCCGCAGGCTCCGCAATGTGCCGGGCGAACTTGCGCGCGGCGAAAGCTACCCGTCGCTGCTGCTGAACGACAACAAGGCCGCCGCCGCCCAGCGCCTGGGCGACATCATCGACGGCGTATTTGTGACCACGCCCCGCGACCGCGCGCTGCTCAAGGAACTGGAACGACAGTTTGACGCCGAACCGGTGACCCCGGAATCGGTCGAGGCATTGATCCAGAAATATAGGAGGTAACCCTTTATGATGATCGACCCGCCCATCGGAGAACTGCTGGAGAAGGTGGACTGCCGCTACACGCTGGCGGTGGAAGCCAGTAAGCGCGCACGGGAACTCATCTCCGGCGCGCAGCCGCTGATCGAAACCAAGGAAGTCAAGCCGCTGTCCATCGCCATCGAGGAGATCAACCGCGGCCTGATTACCTACACCCGCGATCCGAAAGAGGAGGAGGAGACCCGCTGATGCTGGAGGGGTTTCGCGTTGCGCTGGGCGTGTCCGGCGGCATCGCCGTCTACAAGGCCTGCGAATTGACCAGCCTTTTGAAAAAGGCGGGCGCGCAGGTTCGCGTGGTCATGACGAAAAGCGCGGCCGAATTCGTCTCCCCCCGGACGTTTGAAACCCTGAGCGGCAACCGGGCGTCCCTCGAACTGTTCGACCGGGCCTGGGAGATCGAGCACATCTCCCTGGCCAAGTGGGCGGACATCCTGCTGATCGCGCCCGCCACCGCCAACATCCTGGCCAAGCTGGCGCACGGCATCGCGGACGACCTACTGTCCACCGTGGCGTCCGCGTGCCCCGCCCCTATCGCCGTCGCGCCCGCGATGAACACGCAGATGTGGAACAGCGCCGCCAACCAGGCGAACATTTCGCTGCTCAAAGCGCGCGGCGTCCATGTGATCGGCCCGGAGCGCGGGCTCCTCGCCTGCGGCGACGACGACGTGGGCCGCATGACCGAGCCGGAGGAGATCCTTTCGGCGCTCGCGGGGATTCTGAAGCCCTTGAGAGATTTCGAGGGGAGAAAGGTTCTCGTCACCGCCGGCCCCACCCGGGAGGCGCTCGACCCGGTGCGCTTCCTCACCAACCGCTCCAGCGGGCGCATGGGCGTCGCGCTGGCGGAGGCCGCGAGGGACCGGGGCGCGTCGGTGACGCTGGTCGCCGGCCCGGTCGCGCTTATTGCGCCCTCCGGCGTCGAGGTGATCCGCATCGAGAGCACTGGGCAGCTTTACGACGCCGTCGTCTCCCGCGCGGCGGGCTTCGACGCGATCCTGATGGCCGCCGCCCCCGCCGACTACCGGCCGGAGCGGGCCGCGGACCGGAAGATCAAAAAGACCGGCGGAAAGCTGGTTCTGACCCTCGTCGAGAACCCGGACATCGCCCAGAAACTTGGGGAAATGAAGGCCCCCGGCCAGGTGCTGGTGGCCTTTGCCGCCGAGACCGGCGAAAACCTCGAAAACGCCCGGGAGAAGCGCCGGAAGAAGAACGCCGATTTGATCGTGCTGAACGACGTCACAAGGCCCGGCGCGGGCTTCGACGTGGACACCAACATCGTGACACTGATCGGCGACGCGGGCGAGGAGGCGCTGCCGGAACTCCCCAAGCGGGCAGTGGCGGATAAAATCCTCGACCGGGTGCATGCGCTATGGCCTACTGCCGGGTAATCGTGGACCTCGCCGCCGAGGACGTGGACCGGCTGTTCACCTACCGCGTGCCGGAGGGCATGGCCCTCTGCCCCGGCCAGCGGGTGATCGCCCCCTTCGGGCCGCGAAAGCTCGAGGGCTGGGTGATTGAGCTGCTGGACGCGCCCGACCTGCCCGAGGACAAGATCAAGGACATACTTCGCCCCATCGAAGAAACTCCTCTCGTGCTGCCGGAACTGATCGAACTGGCGAAGTGGGTCAAATCCACCTGCCACACGACGATGGCCTCGGCGCTGAGGCTGATGATCCCGCCGCAGCTCCGGGGCGAGCGGATCCGGAAAAAGACGGTAGAAATCGCGCGCCTCGCGATCGGGCAAGGCGCGGCGGACGAGGCCATCGCCGCCCGGAAGCGCGCCAAGCGGCAGGTTGAGGTGCTTGAAAAGCTGAAATCCGGCCCGCTGCCCGCGTCGGAATTGCCCCGCGAGGCGCTGAGGGCGCTGAAAGAAGCGGGGCTGGTGGCGATCGAATCGCAGGAGCGCTTGCGCACCCCCTACCATTCGTCGGACGGCGCGCACTCCATCGCCCCGAAGCTGACCCCCGCCCAGAAGGCGGCGGCGGAGCGCATCGTGGGCGCGATGGACGGGGGCGGCGGGCGGTTTCTGCTGCTCGGCGTCACCGGCAGCGGCAAGACGGAGGTCTACATGCGCGCGGTCAACCACGCGCTGAAGGCGGGCAAGACCGCGATCGTGCTGGTGCCTGAGATCGCGCTGACGCCGCAGATGGTGGACTGGTTCCGCGCCCGCTTCGGAGCGGACGCGGCGGTGCTGCATTCCTCGCTGACGCCGGGCGAGCGCTACGACGAGTGGCGCCGCTTGCGCACCGGCCGCGCGAGGGTGGCCATCGGCCCGAGGTCCGCGGTGTTCGCGCCGCTTGCGAACTTAGGCCTCATCGTGGTGGACGAGGAGCACGAGCACACCTACCAGTCCGACCGCCACCCCTGCTACGACGCGCGGGACGTGGCGCGCTACCGCTGCCAACAGACCGGCGCGGCGCTGGTGCTGGGCAGCGCGACGCCCTCCATCGCCAGCTTCATGCGCACGCGGCCCGGCGTCAAGCCTCAAAACGCGCTGGAATTGATCGACCTGCCCGATCGCATCCCCGGCAGTAAGCTGCCGGAGGTCGAGATCGTGGACATGAGCCTGGAGTTCACGCGGGGCAACCACTCGATCTTCTCCGCCAAGCTCCAGGACGCGCTGACCGACTGCCTGGCCCGGGGCCATCAGGCGATCCTGTTCCTGAACCGCCGGGGCTACGCGACGTTCGTCAGCTGCCGCGCCTGCGGCCATGTGGAGAAGTGCGACGCCTGCGACGTGTCGATGACCTACCATCAGTCGGACAACCTGCTTCGCTGCCACTACTGCGGCGCGACCCGGAGGCCGCCCAGCAAGTGCCCCGCCTGCGGCAGCCCGTCGATCCGGTTCTTCGGCGCGGGCACACAAAAAGTGGCGGAGGAAGCGCAAAAGCTGTTCCCGGACGCAAAACTTTTGCGCGTCGACACGGACACGACCCGCGGCCGGGACGCCCACGAAAAGCTGCTCTCCGCATTCCGGAGGGGCGAAGCGGACATCCTGATCGGCACCCAGATGATCGCCAAGGGCCTCGACTTCCCGAATGTGACGCTGGTGGGCGTGGTGGCCGCCGACATGGCGCTGAACCTGCCGGACTACCGCTCTGCGGAGCGCACGTTCCAGCTGATCACCCAGGTCTCCGGCCGCGCGGGCCGCGCGAAGGACCCGGGCAAGGTGATCGTGCAGACCTACCAGCCGGGCCACTACGCGGTGAAGCTGGCCGCAAAGGCGGACTACCGCGCATTCTACGAGCAGGAAGTAAAGCTCCGGCGCCGGGCGCTCTATCCGCCGTTCACAAGTTTGGTGCGGCTGGTGGTGTCCTCGAAGGACCCGGAGGCCGCGCGGGACACCGCGCTCCGGCTGGACGAGGAGCTCGCCGCCTGGCTGGCCGAAACCGGCCTTGAAAAGGGCGTGCTCTACCGCCACGCGCGGGAGGCGGCGATCAAGCTGCTGCGCGGGGAGACCCGCTGGCAGGTGTTCGTGAAGCTGTTCGTACCGGGCCCCGCGGACGAAATTTTGGAGAAGATGCGTTCGCTTTCGCTGAACCCGCCCGAGGGCGTCGCCATCGAACTGGAAATCAACCCCTCCAACATGATATAATGGCGGAGGTTCCATAAATTTAGGAGGATATTATGGCTGTTCGCAAAATACTGCGCATCGGGGACGAGACGCTGCGCCGCAAGGCCCGGAGGGTCGAGGCCTTCGATAAGCGCATCCATACGCTGCTGGACGACATGGCCCAGACCATGTACGAAGCCGAAGGCGCGGGCCTTGCCGCGCCGCAGGTGGGCATATTGCGCCGGATCGTGGTGATCGACATAGGCGACGGCATCATCGAATTGATCAACCCGGAGATCGTGAGCCGGGAGGGCGAGCAGATCAACCCGGAGGGGTGCCTCTCGATCCCGGGCCGCCGCTGCACCGTGAAGCGGCCTCAAAAGGTCGTGGCCCGCGCCCAGAACCGGAACGGCGCGCCCTTCGAGCTGACCGGCGAGGGGCTTCTGGCCATCGCGATCTCCCACGAATTGGATCACCTGGACGGCATCCTCTACGTGGACAAGATGATCGAGGACGTGACCGACAAGCTGAACGCCGAGGGCGGAGATGACCGTGACGAAGTCTGACAAGCGCATCGCATTCCTGGGCACGCCGGATTTCGCCGTGCCCTCTTTCCGTGCGCTGATTTCGCGCGGTTACAACGTCGTGGGCGCGTTCACGCAGCCGGACCGCCCGGCGGGCCGCGGCCACCATCTGGTGAAAAGACCGGTGAAGCTCGAAGCCGAAAGCGCGGGCGTGCCGGTGTTTCAGTTTTTGAAAATCAAGAGCGACGAGGGCGTCGCCCAGCTGGAAGAATTGCGGCCGGACCTCGTCGTCACCGCCGCCTTCGGGCAGATCCTGTCTCAAAGGGTACTGGACATCCCAAAGACCGGCACCGTCAACGTGCACGCGTCGCTGCTGCCCGCCTACCGGGGCGCGGCGCCGGTCAACTGGTGCCTGATCGAGGGCGAGACAAAGGCTGGCGTCACCACGATGATGACCGACAAGGGCATCGACACCGGCGACATCCTGCTGCAGCGGGAGACGGACATCCTGCCGGAGGAGAACGCCGGGCAGCTGCTGAGCCGGCTTTCGGAGATCGGCGCGGCGCTGCTCATCGAAACGCTGGAAAAGATCGAAGACGGCTGCTGCCCGCGCACCCCGCAGGACGCTTCGAAGGCGTCCTACTTCCCCATGCTCAAGAAGGAGATGGGGCTGATCGACTTTGCCAAGAGCCCGGACCGGATCGCAAACCTCGTCCGCGGGCTGAACCCCTGGCCCGGCGCGTACGCGCTGCTGCCGGAGGGGGTTCTCAAAATCCACAAGGCCCGGCCCGTCGCGCTGGCACACGCGGCGAAGCCCGGCGAGATCCTGGAGGCCAGCGCAAAGAAGGGCCTCGTCGTCGCGTGCTGCGGCGGCACGGTGGAAATTTTGGAGATGCAGGCCCCGAACGGCAAACCGATGACCGCGAGGGCGTACCTGGCGGGCAAGGCGCTGCCGACGGGCCTCGTATTGAATGAGGTGCAGCCATGAACGGCGGACCGAACAAACCCAGGGGGCCGCGTCCCCCGCGGCAGGGCGGATTTTCACATCGCACCGGCAGCCCCGCCTCGCAGGGCAGGCATGGCCGCCCCGATTTCAAGCCCCGGACAGACGCGCCCGCCCCCGGCGGCAGCCCGGAGCGCCCGGCGCGGCCCGCTTTTTCCAAGCCCCGTCCGGACAGGCCCAACTTCAAACCCCGGACAGACGCATCTACGCCCGGTAGCCCAGAGCGCGGCGACCGCCCGGCGCGGCCCGCTTATTCCAAACCCCGTCCGGACAGGCCCAACTTCAAGCCCCGGACGGACGCGCCCGCCCCCAGCGGCAGCTCAGACCGCCCGGCGCGGCCCGCTTATTCCAAGCCCCGTCCGGACAGGCCCAGCTTCAAACCCCGGACGGATGCGCCCGCCCCCGGCGGCAGCCCGGAGCGCGGCGACCGCCCGGCCCGGCCCGCTTATTCCAAGCCCCGCACGGATAGGCCCAACTTCAAGCCCCGCACGGACGCGCCCGCCCCCGGCAGCAACCCGGAGCGCGGCGAGCGCCCGGCGCGGCCCGCTTATTCCAAGCCCCATCCGGACAGGCCCAACTTCATGCCCCGGACAGACGCGCCCGCCCCCGGCGGCAGCCCGGAGCGCAGCGACCGCCCGGCGCGGCCCGCTTATTCCAAGCCCCATCCGGACAGGCCCCACTTCAAGCCCCGCACGGATCGCCCCAAATTCCGGCCCGCGCCCGCCGAAGGCAAGCCCGCAAGGCCGTCCGGCCCGGACGCCCGCCGCCTTGCGCTGAACGCGCTCCTGGACGTGACCGCCTCCGGCGCGTATTCCACGCTGGCGCTGGACGAGCACCTGCGCGCAAGCCGCATCGATCCCCAGGACAAGCGCCTGGCCACCAGCGTATTCTACACGGCGCTGGAGAACCGGCTGAAGCTCCAATACGCGCTGAAGCAGTTCGTGGAGCGCATGCCCGACCGGGAGATCGAATGCATCCTGCACATCGCGGCGGCGCAGCTGCTGCTGATGGACAAAATCCCCGATTACGCCGCGGTGGACGCCGCCGCGGAGCAGGCCCGCGCGCTGAACCGGGAACCCTACGTGGCGCTGGTCAACGGCGCGCTCCGCTCACTGATCCGCGCGCGGGACGCCGGGGAGATCCATTGGCCCGACCGGAGCGACCCGCTGAAGTACCTGTCCATCATGCATTCGCTACCGGAACCCCTCGCCGCCCGGCTGATCCAAGATTACGGCCTCGAGGAGGCGGAGCGCATCATCGCCTACCGCCCGGAGGTGCGTCAGGAGACCCTCCGCCCCAACCTGACCCAGATGGACGCCGCTTCCTTTGAGGATTACGGGCGGCAAAAGGGTTGGAACCTGGAGAAGGCCACCGCGGACGGAGCCTTCCGTCTCACCCGCCCCGGCGACCTGACCGGCGACCCGGACTACAAGGCCGGCCTTTACTCCGTGCAGGGCGAAGGCTCGATGCTGGCGGCCTACGCGCTGGAACCGAGGCGCGCCGGCAACTACCTGGACGCCTGCGCGGCGCCCGGCGGCAAGTCCGCGCTGATCGCGGAATTGATGCAGCTGACCGGCCGCGTGCAGTCCTGGGATGTGCACGAGCACCGGGTGGAGCTGATCCAGAACACCAAAAAGCGCCTGAAGCTGGACAACCTGCGCCCCGCCCACCGGGACGCCGCCGTCCACCGGGAAGACCTTGACGCGACCTTTGACGGCGTGCTGATCGACGCGCCCTGCTCGGGCCTCGGCGTGATGCACGACAAGCCCGACATCAAGTACCGGGTGACGGAAGCCGACCTCGACGCGCTCACGGAACTCCAAAAGAAGATCCTCGACGCCTGCGCGCCCTACGTGGCGCCGGGGGGACTGCTCGTCTACGCCACCTGCACGATTCTTAAAGACGAGAACGAGCGCCAGGTGCGGTCATTCCTGATAAACCACCCGGAGTTCGAGCCGGAGATGAGCCGCTCCTACCTGCCGGAATCCTTAAGGCCGCTGGCGGTGGACGGCATGGTGCAGCTGCAGGCGTACCAGTGGAACGCCGAGGGCTTCTTCATCGCCCGCATGCGAAGGGTTCGGCCATGACGGAACTACTCTCCCTCACGCCGGAGGAACTTCAGGCGTTCGTGAAAGCGCAGGGGCTCCCCGCCTTCCGGGCAAAGCAGCTCCATGAGTGGCTGATCCGGGGCGAGGACTTCCCCGCCATGACCAACTTGCCGGAGGCGCTCAGGGATTCGCTCGCGAAGGCCGCCATCGCGCAGCCGGTCGCGATCGAAAAATCCGTCCGATCGAAGATCGACGACACCGAAAAGCTGCTCTACCGCCTGCAGGACGGCAACCTGATCGAGGGCGTATTGATGCGCTACCACCACGGCGACACGCTGTGCGTGTCCACCCAGGTGGGCTGCAGGATGGGTTGCGCGTTCTGCGCGTCCGCGCTGGGCGGCCTCGTGCGCAGCTTGGCCCCGGGCGAAATGCTGGGGCAGATCGTTCAGGTCGATAAAATGCTGCGCCCGGAGGGCCGGCGCGTGCACAACGTGGTGCTGATGGGCAGCGGCGAGCCGCTGGACAACTACGAAAACGTGGTGAAGTTCCTGCGTCTGGCGACCGATGAGCGCGGGCTGAACCTGTCCGCAAGGGGAATCTCGCTCTCCACCTGCGGACTGGTGCCCGCGATGCGGCGCTTTGCGGACGAAGGCATCCCGGTGACGCTGTCGGTGTCGCTGCACGCGCCCGACGACGAAATCCGCAAAAAACTGATGCCGGTGGCGAACGCCTACTTGATCGACGAGATCCTGGACGCCTGCCGCTATTACATCGAAAAGACCGGCCGCCGCGTGATCTTCGAATACGCGCTGGCGGGCGGGGTCAACTGCGAGAAGCGCCACGCGGACCTGCTGGCGGGGAAATTGCGCGGCATGCAGTGCCACGTGAACCTGATCCCGCTGAATCATGTGGAGGAGAGCGCGCTCCAGCCGCCGCCCGAGGGCGCGACCGAGGCGTTTTTGAACCGGCTGACCGAAAAGCACATCTCGGCCACCCGCCGCCGGGAGATGGGCGACGACATCGAGGGCGCCTGCGGCCAGCTGCGCCGGCGGGTACTGTTGCGATGAAAATCCGCTGCGGCGTCTTTTCATCGAGGAGTGCTCAAAATCCACTTCGTGTCTTTTGAGCGCGGAGGGAAAGAACTGCGCGGGCCTGAAACGGTCGTTGAAAATCCGCTGCGCGTCTTTTCAACGAATTGGGAAAGACTGCGCGGGCCTGAAACGCTGCGGCGTTTCCGGGCGGCCCGCTGACTTGAGGAAATGTTTCCTCCACCAGTGTGCGCACTGGTTGTCGATGGAAATCCGCTGCGGCGTCTTTTCATCGAGGGGGGAAGACCTGCGCGGGCCTGAAACGCTGCGGCGTTTCCGGGCGGCCCGCTGACTTGTGGAAATGTTTCCTCCACCAGTTTGCGAACTGGTTACGGAAACGGCATTCCCACCGCACCGGTCGGTGGGAATGATTGAAGCCCGGAGAACCGCGCGAATGGAACCTATGCGGCACAAACACCCGCTGGCGAAGCCGATGGGAATGATTGAAGGCTGGAGAGGCGCGCGAGCCGCCGGATACGAGCGAGAGAAACGCGGATACAAGGGAGGTGACTGCCGGTGAAGGCTTTTGCGGCGACCCACGTGGGCAAGGTGCGCCCGATCAACGAGGACGCCTACTACCTCCCGGAGGACGGGGAGTGCTTCGCCGCGGTCGCCGACGGCATGGGCGGGCACCAGGCGGGCGAGGTGGCCAGCGCCATCGCCATCCGCGAGTTCACCGCCGAAATCCGCGGGAAGGCGCTGAACGAGGACGCGCTGAAGGACGCCGTGCGCCGCGCCAACGCCGCCATCTACGAGGAAGGCGCGCGGGACCCGCTCAAGCGGGGCATGGGCACCACGCTGACGGCGCTCTGGTATGACGAGGACACCGTCTACCTGACCCACGTGGGCGACAGCCGCGCCTACCTATTGCGCAACCGGGCGCTGATGCAATTGTCCAACGACCATTCGCTGGTCAGCGAGCTGGTGGCGCTGGGCGAGATCACGCCGGAACAGGCGCTGACCCACCCGCAGCGCAACTTCATCACCCGGGCGCTGGGCACCGGCAAAAAGACCGAGGCGGACATCCTGCACCTGGACTTCCAGCCGGGCGACGCATGGCTACTCTGTTCCGACGGCCTCACCAACCACCTGCGCACCGCGGAGATCGCTGAAGTGCTGCTCCAAAGCATCCCCTGGCCCGACAAGCTCAAGGCGCTGATCGACACGGCGCTCTTACGCGGCGGGCGGGACAACATCACGGCGGTGGCCGTCCTGAAGGAGGCCGCCGTATGAACGAGCGCATCCTTTCGGGGCGGTACGTGCTGAACGAGATCATCGGCACCGGCGGCATGGCGGTGGTCTACCGCGCCTGGGACCGGGTGGAACTGCGCGAGGTGGCCGTAAAGGTGCTGCGCAGCGAATACTCCTCCGACGAGGAGTTCATCCGCCGCTTCAACAACGAGGCCCGCGCCGCCGCGCAGATGTCCCACCCCAACATCGTCGGCATGTACGACGTGGGCCAGGACGGCGACTCCCGCTACATCGTGATGGAGTACGTCAAGGGGCGCACGCTGAAGGACGTCATCCGCCAGAGCGGGCGCTTAAAGCCCCAGCGCGCGGTGCAGATGACGCTGCGCATCCTGGCGGCGGTGGATCACGCCCACAAGAGCCACATCGTGCACCGGGACATCAAGCCCCAGAACATCCTGGTGGACGGCGAGGGCACCGTGAAGGTGGCGGATTTCGGCATCGCGCGGGCCACCAACTCCTCCACCCAGACCTATACCGACTCCAACAACGTGCTGGGCAGCGTCCACTACTTCTCCCCCGAGCAGGCTTCCGGCCAGGTGGCGGACGAAAAGAGCGACCTGTATTCGGTGGGCGTGGTGCTCTACGAGATGGTCACCGGCCAGGTGCCCTTCGACGGCGAGACGGCGATCTCGGTGGCGTTAAAGCACGTGCAGGAGCCGCCCAGGAGCGCGCGCCTATTGGAGCCGTCGGTTTCGAAGGGCCTGGACGAGGTGATCCTGAAGGCGCTGGACAAGGAGTCCTCCCGCCGCTACCAGACCGCCGCCGACATGGCGGGCGACCTGAAGCGCGCCATCAAGAGCCCCAGGGGCGGCTTCGTCACCACGCAGCCGGAATCCGCCTCCCGCGCCGAGCGCCGCAAGAAGCGCCAGCAGACCGCCAAAAAATTCCGCAAGTACGCGATCGCCGCCGCGATCCTCGTCGCGGTGGGCCTCATCGCCTACTACGGCTGGATGCTCTACAGCAACCTCTTCGCGAAGGTCCGGGTGCCCAACCTGGTCATGCTGGACATGGAGACCGCGGTGGACAACCTGAACGCGCTGGGCCTCAAGACCGTGCCCCAGCAGCAGCACTCAGACGAGATCGGCCGGGGCATCATCATGGCCCAGTACCCGGAGGCGGGCACCGCCGTGTGGCCGGGCAGCAACGTGCAATTGACCGTCAGCGAAGGCAAGGAAAAGCTGATGATGCCAAAGCTATTGGAACTCACCCGCTCCGAGGCGGTGCACCTGATCGAGGAGAACGACCTGACGCTGGGCGAGGTGAAACTGGTCATCTCCCAGTCGCCGCCCGGCACCGTGGTGGACCAGAGCCCCGCAGTCAACGATTGGGTGAAGCCCGGCGACGTGGTGAAGCTGACCATCAGCGGCGAGAGCGCGCCGATGCCGGAACTGATCGGCTACACGCTGGACGAGGCCAAGTCGCTGCTGGTCGGCGCGGGCTTCGCGGTGGGCAGGGTCACGGAGGCGGACAGCGACGAGCCGGAGGGCACGGTGATCGCCCAGAGCATCCAGGCCGAGCTGCCTTCGCTGCTCTCAACGACGGTGGATCTGACCATCAGCCGCGTGACCGTGCAGCTCTACCGGGCGGCCACCTCCATCAACATCGTGGTGCCGCAGGAGGGCGCGGACGTCCACTGCACCATCGAGGAATCAGCGGGCGAGCGCACCGTCTACCAGCAGACGCTCTCCGCCGGCGAGCACACCATCAAGCTGACGCTGGAATCCAAGGAACCCGGCGCGCACACGGTGCGCGTCTACATCAATCAGGAACTGGCCGCGGAAAAGGACTTGATCTTCGAGTGACGTTTCTCTCAGAGGGCCTGATTACAAAGGGCGTGGGCGGATTCTACACGGCGGTTTCGGCGGACGGCTGCGCCCACACGCTGCGCGCGCAGCGCAAGCTCCGTCGGCAGCACCTGACGCCGATGGTGGGTGACCGCGTGGAATTCCAGCCGGGCGCGGAGGGCGAGGAGGGCTGGCTGGTCAAGATATTGCCGCGAAAGAACCACCTGACCCGCCCGCCGGTGGCCAACATCGACGTGGCGCTCTTGGTGGTGGCGGCCGCCTCTCCGGACCCGGACCTGATCCTCGCGGACCGGATGCTGGTGGCCGCGCGCCAGGCGGGCATTCGGCCCATCGTCGCGGTCAACAAGGCCGACCTGGACCCGGAGAAGGCCTCGGAAATCCTCGCCGCCTACCGGGCGGCCGCAGACGGCGCGCTATTGGTCTCCGCCAGGACGGGCGAGGGTGTGGACGCGCTCCGGGAGGCGCTCGCGGGGAGCGTGCACGCGCTGTCCGGGCAGTCGGGCGCGGGCAAGTCCTCGCTGATCAACGCGCTCTACGGCCTGAAGCTGACCACCGGGCAGGTCTCCCGCATCGAGCGCGGGCGGCACACCACCCGCCATTCGGAACTGATCGCGCTGCCCGGCGGCGGCATGGTGCTGGACACGCCCGGCTTCAGCCTGCTGGAGAGCGAACTGATCGAGCCGATCCACTTGAAGGACTACTACCCCGAGTTCGCGCGCTACGAGGGCGATTGCCGCTTCAGCCCCTGCGCCCACGCGTCGGAACCCGGCTGCCGGGTGCACGAGGCGGTGGAGGACGGCAGAATCGACCCGGGCCGGCACGAGCGCTACAAACAGCTATTTGACGAAATGACGCAAAGGTGGAAAGATCGCTATGATTAAAGTCGCCGCATCCATACTATCCGCGGACTTCCTGAAACTGGGCGCGGAAATCGACCGGGCCGCCGACGCCGGCGCGGACTGGCTGCACTTCGACGTGATGGATGGCATGTTCGTGCCCAACATCTCCTTTGGCCCCGCCGTGCTCCAGGCCGCCGTGCGCGCAAACCGGCTGCCCTGCGACGTGCACCTGATGATCGAGTCGCCCGAGCGCTACATCGAATCCTTCGCGAAGGCAGGCGCCAGGGTGATCACCGTCCATGCCGAGGCCACCCATCACCTGCACCGGGCGCTGCACCAGGTGCGGGACTGTGGATGCCTGGCGGGCGTGTCGCTGAACCCGGCCACGCCGCCGGATTGCCTCAGGTACGTGCTGGGCGACTTCGACCTGGCGCTGGTGATGACGGTGAACCCGGGCTTCGGCGGGCAGAAGCTGATCCCCGCGGCGATGAACAAGGTGGGCGAGATCCACCGGATGCTGAGCGAGGCGGGCGTCTCCGCCGAGATCGAGGTGGACGGCGGCGTGGACCTCACGACCGCGCCCAAGATCGTGCGCCAGGGCGCGACGGTGCTGGTGGCCGGCTCCGCGATGTTTGGCTCTCCCGACATCGCCGCCTTCGTGGACGGCCTCAAGAAGCTGGGCCGCGCGGCGGTGTAACGAGGGGAACGAAGCGGGGCTCCGCCCCGCACCCCGCCGGGGGACTCCGTCCCCCGGGCCCCCTGCCAAAGGGCCTGAGGCCCCTTGGAACCCCCACAAAGGGCATAAAGAAAGGCTGACAAACGCGTCAGCCTTCAACTTATGGGCAAACTCCATCTCAACTTTCAATCGTTCCCGCCGCCCCGCGCGCCAGCGCACACTGCCGGGCCACTCGAACCCCGTCTCCTCCGAACTTCATTCATTCCCGCCGACCTGCGCGCCTTTTCGGGCCTTATTCATTCCCACCGACTTGTCGGTGGGAATGCTGTTTCCGGAACCAGTGCGCACACTGGTGGAGGAAACATTTCCTTCCGTCAGCGCGCCGCCCGGAAATCCCGCAGGATTTCAGGCGCACGCAGGCTTCTTTATGCGGTGAAAAGACGCGAAGCGGATTTTCAGCGCAACCGTTACCCCATCCCCGTCTGCGGCAACAGCAGATTATTGTAGGAGAACTGCGCCGCCATGTTGGTCTTGAGCGTGGCCATGTAGGAGGACAGCTGCGACAGCGCGTCGTCGGTGCTCTGGCCCACCTTGACCAGCTTGTCGATGTCGTCCAGCGCCAGGTTGATCTGCTGGTAGAGGTTCTCGTCCAGCACCGACGCGCCCTTGCCGTACTGATCCACCAGCACCTCGTTGGACGAGTCCGCCGCGTACAGGTACATGCGCATCTGCGGGACGATGGTTCCCGCCAGGTCCGCCTTGGGCAGGCTGGCCTCGTCAAACGTGCGCAGCGCCATGTTGAGGTCCGCCTGGATGTGGCCGGTCAGCGCGTTGTAGCCCGCCTCCAGCCTCTTGGCCCGCTGGGTCAGCAGCACGCTGACCACCGTCAGCGCGATCGCCAGCGCGATGAGCACCGCGATCACGCCATACACCGGGTACAGGTTGGACCGGTGGGCTGTGGCGCGGGGCCTCTTCAATCGGAAAAACCGCATAACTCATTTCCCTTCTTTATGCATTGGGAGGGGTGAATATCCAAACATACGGCGTTGATTTGTAAATATTCGACATAATATCAGAATATTCCTGCCTCCGTTTTAAACATCATGCAAAATATACTATATGCTATTCACACATATGCATCCTGGCTGCATATTTTCGGCGAATTGCACAGATTTCCTGAAAATGGAAATTCCCGGGATGCCGCCCCAACGCGGCCCGGCGGGCAGGAATACTACGGGGCGGCGCAGAAATGATAGGATAGGGATATGAGGGAGGCGCGCAAGGTATGCGGTTCGACTTATTGCATCCGGCGGATCAACTGGTGATGCTGATGGGGCGCATCTATCACTACGGAATGACCACGACTTCCGGCGGGAACCTGTCGATCCGGGACGACAACGGCGACATCTGGATCACCCCGGCGGGCATCGACAAGGCCACGCTGACGCGCAAGGACATCATGCAGGTCAAGCCGGACGGAACGCTTCTGGGCATCCACAGGCCATCGGTGGAGCTGCCGTTCCACAAGGAGATCTACCGCGCGCGGCCGGACCTCAAGGGCATTGTGCATGCGCACCCGCCGACGCTGGTGGCGTTCTCGCTGGCGCGCCGCATCCCCAACGTCCACCTGGTGCCCAACGCCGCGCAGGTCTGCGGCGAGGTGGGCATGGCGAAGTACGACGTGCCGGGCAGCCAGCAGCTGGGCCGGAACATCGCGATGGAATTCGAGAAGGGCTACAACACGGTGCTGCTTGAAAACCACGGCGTGGTGTGCGGCGGCAAGGACGTGTTCGGCGCGTTCATGGCGTTTGAGACGCTGGACTTCTGCGGGCGGCTCGAGATCGACGCCAACAAGCTGGGCACCCCCCGGACGCTGACCGACGCCGAGATCCAGCTGGACAGCTCGAAGGCCCACCCGCCGCTGGACGCCTTCGTTCCCGGCGCCTTCTCCAGCGAGGAGCGCGCCGCCCGCCGCGACATGTGCCAGCTGATCCACCGGGCCTACGACCAGAAGCTGTTCACCAGCACCCAGGGCACGTTCTCCCAGCGACTGTCCGACGGCTCGTTTTTGATCACCCCCTACATGAAGGACCGCATGTACCTGGAGAGCGAGGATCTCGTCCGCATCAAGAGCGGCATGTGCGAGACCGGCAAGACGCCCAGCCGCTCGGCGCTCTTGCACGAGCGCATCTACGCGCTGCACCCGGACATCGGCTCGGTGATCATCGCCCACCCGCCGGCCATCATGGCGTTCGCGGTGACGGACGTGCCCTTCGATTCCCGGCTGATCCCGGAGAGCTACATCATGCTCCGGAGCGTGCCGCGCCTGCCGTTTGCCGCCAGCACGCTGAACATCGAGCGAACCGCCGCCGCATTCTCGAAGTCGTCGCCGGTTCTGATCGTGGACAACCAGTGCGCCATCGTTTCGGGCGCGACGCTTTTAAACGCCTTCGACCGGCTGGAGGTGCTGGAGTACAGCGCCGCCGCCGTGATCGCCTCGAAGGACCTGGGCGGCGTGGTGCCCATCAGCCCGGAGGAGATCGACGCCATCGAGACGGCATTCAATTTAAAATAATCCTGGGACAGACGCGAAGCGCCCGGCGTTTTCAATCCGCCGGGCGCTTCGCCTTTGGGTATGTCTCTACTTCAGCTTGATCTCGTGCGCCTCGTAGCGGTTCTTCTCCCAGCAGTTGAACGCGCGCAGCGTGACCGCCTCCGGCAGCGCCTGCATCGCGGTCAGCGAGCCGGTCTCGATGAACTGCCCGCCCTCGACCAGCGGCGCCTCCTCGCCGAACCCGTCCCCACCGCCAACGCGCTTCACCTCGCCATACGCCACGCCGCGCCTTATCCGCTTCCCATCCCGATCAAGAAATTCAAAGGATAGCCCTTGCTCGGTCGCCTGGAAGGCTTTGAGATCGGTGACGGTGTAGCCGATCTCGTAGTAGATCGCCATTGGCTTGACCGCGAAACTCACCTTATCCACCCGCACGCCGGGCCCCGGGAAGTGCAGCGGCTGAGTGCAGATGGCGCTGTCCAGTGTCGCGTCGGACAGCTTCAGCGTGAAAGCGAGCAACCCTTCTGTGTTCGAGTTTAAGCTCCTTCGCCAGCTCCCGTCCGCCTGTTTTGCAAGGGGCGTAACATAGCAGGCCACTTCCGAGGGAATCTCCGGTAGTTTCTCCCTGCAGGCCCCCTGCAACATGAAAACCATCGTCCCATCTTCTTCCATGCGCGCATCCTCGCCCCTGGCAAACCATTGATCCTCCGCCAATGGGCTGACGCTCACCTCCAGAAAGCGCGTTTTGCCTCGCGCGTTCGCGTATTCCTCAAAGGTCGCGTCCTCGTTCTCGTCGCCTGGAATCAGGTTGGCGATGCTGCTTGAAGGATCGCTCCAACCGTCCAGCAGCATCACATCCGGGTCCTTCGCCCTTGCCTCGACGATCACGTACGCCTGATTCCCGTCGTACACCGCCTGGCGCACGGAGAAGTCCGCGTCTTTGAGGTGCCCGCCGGTCTGCGGGATCGCCCCGGCATCCTGCACCAGCTTCGTCGCCTCCGGCAGCACCTTCGTTCCGCCGCCCCGACCGGTCGCAAAGTCCAATACACCCCAGCGGAACGCCGCCGCCAGCGCCGCCGCGGCCAACAGCAGGCTCAAAAGCACCGCGAATACCAGCCCTGCGCTCAGTTTCCTGCGCACCGCATTCCTCTCCCTTCCGCGGATCCCCCACAGCGCCCGCTGCACGGCGTCCTCAAACCCGGCGTCCGCCGGCTCGAACATATTCTGGAAGTCCTCCCGCGTTTTCACGGCTCCACCTCCTCGGAGAGCATCTGCCGAAGCAGCGCCCTGGCCTTGCGCATGCGGCTCTTGACCGTGCCGCCCGGCAGGCGCAGCATCCGGGCGATCTCGTCCACCCCGTACCCTTCGGTGTAGTGCAGCACGATCGGCAGCCTCAGCGCCTCCGGCAGCCTCAGCACCGCGTCGCGCAGCTCCGGGTTCCCGCCGGGCGATGCGCGCTCCGGCAAAAACTCCACCGGCACCTCCCGCCCCCGCCGCCGGTAGAAATTGCGGCAGACGTTGATCAGGATGCGGATCGTCCAGGTCTGCATGTACTTTTCGTCCCGAAGGCTGTTCCGCTTCTCCCAGGCGCGCCGGATGGCCTCCGCCACCGCATCCTCGCGGTCGGCGCTGGAGGCGAGCATCGTGCGGCTCACCCGGTAGAGCGTGCCCGTCATGGCCGTCACGCGCCTGGCAAATTCGTCGCTTGTCATGCGATCCTCCGTTCTCTTTCTGACCGGTCGCCTGTTAGACAACCGGGCGAGGGCGCCGGTTTTTGGATTTCCAGTCAAAACCAAAAAAGCGCGCAAAAAAGCCGCCTCGCGCGGGAAGCGGCTGGAATGGATTTATCCCCTGCGGCGTCCCTTCAGGAACCGCGTCCCCTCCCGGGCCACGTCGCCGGGGGAGGTCAGGCACATCATCGCGGCGGCGCCCAGCATCTGGAGGGGCTTTTTGTCCCTCAGGTACACCACCGTCAATACCGCCCAGTGGCGGAAGCGCACAAAGCGGCGCTCGGCGGGGGTCAGGCGGCCGAAGTAGCCTTTTTTGAACTGATAGAGCGCGTTCTCGCCCTTCACCTTGCCGGGGCCGGAAGAGATGCGCCCCTCGCTGTGGTAGTGGGCGATGCTGTGCTCGCCGGGCAGGTAGCCGATCTTCAGCCCCTGCTCGATGGTGCGCATCATCAGGTAATACTCCTGCCCGGTGGCCGCCCTCTGGAAGCCGCCGATCCTTTTCAGCGCCTCCGCGCGGTACATGAAGGTCGTGGTGGCGGTCATGTGGCGCAGCATGTGGTATTTGAAGAGCGATTCCCTATCGAAGGCGGGGATGTCGGAAAACTCGCGGTAATCCATCACCCGGCCGGAGTCGTCCACCAGCTTGTAGTCCGAAAAAGTCATGTCGAGGCCGTCCCGAAGCATCATGCCCAGCTGCGCCTCGACCTTGCCGGGCAGAAACTCGTCGTCGTCGTCCAGAAACGCCAGGTACTCGCCCTTGGCCGCCTTGACGCCCTCGTTCCGGGCCTCGGAGCCGCCCAGGTTCTCCGGATTGATTACCGCCCGCACCCTGGGGTCGGCCCGATAGGTCTCGAGCAGCCGCCCCAGCGCCTCCCGGGAGGGCGAGCCGGGCGGGTTGTCGTCCACCACGACGACTTCGATGTTTTGATAGGTCTGCCCCAGCGCGGAATCGACGGCGCGCTTGACGAACGCCTCCGGGCGCTTGTAGCTGGGGATGATGACGCTGACCAGTGGGTTCATCGTAGGACTCCTTCGTAATAATGCTACGATACGCTGCTCAACTAATCTACCACGCGTTCCGTTTCAAGTCAAGCTTGAGCAAAACCGCGGCTGTAAAACGCCGGCCAAATCCCGCCCCGGTTCATCCATACTAAACTTTTGATCGCATAATATTTAACACTGGAAGCCCTCCAAAATAATTGACAAATACACGCCGGGATGGTTTAATATAAATCGTTTGCCAGTTTAGTATTTTTAAACTCGCCCGGGGAGGTTGCCCATGAAAATCGGTTCCAAGATCAAGCGGCTCAGGCTCCAGCGGGGGCTGACCCAGGAGGAGCTGGCCGACCGATGCGAACTGTCCAAGGGCTTCATATCGCTGCTTGAAAGGGACCTGACCAGCCCGTCCATCGCCACGCTGGTGGACGTATTGGAGTGCCTGGGCACCGACCTCCCCCAGTTTTTCAGCGAAAAGGCCGCGCGCAAGCTGGTTTTCTCCGAGGCGGACACCTCGGTCAAGATCGACGAGGAGGGCCTCATGGGTTCCATCCGCTGGCTGGTGCCCGACGCGCAGAAGAACCGCATGGAGCCGATATTGGTGGAGATCGGGCCGGGCGGCGAGACGGCCGAGGACGGCCCCCACGAGGGCGAGGAATTCGGCTACGTGCTTTCCGGCTCCATCCAGGTCGTGCTGGGCGACCAGGCCGCCCGCGCCCGCAAGGACGAGAGCTTTTACTTTGAGCCCACCGCGGTGCACAAGCTGGTCAACCCCGGCAAATCCGCGGCGCGGGTGCTCTGGGTGGCGACGCCGCCCAGCTTTTGAAAGGGCATGCGCGATGATTGAGGAGACGCGGCTGATCGAGCTGATCGGCATATCCAAGGATTTCGACGGCACGAAGGCGCTTTCGGACATCAATTTATACATCCGCAAGCGCGAATTCGTGACGCTTTTGGGGCCGTCCGGCTGCGGCAAGACGACGATGCTTCGGATCATCGGCGGCTTCGAATACCCGACGGAGGGCACGCTGCTGTTCGAGGGCAAGGACATCGCGAGCGTTCCCCCCTACAAGCGCCGGGTCAACACGGTGTTCCAGAAGTACGCGCTGTTCCCCCACCTGAACGTGTACGACAACATCGCCTTCGGCCTAAAGCTCAAGAAGATGTCCCGGGGCGAGATCGAAAAGCGCGTCGGCCGCATGCTGAACCTGGTCAAGATGACCGGGTTTGAGAAGCGCTCGGTGGACTCGCTGTCCGGCGGCCAGCAGCAGCGCATCGCGATCGCGAGAGCCCTCGTCAACGAGCCGGAGGTGCTGCTGCTCGACGAGCCGCTGGGCGCGCTGGATTTGAAGCTCCGCAAGGAGATGCAGCTGGAACTCAAAAGCATGCAGCAGGAGCTTGGCATTACCTTCATGTTCGTCACCCACGACCAGGAGGAAGCCCTCACGATGTCCGACACCATCGTGGTGATGAACGAGGGCCGCATCCAGCAGGTGGGCGACCCCAAGCGCATCTACGACGAGCCGAAGAACGCCTTCGTGGCCGACTTCATCGGCGAGAGCAACATTCTGAGGGGCTTGATGCTGGAGGACGAGCTGGTTTCGATGTGCGGCGAAAAATTCCCCTGCGTGGACTCGGGCTTTGGCATCAACCAGCCGGTGGACGTGGTGGTGCGGCCGGAGGACATCATGGTGGTGGGCGAGGACGTGGGCATGCTGACCGGCGAGGTCAAAAGCGTGCTGTTCAAGGGCGTCCACTACGAGATGATCATTTCCGCCGGCGGCTTCAACTGGAAGGTGCACTCCACCACCATGCAGCCCGCGGGCAGTACGGTGGGCCTGTCGATCGTGCCGTTCAACATGCACATCATGCGGCGGCAGCCGCCGAAGGAGGCGGCGTCATGAAGCGCAGCGCCTTCGCCGGCCCCTATGTCGCCTGGATGGCGATGTTCACGGTCGCGCCCCTTTTGTTCGTGGTGTACTTCGCATTCAAGGGCGACAGCGGCTTCACCCTCGCCAACATCCAGAAGTTTCTGGCCCCGACGTACCTGAACGTGTTGTGGCGCAGCCTGTACCTGGCGGTCTACTGCACGGCGATCTGCCTCCTGATCGGCTACCCCGCCGCCTACTTCCTGGCCGGCAAGGACTTTTCAAAAAACCAGGCGCTGTTCGTGCTGATCCTGATCCCGATGTGGATGAACTTCCTGCTACGCACCTACGCGATGATGTCCTTGTTGGAGGACAGCGGGATCATCAACCAGCTCCTGAAGGCGATGGGGCTTCAGCCGCTTGCGATGATCGGCACCGAGGGCGCGGTATTGACCGGCATGGTGTACAACTTCGTGCCGTTCATGATCCTGCCGATCTACACCTCTCTCAAGAAGATGGACGAGCGCATCATCGAGGCGGCGGAGGATTTGGGCGCGGACCCGTACAACGTGTTCCGCCGGGTGGTGTTGCCGCTGTCGGTGCCGGGCGTGGTGTCCGGGATCACGATGGTGTTCATGCCGGCGGTGACGACGTTCGCGATCTCGCGGCTGCTGGGCAGCGGCAACTTCTGGCTGTTCGGCGACATCATCGAGCGCCAGTTCCTGGAGGCCAACGACTGGGGCTTCGGTTCGGCGCTGAGCCTGGTGATGATGATGCTGATCATCGCGTCGATCGGGCTGCTCAACCGGATCGACCCGAAAAAGGAAGGGAGTGGCGCCTGGTGAGGAAGTTCTTCCGCGGCACGTACCTGGGGCTCCTGCTCACCTTCCTGTACGCGCCCATCGTGGTGATGGTCGTGCTGTCCTTCAACGCGTCGAAGTCCCGCGCCAAGTGGGGCGGCTTCTCGCTGCAGTGGTACGAAAAGCTATTCCGCAGCGGCGAGATCATGCATGTACTGTACATGACGATCCTGATCGCGCTGATCGCCACCGCGGTGGCCACGATTCTTGGGACGCTGGCCGCCATCGGCATCCACGCGATGAAGTCCCGAAACGCGAACCTGATCATGAGCATCTCTTACCTGCCGATGACCACGCCGGACATCGTGACCGGCGTATCGCTGATGCTGATGTTCGTGTTCATCAAGGTGCCGCTGGGCTACGGCACGATGCTCTTGGCGCACATCGCGTTTGACACGCCCTACGTGCTGTTCTCGGTGCTGCCAAAGCTGCGATCGCTCAACGTGAACCTGTACGAGGCGGCGCTGGACCTGGGCTGTCCGCCGATGAAGGCGGTCAACAAGGTGATCCTGCCCGAGATCATGCCGGGCGTGGTGACGGGGGCGCTATTGGCGTTTACGATGTCGCTGGACGACTTCGTAATCAGCTACTTCACCTCGAACACCGACCGGAACCTTTCCATGATCATCTACGCCGCGGCGCGCAAGGGCATCGAGCCCACCATCTACGCGCTGTCCACGCTGATGTTCGTGGCGGTGCTGGTGCTTCTCTTGATCGTCAACAAGCGCTCCGCGCTTGAAAACGTATCCTGATTCCAACTACGGAGGTACAAACGGATGAAAAAACTGGTCGCGGTCCTCGTGATGCTGGTCACTCTGTCGATCTCCGCGCCCGCGCTGGCCCAGGGTTCGATCACCGTGTTCAACTGGTACGACTACATCGACGAGTCCGTCATCTCGATGTTCGAGCAGGAGACCGGGATCACGGTCAAGTACGCCAACTTCACCACCAACGAGGAGATGTACGCCAAATTGTCCAGCGGCGCGGGCGATTACGACGTGATCTTCCCGTCGGATTACATCATCGAGCGGATGGCCAAAGAGGGCATGCTGGAAAAGCTGGACATGGACAAGATTCCGAACGCCACAGGGCTCGTGGACTGGCTGAAGAAGCCCGCCTACGATCCGGACGGCGCGTATTCCGTGCCCTACATGTGGGGCACGGTGGGCCTATTGTATAACACCACGATGATGCCCGGCGCCATCGATTCCTGGGCGCCGATCTTCGACCCCGCCAACCAGAAGAGCGTGTTCATGCTGGACTCCATCCGCGACTCGCTGGGCGTGGCGCTCAAGTACCTGGGCTATTCGATGAACACCAAGGACCAGCCGGCGCTGGACGCGGCCAAGGCGCTTCTGATCAAGCAGAAGTCCGACGGCATCGTCAAGGGGTATCTGGTGGATGAGGTCAAGGACAAGATGGTCGCGGGCGAGGCGCCGATGGCGGTGGTCTGGTCCGGCGACGCGCTGTACGCGATGAGCCAGAGCGAGGATCTCCAGTACGTGGTGCCCAAGGAGGGCAGTAACGTCTGGGTGGACGGGATGTGCATCCCCAAAGGCTCCAAGAACAAGGAGCTGGCCGAGCAGTTCATCAACTTCTTGTGCCGCCCGGACATCGCCAAGATGAACATGGAGTACATCTACTACTCCACGCCGATCCAGGCGGTCGTCGACGGCATGACGGACGACGAGAAGAACAACCAAACGCTCAACCCGCCTCAGGACGTGATCGACCGCTGCGAGTTCTTCCACGACATCTCCAGCGACATGGCCAAGTACGACCAGATCTGGACGGAGATACGCGGCTAAAGCCGGGCAATGAAATCCGCTTCGCGTCTTTCATTGCGTTGAGAGGAACTGCGCGGGCCTGAAAACCTGCGGGTTTTCCAAGACCGATGAAAATCCGCTGCGCGTCTTTTCATCGAGGGGGAAGGGCTTCGCGGGCCTGAAATGCTGCGGCATTTCCGGGCGGCCCGCTGACGTAAGGTGTTGTTTCGGCTGCCAGTGTGCGCACTGGCAGCCGAAACGCGTTTCCGCCGGCAAGCCGGCGGAAACGAATGAAGCAGACGATGGGTGCGGCGCGGGCGTTGTTCATTTGGAAAACCGGCCCTTGACGAAAGGAGGCGCGTCGTCCATAATGGGGCCAGGCAAACAGAGGATGGGGTGATCCCATGAACGCCCCGAAAAAGCGGGTGACCATCGCCGTTTCCGTCGCGCTGCAGGATGCGGGCGAGGCGACGCGCGCCGTGGAATTGATGCGGGGCGCAAGGGATAACGCGCCCGCTGGGTACGCCCTGCGCGCGGTGTTCCTCTCCCACGGCAGCAAGTTTGATTCGCTCGTTCAATCCAGCGGCTTCGATCTGATCCGGGTGGACCCGCGCCTCGAAGGCGAGGGATACATCCCGGACCTCAAGCCCACCGCCGCCAACTTCGTCGGAAGCCGCAAAGTGGGCGCGGCAATGATCCGGGGCGAACTCACGGCGCTCCAGGCGCTGAAGCCCGATTTGGTGCTGCACGGCTTCTGGCCGTTCGCCAGCATCGCCCGGAGGCTGCTCCCCTCTCCCCTGCCCGCCATCCGCTTCCTGCCGCTGCCGCTTGATCCCGTGGCGTTTCAGCAGCACCTGCTCTCCGACATCCCGGATCAGGTGGTGCCGCTGGCGCTCTTGCCCGCGCCCATCCGGCGCTGGATCGCCTGCGGAATCCCGGCGGAATTTTGGGAAAAGCAGCCGGGATTCCGGCAAAAGAACCTGGCGGGGGCGGCGCTGGACTGCGGCTGGCGCGGGCAGCCTCCCCAAAACCTGTTTGAGATGCTGGAGGCCGACCTGACGCTGATCAGCGACCACGCGGACTTCTACCGGGGCATGCGCCTGCCGGAGAGCTTTGTCGTCACCGGCCCGCTCTACGCCTCCCCCCGGCCGGGGGATGCCGTCGACCCCGAGATCTCGCGGCTGTTCCGGCGGGAGCGGGCGGATCAGGTCAACGTGTTCTGCAGCATGGGTTCTTCCGCCACGAAGCGCTTTCTGATCGAGGCGGCCTGGGCGCTCAGGGAGCTGCCGGAACAGTACCATTCGGTCATCCTTTCGCCCCGGGCGATCTGCCCGGTGGAGGAGATCCGCGCCATCCTGGAGGGCAGGCCCAACCTGTACGCCACCGACCGATTCGCGCCCGCCGCGCTGGTGTGCGCGCTTTCGGACATCACCGTCAGCCACGGCGGCCAGGGCACGGTGCAGACCGCGCTGGCCTGCGGCACGCCCATCGTGGGCTTCGCGATGCAGCCGGAGCAGCAGATCAACCTGGACCACGCGGCGCTTCGGGGGGCGGCGGTCCGCATCCCCAAGTTCCGGTGGAACCGGGCAAACGTCCGGGAGGCAGTGGAGCGGGTTGCGGCCAGCGGCGCCTGCCGGGAGAACGCCGCGCGGCTGGGGCGCGCGATGGCGCTGGAGGACGGCCGGAAGGTGGCGGCAGAGGCCATCTGGGGCTTCATCCGGCAGCGCCTTGCCCTCTGAGTCAAGGCGTTGAAAAACCCTGAGGGGTTTTTCAACGCCTAGGAGGAAGTCCTGCGCGGGCCTGAAACGCTGCGGCGTTTCCGGGCGGCCCGCTGACCACGCGATGAAAATCCGCTTCGCGTCTTTTCATCGGAAAGAAAGTCCTGCGCGGGCCTGAAACGCTGCGGCGTTTCCGGCCCGCGCAGCTTTTCCCCTCCGCGTTGAAAGACACGAAGTGGATTTCAACGCCCTCGATTTATGGTTTCGGCGCGTCGCACACGGTGCAGCGCACGTACTTGCGGGCCAGCGCGGTCTTGAGGGTGATCTTCACCGTGTTGTGGATGCCGCCGCAGTCCACCTTGCTGTGGTATTTGAGGCCCGCCGGCGTCACGTAGACGTAGACGGTCTCCCGCTTGAAGCACACCGGGCAGGCGGTCTTGCCGTACTTCCGGGCGGTCTCCAGCGCCACCTTCTTGGCGCCGTCGGCGTCGGACGTGGGGCAGCCCGCCTTGTGGTAGTACTTGCCGGACAGCTTGGCGTACACGTAGGGGGCGTTCGGGGTCTGATCCTTGGAGGTCTTCATGCAGACCGGGCACGCAGTCTTGCCCGAAGCCTTGGCCGACGCCAGCGTCACCTTCCGGGCGTTCTTCATGCCGGAGCAGTTGGGCCTGGAGTGGTAGTACCTGCCGCCGGTGGTGGCGTAGACGGTGGTCTTGGCGTCCTTTACGGCCTGGGCCTGCTTCTTCAGGCAGATGGGGCAGGGCGTCTGGCCGCGCTTCTTGGCGGTGGCCAGCGTGACCTTGGTCGCGTTCTTCATGCCTGAGCAGGTGGGGTTGGCGTGGTAGTACTTGCCGCCCACCGTGGAGTAGTAGTAGGCCGCGGTCTTCGACTTCATGCAGATCGGGCACGCGGTCTTGCCCGCCTTCTTGGCCGCCGCCAGCGTCACCTTCCGGGCGTCCTTCATGCCCGAGCAGGTGGGGTTCGAGTGGTAGTACTTGCCCGCCGCCGTCGCGTAGACGTAGTTGGTGGCCGAAGCCTTGACGCACACCGGGCAGGGCAGCTTGCCCTTGGCCTTGGCCGTGGCCAGCGTAATCCTGCGGGCGTCCTTCATGCCCGAGCAGTTGGCCTTGGTGTGATAGTACTTTCCAGCGCTCGTCGCGTAGTAGACGGCGGTGGAGGCGGCCGACTTCGCGCCGATGCAGACCGGGCACGGCTTCTGGTTGCGCTTCTTGGCGGTGGCCAGCGTGATCTTCTGCGCGTTCTTCATGCCCGAGCAGGTGGGGTTCGAGTGGTAGTACTTGCCGCCCACCGTGGAGTAGTAGTACGTGGTCTTGGCGGCGGATTTGTTCTTGGAGGAGGACGTCTTCTTGACGCAGATTGGGCAGGGCAGTTTACCCGCCCTGACCGCGGCGGCCTTCGTGACCAGCTGCGCGCTCTTCATGCGGGAGCAGGTGGGGTTGGTGTGGTAGTACTTGCCGGTCCTCGTGGCGTAGTAGGAGCCCACGCAGATCGGGCAGGGCTTCTTGCCCAGCTTGACCGCCTGCGCCTTGGTGACCGCCTGCGGGTTCCTCATGCTGGAGCAGGTCTTGTCCTTGTGATAGTACCTGCCGCCCTTGGTCATGTAGTAGGTGGCGCCGTTGTCCTGCGTGCCGTAGCACACCGGGCAGGCCGTCTGCCCGCGGTTGCGGGCGATGTCCAGCGAGACCTTGGTGGGCGAGCCGGTGATCTTGGGGCAGGTGTTGGTCTTGTGGTAGTAGCTGTCGCCGTTGGCGGCCCAGACGTAGGTGGTGTCGGTATTGTCCGACGCGGGGGTTCCGTTCTCGTCCGACGTGTTCAGCGGGGTATCAAGGGTGTTGCCGGAATTGGGGGAGCCGGGATTTCCGCCGGGCCTGGGCGTTGTCTGGGCCTCGGCGGGCGCGGGGGTCTCCGCCGTGGTCAGGTTATTGGTCAGCACGCTGGTCGGCGCGGGCGTCGGCGTCTGGCCCACGACGATGGTTTGGGGCGCCTGATAGTTGCCCACGCCCACCGTCTGATCCGCGCCGCGGCCGGACAGCCCGGAGATGATCCAAATCAGCAGTATAACAAACCAGACCGCCGCCGCGCCGGACACGTACAGGCGGGGCTTCGGTTCCAGCCGCTCCCGCTTCCAGAGCAGCCATATGCCCAGCGGCGGCAGCACAAAGAGCAACAGCCACGTCAGCCAGTCGCTCCGGTAGAGCACGTCGTAGCGGCTCGCGGGCGCGCCTTCGTCCGGATAGTATCCGCCGGATTCGCCCTCGTAGGGCTGCTGCTCCGGGCCGGCGTAAGGATCGCCCGGCTCGTAGCCGCGGCCGTAGTCCCGGTACTCCGGGGCGTTCGGGTCGCCCGGGTCGTAACCGTCATCGGGCCGCTGCCCGCCGTCGCCGGCGTTGCGCTCGAAGGAAAGGCGGTGAATCTCCCCGTCGCCCCATCGATATGCGAGGCCGCGCTTCGACCAGTGCAGTTTCAGCCTGCCGAATTGCTTCGTTGCCATTCTTCAACCACCTTTTCTCGCGTGCCCTCTGTCGAAAGACGTGCGCATCGTCCGGATTGGAAATTCAACTGAGCGCATAGGTGCGCCGCATATTGAAAAGTGTACAACAAAACATACCTCCCGTCAATATCGGTTGGACGCAAAAGCCCTGGATATTGTTTCATCTTAAGCGCGCGAGCGGGTCAACGCGGCTCCGCCCTCCCTCCGCGGGGCGTTTTCAGCGGGAATCATAATATATGCAAAACCGGCAATTCGTGGTATAATGCGGTAGATGCTGGATTCGGAGTTGATCAGATGCCATTGAAGCTACAAAAACTGCTGCAAAAGTATGCGGGGCTGCCCCGCCGGATCCGGCTGGCCTCGTTTGCCGGGCTGGTTCTGCTGATCGCCGTGCTCCTCCTCGTGCTGGTCCGCTGCCAGCGGCCGGACAAGACCGCGGAAACCCTCGCCGGCCAGACGGAGCCGCCCGCGCCGACGGCCACCGTGGCGGCATCCGCAACACCCGGCGTCACCAAGGCGAGCGCGGACGTGGGCGAGCAGGGCGGCGACGCCTCGCAAGGCGCCCCGGACGAGCGCGTGAACATCGATCAGGACCTTGCCGGCGCGACGGCCGCGCCCACCGGCGTCAAGCGGGAGGCGGTCATCCGCTCGTTCGGCGACATAATCATCCACGAACCGCTGTTCGACAACGCCTACGACATCACAAAAAAGACGTTCGACTTCTCCCCCTATTTTTCGCTGATCGCGGATTCGCTGTCCAAGGCGGACTACACCATAGGCAATGTGGACGGCCCGATGGGCGGCAAGGGCAGCCGCGGCTACAAATTCTATCCGCAGTTCAACACGCCGCCGCACCTGCTCTACGCGCTCAAATCCTCGGGCGTGGACATGCTGACCCTGGCCAACAACCACGCGCTGGATACCTTCTACGACGGCCTGAAGCGCGAGATCGACAACGTGGAAAAGGTCGGCATCGACCACGTGGGCGCCTACCGCAGCCAGAAGGAATACGACGCGCCCAAGGTGGTCACCATCAGGGGCATCAAGGTGGGCATCACCAACTACACCGTCTCCACCAATAACCTGGAGAACAGCTCCGACGGCGCGGCGACGGAGTACGGCCTGCGCACCACGCGCAACTCCAGCCCCAAAAAGGACATCGCGGCGCTGCGCAAGGCGGGCGCGGAGTTCGTGGTGGTGTACATGCACTGGGGCGAGGAGTACAACCGCGACGTGATCGGCTCCCAGAAGGACTTGGCGAAAAAGCTGGTCGCGGCCGGCGCGGATCTGATCATCGGCGGCCATCCGCACGTGGTGCAGTCCATCGAGACGGTCTCCGCCAAGGATTCAAACGGCAAAGCGCGCAGCGCCCCCGTGGTCTACTCGATGGGCAATTTCCTGAGCGACCAGCGCGCCCGCTACCGGGACAGCGGCGTCATCTTCGAGTTCACGCTGATAGACGACGGCTCCGGCGCGGTGGAGGCGACGAACTTCCGCTACGTCCCCACCTACGTGTGGCGCGTCAAGGCCGGCACCGGGTACGATTACCGGGTGGTGGCCTGCGGCAACGTCATCGAAGGCCGCCCGGGCAGCATGGACGACGAGGTGTTCAACCGGGTCAAGCAGGTGTGGAACGAGCTCAAGGCCGTCATCGGGGACGGGGCGCGCATCGCGAAGAACTGACCGGGACACACGGCGATTTTTACCGGAACGCGGTCGTATTCTGGCGGGATTGCGCATACTCTCCGTCAGGGGGTGTGCGCGATGAAGGAAGACGTGGTGCGGGAAGGCGAGGGGCTGGACGCGCTGTCGGCGAGGCTGGGCGCGCCCGGGTGCATGATCCTCCGCGCCAACCGGCTGTTCAGCCCGGCGTGGCTGATGCCCGGGCGGATGATCCGGGTGCCGGAGGGCGATTTCTGCCGGGGGGACGACTTCCCCTGCCCGGTGGAGGCGCTGGACTACGCGGCCCGGGAGGAGACGCATTGACCGATTTTACCAAGGCGCTGCTGCGGTGGCACGACCGCGCTGCCCGGGATCTCCCCTGGCGGCGCGAAGAGGACCCCTACAAAATCTGGCTGTCGGAGATCATGCTGCAGCAGACCCGCGCGGAGACCGTGATTCCCTACTACCGGGCGTTTCTCTCGCGGTTTCCGACGGTCGAAGCGCTGGCCGCGGCGGACGAGGTGGAGGTGCTCAAGCTCTGGGAGGGGCTGGGCTACTACTCCCGGGCGCGGAACCTGATGAAGGCGGCCAGATTGGTCGCGGAGGCGGGCGCGTTCCCGAGGGACGTTCAGGGCCTTCGGAAGCTGCCGGGGATCGGCGAGTACACCGCCGGCGCGATTCTCTCCATCGCCTATGGCCTTCCGGAGCCCGCCGTCGATGGCAACCAGATCCGGGTGCTCAGCCGGGTTTTCGGCATCCGCATCCCCGCCCGGTCGCCGGAGGGCAGGCGCGCGCTGCGCGCGGCGGCGCTGTCCGCGATCCCGGAGGAGCGCCCGGGCGACTTCAACCAGGCGATGATGGGGCTGGGCGCGCTCATCTGCACTCCCCGGCCCGATTGCGCCCGCTGCCCAGTCAGCGCCTTCTGCGACGCGCTCCGGTCGGGCGACGCGCCCTCTCTCCCGCTCCTGCCGCCCAAGGCGGACAAGCGGGTGGAGCAGCGGGCGGTGGCGCTGGTCTACCGGGAGGATGCGGTGCTGGTCCGCAGGCGGCCGGACGAGGGGCTTTTGGCCGGGCTCTACGAGTTCCCCGGCTTCCCCGGCGCGAGGACGGAGGCCGAGGTGCGGGAGGCGCTCCGGGAAATCGGCGTCGAGCCGGAAAACCTCGCCCCCTCGGGCAGCGCGCGCCACGTGTTCTCCCACCTCGTCTGGCGGATGGACGGCTGGCGGTGCGACGCCCGGTCCGCGGGCGAGGGCGAATTCGTAGGGGGACAAGCCCTCCTGGCGCTGCCCTTCCCCACCGCGCTGAAAGCCTTCCGCCAGCGGGCGCTGGAGGCACTCGCGGACGGAACGCGCTTCCAATGACAATACGTCCCGGACTTGGCGCCGGGTACAGCCAATTGAAAGGGATGATCGTATGGCACTGCTCGGCGGGAACGAGAAGGAAAAGGCGCGCAAGGCCAACCTGAAGGAACTGGAGGACAAGCGCATCGCCTTCGCCGAGGCACACCAAAATGTGAAGATGGACAGCGCGCTGCTGGTACAGTTCGGCGGGGGGTTCAAGGGCGTGGGCATCGGGCCGCAGGGGATCTACCTGATGACCGGGCCCGGGCCGGGCGACGACGGCGACTTCACGCTGGAGCGCTACGACCGCTGCAGGGCGCGCCTCAAGGACGAGAAGGTCGCCTCCGAGGGCGCGACGGGCATCCTGGGCTTCGGCAAAAAGGGCGGGCTGGGCTTCACGCTGTCGATCGAATTGGAGGACAAGGGGTTCGAACTGACCTTCGTGTCCGGGTACAACTTCCTGCTGGAGGTCACCCCGTCCAAGAAGAACCCCCTCTTTGATGTGAAGCGCCGCCCTGGCAACGCCAACATCGTGTGGGATATGCGCTCCATCTCCTACGCCGACTGCCAGACCACCTTCGCCTGGTGGCACAAGGCGCTCAACGCGTTCGAGATCGAGTAAAGGTCTGGCGCAATCGCATCCTTAATGAAATGAGTCGCCCTAAGCGAACGAATCGTTGCGGGGCGGCCCTTTTGCGTCCAAAAAGAATTTTGATCACGGCGCCTCATAGATGCTTATCGCCGTCCATTTGCCATCGACTTTTTCGATCTGAATCATTACAAGAATATCCCAAGAGCCGGTGCAGAGACTACCGTCGTCCTTGTAGATCTCGCAAGAATATTTGATCCACAGCGTCCCCCTTTGGAAGTTGTGCCACGCGAACACCCGGCGCAGCGTCAGGCGAATGTCATTCTTCCGAACGGGCCTACCCATACTGCCGCTATAGATCATCCGGTTGAAGTGTGCATACAGATTATTACGCTGTCCTTCCGAGTAAACCACGTACCGGATGCCCGGCATGGAATATTGGGGTTTGCCGGGCTGATAGAGCGCATCGCTCACGTAGTAGTCCGTGCAATAGAAGGCATTCTCGATCTCCTGCATGATGCCGTCCGTGCTCGTCTGCATCAGGATCAGCATAATTAGGAAACCGGCGACCGGCGTCAGGAGGGCGAAAAGAACAGTTCGCTTCTTCCGCAAGCCCGTCCCTCCCCCCGGAATACAAACACGCGATCCCGAAACGAATCCGGGACCGCGTTCATAATGATGATTATTCGTCCGGCACGACCACCAGCGTGCCCGGGTCGTAGGGCAGGTTCCATTGGGCGGCGTCGTCCTGCTTGACCAGCTTCATCACGTCGCCCCAGCTGGCGGACTTGTAGCCGTCGAACTGCTCGCCGTCCGTGGAGGACAATACCAGCGTCTCCACGTCGCGGCTCACCGGCTCCTCCACCGGGATCGCCAGGTACAGCTTCTTGCCCTTGTGATAGCACACGGCCACGTCGGTCTGCACCGTCTGGGTCAGCACGCTGTCCAGTTCGAAGCACACGAAGTCCTCAAAGTCGGACTCCGCGGGCGGCTCGGTGAAGTCCAGCTTGTCCAGCGCCTTCTGATACTCGCCGTAGCTGATCAGCGTCAGCGCCTCCTTGCCGTCCTTAAACAGCGCCTCGTCCAGGTTCTTGGCGCTGGCGATGATGGGAAACGCCGCCAGCAGCGCCGCGCATAGCAGAAACGCGGCGGTTTTTCTCGCACCCGTGCGCATGATGGATCACGTCCTTGCCCGTTGGTATTTCTTTGACGGGCGCGGGGCGCGTCCGGTTGCAGCGCCTTTCCGAAAAATAGGTTCGCACTCAGCGTTTCTCCCCTGCGCGTTGAAAACCCTCTCAGGAATTTTCGCAATCGTCCAGCGAAAAAACGTTGCCCGCGTCCAACAGCGCCAAATCCTCCGGGTCGTGGGAGATCACCAGCACCGCCGCGCTTCCCCGCCGCGCCCGCACGTAGTCCGCCGCCAGGCGCCGGTTCCCCTCGTCCAGGCCGGTCATCGGCTCGTCCAGCACGATCAATTCCGCCCCGGCGGCCATCGCCCGCGCCAATGCCAGCCGCCTGCGCATGCCGCCGCTGAGCTTTTGCGCGCGCTCGTCCCAATCGCCGCCCAGCCCCAGCGCCGCGAGGTGCCGCGCGGCTTCCTCTTTTGAGATGCCGATCAGCCGCAGGTTGTCCAGCGCGCTCCACCCCTCGATCAGCCGATCCTCCTGGAACACCGCGGCCGTCTTGAGGCCCGAAACGCCCTCGATCCGCCCGCCGTCCGGCTTTTCAAGGCCCAGCAGAATCCGGGAGAGCGTGGTCTTGCCGGAGCCGGATTTCCCGGTCAGCGCGGTCACCCGCCCCGCGGGGAGTTCCAGGTTAACGCCCGAAAGCACGCGCTTTTCGCCGAAGGATTTTGAAATGCCGATCAGCCGGATCACTTCGCCACCCCCGAAAGCCGCTTCTCCGCCCAGCCGATGGACTTCACGGCCAGCTTTTCAAACAGAAGGCTCAAAAGCACCACCGCCGCCGTCCAGGCGAACAATTCGTCCGTCGCCAGAAACAGCTTGGCGCGGTAGAGCGCGTCGCCGATGGACAGTGCGGGCTGCGCGATCACCTCGGCCGCGACGCCCGCCTTCCAGCAGATGCCCATCGCGCTGCGGCAGGCGGACAGCAGGTACGGCGTTGCGGCGGGCGCGTAGATGGCCCGCGCGCGCCGTCCGGGTGGGACGCCGAACACCTGCGCCATCTCGAGCAGCTTCCGGTCCGCGCCGTCGAGCCCGGCCAGCGCGCTCTCGTAAATGAGCGGCAGCGCCATCAAAAACGAAATGAACACCGAAAGGTTCTTCGAACTGATCCACACCAGCGCCAGGATCACGAACGACGCGATCGGCGTGGCCTTGATGGCGGTCATCGGCGGGGCCAGCAGCAGCCTCACACCCCTTGAAAAGTGCGAGGCCGTGCCCAGCGCCGCGCCCAGCGCCAGCGCCAGCAAAAAGCCCAGCAGGATCCGCCCGAACGTGTTGCCCACCGACAGGTAGAAGCCCGCCGTGCCCATGAGGCGGAGCAGCGTCAGAAACGTCGAGACAGGAGATACCATCAGGATCTCCTGTCCGATCGCCATCGAAACCAGCTGCCAGACGGCGAGCCAAAACGCGGCCACCATCAGGCCCGTCGGAGGCCGCTTCATGGGTTAAAAGCCGAGGTAAAACGAGTCGTCCGGCAGCTTGCCGCCCACGGAGGCCGGGTCCAGGCCGTACAGCGCCTTGAGGTAGCCGGAGACCGCCTTCTTCATGTCGTCCCCGGTGATGTACACGATGTTGCAGGCCGGGATGGCCTTGGCCGCGAGGCCCGCCTTGGCCACGATGCCCAGGTCGGCGATCCATTGGCCCGCCTCGTCCGGGTTGGCGTTCACATAGGCCTCGGACGCAGCATAGGCGTCCATGAAAGCCTTTAGTTGATCCGGGTGCTCGTCGGCAAACGCCTTGCGCACCGCCACCACGCCGGTAATCATCTGGCTGTCCTTGTCCGCCTTGGCCCACTCGTCCGTCAGGCTCAGCGCCACGCGCAGGTTCGGGTTCTGCGCCATGACGGCGGTCACGTAGGGCTGCGGCAGCATCGCGAGCGCCGCGTTTCCGCTGGCGAGCGCCGCGGCCACCTCGGTGGACTCCGACTTATATTCGATGTCCAGATCCTTGGCCGGGTCGATGCCGTTCAGCATCAGCACGTGGTCCAGCGCGTACTCGGGCGTGGTGCCCTTGCCGGTGGAGTAAATCGTCTTGCCCTTGAGGTCGGAAACGGTCTTCACCGTGTCGCCCGCCTCCACTACATACAATACGCCCAGCGTGTTGACGGCGGTGATCTCAACGCCGCCCTGCATCTTGTTCCAGAGCACGCTCGCCAGGTTGCAGGGGATGAGCGCGATGTCCAATTCGCCCTTGGCCAACAGCGGCACGATCTCGTCCGCCGTGCCCGAAACGGTGAAATTGTACGCCTTGGTTTCCTGGTCGTCCTGCATCAGCTTCACCAGGCCCATCGAGGTCGGCCCCTTCAGCGAAGCCACCCGCACCTGCGAGGGCGCGCCCTCCGCCAGCGCCACCTGCAGCCCGGACACCATCAAAAAAACCGCGACCAAAAGCGACAATACTTTTTTCATCGGTTGTTTCCGCCCCTTTTTAGTTTTTGAATTTAGCCTTTCATATCATATACCCGTCGCCCGCCGCTGTCAAACCCGAGAATGCGCCTGCCGCGCTGACACCGCCCGGAAGAGCGGCCGCCGCGCCCTAACGCCACCTTCCAGAATTCTGAAGAATTTGTATACAACGGCACTTCCCTATTCCCGCGGCATCTGGTATAATGTATACGTTCTGGCCCGCCAAGCGGGCGATCACTATTTCAGGAGGGCAGCCGCTATGAAGAAACTGGTATCCCTGATTCTGGCGCTGGTTCTGAGCCTCGGCGTATGCGCCGCCGCGCTTGCCGAAACGTATGAGATCGGCATGATCACCGACATCGGCCACATCGACGACAAGTCCTTTAACCAGGGCACTTGGGAAGCGATCAAGGCCTATGCGGACGCCAATGGGAAGACCTACAACTATTACCAGCCGTCCGCGCAGTCGACGGAGATTTACCTGGAGCGCATCGACCAGGCCGTGGCCGACGGCGCGAAGATCATCGTGACGCCGGGCTACCTGTTCGAGGAGCCGATCTTCATCGCCCAGGACAAGTATCCGGACGTTGACTTCGTGCTGATCGACGGCAACCCGCACAACGCGGACTACTCCGAGTACCGCACCAACAAGAACGCGGTGGGCATCGTGTTCGCCGAGGAGCAGTCGGGCTTCCTGGCCGGCTACGCGGCGGTCAAGGACGGCTACACCAAGCTGGGCTTCATGGGCGGCATGGCGGTTCCGGCGGTCGTGCGCTACGGCTACGGCTTCGTGCAGGGCGCTGACTACGCGGCCAAGGAAATGGGCCTGACGGATGTCGCCATCAACTACAACTACACCGGCGGCTTTGACGCCACGCCCGAGGCGCAGGCCATGGCGTCCTCCTGGTACAACGACGGCATCCAGGTGATCTTCGCCTGCGGCGGCGCGATGGGCAACAGCGTCATGGCGGCGGCCGAAGCGTCCAAGGACGGCAAGGTCATCGGCGTGGACGTGGACCAGAGCAGCGAGTCCCCGGCGGTCATCACCTCGGCCATGAAGGGCCTGGGCGCGGCCGTTGAGCAGGCGCTGACCGCCTACTACGGCAGCAAGTTCCCCGGCGGCGAGGCGTGGGTGCTGGGCGCCGACAAGGACGGCGTCAAGCTGCCGATGGACACCTCCAAATTCACCAAGTTCACCCAGGCCGACTACGACGCCATCTACGCCAAGCTCGCCAAGGGCGAGGTCGTCCCGCAGAAGGACGTCGTCGACAGCCCCGTGGACCTCAAGCCCGAAATCGCCAAGGTCAACCTGATCGGGTAATTCCTCCTACACACCGGCAGGGGCAGATTCTCGAATCTGCCCCTGTATTTGAATTGACGCAGCGATCGCTGCCAGTGGAGTGATTGTCTTGGATTATGTCATCGAGATGATCGGCATCACCAAGGACTTCCCCGGCATACGCGCCAACGACGACATCACGCTCCGGCTGATCCGGGGCGAGATCCACGCGCTGCTGGGCGAAAACGGCGCGGGCAAGTCGACGCTGATGAGCGTGCTGTTCGGCCTGTACCAGCCGGACGCGGGCGAGATCCGGAAAAACGGCGCGCCCATCCAGATCAAGAACCCCAACGACGCCAACGCCGCCGGCATCGGCATGGTGCACCAGCACTTCAAGCTCGTGCACAACATGACGGTGCTGGAGAACATCATACTGGGCGTCGAGACGGTGAAGCGCGGCGTGCTGAAGATGGACGAGGCCCGGAAAAAGGTCGTGGCGCTATCTGAGCGCTATGGCCTCCGGATCGACCCGGACGCGAAGATCGAGGACACCACCGTCGGCATGCAGCAGCGCGTCGAGATTTTGAAGATGCTCTACCGCGACAACGAGGTGCTGATCTTCGACGAACCGACGGCGGTCCTGACGCCGCAGGAGATCGAGGAATTGATGCACATCATGCGCGGCCTCGCGGCGGAGGGCAAGTCCATCCTCTTCATCTCCCACAAGCTGGCGGAGATCAAGGAACTGGCCGACCGCTGCACGGTGCTCCGGAAGGGCAAGTGCGTCGGCACGGTGGACGTGGGCCCAATCACCAAGGAGGAACTCTCCGAGATGATGGTGGGCCGCAAGGTCAACTTCTCGATTGAGAAGGATCGGGCGAAGCCGGGCGAGCCGGTTTTGACGCTGGAGCACGTGTCGATGCGCTCCCGCCTGCACCACAAGCTGCTGCTGGACGACGTGAGCTTTTCCGTGCGCCGGGGCGAGATCGTGACCATCGCGGGCATCGATGGCAACGGCCAGAGCGAACTGGTCTACGCGATCTCCGGGCTGGGGGCCATCGATTCCGGGCGCATCCTGATGCGGGGCGAGGACATCTCAAAGGCCTCGATCCGCCGCCGGAACGACATGAAGATCTCCCACATCCCGGAGGACCGGCACAAGCACGGGCTGGTGCTGGACTTCACGCTGTCGGAGAACCTGGTGCTGAAGAGCTACCAGACGGGCGAGTACCAGAACCACGGGTTCATCCGCTTTGGCCAGGTGGAGAAGCACGCGGACGAATTGATCCGGCGCTTTGACATCCGCTCCGGCCAGGGCGGCGCGACCATCGCCCGTTCGATGTCGGGCGGCAACCAGCAAAAGGCCATCGTGGCCCGGGAGATCAGCCTGGAGCCGGACCTCTTGATCGCGGTGCAGCCGACCAGGGGCCTCGACGTGGGCGCGATCGAGTACATCCACAAGCAGCTGGTGGCGGCGAGGGACCGGGGCTGCGCGGTGCTGCTCATCTCGCTGGAATTGGACGAGGTCAAGTCGCTGTCCGACGAGATCTTCGTGATCTTCGAGGGCCGCATCGTGGCGCAGCTGGACCCGGAGGCGGCGTCCATCCAGGAGATCGGCCTGTACATGGCCGGTTCGAAAAGGGGGAGCGCCTCATGAAAAAGCAGGGCCTGAGAAACGCGTCGGCCTCGCTGATCGCGATCCTGGCGGGGCTTTTGGCGGGGTTTGTGATCCTGCTCGTCACCAAGCCGGAGAGCGCGCTGCAGGGCCTCGGGATCATCCTGAAGGGCGGCTTCAACAACGGCATGAAGGGGCTGGGCCAGGTGTTGTACCTGGCGACGCCGCTGATCATGACGGGCCTCTCGGTGGGCTTCGCGTTCAAGACGGGGCTTTTCAACATCGGCGCGCCGGGCCAACTGATGGTGGGCGGCGCGGTGTCGGTGTGGGTGGGCTGCACCTGGAAGTTCCTGCCCGGCGGGGTTCATTGGGTGATGGCGCTTCTGATGGGCATGCTGGCGGGCGGCGCCTGGGGGCTGGTGCCGGGCTTTTTCAAGGCGATGCTGAACGTCAATGAGGTCATCTCGTCGATCATGATGAACTACATCGGCATGTACGGCATCAACTTCCTGATCCGCGGCTCGGCGGTCTTCGACTCCACCAAGAACCAGACCAAGAACGTGCTTGCCGGCGCGGTGATCCCAAAGGGCGGGCTGGATAAGGTGTTCTATAACCTCACCGGCAACTACGTGGACGTGTCCAGCGTCAACGCCGGCATCCTGATCGCGATATTCCTCGCCATCGTGATGTACATTCTACTGAACAAGACCACCTTCGGCTATGAACTTCGCGCCTGCGGCTTCAACAAGAGCGCCGCCCGGTACGCGGGCATCAGCGAAAAGCGCACGATCATGCTGTCGATGGTGCTGGCGGGGGCGCTGGCGGGCACGGCGGGGGCGCTGATGTACCTGGCGCCGTCCAGCGGCATGCACATCCACGTGGCGGAGGTGCTGTCGGCGGAGGGCTTCAACGGCATCCCGGTGGCGCTCTTAGGCCTTTCGAACCCGATCGGCATCATCTTCTCGGCGCTGTTCATCGCCTACATCTCGGTGGGCGGCTCCTACCTGCAGAGCCTCAAGTACATGCAGGAGGTCATCGACATCATCATCGCGATGGTCATCTACTTCAGCGCGTTCTCGCTGCTGGTTCGGGACCTGATCGTCAAGGTTGGAAAGCGCAGGGCGCAGCGCAGCGCCGGGGGGGAGGGCGCATAAATGGATACGATCTTCTTTCTGTTCCAGCAGATGATGTTCTTCTCGATCCCGCTCTTGATCGTGGCGCTTGGCGGCATGTTCTCCGAGCGCAGCGGCGTAGTGAACATCGCGCTCGAGGGCATCATGGTGATGGGCGCGTTCGCGTCGATCTTCTTCCTGAACAAGACGCAGAGCTTCATGAGCGGGCAGGGGCAATTGCTGCTGGCCATACTGATCGCGGCGGCCGCGGGGCTGATCTTCGCGTTCTTCCACGCCTACGCGGCGATTTCGCTCCGGTCGGACCAGACGATCTCCGGCACGGCGCTCAACATGTTCGCCCCGGCGTTCGCGGTCTACATGGCGCGGACGCTGCAGGCCAACGGCGTGCAGCAGATCCCGTTCACCAACACCTTCTTCATCCAGAAGGTGCCGGGGCTGGGGGACATCCCCCTATTGGGGCCGCTGCTCTTCCAGAACTGCTACATCACCACCTATGTGGGGCTGGTCATTCTGGCGGTGGCGGCGTTCGTACTATACAAGACGAAATTCGGACTCCGGCTCCGGGCGTGCGGCGAACACCCGCAGGCGGCGGACAGCGTGGGCGTCAACGTGTACAAGATCCGCTACGCGGGCGTATTGATCTCGGGCGCGCTGGCGGGGCTGGGCGGTCTGGTGTTCGTGGTGCCGACCTCCACCAGCTTCAACGCCACGGTGGCCGGCTACGGCTTCCTGGCGCTGGCGGTTCTGATCTTCGGCCAGTGGAAGCCGCTGCGCATCCTGCTGTCCGCGCTGTTCTTCGGGCTGATGAAGACCATCGCGGCGGCGTACTCCGGCATCCCGGGCCTGCAGAACCTGCCGATCTCCTCGGACGTCTACAAGATGATCCCCTACATCGCCACCCTGATCGTGCTGGCCTTCACCAGCGCCAAGTCCCAGGCACCCCGCGCCAGCGGCGTGCCCTACGACAAGAGCACGCGTTAGGCGCGCGTGGGGAAAAACAGGGAAATGTTCAACAGCGGGTGTTTTGGGGTAAAATAACGATAGACAAGCGCAAGAGGTGTTTAAAATGAAAATTGCTTTGGCTTCCGATCACGCCGCCTCCGACCTCCGGGAAATCATCCGCGCGCACCTGGAATCCCGCGGGTTTGAGCCGGTGGTCTTTGACGTCACGGTGCCCCGCCCCACCGACGATTACCCGGTCTACGCCGACATGGCCGCCCGCGCGGTGGCAAACGGCGAATGCGAACTGGGCATTTTGATCTGCGGCACCGGCATCGGCATGAGCCTGGCGGCCAACAAGGTAAAAGGCATCCGCGCGGCGGTGTGCTCCGAGCCCTACAGCGCGAAGATGGCCCGCGCCCACAACAACGCCAACATCCTGTGCTTCGGCGCCAGGGTGGTGGGCAGCGAACTGGCCAAGATGATCGTGGATACCTACCTGGATACCCCCTTCGAGGGTGGGCGGCATCAGCGGCGGGTGGACATGATTATGAAGATCGAGCGGGACGGCCGCCTCGAATAAATCCGTGCCGCGGGCGCATGCGCCCGCGGCACCATTGTTTTAGCGGGTTTCTTAAGGTTTTGCTCGTTCCCGCGCGCCCTCTCCCGGCTTCGTTCGTTCCCCCGGCCTGCGCGCCTTTTGCTTTATTCATTCCCACCGACTTGTCGGGGGGAATGCGTTTCCGGAACCAGTGCGCACACTGGTGGAGGAAACATTTCCTACCGTCAGTGCGCCGCCCGGAAATCCCGCAGGATTTCAGGCGCACGCAGTTCCTTCCCTTCGATGAAAAGACGCCGCAGCGGATTTTCATCGACAACCAGTGCGCACACTGGTGGAGGAAACATTTCCTCAAGTCAGCGGGCCGCCCGGAAACGCCGCAGCGTTTCAGGCCCGCGCAGTTCTTTTCCGAAACTCGTTGAAAAGACGCCGCAGCGGATTTTCAACGACCCCGATCAAAAGACGCGAAGCGGATTTTGATCGCAAATCATAGGATGTTTCCCAATCGGACCCGCTCCTGCGCCCGGATGTGCTCCAGCATCTCCTGGAGCAGCGCCATCGACCTGTAGTAGTCGTCCAGCTGTCCCCGCTGCAGTTCGACCGACGCCTCGGTATACCGCTCGGCCACCGTGTGCATCTCGTCGTGGGAGATCAGCATCTCGAGGAACGGCTGATGGCGCTTCCACTCGGTGGCCAGCTCGGTCATCGTGGCCACGGCGTCGTCCGTCCTCCCCTGATCCACCAGCCGCTGCGCCTCCATCGACAACTCCTCCACATTGCCCGCCGCGTGGTTGACCACCGCCAGGCACACAAGGCAGAATGACACCGCCACGACCAGCACCACGATCACCGAGGTGAATTTTGAGCGCATTACCAGACGACCTCCTGGCTGGTCAGCGCCAGGATGTGCAGGATGCTGCCGCGCATATCCTGCACGTGCAGCCCGCCCAGGGTGTCTAGGCTGGCGATCAGCACCTTCGGGAACTCCAGGCCGTAGTGGCCGAGCAGCTCCTTCAGCCACGCCTCGTCCTTCCCGGACATCGAAAGGTTGTGCCTCTGCACCCGCCCGTTCTCAATCAGGATCAGCGGCATCCCCTCGTAACCCGGCTTCAGGTTCAGGTCCTCGGTCGTCACGGGGCGCTTCAAGGCGTGCGGAAAGGCGGTGATGTTGCCGTCGGTCTCCACAATGGCGGTGCCGCAGGCGCTGGGGTCGAGCAATCCCGCCTCCCTCAGGCCCTCCTGGAGGTCGGAAAGGCTCATGCACAGCCGGTTCAGCTCGTTCCGGTTGATGACGCCCCGGGAAACCACCACCGACGGCTTGCCGGAGATAAACGCGCGGATGCGGTCGCTCTTCAGGCAGGCGAGGGTCAGCGCGCCATTGACCACGTACAGCGCCAGGATCGGCAAGAGGCCGTGGAACAGCGGGGTGGAGATGTTCGCCATCGGCGTCACGAGCAGATCCGCCACCATGATGGCCAGCGCGAACTCGTAGGGTTGGAACTGGCCCAACTGGTGTTTTCCGGTCGCGCGCATGGTGGCCACCATAGCCAGGTACAATATGATTGCGCGGAAAAAGATGGTCAGCAAGCACAACGCCTCCGGAAACAGTATGCGTATTCTGCGGCGCAAATCATACAATTTTCGGAACTTTCGGCGTCCCGCTTGCTTTTTGCCGGAAAAAGGGGCAAACTGATGTGGGGTGGCAAGATTTGAGGCCGCCCGTCATACACTTGAACGCGACAGGAAATGAGGTGTATTGCATGCCACTGTTTCAGGATTTCGGGAAGCGCGTGTCCGACGTGGCTAAGAACGTTGGTCAGAGGACGCAGGAGGCGGCGGAGGTCGCCCGGCTGAATAACCGCATCACTTCCAAGGAGGCCGAGATCGAGCAGCTCTTCCTGCAGATCGGAAAGGCCTACTACTCCATGCGTGGAGCGGGCGGCGCATGCGAGGCGGCCGACATGTTCTGCCAGAAGGTCACTCAATTGGAGGCCGAGTGCGAGGCGACCCGCAAGGAGATCGACATCCTCAAGCACCAGAGCCGCTGCCCCAACTGCGGCGGCGTACAGCCCGTCGAGGCCAGTTTCTGCGCCAGCTGCGGCACCAAGCTGCCCAAGCCCCCGCGCCCGGAGCCCGCGCCCGAGCCGGAGCCGGAACCCGAACCCGAACCGGAGCCGGAACCGGAGCCCCAAGAGGAAGCGCCCCGGACGATGAACGCCGGCAGCGCCGAGATCATCTGGCCCGCGCCCTCCCCCGCGCCGGAGGAAACCGCGCCGGAACCCGCGCCGGAGCCCGCGCCGGAGCCCGCGCCGGAGGAACCCAAGGAATAACGCTTCCACGCAAAGAAGGCCCGCGCGCCGGAAATCCCGCGGGGTTTCCGGGCGGCCGGCCTGAAGGAACGCCCGGACTGTCAACGGTTTGGAGCGCCTGGCCCTCGTTCTCCCGCCGCGCATACATAAAAGGATGCCGAATTCCGGCATCCTTTTATGCTATAAAATTTACATTGCCGCCGCCTCCGCCGTTTGCTTTCAACCGCGCTTTCGTCTATAATGGAGGATGCATAAATATTTATTCCCGTAGTACGGAAGAACGGTAAGGGAGGAACCACCATGATCTGGAACCCGCAGGCGGAGACCATGAACCGGGCGGGGATCGAGGCGATTCAGCTGGACCGGCTGAAGAAAATCGTCTCCCACGCCTACGAGCGCGTCCCCTTCTACAGGCGGAAGATGGACGAGCGCGGCGTGCGCCCGGAGCACATCCAAAGGCTGAAAGACATCGAGTTATTGGACTTCACGGTCAAGAACGACCTTCGCGACAACTACCCCTACGGCCTGTTCGCGGTTCCGATGGACGACGTGGTGCGCGTCCACGCCTCCAGCGGCACCACCGGGCGCCCGATCGTCGCGGGCTATACCCGGGAGGACCTCGCCAATTGGAGCGAGTGCGTGGCCCGCATGGCCACCGCTGGCGGCGCGAAAAAGAGCGACATCGCGCAGATCTCGTTTGGCTACGGGCTGTTCACCGGCGCCTTCGGCCTGCACCAGGGGCTGGAGAAGATCGGCGCCACCGTCGTGCCGATCTCCAGCGGCAACACCGAGCGCCAGATCATGCTGATGCGCGATTTCGGCTCCACGCTGCTAATCGCCACGCCTTCCTACGCCATGTACCTAGCCGAGGTGGCGGAAAAGATGGACGCGATGGGGGACATTAAGCTCAGGGTCGGCCTGTTTGGCGCGGAGGCCTCCACCGCGGCGATGCGGCGGGAACTGGAGCGCCGCTGGGGCATCCTGGCCACCGAGAACTACGGCCTCACCGAGGTGATGGGCCCCGGTGTCAGCGGCGAATGCGAGCACAAGTGCGGCATGCACATCAACGAGGACTTCTTCCTGTGCGAAATCATCGACCCGGACACCGGGCGAGCGCTGCCGCCGGGAGAAGCGGGCGAGATGGTCATCACCCCCCTGACCAAGTGGGCGATGCCGATCCTCAGGTACCGCACCCGCGACATCACGCGGCTGCTGCCCGAGCCGTGCGCCTGCGGCCGCACGATGATGCGCATGGAGCAGTGCAAGGGCCGAACCGACGATATGCTAATCATACGGGGCGTGAACCTCTTCCCCAGCACCATCGAGAGCGTGCTGGTGGGTTCCGAGGGGGTCAGCCCCAACTATGAAATCCACGTCACCCGGGAGAACTACCTCGACAAGATCGAGGTGCGCGTCGAGATCGACGACCGCCACAACATCGACGATTTCCAGCAGATCGAGGGCCTGCGCAAGGCCGTCATGATGAGGCTCCGCTCGGTCTGCCAGCTGGACATCCCGGTAAGGTTCGTGTCGCCCGGCTCGCTCAAGCGCTTTGAGGGCAAGGCGCGCCGCGTGACCGACCTCCGGCAATCCAACTGACGAGGAATGATGGAAATGGACAGGCAACTTCTGCTGGGCAACGAGGCGATCGCGCGGGGCGCGTGGGAAGCCGGCGTGCGCGTGGTCAGCTCCTACCCGGGAACCCCTTCGACCGAAATCACCGAAGCCATCTCGAACTACCCGGAAGTTTACAGCGAGTGGGCGGTCAACGAGAAAGTGGCGATGGAGGTGTGCGCCGGCGCGGCCGCCGCGGGCGCGCGCGCCATGTGCTGCATGAAGCACGTGGGGCTGAACGTCGCGGCCGATCCGCTGTTTACCTTGAGCTACACCGGCGTCAGCGCCGGGATGGTGATCGTCGTGGCCGACGACCCCGGCATGAACTCCTCCCAGAACGAGCAGGACAGCCGCTGGTACGCCCGCGCGGCGCTGCTGCCGATGCTGGAGCCCGCCGACAGCGAGGAGTGCCGTTCCTTCGCCAGGGAAGCGTTCCGTCTGAGCGAGCAATTCGACACCCCGTTTCTGATCCGCACCACCACCGCCATCGCCCACGCGCGTTCGCTGGTGAACCTGGGCGCGCGGGAGGAGGCGGAGGCCCGGCCCTACCAAAAGGACACCGCCAAGTACGTGATGATGCCCGCGATGGCGCGGGGCCGCCACATGGCGGTGGAGAAGCGAAGCCTCGCGCTTGCCGCCTGGTCCGATGAATCGCCGCTGAACCGGGTGGAGATGCGCTCCAGGGAGATCGGCGTCGTCTGCTCCGGCGTGGTCTACCAGTACGTGCGGGAGGCGCTGCCCGAGGCGTCGGTCCTGAAGCTGGGTGTCGTAAACCCGCTGCCCCGGCACCTGATCGAGGACTTTGCCGCGAAGGTGGACAAACTCTATGTGATCGAGTCATTGGAACCCATCTTTGAGGAGCAGATCGCGTCCTGGGGCGTTCCGATTTCCGGCGGCAAGGCGCTGACCGGCCTCCAGGGCGACCTGTCCGCCCGCCGCGTCGCCCAGGCGCTGGGCCGGGAGTTGCCCGAGGCGCGGCCGGAAGTCCCGCTGCCCGGACGCCCGCCGGTGATGTGCGCGGGCTGCCCGCACCGCGGCCCCTACTACGTGATCTCCAAACTCAAGCTGCGCGTGAACGGCGACATCGGCTGCTACACGCTGGGCGCGCTGGCACCGCTTTCCGCCATCGACACGGTGCTCTGCATGGGCGCGTCGGTGGGCATGGCGCAGGGCTTTGCGAGGGCCCAGGGCGACGCGTTCGCGGGCAAGACGCTGGCCGTGATCGGCGACAGCACCTTCCTGCACTCGGGCGTCACCAGCCTGATCAACGCCGCCTACAACCGCACCAACATGGCGCTTCTGATCCTGGACAACCGCACCACCGGCATGACCGGCCACCAGCCCAACCCCGCCACCGGCTTCGACATCCACGGAAATCCCACCACCGAGATCGATCTGCCCCAACTATGCCGCGCCTGCGGGGTCCAGAAAGTGACGAGCGTCGATTCCTTCGACCTTGACGGCATTGAAACCGCGCTGAAGGACGCGCTCGCTTTCCCCGGCCCGGCGGTGGTCATCGCCAGGCGCCCCTGCGCGCTCTTGGATAAGAAGCGCCGCTTTAAGCCCCTCCGCACCGACCCGGATCTCTGCGTTGGCTGCATGAGCTGCATGAAGCTGGGCTGCCCCGCCATCGAGAAGGCGGGCAAGAAGGCGCAGATCAACCCGGAGCAGTGCGTCGGCTGCGGCCTGTGCGAGAACGTGTGCAAGTTCGGGGCGATCGGGAGGGAGAGCGAATGAACGCGAGCATCGTGATCGTGGGCGTCGGCGGCCAGGGCACGCTGCTGGCAAGCCGCATCCTGGGCGCGCTGGCTGGCGAACTGAACCAGGACGTCAAGGTCAGCGAAGTGCACGGCATGGCCCAGCGGGGCGGCAACGTGATCACCCACGTGCGCATCGGAGGCGGCGTGTCCTCGCCCCTCGTGGAGGCGGGCGGCGCGGATTATCTCCTGGCCTTTGAACTCCTGGAGGCGCTCCGGGCGCTGCCCTATCTCAAGAAGGACGGAACGCTGATCGTAGGTACCCAGAAGATTTCGCCGATGCCGGTCATCACCGGCGCGGCCGGCTATCCCGAGGACATCCTTTCGACGCTCTCGGCCTCCTGCCGCACCGTTTCACTGGACGCGCTGAACCTGGCGCGGGAGGCGGGCGACGTCCGCTCGGCCAACCTGGCGCTATTGGGCGCGCTCTGCCGCCTGACCGGCACCGACTGCGAGGCGTGGCGCCGGGCCATTGAATCCTGCGTGCCGGAGAAATTCCTGAAAGTCAACCTCACCGCATTCGAGCTGGGCTACGAGGAGGTACCAAACGCATGAATTCCCGCGAATTCAAGATATGGGACCCGGAAATGGAGTGCATGGACCGCGAGCAGCGCCGCGCGCTTCAGGGCGAGCGGCTGAAGGCCACCGTGAAGCGCGTGTATGAAAACGTGCCCATGTACCGCGACCGGATGAAGGCAAAGGGCGTCGAGCCGGGCGACATCCGCACCGTGGACGATTTGAAAAAACTGCCCTTCACCGACAAGCCCGACCTGCGCGACCAATTCCCCTACGGCCTGTTCGCGGAACCGCTGGAGAAAATCGTCCGGGTGCAGGGTTCCTCCGGCACCACCGGCATGCCCATCATCGCCGGCTACACCCAGAGGGACATCGACATCTGGACCGAGGCGATGGCGCGCACGATGACCGCCGCCGGCGCGGACTCCAAGGACATCATCCAGGTGGCCTACGGCTACGGCCTGTTCACCGGCGGCTTGGGCGCGCACCAGGGCGCGGGCCGCATCGGCGCGATGGCCGTGCCCATGTCCAGCGGCAACACCACCCGCCAGATCAACATGATGCGCGCGCTGGGCACGACGGTACTGTGCTGCACGCCCTCCTACGCGCTGCACGTGGGCGAGACCATCCGCGAGATGGGCATCCCCCTCTCCGAATTCAGGCTGAAGGCGGGCGCCTTCGGCGCGGAGCCCTGGAGCGACAACATCCGCGTGCGGATTGAGGAACTCTTAGGCATCGACGCGCTGGACATCTACGGCCTGACCGAGATCACCGGCCCGGGCGTGTCCTTCGAGTGCCTGATGAAGCACGGCATGCACGTCAACGAGGATCACTTCATCCCGGAGATCATCGACCCCGACACGCTGGAGCCGCTGCCCTACGGCGAGCGCGGCGAATTGGTGTTTTCCACCATCACCAAGGAAGGCATGCCGATGCTGCGCTACCGCACCCACGACCTGTGCCGCCTGCACGCCGAGCCCTGCGAGTGCGGCCGGACGCTGGTGCGTATGGACCGCATCCTGGGCCGCACCGACGACATGCTGATCATCCGCGGCGTCAACGTGTTCCCCAGCCAGGTGGAGACGGTTCTGACCTCCATCTCCGGCGCCACGCCCCACTTTCTGATGGTGGTGGAGCGCGCGGGTTCCGCCGACCAACTCGAAATCCAGGTGGAAGTGACCGAGGAAATGTTCGGCGACACCGTGGGCGTGATGCAGCACCTGCAAAAGAAGATCAGCGAGAACATGAAGTCCACGCTGGGCCTCACCGCCGCCATCAAGCTGGTCGCCCCCAAGACCGTCCCGCGCTTTGAGGGCAAGGCGCGCAGGGTGATCGACAACCGCAAGCTGTAACGCATCCCCAAATATGCGATTGGAGGGTACGAACATGTATGTAAAGCAGGTTTCGGTATTCCTCGAGAACAAGAAGGGCAGTCTGACCGATCTGACGAAGATCCTGAGCGACAATCGCATCGACCTGATCGCGCTTTCGATCGCCGACACCGAGCAGTACGGCATCCTGCGCTGCATTATGACCGACACCGACAAGGGCGCGAAAGTCCTGAAGGACGCGGGCTACGTGGTGCGGCTGACGGACGTGCTGGCCGTGTGCGTGCCGGATCATCCCGGCGGGCTCAATCAGGTGCTGCAATTGCTCACCGCAAACGGCATCTCCGTGGAATACGTGTACTCCTTCGTCCGCTCCACCGGCAGCCACGCGCTGGTGATCTTCCACCTGTCCGAACTGGAAAGGGGCTTGAAAGTGCTGACCGAAAACCACGTGAAGCTGCTGGACAACGATCAGGTGCGCTCGCTGTGATGAATTATCGCAAGACAATCCTTCGCGTCTCGGGCGCGGCGCTGACCGAAAACGCAAAGCTGATCCGCCGCCATCTATCCGGGAAGTCCCGAGTGATGGCGGTGGTCAAGGCCGACGCCTACGGGCACGGCCTGATCCCAACGGCCAAGGCGGAGCTGGCTGCGGGCGCGGACTACCTGGCGGTAGCGCTGGTGGAGGAGGGCGTCCTCCTCCGGGAGGCGGGCGTCAAGGCGCCGGTATTGGTGCTGGGCGGCTCCACGCCGGAGGCGCTCCGGGCCGCGGTCCAATACCACCTGGCGCAGGCGGTGTACGACCCGGAATCGCTGAAGATCCTTCAGAAGGAGGCCGAGCGGCTGGACACCGTCGCCCACGCGCACCTGAAGATCGACACCGGCATGACCCGCATTGGCGTCCGGGGCGAGGCGGCGCTGGAAGGGATACTCGCCTCGTTCAAGGACAATCCCCGCGTGAAGCTGGAGGGCGTGTTCACCCACTTCGCCGCGGCGGACGAGGACATTGAATTCACCCGCTGGCAGAACGCGCAGTTCGTCCAGGCGGTCGCCAAGGTGCGCGCGGCGGGCTACAAGCCCATCGCCCACGCCGCCGCCAGCGAGGCGCTGCTCAGGGACCCCACGCTGTGGCACGACATGGTGCGCCCCGGCATCGCGCTCTACGGCGCGTCGGTCAGGCACCTGCTGCCCGGGCTGACCCCGGCGCAGACCCTCACCTGCCACCCGGTGCGCCTGGCCGTGGTCCCGGCGGGCGAGACGGTGAGCTACGGCCGCACGTTCCGGGCCGACCGGGACAGCCTGATTATGACGCTGCCCATCGGCTACGGCGACGGCTACCCGAGGCTGCTCTCAAACCGCGCCCACGTGCTGGTCCGGGGAAAGCGCGCGCCGCTCGTGGGCCGGGTGTGCATGGACATGGTGATGGCCGACGTCACCGACATCCCCGGCGCCTCGATTTCAGATACCGTGACGCTGATGGGCGAGGACGGCGGCGAGCGCATCACGCCGGACGAATTGGCGATGCTGACCGGCACCATCCCCTACGAGATCATGCTGGGCTTCTCCGCCCGCGTGCCCCGCGTTTTTGATGAACCCTGACAAGGTGGCGCTCCGCGCCCGGATGCGCGCCGACCGGGCGGCGGCGGATCCGCGCCTGTCGGAGCGGGCCTGCGAGCGCGTGCTGGCGCTCAACGAATATCAACGCGCCCGGATCGTGCTGTGCTACCACTCGGTGGGCGGCGAGGTGGACACGATCCGGCTGATCGAGCGGATGCGCTCGGACGGCAAGGCCGTGTGCCTCCCGGCGATCCTCGGAAAGGGCGTCATGGAGGCGCGCCGGATGGATCGCCTGGCGCCCGGGCCCTACGGCATCCCCTGCCCGGAGGGGCCGCGGGTTTCGCCGGAGGAGATCGACCTCGTCGTCGCACCCGGCCTGGCGTTCGACCGCCTCTGCCACCGGTTGGGGCAGGGCGGCGGCTACTACGACCGCTACCTTCCACTCTGCCGGGGCGCGGCCATCGGCCTGGCCTTCGAGTGCCAGATGGTGGACGACCTGCCGCTGGAGGCGCACGACATTCAACTGGATTACGTGGCGACCGAATCAAACCTTTATACCCGCCCCGAACGGGCGTGACGGAGGAACCATGCGGGAAGGATTCAAGTTCGGATTGAGCATATTGGGCAAGTACTTCGTGCTGCTGCTGCTCAGCCTGATGTTCCTGGCGATGATCTCGGGCCAGTTGTGGCTGCAGACGCTGCTCAACCTGGCGTTTCTGGCGGGCTTCGCGCTGCTGACCTACAGGGACGCGGGCGCGCTCGGCGAACGGGCCGAGACGCTTCGGGTCACGCTGGAAAAGCGGTACGCCGAGGGCGGCAAGCGGGACCCGGAATCGGAGGCGAAGGCCTACCGCCCGGCGATCGCGGTGACCGGCTTCTGGGTGGCGGCGCTGCCGCTGCTCATCATCGCGCTTTTAAACCTGGCGTCGCTGCCGCAAAACCCCCAGTCGCTGAACCCGGAGAACTTCCAGGCGCAGGAGATCCCCGCGCTGGAAGCCACCGCGCAGCCCGGGGCATCCCTCGCGCCGGGAGCAATCGCTGCGCCGGGAGCGACCTTGACGCCGGAAACGACCTTGACGCCGGAAACGACCTTGGCGCCGGAAACGACCTTGGCGCCGGGAGCCACTGTTGCTCCGGAAGCGACCGCTGCGCCGGAAGCCGCCGCCGCCGCGGAGCCGATGGTTCCGGCCAACCCGTTCAACACGGTGGCGCGGGTGGTGTTCTCGCCGTTCATCGCGCTGTACGCGCTCCTGGGCGGGAACCTGCTGCTGCTCTACCTGCTGATGGTGCCGATGTGCTTCTTCCTGCCCGCGTTCGCGCTGGCGGGGTATCTGCGCGGGCCGAAGCTCCGGGCGCAGAAGCTGGAGGCCATCAAAAAGGGCATCCGCGCCAAGAAGCGCAAGGAGCGCCGCGAGCGCAAGCCGCAGGGGCCGAAGCCGGAGGTGTAGATGGGAGTATGCCAGGGGACTCCGTCCCCCGGGCCCCCTGCCAAAGGGCCTGAGGCCCCTTGGAACCCCCGAAAAGGGATGGGGAAAGGGCATCTCTCCCCGTTTTGGGAGGTTTGGAGGGCCGCAGCCCTCCATGTGCAATCATTTGCACCGGCTCCGCCGGGGCAAATGGATTCCCCCAAAGGGCGCGCTTGCCCGCCCGACGGGGAATCAATACTTGCATCCCGGATTGCGCCCGGAAATTCCCGCAGGAATTTCAGCAATCCGGCCACGTTCCCATCTCAATCGCTTACGGCTTGCCGGAAGCGATTGACCAGGTATAGTGCTTGTCACAATGGTTAAACTATGCTATAATGCGCTGTACAGGTGGTGTTTGGATGCGGATTATCGCCGGGGAGGCGCGGGGCCGCAGGCTCTTTGCGCCGGACGGCGACGAGACCAGGCCCACCGCCGACCGGGTGAAGGAATCGCTGTTCAACATCCTGGGGCAGAGGGTCCCGGGCGCGGCGGTGCTGGACCTGTTCGCGGGTTCGGGCGCGCTGGCGCTGGAGGCCATCAGCCGGGGCGCGGCGTTCGCGGCGCTATGCGATGTGAGAAGTGACGCCGCGAAGGTGATCGAGCGGAACATCGCCCTCGTCAGGGCGGAGAGCCGGACGCTGCTGATCCGCGCGGACTGGCGCGAAGCGCTTACGAAACTCCGGGGCCGCCGCTTTTCGTTGGTGTTCCTGGACCCGCCCTACCGCATGCTGGATGTGTATTCGGCGGCGGCGGAGGCGCTGAGGGCGCAAAATCTGCTCGCGCCGGGCGCGGTACTGGTAATGGAGCGCAAGGCGAAGTCGCCTTTGACGCTGCCCGACGGGTTTGAAATCTTTGACGAGCGCCGCTACGGCGATACGAGCGTGGCGCTCATACGGGAGCAATATGATCGCAGTCTACCCGGGCAGCTTTGACCCGCCCACCGTCGGGCATCTGGACATCATCCGGCGCTCGGCGGCGCTGTTCGAAAAGGTGTACGTGGCGGTGCTGGTCAACCCGGCGAAGCGGCCGATGTTCCCCGCCGGGACGAGGCGCAGCCTGCTGGAGCGCTGTGCCGCGCCGCTGCCCAACGTGGAAGTGCTGGAGGATACCGGCCTTCTGGCGGACGTGATGCGGCATTTGGGCGCGGACTGCGTGGTCAAGGGCCTTCGGAGCGAGGCGGACTACGCGTCGGAGCGCTCCGCGGCGGCCGCGATGCAGGCGATGTTCGGGCTGGAGACGCTGTTTTTGCCATCCAATCCGGCCATCGACTACGTGAGCGCCTCAATCGCCCGCGAGATGATGACATTCGGCCGCGTTCCCCGGGGCCTGGTGCCCGATGAAATCTTGGACGATGTGATGGCAGCCTTTCGGGCGAACAGGGGATAACGGGGCTAACGATTCTAAGAGGGGATGGAACCTATGGATCGCGATCAGGACAAGTTCTTCGAGGAGGACCGCAAGGCGGCGGGGAAGCCGGCGTCCGAGCGCCCGGAGCAGCCCCAGGAGATCGCTCCGCCCTATGAGGCCGACGACGACCATACGTACCTGATGAACCTATTGGACTACCTGCAGGGCGCCATCGAGACCGGTTCTTCCGTGCCGCTGACCGGCAAGCGCCTGGTGGACGCCACGATGTGCCTGGACATCATCAAGGACATCCGGGGCAATCTGCCGCTGGCCATCCAATATGCGGAGCAGGTGATGCGGGATCGCGAGCGCATCCTGTCCAACGCCGAGCGCGCCGCCGCCAGCAAGATTCAGGCGGCCGACGTCCGCGCCAACGCCGCGCTGGACGACGCTTCCGGGCGCTCTCAGGAGATCCTGGAGGAGGCCGAGAGCCGCGCCGACAAGATCATCAAGGACGCCGAGATCCGCGCCCGCGCGATGATCGACCAGCATCAGGTGACCGTCGCCGCCCAGAACGAGGCCCGCGACATCGTCAACGAAGCCCGCGCCGAGGCCAGCGAAAAGCGGCTGGAGGCCAGCGCCTACAGCGAGAACCTGATGATCAATGTGGAAAAGGAACTGCAGCGCGCCCAGGACATGATCCGCGCCCGCAGGCAGCAGATGAACGCGCAATAACACGAGCGCTCAAAATCCACTTCGTGTCTTTTGAGCGCGAAGGATAGGCCTGCGCGGGCCTGAAACAGTCGTTGAAAACCCGCTGCGCGTCTTTTCAACGAATTGGGGAAGGCTGCGCGGGCCTGAAACGCTGCGGCGTTTCCGGGCGGCCCGCTGACCTCCGGAATTGTTTCCTCCACCAGTGTGCGCACTGGTTGCGGAAACGCATTCCCACCGACAAGTCGGTGGGAATGAATGAGGCCGGGGAGGCGCGCGGGTCGCCGGAAACGATGAGAGCCTTTGGGTGCGCACGCGGTGTTCCATCCTCAATACAGATTATAAAACCAGGGGCCGCGCGACCGCGGCCCCTGCCGTTTTGGGATCAAATCCTATTAATTTGCCTGCTGCGCTTTCGGAATGAAGCCGGAGAAGCGGGTGGCGCTGTCGTCGGAGGTCACCTCCATCCGCCCGCCGTAGGACGCCATAATTTCCTTGACGATCGAAAGCCCCATGCCCCGCCCCTCGCCGTGGGTGGTGACGCTCGGCTCGAACAGCGCGCCGATGAACGCGCGGTCGATCGCGGGGCCGTCGTTCTCCACGTAAAAGGTGTAGTCGCGCAGCGTCTCGCCGATGAACAGGGTCAGGTGCGGCCCGCTTTTGCCCTTCAGCGCGTCCAGCGCGTTGTCGATCAGGTTGCCCAGCACCCGGCACAGTTCCCAGTCCGCCACCGGGACGCCGTTCCAGGCGGATTGGGTGGTGAGCGCCGTTTCGATGTGCCGGGCCTGGCACTCGTTCAGTTTGGCCGCTAGCAGCGCGTTGACCGCCGGGATCGATGTCCTGAGCGCCTGGCCCACCCGCTGGATGTCGCCGTACACCCGCTCGATGTACTGCCGGGCCTCCTCGCCGTCCCCCATATCGAGAAGCCCAAACACCACCTGCAGGTGGTTCATGAAGTCGTGCCGCTGGGCGCGCAGCGTGACGTTCAGATCGTTCACCCGCTTCAGCGCGTCCTCCAGCATGTCGCTCTGCCGGCTCACCCTGCGGGCGACGTAGGCGTCGCGGATGTCCAGCACCGCGCCCCAGACCACCACCAGCGCCATGCCGGAAAGCGCCGCCTGTTCCAGCTGCCCGGAGAACGCCCTGTCGCCCACGGCCAGCGCCAACACCGCCACCGCCACCGCCGCCGCGATTTGCAGCGCGTTCACGGCGATGGCGTAGACCGCCGTCTTTTCCAGATCGATGTGCCGCCTCCGCATGGCGTCTCCCCCATTCCCGAATTCCGCGGGAACAGTATACCATACCGCCGCGGATTATGCTATAATGGGCCTGTGAACAGCGGGCGCGGCCCGATCAACGGACGTGCCGAAGGAGGAAAACCCATGCTTTCGAAACTCAAAAAGCTGGTTTGCGACGCGAACCTGCTCTTGCCCAAGTACGGACTGGTCACTTTCACCTGGGGCAACGTGTCGGCCATCGACCGCGAAAAGGGCCTGGTGGTCATCAAGCCCAGCGGCGTGGCCTACGAGGAGATGAAACCCGAGCACATGGTGGTGGTGGATCTGGAGGGCAACCGCGTCGAAGGCGACCTGAACCCCTCGAGCGACACGCCCACCCACCTGGAACTGTACCGGCGCTTCGGCGGGCTGGGCGGCATCGTGCACACCCACTCCCGCTACGCCACGTCGTTCGCGCAGGCGGAGCGCGACCTGCCCTGCCTGGGCACCACCCACGCGGACTACTTCTATGGCAGCGTGCCGCTGACCCGCATGCTGACCCCCGAGGAGATTCAGGAGGACTACGAGCTCAACACCGGCCGCGTGATCGTGGAGACGTTCGAAGGGTCAAACTTGGATCCTCTGGCCACGCCCGCGGTGCTGGTGCGCAAGCACGGCCCCTTCACCTGGGGCAAGAGCCCGATGAAGGCGGTGGAGAACGCCGCCGTGCTGGAGGAGGTGGCCCACATGGCGGCCATCGCCCACCGGCTGAACGTCAACGTGGAGCCGGCGCCCCAGTCGGTGATGGACAAGCATTACTTCCGCAAGCACGGCGCCAACGCCTACTACGGTCAAGGGGAACACAATTAAGCAGATTGGAATACAGCGCATGTACGCAGACCTGCACATCCACTCGACCCATTCCGACAGCTCGCTCTCGCCCGGGGAAATCGTGCGGGAGGCGGTTCGGTACGGCGTCGGCCTGATCGCCGTCACCGACCATGAACTGACCGCCGGCAATCAGGAAGCCGAGCCCCTCGCCCGCGAGGCGGGGCTTGGCTTTTTGCGCGCCGCCGAGACCGAGTGCCTGGCGGACGGCCGCTTCCACCACATCCTGGCCTACGGCGCGGACTTTGAAAGCGCGGCGTTCACCGCGCTGCTCTCGAACAACCGCTTCCATCTGGACGAGATGAGCGTCGAGCTGGTGCGCCGCATGGCGCCGGAGTACCCCTCCCTGTCGGCGGAGGACTTTCAGGCCTTCGAGCGGGACGCGTCGCTCGGCGGCTGGAAGGGGCTGGAGTACTTCCTGCGCCGGGGCGTCACGGAGAACATCCGGGACGGCATCCCGCTGTACAAGCGCTACGGCGTCAACTATGAGGACGCCGGTTTCCCGCCGATGGAGGAGACCCTCCGCGTCATCCACGGGGCGGGCGGACGCGCGGTGCTGGCCCACCCCTGGGCCACCGTTCCCCACCCGGACGAGGAGGCATTTTTCCAAAACGTGCACCGGCTGATCGACCGGGGGCTGGACGGCGTGGAGTGCTACTACCCGCTGCACGCGCCGGAGATCACCACAAAACTGCTGGCGCTTTGCCAGGACCGGGACCTGATCGTCACCGCCGGGTCGGACTGCCACGGCAGCTTCGGCCGCACGCGGGTGGGCCAGATGGACGTTCCGGTGGAGGCGCTGTGCCTGAAAGGGTTGATCCCATGACCGATTTGCACCAGATGTTCCTCGCGCAGTCCTACCGGGACGCCTACGATTTCTACCGCCAGTCGCTGGAGGGAGAGCGCGCGCTGCCCGGCTGGGACTATGTGATCCTGACCGCCTCGAACGAGGCGCAGGCCGCCTCCTACCGCCGCCAGATCGACTACCGGCTGGAGCGCGGCATGCTGCCGAAAGCCACGCGCTACCAAGTGCTGCCCGATCCGGACGGCGCGCGCATCGGCTCCGGCGGCGCGACGATGGCGGCGCTTCGCTGCATCCGCTCCCTCGAGGGACCGGACCCGCTCAGGGATCGCCGGGCGCTGATCATCCACTCCGGGGGCGACAGCCGCCGCGCGCCGCAGTATTCCGCCTGCGGCAAGCTGTTCTCGCCGGTGCCGCGGATGCTGCCCACCGGGCGTAGGTCCACGCTGTTTGACGAGTTCATCATCGGCATGAGCGCCGTGCCCGGCCGCATGAAGGACGGCGTGCTGGTGGCCTCGGGCGACGTGCTGCTGCTGTTCAACCCGCTGCAGATCGACTTCCACTTCGCGGGCGCGGCGGCGCTCTCCACCCGGGAGGACCTGGCCCACGGCGTGCAGCACGGCGTGTTCCTGGCAAACGCCGATGGCGACGTGGCCCGGTTTTTGCACAAGCTGCCGGAGGCGGAACTGCGCGCCGCCGGCGCGGTGGACGGCCGGGAGCGGGTGGCGCTGGACACCGGCGCGGTACTCATGGACGGCGAACTGTGCCGGGACCTTTTGTCGCTGATCGAGACGGACGGCGAGGTCGATCCGGAAAAGCTCGCCGCCTGCCTTTCGCCGAAGGCGCGGCTCAGCTTCTACGCCGATTTCCTGTACCCGCTGGCGGCGGATTCCACGCTGGAAAAGTACCAATTGGAAAAGCCGGAGGGGGATTTCACGCCGGAGCTCCGGGCGATGCGGGAGTCGCTGTGGCCGCTGCTGCGCCGCTATCGGCTGAAGCTGATGCACCTGTCCCCCGCCCAGTTCATCCATTTTGGCACCACCCGGGAACTGCTCCGCTTCATGACCGACGAAGTCGAGGACTATCAGGCGCTGGGCTGGCGGCGGCAGGTGGGCGCGAACCGGGAGGGCGGCGAATTCGCGGCTTCCGGCAGTTCGCTGCACCCCACCGCGCGGGTAGGCGCGGGCAGCTATGTGGAGGACAGCCTCCTGGGCGCGAACACCGTGGTCGGCCGAAATGCGGTGGTTTCCTCGGTGACGCTCTTAGGCGATGCCGTGCCCGATCACACCGCGCTGCACGTGGTGAAGCTGAAAGACGGCCGGTTCAGCGCCCGGCTCTACGGGGTGTCCGACAACCCGAAGGAGGCGGTCTTTCTGGGCCGCCCGATCGCGCGCCTCCTGGAGCGGATGAACCTGGCACCGGAAGCCATTTGGGATGGCCCGGAGCGCACGCTGTGGACGGCGAAGCTGTTCCCCGTCCGCGACACCGCGCTGGAGGCGGCCCGGGCGGCGCTGACGCTGGTGGCGGAACCGCGTTTGACCGCGGAACTCCGCCCCGCCTCCGACCTGAAGCTGGCGGCCTCGCTGCCGGAGGGTGAAAAGATCAGCCTCAAGGAGGGCTTTGAAAGGGCAGACGGCCAGGCGATGCTGGACTGGCAGGACGCGCTGGACGAGCGCGTCCGGGTGGAAAAGCTGCTTCAACTGATCGAGGCGCGCCGTCCGGCGTCGGAGGCCGCGAACATTTTCTTCGGGCGGGAACCCACCGAAAGGCAGATCGACCGGCTGCTCAAAAAGGCGAAAGCGCTGTCCCCGACGGGCGGTATGCCCTCCGGCGCGATGCGCGCCCGCTACTACCTGTCAAAGCTCTGCCCGTCCCGGCGGACGCACTTTGAGGGCGATGCGTTCCGGCTGATCCGGGAGGCGATCCATGAGGAAAGCGTCAAGCGCCTGAAATTCGACGAGGATGTGCGCATCCGGAAGGACCGGTCCGTCGCGCATCTGCCGCTTCGGGTCAACTTCGGCGGCGGCTGGTCGGACACGCCGCCCTACTGCAACGAAAACGGCGGCACGGTGCTGAACGCCGCCATCCGCGTGGGCGGACGCCTGCCGGTGGAGGCGAAGATCGAGCGGATTCCGGAGAAGATGCTGGTGTTTGCCAGCGGCGACTCGGGCGCCTACGGCGAGTTCACCGACATCGGTAAGGCCTTGAACTGCTCAAACCCTTTCGACCCGTTCGCGCTGCACAAGGCGACGCTGGTGGCCTCCGGCATCCTGCCCGTCAGCGCCACCCGGCCGCTCTCCGAAATCCTCACGCGCCTGGGCGGCGGGTTCAAGCTGTCCACCCAGGTGAGGGGCATTCCGAGGGGATCGGGGCTGGGCACCTCGAGCATTTTGGCGGGCGCCTGCGTCCAGGCCATCTCGGACTTCTTCGGGGCCGGGGCGACGCTGCACGATCAGATCGGCCGGGTGCTGTGCGCGGAGCAGCTGATGTCCACCGGCGGCGGCTGGCAGGACCAGGCGGGCGGCATGATCCCGGGCGTGAAGCTTTTGACCAGCGCGCCCGGCGCGTGGCAGGAGGTATCCGCGCGGCAGCTGGCGATCCCCGCTGAGACAATGGCTTCGCTAGAACAGCGGTTCTGCCTGATCTACACCGGGCAGCGGCGGCTGGCGCGGGGCCTCCTTCGGGAGGTCATGGGCCGATACATCGCGGGCGAGCCGGAGGCGGTCGAAATCCTCCGGGACATCCAGCTTTTGGCGCGGGACATGGCCCGGGCGCTGGAAGGGGGCGACCTCGACGGCTTCGCGGAGCTTCTGAGCCAGCACTGGGAGTTTTCAAAGCGCCTGGACGCGGGCGGCACCAACACCTGCATCGACTGCATCTTCGTGGCCGTGGACGACCTGATGGATGGGAAGATGATCTGCGGCGCGGGCGGCGGCGGCTACCTGCAGGGCATTATGAAGCCGGGCGTGACGCTGGAGCAATTGAACCACCGGCTGTCGGACGCCTTCCCCGGCACCGGCGTAGCGGCCTGGCAATGCGACTTTGGCGCGTAGCGCATGTCGATGAAAATCCGCTGCGGCGGCTTTTCATCGAGGGGCGTTGAAATCCGCTGCGGCGTCTTTCAACGCATAGAAGAAAGACTGCGTGCGCCTGAAATCCTGCGGGATTTCCGGGCGGCCCGCTGACCGAAGGAAATGTTTCCTCCACCAGTGTGCGCACTGGTTATGGAAACGCGTTCCCGTCGGCAAGCCGACGGGAACGATTGAAAGCCCTGGGCAATGACACAGTAAGCGGCCCGCGCGAATCGCGCGGGCCGCGGCTTTGGACGCAATAATGTTTCGCCTTGGTATCAGCAACCGCCTTGGGCCGGGTTCTCGTCCCGCAGCCGCTTGCGGAACACGATGCGCCGCTGCACGGAGTAGTTGAAGAACAGCAGGATCGCGTCGCCGATGATCTTGGCCGCCACCGTCGGGATGTGGATCGCGGTGAGCGCGCTGATGATCAGGTAGCTCAAGATCATCATCGTGACCACCAGCGTGATGTACTGGGCGGCGGATCTCGCGCCGTTGGAAGTTTGAAACACCAGGTTCCTATTGATGACGTAGTTGACCGTGGCGCTGACCGCGCGGGCCGCCACGACCGCCAGGATCAGGTAGCCCGGGTAGAAGATGTGCAGCACGGTGAATATCGTGAGGTCGATCAGCGCCGCCACGCCGGACGAGGCCAGAAACGCGATCATCTGCCGGAGCATCATGCCGTAGATCAGCGCGCTGTCCCGGAGCACGCGGAAGCTGGAACCCCGGTTATTGTCGATGTAGATGGTCTTGACGACCACCTGCCTGACCCGCATCCGCCGCTGGCGCGCGGAGAGCAGCATCGCCATCTCATATTCGTAGTGGTCGCCCTTCAGCGTAGAGAAGTCCTCCAGCGCGCACGCGGGCAGCCCGCGAAGCCCCGTCTGCGTGTCGTCGATCCACAGCCCGCTGACCGCGCCCAGCGTCCAGCAGGTCAATGTGTTGCCGAGCTTGGACCGCGTCGGCATCTGCGACTTGTCCCGGACGCCGAGCACCAGCGCCTCCGGGTCCTTCGCCATCTCCCGGTCGATGCGCCGCACGTCCTCCGGCGCGTGCTGGCCGTCGGCGTCCACGGTGATCACCGGGCAGGGCTGGTTTTCCAGGATGCGCTTCAGGCCCGTCTTGAGCGCCGCGCCCTTGCCCATGTTGACCGGGTGATGGAGTACCTCCGCGCTCGCCGCCGCCGCCCGCTCAAAAAGCTGAGCGTAGCCCTCCCCGTTTCCGTCGTCCACCACGATCATTCGGGAAAAGCCCAGCTTTTTCAGATCCATGATCAGTCGAATCAGGCGCTCGTCCGGCTTGTAGGCAGGGATCAGCACCGCCGCCAACGTGTCCATGCAATTCTCGCTCCTTCATATTCCCCAGGTATCATAACATTCCCGCCAGAGCTTGTCAAACCGGTGACCCCGGCTGACACAGAAATTCCAAAAAGATGGAACATTTCCGCGGCCCGCGGCATCCAATAGGCACAGCAACCAAATGCTGGGAGGAATGAAGATGAACATTCGTAGAACAACGCGCATCCTGGTCCTGACCCTCGTCCTCGCGCTGGCACTGGCGAGCAGCGCATCCGCTATGGTCAAGTTGGGCGTCGTCCAGATGCCCACCATCAACGGCTCGGTCAACGTTCGCGCCGGCGCGGGCACGGGGTATGCCGTGCGCGGCTGGGCGTATCATGGCGACCGCCTGATCCTTCTGTCCATCGGCTCTTCCTGGGACCGCGTCCGCGTCATCAAGAGCGGCCTGACCGGCTATGTCAACAAGCACTATATCGTCCGCATGGTGGATGTGACCAAGCTGGCCAACTGGGGCAAGATGGCCCGCATCAAGACCAAGTACGAGACCAGCACGGTGGCGCTCAGGGAAGGCCCTTCCACTTCCTACAAAGTCACGCAGTACCTGACCCCCAATAACGCGCTGGCGGTGCTGGGCAAGTACGGCTCCTGGTATGAGGTGCAGTTGGTGCCCAGCCTGACCACCGGCTACGTCTACAAGGACTATATCACCAACGGCTCTTACGGCGTGACCAACGCCAGCGTCAACCTGCGCCAGAGCGGTTCGTCGTCCAGCAAGGTGCTGAAGACCGTCCCGGCCGGCTCTGACATCGTCGTCCTGGTGATCGGCACCAAGTGGAGCAAGGTGACTTACGCCGGAAAGACCGGCTATATCTACAACCAGTACGTCAACGTGACCAACCTCGCGCCGTAACCTTCCAATAGATGACGAAGTCCCCGCAGGATCGCCCTGCGGGGATTTTTCATGCCAAGGCGGAACGAACCCTTGACGGCGGCGGGCGCCCGGAGTATAATTTGTATTACAAAACCAACCTTTTTTGCGAGGTGAGAAGGATGACCCATCCGGAGGGCAAGTACGCCTGGACGGTCACGGTGGGCGAAAAGGGGCAGATCGTGATCCCGAAGAAGGCGCGGGACCTGTTTGACATCGCGCCCGGCGACACGCTGATGCTGCTGGCGGACGTGAAGCAGGGCATCGCGATCCCGCCCAAGTCGCTATTCGCCACGCTGATGACGACGGTGTTCCCCGCGGGCGGCGTGGAGAAGGGCGAGGAACCGTGAACGCAATCGAAATCTCCGGCCTGACCAAGGCGTACAACGGCCGGACGGCGGTGGATCATTTGAACCTGGCCATCGGCGAGGGCCGGCTGTTCTCGCTGCTCGGCCCCAATGGCGCGGGGAAAACCACGATTATTCGCATGCTGTGCTGCCTGACCGCGCCCACCTCCGGCGACGCGCTGCTGTGCGGCGAGAGCATCCTCAAAAATCCGGCCGGCGTGCGCGCGCTGATCAACGTGTCGCCTCAGGAGACGGCGGTGGCGCAGAAGCTGTCCGTGCGGGAGAACCTGGAATTGATCGCCGAAATCTACGGCATGCGGCGGCGGGAGGCGCGCGAGACGGCGGAAGCGATGATGCGGGACTTCTCGCTGGCGGACCGCGCCCGGGAGCGGCCCGCGAAGCTGTCGGGCGGGCTGCAGCGGCGGCTCTCAATCGCGATGGCGCTGATCTCCAGCCCCCGCGTGCTGTTTCTGGACGAGCCGACGCTGGGGCTGGACGTGCGGGCGCGTAAGGATCTGTGGAAGCACGTGGAGGCTTTGAAAGGGAAAATGACCATCATCCTGACGACGCACTACCTGGAGGAGGCCGAGGCGCTGTCCGACCGGATCGGCATCCTGAACCGGGGCAGGCTTTCCGCGCTGGGCACGGCGGAGGAGATCGTGAAGGCGAGCGGCAGGGAGAACTTCGAGGAAGCGTTTTTGTCGCTGACCGACGAGGGGGCGGAGGCATGAGGACGTGGGCCTTTTCCACCCGCAACTTCAAGGAGATCTCGCGGGATCCGCTGACCGCCGTGTTCGGCGTGCTGCTGCCGGTGCTGCTGCTTTTGATGATCCATGCGCTGACCAGCGCCGTCGGGGCGGTCAACCCCGCGTTCGCCATCGTCAACTTCGCGCCGGGCATGGCGGTGTTCAGCCTGACGTTCGTGATGCTGTTCTCGTCGATGGTGGTCTCCGGCGACCGGGCGAGCGCGTTTCTGAGCAGGCTTTTCGCTTCTCCGATGGGCGCGGGCGAGTACATCCTGGGCTACTCGCTGCCGGTGCTGGCGATCGGCCTGATTCAGGCGGCGGTGTGCCTCGTGGCGGCGGCGGCGTTCGGGCTGAACCTGACAAACCTCTTGCCGGCGCTGATCTCGCTGATCCCCAGCGTGCTGCTGTTTGCCGGGATGGGGCTGCTGCTCGGCACGGCGCTGACCGACCGGCAGACCGGCGGCGTGTTTCCAATTCTGATCAACGCGGCCACGCTGCTTTCGGGCACCTGGTTTGATCTGAAGCTGATCGGCGGCGGCTTCGAGGCCGTCGGCTACGCGCTGCCGTTCGCCCACGCGGTGGACGCGTCCCGGCTGGCGCTTATGGGAAACTTCGCCCAGGCGCTGCCGCACATGGGCTGGGTGACGCTGTACGCCGCGGCGCTGTACGCGCTGGCCGTCTGGCTGTTCCGGAAAAAGATGCGCGCCTAGCGTCCGTAAATTTCGTCCAGGAACCGGATGCCGGTTGGGGTTCTAAAGATCTTCTCCCGGATGGAGGCGACCTCCCCGGGGCTGATCCCGCCCTCGTAGATGTTGACCAGGAAGTCCGCCTCCACCAAAATCTGGTAGTCCAGGCCCCGGATGTCCGAATAGGTGTGGTGGTGGGCGATCAGAAAGCACACCCGCTCCACGTCCTCCGGGGCGCACCCGGCCTCCGTCAGGAGCGCCCGCGCCGGGGCCGGGCCTTCGATCTCCTGGTAGTGCCCGGCGCAGGAGCCGTACTTCTCCTCGCTGGGCTTGATGCCGATGTCGTGGGTCAGCGCGGCCAGCTCGATCACCCGCATCAGGTCCCCCTCCACGCCCTCCCCGAGCGCGATCGCCTGCGCGAAGCCGTACACCTTCAGAAAGTGGTGGATGCGCGGCGCGTCCTTCCCGTAGAACTCAATCATCCGCGCCATGACTTCCCCAACCATATCCCTCTCCCCTTTCACGATGAAAAGCGGGCCGCCGGGCGACGGCCCGCTTGCTTTGTATTATTGCGCTTTGGGCTTTTTGATCGCCGCGACGAAGCCCAGCGCCACCAGGCACAGCGCCGCCGCCATCACGAACGACCAGGTGGTGGCCGCGTCCTTCGGGAAGAGCCCCGCCAGCTTGGGCGCGCCCAGCGCCGCGACGCCGAAGCCCACCATCACGCAGCCGTAGTTGAGGCCCATGTTCTTCGTGCCGAAGTTGTCCGCCGTCAGCGCCGGGAACACGCTGGCGCAGCCGCCGAACGCGAAGGCGATCAGCGCCACGCAGACCATGAACAGGAAGCCCTGCGCGCCGATCAGCGAAAGCACGCCCACGAGCGTCACGCCGATGATGCAGTAGATCGCGCTCTTGCGGCCGATCCGGTCGGACGCCCAGGAGAACAACAGCCGCCCCGCCGCGCTGAAAACGCCGGTGGTCATCACCAGGTAGTTCTGGAAAGCGTCCGACAGCCCGCGGTCGGCGCCCAGCGCCTTGAACTGCGGGTTCAAAATGAAGTAGGCGGGCAGGATCAGCATCATGCCGAAGAAAATCTTGTAGAACTGGGCGGTTTTCAGCATTTCGCCGGTGGTGTAGTGGCGCTGCTGAGGCTTTAAGGCCTGGGCCTTGGCCGAAGTCCCCGCCGGCAGGAAGTCCTGGGGCGGGTTGACCACCGGGATTGAGCACAGCGTGCACACGACGAGGAACAGGATGCCGATGGCGGTGAACGTGAACGGCACGCCCTTTGAGGCCAAGAGCGCCGACGCGATGGGCGTGAAGATGACCAGCGAAAACCCGAAGGCGCTGACCATCATGCCGGTGGCGAAGCCGCGCCGGTCCGGGAACCACTTCTGCACCACCGACACCGTGGTGGTGTACACAACGCCCACGCCCAGCCCGGCGACCACGCCGTAGGTCAGGTAGATCATCGAGGGATTCGCGCTGGTGACCGCGGAGGTCAGGATCATGCCGAGGCTGAACAGCAGGCTGCCGCCGATCAGCACCGGGCGCGGCCCGAGCTTGTCCTGGAGCACGCCGCCGCCCACAATGCCCACCACGAACGCGGCCAGCATGACCGACGAGGTAAAGGCGGCCGCTTGAGGATCCCAACTTAGATACGCCGCGACCGGGCCCCTGAATACGCTCCACATGTAGACGATGCCCGCGCACAGCTGCAGCAGCATGCCCGCGCCGAGCACCACGTTCCGGGATTTGACCATTCTACCATACTTCCTTTCTACATCGCGGGGTCCGGCCCCGCGCGTATAAAATACCATACATAAATATTGCTTGTCAAACTGAATGTTTACACTGGCTCCGGCCGGCCTTCTCCGCGGCCAGTGCGGATTTTGCGGTAGAGTTTGTTAAATACTGAACGCCAGTGTTAAAAACTGTTCAAAATGTTCCATTTCTCTTCAAATTTCCAGCAAACAAATGCCAAACGATAGGCGTATCGTTTGTGCCGTGCTCAGAGAGTACAGAAAGCAACGGAAAGGATGATCCTCAATGAAAAAGGTTTCTATTCTGGCCATGATTCTGGCAGCGTTCATGATGTTGACAGTCGTTGGTACGGCGCTTGCCGATACGACCGCCACCGAAGCCCCCGCGGCGGATGCCACCGCCACCGAAGCCCCCGCATCTGACGCCACCGTGGCCGCTCCCCTTTACGGCCAGGTCACCGCAGTCGATGAGAACACCGTGACCATCGCGCTGGCCACCGCTCCGGACGCCACCGCCGCCACCGCGGCGGACGCCACCGCCACCGAAGCCCCCGCGGCGGATGCCACCGCTACCGAAGCCCCCGCGGCGGATGCTACCGCTGCCCCGGCGGATGCTACCGCTGCCCCGGCGGATGCCGCTGTCGCCCCGACGCTGGCGCTGACCGGCGAGAACCAGACTGTCACCGTCGACGATTCCACCGTCATCACGCTGAAGGGCGTGGACGGTGCCGCCGACACCCCCGCCACGATGGCTGATGTCACCGTGGGCAGCGTTGTGACCGTGACCGTGACGGACAACACCGCCACCGCGATCACCATCGAGTTCGCCGCGCCCGCCGCTGTTGCGACCGAAGCGCCTGCCGCCGATGCCGCTACTGCGACCGAAGCGCCCGCCACGAACGGCTGATTAAATCATTGACCTTTCCCCAAACCCCGCCGCCGGCCAAATACCGGCGGCGGGCTTCTTGTATTTGCCTATAACGAAAGCGCCCCGCACAGGGGCGCTCAAGCTGTTGACAAACCTCGTCGTGCTTTCAATTCGTTCCCGGCGACCCGTGCGCCGGGAACGCGTTTCCGGAATCAGTGCGCACACTGGTGGAAGAAACAAACCCTTTGGTCAGTGCGCCGCCGGCAGATTTACAATGCAAGTGCAACAGGAAGGGAGAGAAGTGGCTCAGAGGGTAAAAATCCTTTAGAACGAGCTTGCGAGGCAACGAATAAAGGAGAATACCCAATGAGCCACTACGAACATCTTAGCATAGAAGAGCGAGAAAGTATATGGGAGCTTCAGCACGAGGGGAAAGGGCCGCGAGGAATTGGCCGGGAGATAGGCCGGTCAGCATCGACGATTAGCCGGGAATTGAGAAGGAACAGCTATCTGTTTCACGGCAAAAAGGCGATTTATCGACCGAGCACGGCGCAACGGAAGTATGCGGCCCGGCGAGAACGGTGCAAGCGGAAGGTGCTGCTGGAGGACGAGGGGCTTCAGAGAGTAGTGGAACGGCTGATAATAGAGCAAGGCTGGTCACCGGAGCAGGTAGAGAACCGCCTGAAGATGGAGGGGAGCCAATACCGGGTCAGCTATACAACGATCTATCGGTGGCTGTACGCCGGGAACTATTCATGGAGGCCGGACGCAGGAAGATTCCAACAGATGGTGCTTCATCTTCGGCGCAGGGGAAGGCGGAAGGGTGTAAACGGCGAGATCAGGCGCCAGGGCCGTCGGAATATTCCCCATCATCTGTCCGAACGCCCGGACGCCGCCAATAAGCGAGAGGAGATCGGGCACTGGGAAGCAGACACGATCCAGGGCAAGATCAACAGCGGCTGTGTGGTAACGATGGTGGACCGAAAGAGCCGATTCCTTCTGGGCGGCAAGGTGGACAGAAAGTTCGCCGACGATGTCACACAGACGATGTCCAGGTTGCTTTCCTCGGTGCCGCCGGAGTATGTGAAGTCGATCACGCCCGACCGTGGAACGGAATTCTTCGCCCATGCGGTTGTGACGGAGCAGGTACATCAAGTCCCGTTCTACTTCCCGCCTCCGCATGCCCCGTGGGAGCGGCCGTCCGTTGAGAATACCAATGGCCTGCTCCGCCAGTATGTACCGGCGCGTTCGAACCTTACGACGTTGACGGAGGCGGACGTACAGGCGGACGTCCGCCTCCTCAACACCAGACCCCGCAAGTGCCTCGGTTGGAAAACGCCCGCTGAAGTCTTCTTCGGTTCACTGTTGCACTTGACTTGACAATCTGCCCCCGGAAATTCCTCAGAATTTCAGGCGCACGCAGTTCTTTCTTCCTTTGCGTTGAAAAATCCCTCAGGGTTTTTCAACGCACCAAAGCGCCCCATTTCGGAGCGCTTTGGGATGATGGTTCAACCGCCGGTCAGCTGATTCCCTGCGCGATCATGGCGTCGGCCACCTTGAGGAAGCCGGCGATGTTCGCGCCCATGATGTAGTCGCCGGGGTGGCCGTAGGCCTTGGCGGCGTCGTCGATCTGATGGTAGATGCCGGTCATGATGCCGTTCAGCCGCTGGTCGACCTCGTCAAACGTCCAGGCGAGGCGCATGCTGTTCTGGGTCATCTCCAGCGCGGAGGTGGCCACGCCGCCCGCGTTGGCCGCCTTGCCGGGCGCGAACAGCACGTTCGCTTGCTGGAACGCGTGGGCCGCGTCGGGAGTGGTGGGCATATTCGCGCCCTCGCCAACGGCGATGCAGCCGCCCTTGATCAGCGATTGCGCGCCGGCAAGGTTCAGTTCGTTCTGGGTGGCGCAGGGCAGCGCGATGTCGCAGCGCACGTCCCACACGCTTCCGTCCTCGCGGTAGGTCGCGCCGGGGACGGACAGCACGTACTCGCTCAGCCGCTTGCGCTCGACTTCCTTGAGGCGCTTGAGCACGTCCAGCTTGACGCCGTCGGGATCGTACACCCATCCGGTGGAGTCGCTCACCGTGACCACCTTCGCGCCCAGCTGCTGCGCTTTCTCGCAGGCATAGAGCGCCACGTTGCCCGCGCCGGAGACGGCCACCGTCGCGCCGTCGAAACCCTTGCCGTGGGCGCGCAGCATCTCGTCCATCAGGTACACCAGGCCGTAGCCGGTGGCCTCCTTGCGGGCGAGCGAGCCGCCGTAGCTCAGGCCCTTGCCGGTCAGGATGCCCTCGTACAGCCCGGTCAGCCGCTTGTACTGGCCGTACAGAAAGCCGATCTCCCGCGCGCCGACGCCGATATCGCCCGCGGGGACGTCGATGTCCTTGCCGATGTATTTGTGCAGCTCCGTCATGAAGCTCTGGCAGAAGGCCATGACCTCGCTGTCACTTTTGCCCTTGGGGTCGAAGTCGCTTCCGCCCTTGGCGCCGCCAATCGGCAGCCCCGTCAGCGAATTTTTCAGGATCTGCTCAAACCCCAAAAATTTCAGGATGCCCAAGTTGACCGAGGGGTGCAGGCGAAGGCCGCCCTTGTAGGGGCCGATGGCGTTGCAGAACTGCACGCGGTAGCCCTTGTTGACCCTGACCTTCCCGGCGTCGTCGCGCCATGCGACGCGGAAAGCGATCACCCGGTCGGGCTCGGTGATGCGCTCCAGGATCGCGTTCTCCCGGTATCGGGGATCGGACTCCACCACCGGCGCCAGCGCCTCCAGCACCTCCGTCGCCGCCTGATGGAATTCCTTCTCGCCCGGGTTCCTGCGGATCAGTTGGTCCAATACTTCCCTGACGTACACGTTATTCCCCTCTTCCCCTGCAAAATGGAGCATTGCACAGCGGGAAATCCGAATTATTGTGCAGTTGCTTTGAGCATTATACGGGGAATGCGGGGGAATTGTCAAGGGAAATGAAGAGTATAGAGTGTAAAAGCTGCAAAAATCAACAATTCAGCGCGGTTTTCGATAAAAAAATGGAGTGAATAACCAAGCAGTGATTGCAGGAAACGGGTCGTGCGGCATTTGAAACGCATCACACCCGTCGTGGCGAAAATGCATCTCCCCTTCCGGCGGGCTGTTCCCATCGCGCCGATCGATTGTTCACGGATTGTTCAACTTCCACCCAAAAAGCTGCCAAATCCGGGGCGTATGCTTTGAACATGATCCCGCAGCGAAAGGATGACCGCCATGAAAATCTCCCGGGTTCTCACGCCCATCCTGGCGGTCGTGGTGCTCTTGGCCATGACCGGCGCGCACGCGCTCTTCGAACGCGCGCAGGCCATACCGGTCGCGCAGGCCCTCCAGATCGCACCGCCCGGCGCGTCCAGCGCTCAAAGTACGCTTAGCCCCTCCAGCGCGCCGCCCGCGGGCAGCCCCGCCCCGTCCGCGGGGACGCCCGGCGGCAATCCGGGTTCCGGCGCCTACACCGCGGACGGCGCCGCGGCGACTTCGGATGGTCGGACCGTCTCCTCCAATCTCGCCGGACAGAGCGGCGTGTTGGTGCAAAACGGTGGCAGCCTGACGATGACAAACGCCGGCATCACCACCACCGGCGCAAAAAGCCCGGCGATTTCGGTCGGCGAGGGCGGCGGCTCGATCGCCATCCGGCAATCCACCGCCTCCGCTTCGGGCGTGGGCAGCCCCGTCATCGCCTCGAGCGGCGCGGTCGCCGCCACAGGTTTGACCGGCAGCGCCATGAGCGGCCCCTTGGTGACGATCGAGGGCGCAAACTCCGTCACCCTGACCGACAGCGATCTCTCCGGCGCGGGCGGCGGTGTGCTGATCCGCCGGGCCGGGGCGGGCGATGGCGGGAGCGCCGCGTCCTTCTCCGCCGTCCGCTGCAAGCTGACCACCACGGCGGCCGGCCCGTTCTTCTCCGTGACCGGCGTCCGGGCGGAGGCGACGCTTTCCGGCAGCACGCTGACCGATTCCTCCGGCGTGCTGGCGCTGGTGTCCGACAGCGGACAGCTCGCGCTGAACGCGGTGGGCCAGGTGCTCTCGGGCGACGCGGTGGTGGACAAAACCGGCGTCTTCTCGCTGTCGCTCGCGGACGGCTCCATCTACACCGGCGCGGTGGACGGCCAAAACCGGGGCCAGTCCGTTTCGGTGGCGCTGGACGACAATTCCTCCTGGACGTTGACGGCGGACTCCCACGTGGAAGCGCTGACCGACGCGAAAGCCGACCTCGCGAACCTCCAGTCCGGTGGCTTCACTCTGTACTACGACGCGTCAAGCGCCGCGAACGCCTGGCTGAACGGAAAAACCTGCGCGCTCCAGGGCGGCGGCTCGCTGGCCCCGGAACCCTGACGCGGCATCCCCATCTCCCCGGGGGCATCGGGGGCCGCGGCCCCCGATTGCGCCGGAATCCGCCCCGCGGATTTCGGCGAATAAAAAGCAGCCGCCAGGCTGCCACCGCTTTTACAGCGCACCCCCTGCAAGCCTCGGGCTTGCAGGGGGTGCGCCGCTATCAGCGTCAGTTGAACGCGTCCTTCATCCGGTCGATGAACGACTTCTTCTGCTCGTACTCCTTGCCGGTGGACGCGCCGTCGAATTGGCGCAGCAGATCCTTCTGCTTGTCGGAGAGGCGCTTCGGGATCTCCACGTTGATCTGGATGAACAGGTCGCCCTTGCCGCTGCCCCGGAGGCTCGGGATGCCCTGGCCCTTGACGCGGAACACGGTGCCCGGCTGGGTGCCCTCCGGTACTTGGTACTTGACCGGCTTTTCGAGCGTCGGCACGTCGATCTCCGCGCCCAGCGCCGCCTGGGTGAAGGAGATGGGCACGTCGCAGTACAGGTCGGTGCCCTTGCGCTTGAAGTACTTGTGGGGCCGCACGTGCACCAGCACCTGCAAATCGCCCGGCGGGCCTCCGTGGGCGCCCAGGCCGCCCTGGCCGCTGATGCGGATCACCTGGCCGTCGTCGATGCCCGCGGGGATCTTGATGGTGCGGCGCTTGGAGGTGCGGGTCACGCCGCGGCCGTTGCACTTGGGGCAGGGATCGGTGACGATCTTGCCCTCGCCGTGGCAGGTCTCGCAGACGCGCACGTTCTGGATGCGGCCGAACGCGGTATTCTGCGTCACGCGCACCTGGCCGCTGCCCTTGCAGGTGGGGCAGGTCTGGGGCTGGGTGCCCGGCCTGGCGCCGGTGCCGTGGCAGGTCTCGCAGGTCTCGTCCCGGACCAGCGTAACCTCCTTGGAGCAGCCCATCGCCGCCTCCTCGAAGGAGATGGTGAGGTCGTACCGGAGATCCTCTCCCTGCATCGGGCCTTGGCGAACCGTGCCCCCGCCGCCGAAGAATGTGGAGAAGATGTCCTCGAATCCGCCGAAGCCGCCGCCAAAGCCGCCGCCCCCGAACCCGCCAAAGCCGCCGAAATCGCCGTAGCCGCCCGCGCCGCCGGGGCCGGCCTGGCCGGGCGTCTCGTGGCCGAACTGGTCATAGCGCGCGCGCTTCTGGTCGTCCGAAAGCACTTCGTACGCCTCGTTTAGTTCTTTGAAGGCCTCTTCCGCCTTTTTATCGCCCGGGTTCATGTCCGGATGCAGCTTTTTGGCCAGCTGGCGGTAGGCCTTTTTGATGTCCGCTTCGCTGGCCGTCTTGGGGACGCCCAAGACCTCGTAGTAATCCCGCTTTGCCAATGGTCACACCTCAAATCCGCCCGCGGTAAAGCGGGCAAGGGTCGGCCGGCAGCCTCATGCGCCTTTCCGAACGCCTTCACGGCCCCCCGAAGGCGTTCGGAAAGGCGCCGGGGCGGATGCCCCGGCGCATCACCTTCGTCGTACTTTCGATTCGTTCCCACCGGGGATGAATTTCTTCTCCCAGTGCGAACACGGGGAGAAGAAACAGTCATTCCTTTGAGCGCCTTAGTTTTGATCCGTGAAGTTGGACTCCACGGTGCCGTCCTCGTTCATATGGGGGCCGCCGTCCTGGGGGCCGCCCTGCTGCGGGCCGGCGGACTGCTGGTAGACCTTGCCGAAGATGTCATAGGTCTTCTGGGTGAACGCCTCCATCTCGCGCTTGATGTCGGCGGCGTTGTTCGTGGCGCGGGTCTTTTTGAAGGCCTCCAGCGCCTGCTCCAGCGACGCCTTGTCGGCGGGGGAGATTTTGTCGCCCATGTCGCGCATGGTCTTTTCGGTCTGGTAGATCGCGGAGTCGGCCTGGTTGAAGGTCTCGACTTCCTCCTTGCGCGCCTTGTCCTCGTTCGCGAACTTCTGGGCCTCGTCCATGGCCTTCTTGATCTCCGCCTCAGTCAGGTTAGAGGAGGCGGTGATGGTGATCTTCTGCTCGTTGCCGGTGCCCAGGTCCTTCGCCGAGACGTGGACGATGCCGTTGGCGTCGATGTCGAAGGTGACCTCGATCTGCGGCATGCCGCGGGGCGCGGGCGCGATGCCGGACAGCTGGAAGCGGCCGAGGGTCTTGTTGTAGGCGGCCATTTCGCGCTCGCCCTGCAGCACGTGCACGTCGACCGCGGTCTGGCCGTCGGCGGCGGTGGAGAACACCTGGCTCTTCTTGGTGGGGATGGTGGTGTTGCGGTCGATCAGCCGGGTGAACACGCCGCCCATCGTCTCGATGCCCAGCGACAGCGGGGTGACGTCGAGTAGCAGCACGTCCTTGACTTCGCCGCCCAGTACGCCCGCCTGAATGGCCGCGCCGATGGCTACGCACTCGTCCGGGTTGATGCCCTTATAGGGTTCCTTGCCCATGATGCGCTGAACCGCTTCCTGCACCGCCGGGGTGCGCGAGGAGCCGCCCACCAGGATGACCTTGTCAACCTGGGAAGCCTGGAGGTTGGCGTCGCGCAGCGCCTGCTGGAGGGGGCCGATGGTCTTTTCGACCAGATCCGCGGTCAGCTCATTGAACTTGGCGCGGGTCAGCGTGATGTCCAGGTGCTTCGGGCCGGAGGCGTCGGCGGTGATGAACGGCAGGTTGATGTTGGCCGTCATCAGGCCGCTCAGCTCGATCTTGGCCTTTTCGGCCGCTTCCTTCAGCCGCTGGAGCGCCATGCGGTCCTGGCGAAGGTCGATGCCGTTCTCCCGCTGGAACTCGCCCGCGATGTAATCGATGATGCGCTGGTCGAAGTCGTCGCCGCCCAGCCGGTTGTTGCCCGCGGTGGCCAGCACTTCGAACACGCCGTCGCCGATCTCCATCAGCGACACATCGAATGTGCCGCCGCCCAGGTCGTAGACCAGGATCTTGTGGGCCTGCTCCTTGTCGAGCCCATAGGCCAGCGAGGCCGCGGTAGGCTCGTTGATGATGCGCAGCACTTCGAGGCCCGCGATGCGGCCGGCGTCCTTGGTGGCCTGCCGCTGGGCGTCCGAAAAGTACGCGGGCACGGTGATGACCGCCTGGGTGACCTTGCCGCCCAGGTAGGCTTCCGCGTCGGTCTTCAGCTTCTGCAGGATCATCGCGCTGATCTCCTGCGGCGTATAATCCTTGCCATCGATCGAGATGCGGCGATTGGAACCCATGTCGCGCTTGATCGAGATGATGGTGCGGTCCGGGTTGGTGACTGCCTGGCGCTTGGCGACCTGGCCGACGAGGCGCTCGCCGTTCTTGGCGAAGGCCACGACGGACGGCGTGGTGCGCGCGCCCTCCGCGTTCGCGATGACGACCGGCTCCGAGCCTTCCATGACCGCTACGCACGAGTTGGTGGTACCCAAATCGATCCCGATAATCTTGCTCATAGTGATTTCCTCCTGAACTCCAATTTCAATGCTTTATCAAACTTTATTCGGCGACCTTGACCATCGCGCATCGGATGTTGCGCCCCCGGGCGCGGTAGCCCTTCTGGAAGACCTCCTGGACCATACCGGATTCGCCGCCGGGGCCGCAAACCACCGCGTTGTGGCACTCGGGATCGAAGCGCTCGCCCAGCGCGGGGATCTCGGCGAGGCCCAGCTTCTCCATCTGGGAGAGCATCTGCCTCATCGTCATCTCGACGCCATCGGTCAACGCGCCCGCCTCGCCGGCCTTCTTCGCGGCGTCCAGCGCGCGCTCGAGGTTGTCGAGCGTGGGCAGCAGCGCGCACAGCGCGTCCCGGATGCCGTCGTCGTAGGCGTCGGTCTTGGCGGAGACGTTGAGCCGCTTGTAGTTCATGAAGTCCGCCTGGGTGCGCTGCGCGATGCGCAGGTAATCGTCCCGCTCGCCCTCGGCCTTCTGAAGCGCCTCCTGAAGCGCCTTGATCTGGCTATCCGCCTCGGCCTCGGGCGGACTGACCGGCTGAACGGATTCCTCCGCCGTTTCCTGATTCTGAACAATATCCTTTTCTTCCGCCATGTCCTCACTTCCAGTTCTCATGCTTTTACGCCCTCCGCGAGCCATCAATCGTCCCCTGGAAGCAGGCTCGAGAGCGCCTTGCCCATGAACTCCAACACCGAGATCACCCGGCCGTAGTTCATGCGCGTGGGGCCCAGGATGCCCAGCGTACCGGTGGAACTCGTGCCGATGCGGTAGACGGCGGTCACCAGCGAGCAGTCGGAAAGTTCCGGCAAATCGTTCTCCGGGCCGATTCGGATGGTGAACTCCATCGCCCCGCTCTGCCGAAGCAGCGGATAGAGCTTTTCGCGGCTCTCCAGCACGCTCAAAAACGTCCGCGCCTTTTCGATGTCGGCGTACTCCGGATAGGCCAACAGGTTTGACGGCCCGCCCACCGTGATCTCCTCCGGCTCCTCGTGAAGCCGGTTCTCCATCACGTCGAGCACCGACGCGAGCAACCGCCTGTGCTCCTTGAGATCCCGGAACATGCCGGCGAAGCGCCCGCGCATCTCGCCCAGCGTCAGGCCGGAGAGCTGCTCGGTCAGCATCTCGGAGATGCTGTATAGCAGGTCGCTCCGGATCCCCTCCGGCACCCGCACCACCGCGTCCTTGACGAGCCCCGCGCTGGTCACGATGATCATCAGCGCGCTGCCCTCGGTGACCGGGATCAACTGCACCCTTTTAATGCGCAGCGTATCCACATGGGGCGCCACCACGAGCGCGGTGTAATTGGTCGCGTCGCTGAGCGCCTGCGCGGCGGAGCGGATGATGTCCTCCACCTCGCCCACCCGGACCTTTAAGTGATCGTTGATGCGGCGCATGTCCTCGTCGGACAATTTATAGGCGCGCATCAGGTGATCCACGTACAGCCGGTAGGCCTTGGCCGAGGGCACCCGGCCCGCCGACGTGTGCGGCTGCGCCAGATACCCCAGTTCCTCCAGGTCGCTCATCTCATTGCGAATGGTCGCGGGGCTGAATCCGACGCCGTGCTTGCGAGAGATCGTCCTGGACCCCACCGGCACCGCCGTCGAGATGTAGTCGTCGATGATCGTGCGAAGGATCATGAACTTCCGGTCGTCCAGCTTCACGCGCCCGCCTCCTTTCGCCTTGTTAGCACTCTAAGAGTTCGAGTGCTAAACCACGGGAATAATGTACCATCCTGCGGTTCTTTTGTCAATAGCTTTCTCGATTAAGAATGCGCAAACTTGGCCCGGCACATGTGCGCAAGCCCGGCGGCGCAAAAAGGCGCGGCCGAACCGTCAAAAAACCCACTCTTCATGATCTGAAAAGTGGGTGGACAAAGCCTTGGCCGCTCCGCGCGGTTTACGAGCCGATCAGGTCGCCGATGGCGCGGGTCAGCGTGATTACGGTGATCTTGGGCGAGTTGAGCAGCCGGAACTTGGGCAGGAAGATGCGATCGGTCATGCCCAGGCCCGGCGAGGTGTAGACCTGCGTGCCGCCCAGCTGCTTCAGCCCCTCCACGTCCGATTGGGCCGGGAACCATCCGTGGCGCGGCGCGTAGGTGGACGGGATGTAGAATGCGCCGATGAACGGCAGCTTCCAGCCGCCGCCGCAGTAGTGGCCGGCCAGCACCAGATCCGGGGTGTAGAGGTAGGAGCGCGTGCCCTTGGCGCCCAGCTCCTGGGAGACGGTGATGTACTGCTCGGTGGGCGGGATGTGGCTGAGCGCGATCTGCACGTCGGTGGCGCTCATCTTGGGGATGGCGTCCTGGGTGGCCTTGAACTGGTTGAAGCGCCAGGTGGTGAAGGGCAGGTTGTTGTGGTCCACGCCCAGGCCGTCGATGGACCCCTCGGTCTCCTGGGTGATCTGGTCCTGCAGCAGCTTCACCGAATCGGTGATGTTGAGGTTCAAAAGGTACGCCGGCGTCAGCCACATCTTGGACTGGCCCACGTCGATCTCGGTGGCGGCGGAGAGCAGCTCCACGCCCCGCTGCTTCGCGCCCAGCACCCAGTCGCTCAGCACCACCTGCTCCAGCGTTCCGCCCTCCTTTTTAGGGGACGAGCGCAGGATGGCCGGGTCGGAATCGCCGGGGATGAAGTAGCGCGGCCGCTTGGCGGCGAGCCCGTCCAGCAGGTCGTAGAACGGCTGCGCGTTGCCGGAGGCGCCCACCATATCGCCGGTGAACACCATCAGGTTGTAGGTTTCCGCGTTGATCGTGCGGAGAAGCGCCGCCTGGCGCGAGCCGAAGTCCCGGCCGTGCAGGTCGGAAATCTGCAGGATCGTGTAGCCTTCCAGGTCCTCCGGCAGGCCCACCAGCGAGATCGTCTGCCGGTCCACCTGCACGGAGCTGTTCTGCAGCGCCATCAGCGCGAACACCAGGATCAGCACGCTGAGCGCGAGAAACAGCGGGAACGTCATGTTGACGCCCCTGAGCTTTGAGAGCCGCTTGGACTGCTGGCTCTGGGTGAACGTGTTGAACCGGGTGATGACTTCCTTGGTGTACTCGATGGTGGACTTGCCGCCCACGCGCACGCCCTTTGAAAGCTTCATCACCGTGCGCTCGGTCGGGCCCTTGGCCGCCTTTTTCGCCGCGCGGCGCGCGCCCTCCGAAACGGACCTGCCGCCGGCCGCCTTCCCGTCCGCGGGCTTCTCCCCCGCCGCGGGCTTTGCATCTGCCACGGGCTTACCGCTGGGCGCGGCTTTTTCTACTGCCGCGGGCTTCTCCCCCGCCGCGGGCCTGTCCCCCGCCGAAGGCTTTTCCCCCGCGGCGGGCGCCGCCTGGCCGCCGGGCGCGGGCTTCTTGTGATCGTCTTTCTGCATGAAACGCCTCCGAGAGAACTCGCTTCTATTATATGCTTTCACCCGGCGGATGGCAATACCCAGCAGTTTGTGCTATAATACGAGGCGTTGAAATCCGCCTCGCGTCTTTCAACGCATAGGAAGACTGCGCGGGCCTGAAACTCTGCGGAGTTTCCGGGCGGCCCGCTGACCGAAGGAAATGTTTCCTCCACCAGTGTGCGCACTGGTTACGGAAACCGTTCCCGGCGGCAAGCCGCCGGGAACGAATAGATGGCGACGGAGTACCGAATTGAATTGTGCTTTAGGGAGGAATCCCATGGCAAAGGCAAAGACCCGCTTCGTGTGCGCGTCCTGCGGCTACGAAACCAGCCGCTGGCTGGGCAAATGCCCGGAGTGCGACAGCTGGAACACGCTTACGGAAGCGCCGGAGGAAGTCCCCGCCCCGGAGCGCAAAATAAAGCGAAAGCCCGGCGCGGGCGCGGAGGCGCTGCCCATCGGCGAGATCCCGGACGAGGGGATGCTCCGGTTGTCCACCGGCATCGGGGAGCTGAACCGGGTGCTGGGCGGCGGCACGGTGGAAGGCTCGCTGACCCTGATCGGCGGCGAACCGGGCATCGGCAAATCCACGCTGCTGACCCAGGCGTCGGCCAAGATGGCGGAGGCCGGGTTCAAGGTATTGTACGTGTCGGGCGAGGAATCCGCCCGGCAGATCAAGCTGCGCGCCAGCCGGCTCGGGGCGCTGTCGAAGAACTTCTACGTGCTGCCGGAGAACGACATGGAGAAGATCGAGGGCAGGCTGGATGCCGTCTCCCCCGATGTGATGGTGGTGGATTCGATCCAGACCATGTATCGGGCGGATATGGTGTCGGCTCCGGGCAGCGTGTCGCAGGTGCGGGAGGCGGCGGCGGCGCTGATGCGCTACGCCAAGGTGAGCGGCTGCGCGGTGTTTCTGGTGGGCCACGTCACAAAGGAGGGCGCGATCGCGGGGCCGAGGGTGCTCGAGCACATGGTGGACGCGGTGCTCTACTTCGAGGGCGACCACCAGCGCCAGTACCGGCTGCTGCGGGCGGTCAAGAACCGCTTCGGCTCGGTCAACGAGCTGGGCATGTTCGAGATGACCGGGAGCGGCATGCGGGAGATCGCGAATCCCTCCGAGGCGCTCTTAAGCGAGCGCGCCCACGATCAGAGCGGCTCGGTGGTGCTGTGCGCGATGGAGGGTTCGAGGCCGCTGCTCGTGGACGTGCAGGCGCTGGTGGCCTCGACGGTCCTGGGTACGCCGCGAAGGATGGCTTCCGGCATCGACCAGGGCAGGCTGTCGCTATTGCTCGCGGTGCTCGAAAAGCGGGCGGGGCTGCCGCTGTACAGCCAGGACGTGTATATTAATGTAGCGGGCGGGCTGGAACTCTCGGAGCCCGCGGCGGATCTGGCACTGTGCGCGGCGGTGGCGTCCTCGGCCCGGAGCGCAGCGCTGGACAGCAGCCTGGCCGTCATGGGCGAGGTGGGCCTGGCGGGCGAGGTCCGCGCGGTGCCCCAGGCGGAGCGGCGGCTGATGGAGTGCGCGCGGCTGGGCTTCTCCAAGATCATCCTGCCAAAGGCCAACCTGCGCGGCGTCCGCGCGCCCGAGGGCGCGACGCTGCACGGCGTGGAGACGCTGCCGGAGGCGCTCGCCATCATGCTGAAAAAATAGCCAGAATTCTCCTTTCATAGCGCCTTCCGGGCGTGCGCACACTATGCGCGAATGGGAGGTATGTGAATGAAATGGAGAAAACCGGTCGCGGTGCTGTGCGCGATGCTGCTCCTGGCCGCGGCGCTGACAGGCTGCATGCGCTCGGGGGGCAATCCCGCGCCGACGCCCGGGGCCAACGGAACGGGCATGCCGAAGGTTCCGTCGAAGCTGAAGACGGAAAACGGCGTGCCGCAGCTGAACGTCTACAACGTGGACAAGAAGGCCGTCCAGCGCATGGACGTCGAGAAGTACGTGCAGGGCGTGCTGGCGGGTGAGATGCGCGCCGACTGGCCGATGGAGGCGCTGAAGGCGCAGGCGATCCTGGCGAGGACGTTCGTTTTGAAGTTCGTCGAGGAGAAGAAATCCAAGTACGACAACGCGGACATCTCAACCGACATCACCGAGGCGCAGGCCTACGACGAATCCAAGGTCAACGACCGCATTATCAAGGCGGTGGACGAGACCCGGGGCCTGGTGCTGAACTACAACGGCACATTCCCCTACGCCTGGTTCCACGCCCACGCGGGCGGGCAGACCGAATTGGCTACCAAGGCGCTGGACTTTAAAGGCGCTGAGCCGGCCTACACCGAGTCCGTCCAGTCGCCCGATTCCGACCGCGCGCCCGACAGCGTGAAGAACTGGACCGCCACGTTCACCGCCGAAGAGGTGGGCGCCGCCGCCGAGAAGGCGGGCGTCAAGACCGGCGCGGTCAAGACGATCGAGATCGGCCAAAAGGGCGATTCCGGCCGCGCGGTGACCTTCAAGATCAACGGGAACTCGGTCTCCGGCCCGGGGCTGCGCATCGCGCTCGATCCGGCCAAGCTCAAGTCCACGCTGGTTCATGACGTCTCGGTGAGCGGCGGCAAGGTGACATTCACCGGCAGCGGCTACGGGCACGGCGTGGGCATGAGCCAGTGGGGCGCCTACGGCATGGCCGAGCAGGGCGCCAAGGCCCAGGACATCGTGCTGCACTACTTCCGCAACGTGAACGTCGTGCAATTGTGGCAATAGCCAGCAAATGAAATCCGCTTCGCGTCTTTCATTTGATTGAAAAAGAGCTGCGCGGGCCTGAAACGCTGCGGCGTTTCCGGGCGGCCCGCTGACTGAAGGGTTTGTTTCCTCCACCAGTGTGCGCACTGGTTATGGAAACGCATTCCCACCGACAAGTCGGTGGGAATGATTGAAACCGGAGAGACCCGCCGGTAAATCCCTACCAAGGAGAAAAGAAATGCGCAAGATCCTGTTGATTTTGGCGGCGGCGCTGATCGCGCTGCCGCTTTCGGGTTGTCAAAAGCTGGTGCCGGGCGAGGCCAATCCGCAAAAGACCATTTACGCCTCGTTCCCGCCGATCTACGCGCTGTCCGCGCCGATCCTTGCCGGCGCGCCCGGCATCACGCTGAAGTGCCTGGTGCAGCCCCAGGATGGGTGCCTGAGGAATTATGAACTGAGCGACTGGGACGGGGCGCTGCTGGGCAGCGCGGACGCGATCATCCTGGCGGGGCGCGGCTTCGAGGGCTTCGAGGGCGAACTCTCGGAGGGCAAGGTGGCGGTCGTGAGCGCGATGGACGGGCTGAAGCTCTTGAACAACGGCGCGGTGGCCGCCGAGGGCGACGAGCCCGACCACTTCGACGACGAAAACCCCTGGGCGTACCTGTCGGTGGAACAGGCGCGGCAGATGTGCTCCATCATCACCGCCGGCATGGCCCAGCTGGACCCGGACTACGAGCAGCTCTACGAGGAGAATTACGCCAAGTTCGACGCAAAGTTGGAGGCGCTCGAGGGGCGGATGGAGAACCTCCTGATCGCCGCGCCGGAGCGCAGCGTGGCGGTGGCCCATGAGGGGCTCAACTATCTAGCGGACGAGCTGGGCCTGAACGTCTCCGCGACCATCCGGCGGGAGCCGGGCAGCGAGCTGTCGGACAACGAGCTGTCCCAGGCGCTGAAGACGCTTGCCGCCTCCGACGCCAAGGTGGTGCTGCTCGAGATCCAGGCGCCCAAGACGCTTCGCGACGCGCTGACGAGCGCGGGCTACCAGCTGGCGCTGATCGACACGCTGTCCACCCACGCGCCGGGGAGCCTTGACGACTACATCACCACAATGGATAAAAACGCCCAGGCAATCGCGGACGCGCTGAAGCGGGCGGCCGGATAGCGCTTCTCCAAATCGTTTTCTGGCGCTGCGCGCCGGAAAACGCGTATCCGCCACCAGTGCGAACACTGGTGGCGGATACATTTCCTTTTGTCAGTGAGTCGCCCGGAAATTCGTGAGAATTTCAGGCTCACGCAGGCTTCATTTCATCGCGCCCGAAAGCCGCCCGGCGGATTTCGGGCGCACCGTCAGGTAATCTTGAGCAGCATCGTGTGGGCGCCGTCCATCTCCACGGTGAGCAGCTTCTCCTTCTCCAGCCGCTTCATCACATCGCTGAAGCGCTTGAAGCCGATGGCCTTTTCCTCAAAGTCCGGGTAATCCGCCTGGATGGCGGCCTTCAGTATCGACGGGTTGATGCGCTCGAAGCCGTCCGCCTTGTACTGCGCGAGGTACTCGCGGAAGGCGGGCAGCCAGTTCTCCTTGTTGAGCTGCGGCGTGGGCGCGTCGCTGCCGTTGAGGCCGATCTTGAGCGACGAATCCTCCGTCCATACCTTGAGCCGGGAACTGCGGGCGGCCACCATCGCCATCAATTTCCCGAATGTGGCGCAGCCGTAGGTGCGCTCGTCGAAGTCGGGCCTGAGGCGCGTCAGCGTGTCCTTGAGCTCGCTGGCGTACATCATGTCCTCGTCCTGGTCGGCCAGGATCGTCTCAATCTGCACGATCAGTTCGGCCAGGTCCGGCGACTCCTCCTCCTTCTCCTTGGCCGATGGCTTCACCTGCGGCGGCTTGGTGGTGACGGCCACCGACTCCAGGAAGATGAACTCGCTGCAGGCCTTGATGAAGATGCCGGAGGCCACCTCGCTCCGGGAGATGCCCAGCACCTTCTTGCCCATCGATTTCAGCTTGCCCACCAGCGGCGTGTAGTCGCTGTCGCCGGACACGATGCAGAAGCTGTCGATCAGCGGGTTTACGTAAGCGACCTCCAGCGCGTCGATGACCAGCTGGATGTCCAGGTTGTTTTTCTGGTTCTTGCCGTAGCGGATCGACGGCACCACGTAAAAGGTGTTTGAGAGCAGGCACTCCTTCAGCTCGGTGTAGCGGTCCGTGTAGCCGTAGACCTTGCCCAGCAGGATGTCGCCCCGGATCTTGACCTTTTCGATGATGCTCATCAGCATCGATTCCTTGGCGCCGGCGTTTTCCAGGTCAACGAAAACCGCGTAATTGCTGGTTCCCACGAACTCAATCCCCTCTTAATTTGGCTTAAATTCAGTGTACACGTTCCCACGCGGCTTGTCAAGCGCGCGGTGAAATGCCGGAATTTGCCCGCTTTCAGCCAAATTGACAAAGGCGGCAAAAACGTGTATGATTGTTGGGAAGAAGGCGCGGCCCGTTCGGTGCGGCCGCGTTGGCGTGATCAGGAGGGTGCCTATGTCCACAAGGCGCAGCCCCGCGCAGTTTCGAAGCAAGGTGACCTCGGTCGTGGTGTTCCTGCTGGCCCTCGCGCTGGTGGGCGCCGTGGTCTACCTGGGGTATCGGGCGCTGTCCTTCGATTACTCCGGCTATCTGCCCCAGGGCGCGAGGGTGCGCCCCTTCCTCCCCGACGGCGGCTTCAAGGTGACTGCGACGGAAGCGCCGATGGACCTTCAGGAGTATGTGGAGCCTACGATGACGCCCGGCCCGACGCTGAACCCCACGCCCATTCCGCTGGAACTGTACGCCGTCCGGGACACGATGGTGCTGATGACCGGCACCGACAAGCTGGGCCAGGTCGGTCTGACCCAGTGCCAGCCCTCCGCCGCCGACAAGTCCGCCGTGATGATGGTGCGCGGCTGGGGCTACATCAAGGGGACCGACGCCTCCCAGAGCCATGTGTACCTGGCGGTCTCCACCAAGAACGGCGACGACCACCGCTTCTACAGAGTGATCCGCCAGTCGGGCTCCACCGGCATCCAGCACGACCCGGCGACCGGCAGCAATCTGGATCAGGCGGACTTCGCGGCCGCCTTCAGCGTGGACACCTACGACGACGGCGAGTACAAGCTGGGGCTGCTGATCCAGGTGATGAACGGCAAGAAGGTCGCCGAACAGGCCTATTACGCGCTGGGCGATCCATACAACTTCTTCGTGGTCGGCGGGAAGATCCAATAAATCCCGCCGTTTCCGCCGCCGCCGGAACCGTTCCGGCGGCGCTTTTTTCCGGGGGTTTGGGGGCCGCGGCCCCCATGTCCGATCAAAGCCGCCGAAGGCCGCCACCGCTTAACGCAGGATCCCCCGCGAGGCCGCAGCCTCGCGGGGGATCCTGCCGTTCTCCGTTCGTCTGGTTTGTCAGCCAACCGTGAACGCCGGGATCACGCCGCCCTTGTAGGCGGGATTGTTCGCGATGAAGTCGTAGACCTTCTGGGACTGGATGACCTCCCGCAGCGTCTCGACCCAGGGCTTGTCCTTGTCGGCGGCGCGGACCACGATGTAGTTGGCGTAGGTCTTGGCGGCCTCGCCATCGGCAGGCTCAACAAACACCGCGTCCTTCGAGGGGCTCAGCCCGGCGTCCAGCGCGAAGTTGCCGTTGATGACCGCCATGTCCACATCTGGAAGCGTCCTGGGCAGCTGCGCGGCCTCGATCTCGGTGATGTTCAGGTTCTTCGGGTTTTCCGCGATGTCCGCGATGGTGGCGTTGAGGCCGGCGCCCTCCTTCAGCTTGATCAGCCCCGCGCTTTCCAGCAGCATCAGCGCCCGCGCCTCGTTGGACGGGTCGTTGGTCACGGTGATGGTCGCGCCGTCCTTCAGTTCGTCCAGCGTCTTGGTCTTGCCCGGATAGAGCGCGTAGGGCTCGTAGTGCACGCCGATCACCGCGGCCAGCTTCTGGTCGTCGGCCACGGAGGCATTGTAGGCCTCCATGTACGGGATGTGCTGGAAGTAGTTGGCGTCCAGGTCGCCCGCGGACAGCGCCATGTTGGGCGTGGTGTACTCGGTGTAGACGACGATCTGAAGATCGATGCCCTTGGCCGCCAGGTCGTCCTTGATCTGCTCCAGGATTTCGGCATGCGGCGTGGGAGTCGCCCCAATGACCAGCTTCTGGTTCTCGGCCATGGCCATACCGGAAACACCTAGCGTGAGTACGAGAACGAGGATCAGGCTGACGAGTTTCTTCATGGGGTACCTCTCCTTTCTTGCAGGACCGGCTGAATATAGGGACCGGTCTGCGATCCTGCGCACCGCGCTGGGGTCGCGCTGGGCCTTCGCCCGCGCTATAATGTGCGTGCCGAATGGAAGCCGCCGCATTATTTCAAAAGAAAATGGGGACTCCGCCGCCGCCCTTCGGGGCCTTAATCCCTTGAGCCAGCGGGCCGCCCGGAAGGGCCGCGCAGTCCCTCTAAGCGCGCTCAAAATCCGCCCGCGGATTTTGAGCGCAACGTTCATTTCCGCCGCTTGTCGACGATCCTGGAAGCGCCGGTGCCGAACACCTGGATCACCTGCACCAGGACGACCAAGAGCACGCTGGCGGTGTAGAGTTTCACCATATCGAAGCGATACATGCCGTAGTCGATGGCGATCTTGCCCAAGCCACCCGCGCCCACCGCGCCCGCCATCGCCGTATAGGCCAGTACGGTGGTCATCGAGATCGCGAGGCCGTTGAGCAGCGACGGGAACGCCTCCGGCAGCAGCACTTTCATGACGATCTGCAGGGTGGTCGCGCCCATCGATTGGGCCGCCTCGATCACGCCGCCGTCCACCTCCCGCAGCGAGGATTCCACCATCCGGGCGATGTACGGGAAGGCGCTCACCACCAGCGGAAAGATGGCCGCGCGGGTGCCGATGGTGGTGCCCATCACCACGCGGGTCACCGGGAACAGCATCAGGATCAAGATCAGAAACGGCACCGAGCGCAGCACGTTGACGCACGCGCCGAGCACCTGGTTAAACGCCGCGTTCTCCCGGATGCCGCCCTTGTCGGTGACGACGAGCCATACGCCCAGCGGCAGGCCCAAAATATAGGAAAAAAGCGTCGCCAGCAGCGTCATCTGCAGCGTCTCCCAGAGGCCGGACAGCATGAGCCGGATCAGCGCCTCGTTGGCGGAAAACCATGCGCTCACTTACGCCACCTCCTCGACGGTCAGGTTATGGCTGCGGAGGGATTCGATCATCCGGCTGCTCTTCACCGGGTCCTCGGGCAGCTGCAGCACCAATTGGCCCCGGGTCTCCCCCGCCACCGTGTCCATCTGGGCGCTGATGATCGAGACCGGCGCGCCCTGCTCGATGATGAGGTTGGCGATCACCGGCTCGTACACCGCCTCGCCGCCAAAGATCACCCGCACCAGCCGCCCGGTAGGCGGCTCCGAGAAGTGCTTCATGGCGCTTCGGAACATGCGCCGGCCGGCTTCCGACTGGGGGCGCGAGAACAATTCGCTGACCGCGCCGCTCTCCACGATGCGGCCGCCGTCGATGATCGAGACCTTTTGGCAGATCTGGCGGATGACCTCCATCTCGTGGGTGATTACTACGATGGTGATCCCCAGCCGCTCGTTGATGTCCCGGAGCAGGTCGAGGATCGCGCGGGTGGTCATCGGGTCCAGCGCGCTGGTGGCCTCGTCGCAGAGCAGCACTTTCGGCTGCATCGCCAGCGCCCGCGCGATGGCGACCCGCTGCTTCTGCCCGCCGGAAAGCTGTGCGGGGTAGGCGGAAACCTTGTCGCCCAGGCCCACGAGGTCGAGTAGCTCCAGGGTCTTGGCCTTTGCGGTCTTTCCATCCACGCCGGTCAATTCCATCGGGAAGCGCACGTTCCGCTCGACGCTGCGCTGCATCAGGAGGTTGAAGCTCTGGAACACCATGCCGACGGCGCGCCGCATCGAGCGCAGAGGCGCGTCGGACAGCGCGGTCACATCGACCCCGTCGATTACGATTTTCCCTTCGGTGGGCTTTTCCAGCAGATTGATGCAGCGAATCAGCGTGGACTTGCCCGCGCCGCTCATGCCGATGATGCCGTGGATGTCTCCGCGGCGGATGGAAAGGTCGATGCGATCCAGCGCCACCACGGCGCCCTCGCCCGCGCCGTACACCTTGCGCAACCCGGAGATTCCAATCATTTCCGCGCCGGAATCCACATCGATCCCCCCTAGGAATCTATGATTTACCCACCAGTATACCATAAACATTCCGCGTTTGAAATCGCCGCCGGGCGGATAACGACGGGGTTCTCGCTAATTTTACGTTGATTTTGAATTTTCCCATCAAAATACGCCCGTTTCGGGCTCCAAACTTGTGTCCCGAACGTCTATCTGATATAATGTTCCCACTGTTTTGGGAGGGAATATCATGCGAACCACCGGCAGCACCCCAGTCTTTCAGGTGCCCAAGCGCGGCGGGCCCAGCGCCCGCGTGCTTGTGAGCTTTTTGCTTTGCGCGCTCCTGCCGCCGCTTGGCCTGGTGGTGGTGTGGCGCGGCCTGCGCTGCCCCGTCCGGGGCAAGGTGCTTTTGACCGCCGTCGCGTTCGTCTCGATGACGTTCATGCTCACCACCTACATCGGCCGCCAGATGAACAGCGGCATCCTGATCCCGGAGCAGGCCGCGGGCCAGTTCGCGCAAAACGACTACACCGCCTCCGCCGGCACGACGACGGTGCTGTCCGCGACGGCCACCGCCGCCCCCGCCCCGGCGTCCACGGGGGAACCCACTCTGGCGCCGCACCCTGAGGGAGGCGAAATGACACCCGCGCCGGCCAATCCCTTCGGCTGATGTGCGTATTTCGCCATTTCGGGGCCAAAAAACCCCTTATATGGCGCATTAAAGGGTTTTGCTTGACGAAACGCCACACAAAGGGTACAATCAGTCTGTATTCTCATGCGCCCTAACGAATTCAGCCGCCGGGTGCGGCGGCCACATCGAGGCAACCCTTGAACGGGAGGGCAAGATATGTTCTGTAACAAGTGTGGCAAGACCCTGAACCCTGAGGCGAAGACTTGCCCGAACTGCGGCCAACCGGTCGGCGACAGCCGGTTTGATGGCAGCGGGTATACTTCGTCCCAGATCCGCTTTGTGCCGGAGAGCGCCGAGCGGGAAGGGTATGCCCCATACACCAAAACCACCTACTCCTCCGCGCCGGACGAGGGCGGCGACGTCTACTCCCGCACCACCTACCGCCCCGCGCTGGCGGAGGACGAGGGCGGGCAGACCACCGGCTTTGCGAACGCCGAGCCGGAACCCGAGGCGCCGCAGGAGCCGGAGCCCCAGCCGGAAGGCGGGGCGCAGCCGGAAACCGAGCCCCGTCCGGAAGCCTGGCAGCCGCCCAGATACCAGGCCGCGCCCGACGACCGCGACGCGCTCGGCATCGAAATCAAGCCGCTGGAACCCATCCGCAAGACCGGCATCAGCCCGGAGGTTCAGCGGTACATCCAGCAGATGAACGAGAAGAAGAACCGCCAGCAGCACAGAAAGCACATGGAGCACCCGGAGGGCGAGCCTCAGGGAGAGGAAGCCGCCGCACAGGAGGAGGAGCAGTCCGCCGCGCCCGGGGCGCGCTCCGGCTCCAGCCTCGCCAAGTGGGCGATTCGCGTCGGCGGTGTGGTGGTCGTATTGGCGCTCCTGGTCTGGGGCGTATTGTACATCGCGGACAAGACCGCGAGCCGCGCGAAGATCCCCGGCGTCACCTACACGCTGTACACCGAGGGCATCTCGCTGATCAAGCAGCACGACACCGACGAGTACCGCACCCAGATCCTCAAGCTCTGGCGCGCTGACCAGACCGGGGAGGCCGCCCGCCAGCAGCAGGACGGCGAGAGCGCGGAGATCAAAAAGCTCTTGCCTGAAAAGCCGCTGGAGAATGACCAGCTGTACCTCGACACGCTGCTGGCCGTCCAGGACGCCATCAGCGGCGCCACCGACAACGACGCCCTCATCCTCATGGCCGCCAACACCGATACGAGCCTGTTGTCCCAGCAGTCCACGGCCAACTGGCAGCACATCAACGAAAACATCGCGGCGCTGGAGGCCGCCACCACCCCCGAACAGCTGACCTCCATCAAGGGCGGCGCGCCCCTCACCACCATCGCCACGGCGACGCCTGAGCCGACCGCCACGCCTTCGCCCTACAAGACGCTGAAGAACGGCATGAAGAACAACAAGCAGGTCAAAAACCTGCAGGATCGGCTGTACAAGCTGGGCTGGTTCAACGGCGTCCGGGACGGCGACTTCGGCCCGGCCACCAAGACCGCGGTCAAGCGGTTCCAGAGCGCCCTCGGCATCCCCGATGCGCAGCAGGACGGCATCGCGACGCCGGAGCTTCAGGCGAAGCTCTTCGCGGACGACGCGCCCCGCGGCGACGGCAGGCAACCCTCCGCCACCGCATCCGCGGACAGCGGGGAAACCCCCGCGCCGCCCAACGCGTAGAGCGGGGATCCCGGTCAAGAAAAGAACGGCGGGGCGGGGCGAATGCCCTGCCCCGCTCGATTATACACTGGACCGGAAAGGAGGCGCGCCATGCAGAACACGCCCATCGTCGCGCTCATCTACGATTTTGACAAGACGCTCTCGCCCAAGGACATGCAGGAGTACGGCTTCCTGCCCGGCCTGGGCCTGGACCCCAACGCCTTCTGGGCCGACTGCCGTGCCTTCGCGCTGAAGAACCTGACCGACGGCGTGCTGGCCTACATGTACATGATGCGCGCCGCGGCGGAGAAGGCCGGCAAGTCCCTCACCCGGGGCGCGCTGGAGTCGCTGGGCCGCAGCGTGGAGTTCTACCCGGGCGTCGAGAGCTGGTTCGACCGGGCGAACAGCATCGGCGAGGCCGCGGGCGTCCGGGTGGAGCACTACATCATCTCCTCCGGGCTCAAGGAGATCATCGATGGCTCCCGGATCGCGGGCGCGTTCAAGGCGGTGTTCGCGGCTTCCTACGTCTACGACTCTGAGGGCCGCGCCATCTGGCCCGCCACCGACGTCAACTACACCGCCAAGACCCAGTACCTGTTCCGCATCAACAAGGGCATCCTAGACGTGACCAACGACTACGACCTGAACGCCCACACGCCGGAATACCTGCGCCGGGTGCCGTTCGCCAACATGATCTACGTGGGCGACGGGCTGACCGACGTGCCCTGCATGAAGATGACCAAGCTCAAGGGCGGCTGCTCCATCGTGGTGTACGCGCCCGGCGGCGGCGCGCTGGCGGACGAGATGCTGCTGCAGCGCCGGGCGGACTTCGCGCTGCCCGCCGACTATTCGGAGGGCGGCGCGATGGAGGAGACGGTCGGGCTGATCATGCGCAAGATGCGCGCCCGGCACGACCTGGACATGGTGCACGCGGCGCAGACCCGGGCGGCAAGGGACCGTATGTAATAACGCACAAAATCCGCTTCGCGTCTTTTGTGCGTAAGGAAGCCTGCGCGGGCCTGAAAATCTGCGGATTTTCCGGGCGGCCCGCTGACTGGATGAAATGTTTCCTCCACCAGTGTGCGCACTGGTTACGGAAACGCATTCCCGCCGACAAGTCGGTGGGAATGAATAAGGCCCGAAAAGGCGCGCAGGTCGGTGAGAATGATTGAAACCGTGAGGCGCGCGGGTTGACGGGAGACGAAATAGCCTGGGAGGCGGCGTGCGGGTCGCCGGGAGCGGTTCAAGGGTGCGACGGGGCTTGTCGTCACGCTGATCGCGGGAAAATGTGAAGCCGCCGGGTTTCCCGAAAGTTCCAGCGCATCCGAGGTTTGGAACTTTCCGGCGCGCCGGCCGTCTTAGAAAACAGACAAATGCGCGCGCGACCCTGCGCGGGCCATCTCGTTGGAAGGGTGACGTATGCCGAAATATTCCAAAAGCCACGAGCGCGCCGAATGCGCAAAGATGTCGCGCGGCCTGTGGGAATCCCTGTTCGGCCTGATCTTCAGCTGGCTGCCGGGCGTGGGGCTGATTTTGTCGGTGGTCGGGTTCTGCCGCCAGGCGGTCCGGCTGACCGAGGCGCACAAGGTGCGCAGGCTTTTCTCGATGGTGTTCGCAAGCGTGGTGCTGGTGGCCGCCATCGGCGGCTTGGTGGGCGAGGCCTATCTCTACTCCCGGAACCCCGACATCCTGAACACCACCAGCCTCTGGGTCTGGCAAAAGGTGACCGGCCAGCAGGCGCTGCCGGGCGCCGATAATGGCGAGGCCGTGAATGGCGACACCGGCGACACCGGCGATGCGTCCGTCGATGAAAACGTACCCGACGAATACCACACCGCCGACGGTCAGACCGAGGAGGGCGACGTGCCTACCACGGACAACAACCAGGCGCAGGGAAGCGTACCCCCCGACAATAGCCAGGGCGGCGGCCAGATGGAGGAAGGCGACGTGCCTGTAACGGACAACGGCCAGGCGGAGGGCGACTTCCAGGACAACGTCAACTTCACCGAGGACAACTCCGACGACACCGCGAACGGCGCCGGTACGCCGTCCGCCACGCTGCCGCCGCTCGGCGACCTGCTCAAGTCCAACGGCGCGACGCTGGGATAACCCTGCGTCAAAAATCAAAGTGCATCCCGCCGGTTCAAGTGCCGGCGGGGTTTTCATTTGCGCGCCGTCAGGTTCCGAACATGAAAAAAGCCCCGCCGAAATCCGCAATGTCATTAAGATAATAAGAGCCGACGAACCGAACGCGGCGGAGAGCGAGTGAACGAACGCACTCTGCCGCGTAAATCATGGGCAGAAAAGAGATAGGGGCAAAGCAAATAGGCAGACGGGAAGT
>Ga0268263_1000161_pt1 | contig 159868 bp, 159 predicted proteins | sample Biomet5_FD_190358 | JGI IMG/M metagenome (GOLD analysis project Ga0268263, IMG submission 190358) | Microbial communities from bioreactor (seeded with sewage sludge) at LBNL, California, USA - Biofuel metagenome 5 (SPAdes) (version 4) | ecosystem: Engineered > Bioreactor > Anaerobic >... | reverse complement strand
GGACTGCTGCTCCGCTCCGCGGCTGGACTGCTCCACCTGGGCCGAGAGCTGCTCCGAGGCGGAGCTGATGACCTCGACGACCTTCTCCAGCTGGCCCGCGGCCTCGATCATGCCCTCGGCCTTGGCCCGCTCGGCCTTGGCCTTGGCCTCGTTGGCCTCGTCGGCGGCGATCTTGGCCCGGCGGCCCTCTTCCGCGGCCTCCGACGTCTTCTGCTCCGCCTCCGCGATCTTGGCCTTGAGGTTGGCGACCATGGTCCGGAGCGCTCCGGCCAGGACGCCGATTTCGTCGTTCTGCCGGATGTCCAGCTGCTGGCTGAAGTCGCCCTCGGCGACCTTCCCCGCGAAGCCGGCGGCCAAGCGCAGCGGCCTGGTGAGGCTCTCCGAGAACATCCACAGCGCGCCGATGCCCGCCAAGGCCACGAGCAGGCCGAAGCCGAGCTGCCAGAAAACGCCCTGTCTGGCGCGGGAGGTCAAATCGTCGTTCAGGGCGTTGGCCTCGGCCAGCACCACGTCGGTGGGGAGCTGGATGACCACGGACCAGGGCTTGCCCGTGCGGCCCAGGGTGATGGGCGCATAGGCGGTCATGGTCTTGCCGTCCTTGCTCACGTCGACGGAGCTCTTGCCGCCCTTGACGTTCTCCAGGACATGCTGCGGCTCCTGGAACTGCGTCTGAATCGAGCCGCCGATGGTCTTTTCGTCGCGGCTGTTGGCCACCACCAGCCCTTCGTAGCTGATGATGAGCACCGCGCCCTTGCCGTCGTACAGGCTCTTGTCCACCTTGTTGGCAAGGTCCTGCAGGAAGGCCAGACGGAGATCCGTGCCGGCCACGCCGAGGAACTTCCCGCCGGACTTCACGGGCACGGAGATGGTGGTCAGCCAGTCCTTCTGCCCCTGCACGATGTAGGGGAAGGGATCAAGCACGCTCTCCTTGCCGGTCTCCTTGGGCCCCAGGTACCAGCCGCCCTTGCGCACGCCGTTGGGGTGCTTGTCCTGGCTCTCGTATTCGACCAGGGCCTGCCGCGCGATCTTGCCCTTGGGGTCGCGGTTCCAATACGGAATGAACCGGCCCGAGGCGTCATGCCCGTCCGTGTTGGCGTATTTGCCGTCGTTGCCGTCCAGGGCGTTGGGCTCCCAGGCGGAGTAGGAGCCGAGATAGCCCGGATTGTTCTCCAGGTTGGCCAGAAGGATGGCGTTGTAGGTGTCGCGCAGGGAGGAGCCGGCCACGCGCGTGCGCAGAACCTCGAATATTTTCGCCGTAGTGCGCGCCACATCGAGGTTGTCCTGCAGGGCGCTCTGGACGATTGCGGCCTGGCTGGAAGCCAGGGCTTCCAGATTGCGTTTGGCACCGTCGTTCAGGAGGGTCCCCACCCGTTCGGACACGAAGCTCTGCGTCCGGCTGGCGGAGATAACACCGAAAACAACAAGCACGCCCGTGGCGCACAGAAGACAACAACCAGCCATGACCGCAATTTTGTGCTTAATGGAGCGCAGCTGCATACAATCCCCTTGTCGTGCCAGCCGGAATGGCTCGCGGGCAATGAGTTCTCGCTATTGTGTCACTCCTTACACGCTGGTGCTCATACTGTCCAGGCCTTAGACAATACGGTATGCACTCGACATGCATTCGCGTGCATGAGAGCAGCCTGCGCGCCACTTCAGCGGCATTTCGCACAACTGGGCAATTTTTTTGGAGATCGGCGGTGCGAGACGTGCGCCGAAACGAACCATGCTTCCGCCATGCCGCAGGGGCGGCCCCCAGGCCGTTTGCGGCCCGGGGGTCTTCCTCCGCCGGGCCGACGCCCGCGCTTCAAGGCCGGGGAAGCAAGAAATCGCGCCGCCGTTGCGCGGCGACGGTCAGCTTCTCAGTCGGGCCTGGGCCCAATCCACGATGTCGCGGGCGGACATGGCGCCGGAGATGCGGTCGACCTCGCGGCCGTGGACGAAGAGGGCCATGGTGGGGATGGACTGGATGCCGTAGCGCGCGCCAAGGTCCTGGTGCTCCTGGGTGTCGACCTTGGCCAGGCGCACGCCGGGGCCGAGAGCCCGCGCGGCCGCCTCGAAGGCCGGGGCCATGGCGCGGCAGGGTCCGCACCACGGAGCCCAGAAGTCCACCAGCAGCGGCAGTTCGTCCTGGACGAGCAGGGAATCCAGCAGGGAGGCGTCCAGATGCAGGACGCCGGCGCCGGCCAGAGGCATTTTGCACTTCCCGCACACGGCCGAGCCCAGGCGGTCCTGGTCGGTGCGGTTGACGGCGCGGCAGTTGGGGCAAAGCAGGTGTTTCATGCCAGGAATGATAAGCAGTACTTGAGCGCAGGCAAGAGGATGAGCCCGAAAAGCGCAAGGCCGTCCGCGGAGCCCATCTCCGCAGGCGGCCTTGGCCAAAGGGTATGTTCTTCGGGAGGGTTCCGGCGGATCCGGTCGCCCTGTGCCTTCTTTTCGGACGCCCGCGCTCCGGGCTTTAGGCCCGCGGCGCTACTTCGCCGGCGCGGCTTCGGCCGGCGCGGGAACGGTCCCCTCGGGCGCGGCCGGCTTGGCCTCGGTGGCGTTGGCCTGGGCGGCGTCGGCCGGCTTCTGCTTGCGCACGAAGGACAGCCTGGTGACGATGCCGCTCTGGGCCTTGTAGCCGATGAGCACGTTGTAGTCCTTGGCCGGGGCGTAGATCAGGTTCTCCTCGGCGATTTCGTAGATCTTGACGAAAAACGAAAAAATCTCGGTGATCAGCCCGCGTCCCTGCTCGGGCTCGGCCTGGATCTCCACCTTGCCGCCGAACTTCTCCACCTTGGAGAGCCACTTGTCCATGCGCTCCGGGATGTTGTTCAGCGTGATGACCGCAGGGAAGATCACATCCACCTTGTCCTGCCCGGTCCCGAGGGAGGCGGACAGCTTGCGGTCGAAGCTGAAGGAATCCAGGAACTGGATCTCCTTCAACACCTCGGCGCCGGTGGCGGGATTCTGGGGGGCGCAAGCCCAGAGCGCGACGCACGACAGGTAGACGACGGCCAGCAGGGCCGGCAAGCCTCTCAGGCGCATGGGGGTTCCTCCTTGCACTGCGGTTCCGGGGATTTGAAACCTTTAGGCCAGAGGCGTCCGGCTGTCAACGGAGCGGCCGCGGGCGCTGGTCCGCGGGCGTCCGCCCGCCCTTGCCACTTGCCTGCGCGATGCTTATCGCGTACATCTCCTTCGTTTCAACGCCCGGCACGAAACCTCTCAAACACAGCGGCGGAAATCCATGCCCAAGCGCACAGACATCAAGAAGATTATGCTCATCGGCTCCGGCCCCATCGTCATCGGCCAGGCCTGCGAATTCGACTATTCCGGAACCCAGGCCCTCAAGGCCCTGAAAGAGGAAGGCTACGAGGTCATCCTGGTCAATTCCAATCCGGCCACCATCATGACCGACCCGGAGCTGGCCGACCGCACGTACATCGAGCCCATCGAGCCGGGCACGGTGGCCAAGATCATCGAGAAGGAGCGCCCGGACGCGCTGCTGCCCACCCTGGGCGGCCAGACCGCGCTGAACACGGCGCTGGCCGTGGCCGAAATGGGCGTGCTGGACAAGTTCGGCGTGGAGCTCATCGGCGCCGCCGTGCCGGTGATCAAGAAGGCCGAAAGCCGCGAGCTGTTCCGCGCCGCCATGGAGAAGATCGGACTCAAGGTGCCCAAGAGCGGCATCGCCCACACCATGGACGACGTGCGCCGCATCGGCTCGGAGCTGCCCTTCCCGCTGATCATCCGCCCGGCCTTCACCATGGGCGGCACCGGCGGCGGCGTGGCCTACAACATGGAGGATCTGGAGAAGATCTCCGCCCGGGGCCTGGCCGCCAGCATGAAGTCCGAGATCATGATCGAGCAGAGCGTGCTGGGCTGGAAGGAATTCGAGCTGGAGGTGATGCGCGACAAGAAGGACAACTGCGTCATCATCTGCTCCATCGAGAACATGGACGCCATGGGCGTGCACACCGGCGACTCCATCACCGTGGCCCCCAGCCAGACCCTCACCGACGACGAATATCAGAAGATGCGCGACGCAGCCCTGGCGATCATGCGCGAAATCGGCGTCGAGACCGGCGGATCGAACGTCCAGTTCGCCATCAATCCGCAAAACGGCGACATGGTCGTGGTGGAGATGAACCCCCGCGTGTCGCGCTCCTCGGCCCTGGCCTCCAAGGCCACGGGCTTCCCCATCGCCAAGATCGCGGCCAAGCTGGCCATCGGCTACACCCTGGACGAGATCCCCAACGACATCACGCGCGAGACCATGGCCTCCTTCGAGCCGTCCATCGACTACTGCGTGATCAAGATCCCGCGCTTCACCTTCGAGAAATTTCCCGGCGCCGAGGACTATCTCACCACGAGCATGAAGAGCGTGGGCGAGACCATGGCCATCGGCCGGACCTTCAAGGAGGCCCTGCAGAAAGGCCTGCGCTCCCTGGAGGTCGGCATGCCCGGCCTGGGCAAGAAGTTCGAGGAATGCCAGCAAGACCGCGAGGAACTCTTGCGGCTCATGCGCAAACCCAACTCCGGCCGGCTGTACGCCGTGCGCCACGCCATGCGCAACGGCTTCACCGAGGACGAGGTCTACGCCGCCACGCACATCGACCCCTGGTTCCTGCGCCAGATCCGCGACCTCCTGGACATGGAGGACGAACTGGCGGCCTTCGGCCTCAACGAACGCATCGCCGCCGACAATCCGGCCCTGCCGCCGCTGCTGCGCCGCGCCAAGGAGCACGGCTACTCCGACAAGCAGCTCGCCGTGCTCTGGAAGACCGGCGAGGACGCCGTCCGCTCCCTGCGCAAGGGCCTGGGCATCGCGCCCACCTACTACCTCGTGGACACCTGCGCGGCGGAGTTCGAGGCCTACACGCCCTACTACTACTCCACCTACGAGAAGGGCCGGGAGATCGAGACCCACGACGTGAAAAAGGTAGTCATCCTGGGCGGCGGGCCCAACCGCATCGGCCAGGGCATCGAATTCGACTACTGCTGCTGCCACTCCTCCTTCGCGCTGAAGGAGATGGGCGTGCAGTCGATCATGGTCAACTCCAACCCCGAAACGGTCAGCACCGACTACGACACCAGCGACCGGCTGTACTTCGAGCCTGTGACCTACGAGGACGTGCTGAACATCGTGGAGTTCGAAAAGCCGCTGGGCGTCATCGTGCAGTTCGGCGGCCAGACCCCGCTCAACCTCGCCGTGCCGCTCAAGAAGGCCGGCGTGAAGCTCCTCGGCACCCCGCCGGAAAGCATCGACCGCGCCGAGGACCGCGAACTCTTCGCCGCGCTGATCCGCAAGCTGCACCTGAAGCAGCCCTCCAGCGGCACGGCCATGACCCTGTCCCAGGCCAAGGAGATCAAGGACGGTCTGGGCTATCCGCTGCTGCTCCGGCCCTCCTACGTCCTGGGCGGCCGGGGCATGGAGCTGGTGTACGACGACGAGGAGTTCGACGCCTACTTCCGCAAGGCCGTGATCATCTCACCCGAGCACCCCATCCTCATCGACAAGTTCCTGGAGAACGCCACGGAGCTGGACTGCGACGCGCTCTCCGACGGCGAGGAGACCTACATCGGCGGCATCATGGAGCACATCGAGCAGGCCGGCATCCACTCCGGCGACTCGGCCTGCGTCCTGCCCCCGCACACCATCCCGGCCGACATGGTGGCCGAGATCGAGCGCCAGACCAAGGAACTGGCCCAGGAGCTGGGCGTCGTCGGCCTGATGAACATCCAGTACGCCATCAAGGACGGCGAGCTCTACATCCTGGAGGTCAATCCGCGCGCCAGCCGCACGGTGCCCTTCGTGTCCAAGGCCACGGGCGTGCCCCTGGCCAAGCTCGCCACCCGGATCATGCTCGGCGAGAAGATCCGGGACCTCAAGCCCTGGGCGCTGCGCAAGAGCGGCCACGTCTCGGTCAAGGAGTCGGTGTTCCCCTTCAACCGCTTCCCCGGCGTGGACATCCTGCTCGGACCCGAGATGCGCTCCACCGGCGAGGTCATGGGCATCGACCGCAGCTTCGGCACGGCCTTCACCAAGAGCCAGCTGGCCGCGGGCCAGGCCCTGCCCACGGGCGGAACGGTGTTCATCTCGGTCAACGACCGCGACAAGGCGCTGATCACCGACGTGGCGGCGAGCTTCGCGGACATGGGCTTCACCATCGTGGCCACGGGCGGCACGGCCGAGCACCTGAAGCGCAGCGGCGTCGCCGCCGAACGCGTCTTCAAGGTCAACGAGGGCCGGCCCCACGTGGTCGACCTCATCAAAAACAAGCAGATCGCGCTGGTCATCAACACCCCCTCCGGCAAGAGGACGGTCAACGACTCCAAGGAGATCCGGCAGACGACCCTGCTCTATGGCGTGCCCTACACCACCACGGTGTCCGGGGCGGCGGCCATGGTGCTGGCCATCCGCGAGCAGCGCGGCCACGGCCTCGGGGTCACCTGCCTCCAGGACTACTACGGATAAGGTGACGGACGACACGGCCAGCAGCGTGGCCGGGGCGGCGTTCCGGTGTGGACGGGCCCCGGCGCGTGGCGTATTTTCCAAAACAGGCAGCCAACCTTCAGGGCGCGGGGCGCACGGGGCACGGGACATATGAAACGCGAATATTGCGGCCTCTTCGGCATTTACGGACATCCGGAGGCCGCGCGCATGGCCTATTTCGGGCTCTACGCCCTGCAGCACCGCGGCCAGGAGTCCGCAGGCATCGTCACCTGGGACGGGGCCGGCATCCGCGAGCAGCGCGGCATGGGCTTGGTGCATGACGTGTTCAGCGAACGCCACCTGGGCAAGGAGCTCAAGGGCTCCATCGCCCTGGGGCACATCCGCTACTCCACCACCGGCGTCTCGCTGATCCGCAACGCCCAGCCCTTCCTGGTGCGCTTCAAGGACTGGCACATCGCCGTGGGCCACAACGGCAATCTGGTGAACACCCTGGAGCTCCGGCACGAGCTGGAGAACCAGGGCTCGATCTTCCAGACCACCATGGACACCGAGGTCTTCGTCCACCTCATCGCCAAGTATCTCAACGGCGGCACCATTGAGGAAGCCATCATCAAGGCCTGCGCCAAGGTCAAGGGGGCCTATTCGCTCCTGATCCTGGCCAACAACAAGCTCATCGCCGTGCGCGATCCCATGGGCGTGCGGCCCCTGTGCCTGGGCCGGCTCAACGACAACTACGTCTTCGCCTCCGAGACCTGCGCCTTCGACCTCATCGAGGCCGAATACATCCGCCAGGTGGAGCCCGGCGAGATGATCGTGGTCGAGGGCGGACGCATGACCTCCATGCGCCTGATGGGCGAGCCCCAGCCCAAGCGCCAGTGCATCTTCGAGCTGATCTATTTCGCCCGGCCGGACTCCCTGGTCTTCGACGAGGGCGTGTACGAACGCCGCAAGGCCATGGGCGCCACCCTGGCCCGCGAGGCCCCGGTGGACGCCGATTTCGTCATGCCCTTCCCGGACTCCGGCAATTACGCGGCCGTGGGCTACTCCCAGGCCTCGGGCCTGCCGCTGGAGCTGGCGATGATCCGCAACCACTACGTGGGCCGCACCTTCATCCAGCCCAGCCAGGACATGCGCAACTTCGGCGTCCGCGTGAAGCTGAACCCCGTGCGCAGCATGATCGCCGGCAAGCGCATCCTCATCGTCGAGGACTCCATCGTCCGCGGCACCACCATCCGCACCCGCGTGAAGAAGCTCCGCGAGCTGGGCGCGCGCGAGGTGCACATGCGCGTGTCCTGCCCGACCATCCGCTTCCCATGTTTCTACGGCATCGACTTCTCCAGCAAGGGCGAGCTCATCGCGGCGACGACGCCCGTGCCGGACATCGCGCGGTTCATCGGGCTGGACAGCCTGCACTTCCTGTCCATCCCGGGCCTGCTCAACTCGGTCAACGAGAAGGACGCGCACTGCCTGGCCTGCTTCACCGGCGAATACCCCATCGAGCCGTGCAACCATCAGGGCAAGATGTGCCTGGAGGCCGAAGGCAAGGTCACGGGCTAGGAGAAATGCGGCGATGAACGAGGCGGAAGACCCGGACGTTTGCGCCGGGCATGTCCCGGACGGAGACTGGCTCGCGCTGGCGCGCGAGGTCATCGACATCGAAATCGAGGGGCTGCGCGCCGTGCGCGGCCAGTTGAACGGCGGCTTCACCGCGGCCCTGGCGCGCCTGGGCGCGTGCACGGGCCGCGTGGTGGTCACGGGCATCGGCAAGAGCGGGCTGGTGGGCCGCAAAATAGCGGCCACGCTCTCCAGCACCGGCACCCCGGCCTTCTTCCTGCACCCCGTGGAGGGCGCGCATGGCGACCTGGGCATGATCCGCCCCGGCGACGTGGTCCTGGCCCTGTCCAACTCCGGCGAGACCGACGAGCTCAACGCCCTGCTCCCGGCCCTGAAGAGCCTGGGCGCGGCCGTGATCGGCCTCACCGCCGGGGTCCAGTCCACCCTGGCCAGGCTGTCCGACGTGGTCGTCGAGGCGCGGGTTCCGCGCGAGGCCTGCCCCCTGAACCTGGCCCCCACGGCCAGCACCACCGCGACCCTGGCCGTGGGCGACGCCCTGGCCGTGTGCCTCATGCGCATGAAGGACTTCGGCAAGCAGGACTTCCGCCGCGTGCATCCCGGCGGCGCGCTGGGCGCGCGCCTGTCGCAGCCGGTCGCGGCGCTCATGCACACCGAGGACCTGCCCGTGGTTCCGGAAACCGCCCCCCTGTCCGAGGCCCTGGCCCGGCTCAACGCCGCGAATCTCGGCCTCGCGGCCCTCACCGACGCGGCCGGCCGGCTCAGCGGGGTCATCACCGACGGCGACATCCGCCGCATGATCTGCCGCGGCCCCATCGACCCCGCCGCGCCCGCGGCCACGGTCATGACCAGGAATCCGCGCAGCGTGCCCGCCGCGGCCAGCGCCGCCCAGGTGCTGGACCTCATGGAGGCCCGGCAGATCACCGTGCTGCCGGTCCTGAACCCCGACGGCTCCCCGGCCGGACTCGTGCACCTGCACGATCTGCTCGGCAAGGGCGGCGTGCGCTTCGCGGCGGAGTAGCGGCCGTGGCGAACTCCGCAGACACCCCAGCCGACGCCGGCGCATGCGCGCGCTGCGCGCAGCGTTTCGGCTCCTGCTGCACCCTCACGCCCGGGCAGGAGGAATTCTGCTTTCCCCTCTCGCCTGCCGAACGCGCGGCCATGACCGCCGCCGGCGCCGGAGGGGAGCACTTCGCCGCCGAGGCCAACAGCGCCGGCTTCGTGGACAACCTCCGCCGCCTGTTCCCCGGCGAGGACGCCGCCGTGCGCCGCCTGTTCCCGGCCACGGCCGTCCATGACCGCCTGGCGGTGACGCCCGCCGGCGACTGCCGGCTCCTGGGCGTGGCGGGCTGCACGCTCCCGCGCGAGGCCCGGCCGCTGTATTGCCGGCTCTACCCCTTCTGGGTGCGCGCCGGCCAACTCATGTATTTCGAGTTCGATCACTGCCTGGCCCTGCAGGAGAGCCGCGGCGCGCGGTCGCTGCTGCGTCGCCTCGACGTGACCGAATCCCATGTCCGCCACCTGTACAGAGACTTGCGCAAGGCCTGGGGCCTGCCATAAGGCGCAACGATGCCGACGAAGAAAAACACGAAGAAGAAACCCGCCAGAAGGGAAACATCCATGCGATGGAGCCGCCGATTCAAGCGCAAGATGCTCTGGGCCCTGGTGCTCATGCCCGCCGCCGCGGTCCTCGCCGCGGCGCTGGCCTTCTGGTTCTATTCCCGGGAGCTGCCCGGATTCCGCAACATCACGGACTACAAGCCGCCGCTGGTCACCACCGTGCTCTCGCGCGAGGGCCGCGTCCTCGGCTATTTCTACAAGGAAAAGCGCTTCCTGGCGCGCCTGCAGGACATGCCGGCCTACCTGCCCAAGGCCTTCCTCGCGGCCGAGGACTCCGGCTTCTACAAGCATGAGGGCATCGACCCCTGGGCCATCTTCCGCGCCAGCCTGATGAACCTCAAGGCCGGCGGCATCCGCCAGGGCGGCAGCACCATCACCCAGCAGGTGGTCAAGCGGCTGCTCCTGTCCCCGGAAAAGAGCTTCGAGCGCAAGATCAAGGAGGCCGTGCTAGCCTACCGCCTGGAGCACTACCTCACCAAGGACGAGATCCTGACCATCTATCTCAACCAGATCTACCTGGGCGCCAAGGCCTACGGCGTCGAGGCGGCCGCGCGCGAATACTTCGGCAAGCACGTCCGGGACCTCACCCTGGCCGAGTCGGCCATCCTGGCCGGCCTGCCCCAGGCGCCCAGCCGCTACAGCCCCTACTCCGACCCCGATGCGGCCAAGAACCGCCAGAAGTACGTCCTCGACCAGATGCTCTCCCAGGGCTGGATCTCCAAGGCCCAGCACGCCCAGGCCCTGAATCAGAAGCTCGTGTACCGGAGCATGGAGGACCACTCCTGGAAGGTCGGGGCCTACTACCTGGAGGCGGTCCGCCGCTTCCTCCTCGACAAGTACGGCGAGGAAGAGGTCTACCAGGGCGGCCTCATCGTCGAGACCGCCTGCGAGCTGCCGCACCAGATCGCCGCGGACAACGCCATGCGGCGCGGCTTGGCGGACATCGCCAAGCGCAAGGGCTGGGAAGGCCCGGCCGGACGCCTCAAGCCCGACGAGTACGCCCACTTCCTGGACGACGGCCGCGACGGCGAGGCGCTCAAGCCCGGCAGCTGGGTCCGCGTCCTCGTGACGGACACGGCCAAGGACAAGGCCACCGTGCGCTTCGGCCAAAACACCGGCGAAATCCCGGCCAACACCACCACATGGTGCCGCAGCGCCAAGAAGGGCGTCAGCGGGGCCGAAGCGCCAGTGCCCGGCGATCCCTCGCGCATCCTGCACAAGGGCGACCTCGTCTGGACCACCGTGCGCGAGAACCGGGGCGGCGGCCGGTTCGTCCTGGCCCTGGAGCGCGAACCCGGCCCCGAGGGCGCGCTGGTCTCCATCAAGCCCGACACCGGCGAAGTCGTCGCCCTGGTGGGCGGCTTCAGCTTCGACAAGAGCCAGTTCAACCGCGCCACCCAGGCCAAGCGCCAGCCCGGCTCGTCCTTCAAGCCCATCGTCTATTCCGCGGCGCTGGACCACGGCCTCACCCCGGCCAGCGTGATCATGGACGCGCCCATCGTCTTCGCCAACGCCGAGGCCGGCACCGTCTGGCGGCCAGAGAACTACGAGGACATCTTCTACGGCCCGACGCTGCTCTCCACCGCCCTGGCCAAGTCGCGCAACCTCGTGACCATCCGCGTGGCCCAAAAAATCGGCATCAGGAACGTCATCGAGCGCGCGCGCGCCCTGGGCATCGAGTCCGAGCTGCCGGAGAACCTGTCCATCGCCTTGGGCTCCTCCTCGGTGACGCTGATGAACCTCTGCCAGGCCTACACCGCCTTCGCCCGCGGCGGCTCCTACGTGAAGCCCCGGCTGGTGATCTCGGTCAAGAGCGCCTGGGGCGAGACGCTGTACACCTCGCAACCGGAATACGTCGAGGCCATCAGCCCGCAGAACGCCTTCATCATGGCCTCCATGCTCAAGGAGGTCATCAACGTGGGCACCGGCGCGGCGGCCAAGGTCATCGGCAAGCCGCTGGCCGGCAAGACCGGCACCACCAACAACGAGCAGGACGCCTGGTTCATCGGCTTCACCCCGCACCTGCTCTCCGGCGTGTACGTGGGCTACGATCAGGTCCAGCCCATGGGCCGGGAGAACTCCGGCGCCCACGCGGCCCTGCCCATCTGGCTCGCCTACCGTCAGGCCATCGAAAACAGCTACCCGCCCGACGACTTCGCCCCGCCCGAGGGCATCGTCTGGGCCCGGGTGGAGAACAGCCAGGCCATCGGCTCCAAGGGCCAGCCCTCGCCCGAGAGCTACTTCCTGCCGTTCATGGAGGGCACGCAGCCCGCGCAGGCCGACGTGGGCGCTTCGGCGACCCCGGAGGGCGCCGCCACGGGCGAGGGCAGCGACTCCGATCTGATGAAGCAGGCCTTCTAGCTCCCGCCAAAGCAGACCCAAGGCCGGGGGAGTCCGCTCCTCCGGCCTTTTTTTTGCGCCCGCCGCCGCGCCTTGACGGCTTCCCGGCCGCAGGGCTATTGCTCGAAGCGCTCTGGCGGAGCTGAACGGCGCGAGCCGGAAAACTACTTGCCCCGGGACGAGACGGCGCCTCGCACGGGCAAGTCCTCCGCACGGACGCGTCAACGCCGCCTCCGGACGGGCCTCCGCCCCCGCCGTCCCGCCCGCGCAGTCGAACCACAGACCCGCAGGGGGACGCCAATGCCCGACAACGCCATTTTTCTGCCCGTGGATGAAGCCTACGACAGGTGGGCCGGTGAGTACGACGCGGCCGACAACCCCATGGTCGCCGGGGCCTGCCGCGCGCTGGAGACCCTGGGCCCGCTGCTCGCCGGGCGGGAGGTCTTCGAGTTCGGCTGCGGCACGGGTCGCAACCTCGCCGCGGCCCTGCGCTTCGGCGCATCCGGGACCGCCGGCTGCGACCTCTCGCGCGGGATGCTCGACCGGGCCCGGCTGCGCGCGCCGGAGGCGCGGCTCTTCCTGCAGGACATGACCGCGCCGCTGCCGCTGGCCGCCGCCTCCGTCGATCTGGCGCTGTTCTGCCTGAGCCTGGAGCACGTGGCCGACACGGCCGCGCCCCTGCGCGAGGCCCGGCGGCTGCTGCGGCCGGACGGACTGGCCGTGGTCATCGAGATCCACCCCTTCCTGGCCTGCGGCGGCGTGGCCGCGCACTTCGAGCAGGGCGGCGCGACCATCCGCATGCCGACCTACGCCCACCGCTTCGGCGACCATCTCAACGCCTTCGCCGCGGCCGGCCTGCACACGGCCGCCTGCCGGGAGTGGCGGGCCGGGGACTTCGGCGCGGCGGCCACGGCCAAAATGCTCAAGCGCGGCGCGGAACAGCCGCTGCTCGCGCAGTTCGTCCTGCGGCCCGTCTGAGCGCACTCCGGACTTGCCAGCGCGGGCCATTCCGGGAATGATGCGGGCAACCACAGGAGGACCCATGCCGCTTTCGCTCAAGCTCTATCAGGTGGACGCCTTCGCCGAGGGCGTGTTCTCCGGCAACCCGGCGGCCGTGGTGCCGCTGGAGGAATGGCTGCCGGACGAGACCCTGGCCGCCATCGCCGCGGAGAACAACCTCTCCGAGACGGCCTTCCTCGTGCCCCTGCCGAAGGACGCCGACGCGGACTACCACCTGCGCTGGTTCACGCCGACCTTCGAGATCGACCTCTGCGGCCACGCCACCCTGGGCGCGTCCTGGGTGGTGTTCCACGAGCTGTTCTTCCCCGGCGAACGGGTGCGCTTCCGCTCCAAGAGCGGCCCCCTGGCCGTGGAACGCGAGGGCGACCTGCTGGTCATGGACTTCCCGTCCTGGCCGCCCAAGCCCGTGCCGATCACCGAGACCATGTGCCGGGCCTTCGGCGCGCGGCCCCTGGAGGCCCACGCGGGCCGCGACCTGCTCTGCGTCTTCGCCGACGAGGACATGATCCGCGGGATGCAGCCGGATCTGGCGGTCTTTCACGAGATGCCCTACGTCACCAACATCGCCAGCGCCCAGGGCAAGGCCGGCGGTCCCTACGACTTCGTCTCCCGGGTGTTCTGCCCGGAGGTGGGCATCCCGGAGGACCCGGTGACCGGCTCGGCGCACAGCCTGCTGATCCCCTTCTGGGCCGGGCGGCTGGGCAAGACGACCTTCAACGCCTACCAGGCCTCCAAACGCGGCGGCAGGCTGTTCTGCGAACTCCGGGGCGAGCGGGTGCGCATCGCCGGGCGGGCCGCGCCCTACCTGCGCGGCGTCATCACCGTCTGAGAGGGACGGCCATGGCCGACGCGCCCTACACCATCGCCGGCAGGCGGAACGTCATCGCAACCCCGGAGGTCCGTGTGACGCTCATGACCCTGGCCCCCGGCGAGGCCACGCCCTGGCACACGCATAGCGCGGTGACGGACACCGCCTTCCGCCTGGACGGCGAGGTCGAGGTGCAGGCCAGGGCTCCGGAGGAGTCCGTGCGCCTCGCCCCCGGCGAACCCTGCGCCATATCCCCCGGCCGGCCGCACCGCGTGGCCAACGCCGGCCCCGGCCCCTGCCGCCTGCTGCTCGTGCAGGGCGTCGGACCTTACGACTTCAACAAAATCTAGGATCACGTGGACAGTCTCTTCGTCGCCATTGCAAGCCTTCTGGCCGGACTGCTTCTGCGCCGCCTGGGCCGCATGCCCGAGGCCGCGGACCGCACCGTTTCCGGTCTGGTGATTCAGTTCAGCGCGCCGCCGGTGGCCTTCCTGGCCGCGCGGTCCATGCCCTTCTCCGCCGAAATGCTCCTGCCGGCGAGCATGGCCTGGGTGCTCTTCGGCGCGGGCTTCCTGATCTTCGGGGCCTTGCGCAAGCCGCTGGGTCTCAGCCGCGAAAGCTTCGGCTGCCTGATGCTCACCGCGGCCATGAGCAATGTGGTGTTCATCGGCCTGCCGATGATCGAGGCCTTCTTCGGCCACCAGCTCGTGTATGTGGCCTTCCTCTGCGACAGTCCCGGCGTCTCCCTTGTGCTCGCCGTGCCCGGCGTGCTCCTGGCCACGCACCTCTCGGGCCGGGGCGGCGAGGGCGGCGGTCTGGCCAGGGTGCGCGCCTCGCTCAAGGGGGTGCTGTCGTTTCCGCCCCTCCAGGGACTGCTGCTGGGACTGCTGCTGCGCGGCGTCGCCCTGCCGGACTGGCTCCTGGGCGGGCTCGCGCGCGTCGGGGCCACCCTCGTGCCGCTCTCGCTCTTCTCCGTGGGGCTGGGCCTGCGCTTCCGCCTGCCGGCCGGGGCGCGCCGCAACCTCGCCCTGGGCCTGGCCTACAAGCTGGTCCTCGCGCCGGTGCTGATGCTCGGCGTTGCGCTGCTCGTCTTCGGCAACCGGGGGCCGGTGGCGCAGGTGACGGTGTTCGAGGCGGCCATGCCGCCCATGGTCCTCGGCGGCATCCTGGCCACGGACCACGGCCTGGACCCGGAGCTGGCCGCGCTCATGGTCAGCGTGGGCACGCCCCTGGCCTTCCTGACCCTGCCGCTGTGGCGCTGGGCCCTGTCCCTGCTCTAGGCCAGAATCAACCGCGTGAGCGCGAGGAACCAGACCACCCCGCTGACAAGCAGCAGGAGGCTGGGCATGACGAGCCGCCGCCAGGCGGCCGCGATGTCGGTTTCGAAGAACTGGCAGGACAGGATGAAGCAGACGTGCAGGGGCGAAACCATGACCCCGGCGAAGCCCGAGAAGAGCCCCAGGGCCATGTAGGCCAAAAGCTGGTTCACGTCGGGCGCCGCCCCTCCGAGGCTGCTCAGCACGCCGATGAGGATCGGGAAGGTCGCGCCCACGAAGGCCACGGTGATTCCCGAGATGAAGCCCACCAGAAACGGCAGGCTCATGGTCAGGGCGAACAGCGCGCCCCGGCCGGAAGCCACCCGCGCCAGCTGCTCCACCGCGCCGGAGGCCTGGAGCAGATCCTTGAACACCAGCACCGACACCACGAGGCCGATGAGCTTGTACAGCTCGCGGTCGACGAACACCCCGGCGATGAAGCTCGGGCCCACGTGGTTCTGGATCAGCGAGCAGGCGATGGCCAGCAGCAGCGCGGTGACGATGCCCAGCTCGAAGGGCAGCTGCGGCGCGAAAACGGCCATGCCCGCCTCGAAGCCCAAGCCGCAGGTGATGGCGATGAGCATGGGCAGGCCCTCATAGAGGGCCCGGCGCACGTCGCGCTGCGGCGGCGCGGCCTGGACGCCGCCCTTGGGCGCGGGCGGCAGGCTGCCCACGGCCGGACGCATGATGAAGATCCAGCCGAAGATGATGCACAGCAGGATGCAGGGCACCGTGTACATGATCAGCTGCGCCAGGGGCACCTCCGCCAGGGCCGAGGCCAGGATGATGCCCGGGTACAGCGGCCAGCAGAGCTCCCAGAGATGGCGGAACCAGTAGTTGATCAACGCCGTGTCGCGGCGCTGGACGCCCAGGTTGTCGGCCATGTCGCGCACCAGCGGCGCGGAGAACACCGCCCCGCCTGGCATGGGCAGAAAGCCCACCAGGGCCGGGAAGAAGGCCAGCCGCAGCCGGGGGTTCACCAGAAAGCCCTCGGCCGCCTGCATGATCCGCTTGGTCTGGCCGCTGCGTTCCAGCACTTCGGACAGGAACAGGATCAGCGCCAGGATGATCACCAGAAAGATGGTGTCCCGCTGATACAGCGCGCCCGCCGAAACCTTCGCCCAGATCATGAACGGCATGTGGAACGTGAGCGACAGCACGTAGCCGCCGATGATCACGGCGATCCACAGCGGCTGGCGCAGGCGCAAACCGGTGAGCATCACCGCGAAGGCCAGAAGGACTTTGCCGAGGGGAAGCAGATGCAGCAGGGTGTCGGTCACGCGCGTCTCCATTTATCCCGCGCGGATCATTGCCAGCGGGGAGTGGGAATGATACTTCCTTTGCTCCCGGTCGTAAAGCCTAGACAATGTGCCAAGAAGCCGCAGACCTGCCGGTAAGGAGACGCCCCGCAATGACCGCGCCCGACGCCAGCGACATCGACGCCACCCTGCGCGCGCACCTGGAGGCCGTGCTCATGGCCCGCGTGAGCCGGGACGATTCCCGCCGCGGCGAAGCCCTGCGCGACTATCTGACCGTCTCCGGCGCGGCCGCGGACCAGGCCCAGGCCGAGACCCTGGCGGCGATGATCCCGCCCGTGCTGCCGAGCCTCTACCGCCGCTGGATCCACATGTTCTTGGCGCGGCTGTTCGAGACCGTGCCGCGCGACCAGATCACCCTGCTCTGCGACGGCACTGACGCCAGCGCCGCGTCCCTCGCCCTGGCCTTCCTGATGTTCCTGGAGTCGGAGCGCATGGAGAAACAGATGGCGGCGGACCTCGCCGCCTACGGGGCCAGCCAGTCCGGCCAGGGCGAAAACCCGCAGGCCGCCGACGCCGCCGCAGCCTTCCTGCGCTCCCGCGTGGCCGAACTCGCCAGGCGGCAGCAGGCCAAGCAGGGCAATTAGTCACGCCACGACGCTGTGCCTGCTGTTCACCCTCCGGGGGCCAACGGGCTGCGCCCTCTGGACTCCCATAAAGGGAAGACCACGACGACACCACACGCAGGGTCCGGGGACGCGCAGTCCCCGGCCGCCGGAGGCTTCCTTCACGCCACGAAGTTGTGCCTGCTGTTCACCCTCCGGGGGCCAACGGGCTGAGCCCTCTGGACTCCCATAAAGGGAAGACCACGACGACACCACACGCAGGGTCCGGGGACGCGCAGTCCCCGGCCGCCGGAGGCTTGTCCCCCAACGCCGAAACTTTGTGCTTGGTTTTCACCCTCCGGGGGCCAAAGGGCTGCGCCCTCTGGACTCCCATAAAGGGAAAACCACGACGGCACCACACGCAGGGTCCGGGGACGCGCAGTCTCCCCGGCCGCCGGAGGCTTGTCCCCCAACGACGCGATGCGGGGCCGTGGTTAGACGGACTTGGTCTGGGCCAGGGCCTTCTCCACGGCGTCGGCCACGCCGGCGGCCTCGGGAAGCTGGCCCTCGGCGGCGGTCTCCACCAGGGCGATCTGGAAATTGAGTTCGCGCTGAAGCAGCACGGAATGGGGGTCGAAGAAGAGCTTCCAGACCACGGCGGCCTTCTGGACGCGGTCCAGCCGCGCCAGCACGAGCCCCAGGAAGAGCAGGGCGCGGTTGTCCTTCTGCTTCTTCTGCAGGATGCGCTCGAACTCCACCTTGGCCTGGATGTGCTGACCCTGGCGGTACAGGCATTCGCCCAGCCGCTGCCGGGCCTCCAGGTTGCCCGACTCGCCGGCCAGGAACTCCTTGTACAGGGCGCAGGCCCCGACGAAATCGCCTGCGGCGAAGGCGGCGTTGGCCTTGGCGAGAACCCCGGCGGTCTCCGAGGCCGCGGCCACGGGAGCGCCCTCCTCGCCGCGGAGGCGATCGAGGAAGCCGAAGAACAGCCTGCGCCGGGAAACGTCGATCTCCTCTTTCGCCACCATGCCCTCCTGAACGCTCTCGACCTTGCGAATCCTGGCGGCAAAGCATACTTCTTTCGGCCACGGGGTCAAGGCCCCGCAGACCTCCAGGGGAGCACGCATGACGTTCGGATGGACCGGCAGGATTCTGCGCCTGGACCTTTCCACGGGCGGGCGCGAGACGCTGCGCCTGCCGCCGGAGACCTGCGCCGCCGAGATCGGCGGCCGGGGCCTGGGCGGCTACTTTCTGGCCGGCCACGCCGGGCGCGGCTGCGACGACCCGGCGCTGCCCCTGGTCATCGCCGCCGGGCCGCTCACCGGGACCGACACGCCGGGCGCGGGGCTGTGCCATGTCTGCACCCGCTCGCCCCTCACGGGCGCTGTGGGCGACGGCGTCGTGGAAGGCGGCTTCGGCCCGGAGCTCAAGCGCGCCGGCTGGGACGCCGTGGTCCTCACGGGCAAAAGCCCGCGGCCCTGCGGCGTGGAAATCGCCGACGGCGTGGCGCGCCTGATCGACGCCAGCGGCCTGGACGAGCTGGACGCGGCGCAGGCCCACGCCCGCCTCGTGGCCGATGACGCGGGCGTCCGCACCCTGCTCACCGGCCCCGCGGCGCGCAGCGGCTGCCTGTTCGCCTGCCTCGTGGCCGATGGCCGCCTGGCCGTCGGACGCGGCGGTCTGGGCCGCGCCGCCGCGCTCAAGAACCTGCGCTATCTCGCCGTGCGCGGCTCGGGAAGCGTGGCCGTGGCCGACCCGGCGGGGCTCGCCCGCGCCCGGGAGGACATCCTGCGGCTCGTCAACGCCTCGCCCGCGCTCATGGGCCGCCACGGCTTCGCCAATTTCGGCACGGGCAGCCTCTGCGACCTTACGGACGCGCGGCGCATGACGCCCACGGACAACTTCCGGAGCACGCGCTTCGCCGCCGCGGAACGGGTCAACGCCTACGCCTTCCGGGAACGCTTCCGGCCACGCGGCGAGGGCTGCGAGGGCTGCCCGGTGCGCTGCATGCAGGCGGCCGAAGACGGCCGGCTCCTGCCCGGCTTCACGTCCATGAGCCACTTCACCGCGCTCATCGGCAACGCGGATGTCGAGCTGGCCCGGCGCGCCGCTGACCTGTGCGTCCGCCTGGGCCTGGAACCGGCCAGCGCGGCCGCGGTCCTGGCCTGCCGCAGCGAAATCCGCGGCGAAAGCCTGGACGCCGGCCGCGTGCCGGAGCTTCTGGAAAACATTGGCCACGGCCGGGGCGAGGGCGCGGAGCTGGCGCAGGGTTCGGCGCGCTACGCCGCATCCCTGGGCCGGCCGGAGCTGTCCATGAGCGTGAAGGGCCTGGACCTGCCGGCCTTCGATCCGCGCGGGGCCTACGGCATGGCCCTGGGCTACGCCGTGAGCACGCGCGGCGGCTGCCACCTGCGCGCCTGCGCCTACAGCCACGAGATCCTGCGCAAGCCCGTGGCCACGGACCGCTTCAGCTTCCAGGGCAAGGCGCGCGGCGTCAAAATCGCCGAGGACGCGAACGCCGCCGCGGACTCGCTCATGGCCTGCAAGCGCCTGTTCCTGGCAGCCGGCCTGGAGGAATACGCCCGGGTCCATGCGGCGGTCACCGGCGTTCCGGCCACGGCCCTGGACCTGCTGGCCGCGGGCGAGCGCATCGACTACCGGGAGCGGCTGTTCAACGCGCGCAACGGCTTTTCGTCCGCCTCCGACGACCTGCCGCCGCGCTTCTTCGCCGAGCCGGGCAGCGGCGCGCCCGAACTGCCCGTGCCGCCGATTCCGCGCGGGGACTTCCTGGCCGCGCGCGCGGCCTACTACCGCATGCGGGGCCTGGACGAGGCCGGACGGCCGACGCGGGCCAAGGCCGCGGCGCTGGGGCTGGCCTGGCCGGACGGCCTGGACGGGCGGGGAGGCGCGCGATGAGGGATCTTCTGTCCGCCTATGCCGCCCGCCTCGCCGCCTCGGGCCTCACGGAGCCGGGCGGGGCGCTCGTGGCCGCCCTGGACGATGCGCTGGCCTGGAGCGCGCCGGACGACGGCGACCCGCGCCGGGCGATCATGGAAGAAGTCTTCGGCCGGCTGAATTGCAGCGCCCTGCTCCTGGCCCGGCCCGCCGGCATCTACCAGGAGATCCTCGCCACGCTGGCCCGGAACGCCCTGGCGCAGGCGGCGGACGGGCAGGCGGCCATCACGCCGGGCGACTGCGAGACGCGGACCTTCCTGCACGACATCCCGGCCCTGCGCGGCCTTTCCGCCGCAAACGTCGGCGCGGGCCTGACCCGGCGCAAGGGCTGCGTGGTCCTGGACGCCGACGGCGCGACCCACGTGGCCGCCTCCGGCACGGTGAGCCCGGAGCAGGCCTTCGTGACCATGAGCTCCGTGTGCTTCGCCGGCTTCGTGGCCTACTTCGCGGCGCACCTGCGCGACCTGCGCCTGGGGACCATGACCGCGGCGCGGCGCGCGGAGTTCGCGCGCATCAGCGCCCTGCTCCCGCCGGAGCGGCCGGACCCGCCCGAGCTGGCTGCCGGCCCCTTCGCCGACGAGGGCGAGGTCCGCGCGGCGCTCGTCCGCGCCGGCCGCAGCACCGTGGACTACGGCCTGGTGGACTCCTATTTCGGCAACATCTCCTACCGCCTGGCCGCTCCGGACGCGGACGTCATCTACATCAGCCAGACCGGCAGCTCGCTGGACGATCTGGCCGCGTGCATCGACCCCTGCCGCATGGACGGCAAAAGCTGCGCCGCGCTCACGGCCTCCAGCGAGTTCTCGGCGCACCGGGCCATCTACGCGGATGCGGACGCCGGCGCGCCGGTCCGGGCCATCCTGCACGGCCATCCGCGCTTCGCGGTGATTCTCTCCCTGGATTGCGAGCGCCTGGACTGCCCCCTGCTCGGCGAATGCCACCGGGCCTGCCGCACGCCGCGCGGCGTGACCCTGGACGGCCGGGACCTGGACGTGCCCATCGTGCCGGGCGAGGTGGGCAATGGCCCCTTCGGCCTGTGCAACACCCTGCCGCCGGCCATCCGGGGCCGCAAGGGGGCCATCGTCTACGGCCACGGGCTGTTCGCCACGGGCCGGACCGATTTCCGCGAGGCCTTCGCCACGCTCATGGGCGTGGAGCACGCCTGCCGCGAGGAATACTTCCGGCGGACGGCGGCCCTCGGTTGAACGCCGGCGGGTGAGGACTCCCGCCGCAAGCCCCCGGCCATAAAAATGTTTTCTTCCGCGCCGGGGGATGTTACGGCCCCTGCATCCCGCCGCTCACGGCGGGCCAAGGCTGCGGGGGATTCAATGACGGAACAGCGGCGCCTGGCGCTCATGCCCATCCTGGCGCTCACCGCGGCCAGCATCCTCTGGGCCAGCGCCTTCATCGCCTTCAAGCTGGCCTTCGAGGCCTACGATCCCATGTTCGTGCTCTTCGGACGCATGTTCGTGGCCTGCGTGTGCTTCCTGCCGCTGGTCGGCCGCTTCCGCGGCCAGAACTACCGCCCCGGCGACTGGAAGCCCATCGTGCTCATGAGCGTGTTCGAGCCGTGCCTGTATTTCATCTTCGAGACCACGGCCATCAAGAACACCGAGGCCTCCCAGGCGGGCATGATCGTGGCCATGCTGCCGCTCATGGTGGCCATCGGCGCGCATTTCATCCTGAACGAACGGGTGACGCGACGCACCCTGTTCGGCTTTCTCCTGGCCGTGTGCGGCGCGGCGCTGCTCTCCCTGTTCTCCACGGCCACGGCGAACGCGCCCCACCCCGTCCTGGGCAATTTCCTGGAATTCATCGCCATGTGCTGCGCCACGGGCTACACCATCCTGCTCAAGCGCCTTTCGGCCCGCTATTCTCCGCTGTTCCTCACGTCCACCCAGGCCCTGGCCGGCTGCCTGTTCTTCCTGCCGCTGATGTTCCTGCCGGGCCAGCGGCTGCCCACGGAATTCGTGACCGTGCCCGCGCTGTCGATCATCTACCTCGGCGCGGCCAGCACGCTGGGGGCCTATGGCCTGTACAGCTACGGGGTGAGCAAGATCCCGGCCTCCCAGGCCTCGGCCTTCGTGAACCTGATCCCCGTGGCCACGGTGATCATGGCCCGGCTGGTGCTCGGCGAGGTCTTCAACACGGGCCAGTACCTGGCCTCGGGGCTGGTGCTGGCGGGCGTGTTCCTGAGCCAGGACTCCGGCGGCCAAAAGGCCTCCGCGCCGGCCTGATCCCCCGCGCCGGAATCCGTCCGGCATCTATCCGACCAAATTGGAAGATTTCCCAACCCCCTTGACCAGGGCGGCGCATCTTGTATGCTGGATCGGAATCAGTGCGGAATGCTCCGGGTCCCTGATCCGCCTCCCAGAGCGGCCCGCCAATCCTGAAGGAGGAGGAAATGCACCTGCCACGCGTCAAACTTCGCCACACGGCCGGTCTGCTGCTCACCGCGGCGTTCTTCTGCGTCTGTCTCGCCCTCGTCGGCGCGCAGGACGCCCCAGCCGCCCCCGCCGGAGCCGCCCACCAGCCCAAATGGGCCGGAGGGGCGGCCCTCAAGGCCCGCCTAGCCCTGGGCAAAAAGGTCTTCGAGGCGCAGTGCGCCGGCTGCCACAGCATCGGCGGCGCCGAGAACGACATCCGCAAACTCACCGCCCACGTGGGCACCATCGGCATGGAGGCCTACATCACCGGCCAGGGCCGGATCTTCGACCACATGCCGCTCTTTGAGGGCACGACCAAGGATCGCCGCGCCCTGGCCGAATATATCGTGATCACGCTCAACGGCAAAAAGCCCGACGACGAGAACGTGGTCAAGGTGAAGCCGCTGCCCCTGGAGATCCCGCCCTTCAACAAGGGCTCGGACAAGTACGTGCTGCTGGCCTGGAACACCCTGGGCATGAAGTGCATCAGCGACGCGGACAAGTACTTCTCCTTCCTGCCGCCGGGCAACGCCTTCGGCGCGGTGCTCATCCGCCGCGGCCCCAAGCCCGAGTTCGTCACCAGCGGCGTGGAGATCTCCTACGAGGTCGAGCCCGGTCTGGCCAACCCCGCGGCGCACATGGACTTCTGGAAGTTCGCGCCCTCGCTGGTGGGCAAGGAGCTGCCGCCCAACGTCTCGGCTGCGGGCAAGGGCCTCGCCGGAACCCTGGCCTATAACGACAAGAGCCGGATCTTCGAGGTCGCGGGCGTCCCGGTGGCCCCCTTCGCCGACGACGGCAGCATCAACCCCTACCCGCTGTTCACCCTCCGCGCCAAGGACGCCCAGGGCCAGCTCCTTGCGCAGACCAAGTTCGTGGCCCCGGTGGACTCCGAGGTCGGCTGCCGCAACTGCCATGGCGGCCCCTGGCGCAAGAACGGGGTCATCGGCATCTCCGACGAGACGGCCAAGAACATTCTGGCCGTGCACGACAAGCGCTCCGGCACGACGCTCCTGGCCCAGGCCGAAAAGGGCAAGCCGGTGCTCTGCCAGAGCTGCCACCCCGATCCGCTGCTCAACGCCGCGGGCGACCCCGCGCGCCTGAACCTGCCGGCCGCCATCCACGGCTTCCACGCCAACTACCTCACCGGCCGCGGCGAGGAGGCCTGCTCGCGCTGCCACCCGGACAGCCCCACCGGGCTGACTCGCTGCCTGCGCGACAACCACCAGAAGTACAAGATCGGCTGCTCGCGCTGCCACGGCCTGCTGGAGGACCACACCATCTCGCTGCTCAAGGGCGAGCAGGCCCGTGGCTACGTCCGCGCGGGCAAGTTCATGGAGCACCTGAAGCCGCGCCTCGTGGCCTCGGCGGACGCCATCAACCCGCGCAAGCCCTGGGTCCAGGAGCCGGACTGCGCCACCTGCCACAAGGACGGCCGCAAGCCCGACCGCAAGAAGTCCATGGCCTTCAACACCTGGGTCGAGGGCCCGGCCAAGCTCTACCGCGCCCAGAAGGACAGCATGGGGGCCATGCCCTGCATCGCCTGCCACGGCGCGCCGCACGCCACCTACAGGGCCGACAGCGCCTACGGCAAGAACCGCGACAACATCCAGCCCCTGCAGTATCAGGGTCTGGCCGCCGCGCTGGGCGCGCGGGGCAACTGCCTCGTCTGCCACACCCAGGGCATGAAGCTCGACAAGCACCACGCCACGCCGATCATGACGAAGAAGTAAAAGCGGCGCGCCGTCCGCCGCAGCGCACACGGGCCGGGAAGCGATTCCCGGCCCTTTTCGTCATCAGTCCGGCATGGCAGGCAGCACGACGTCGTCGGGCAGCTGACCCAGCCCCTCCACGCGGCGCGCCTCGGCCAGCAGTTCCAGGCAGGCCGCCTCGCCCTCGGCGCCCATGTCCAGGCTGGCCTCGGTGACGAAGGTCGCGATGTGCTTGGCGATGATCTCCGGGTCCAGCTCCTGCGCATGGGCGCGGATGTACTCCCGGCCGGCCTCGGGATGGCTGCGGGCGTATTCCAGACTGGAGCGGATGGCCTCGTCCACCGTGCGCGCCCAGCGGCGGCCAAAGGTCCGGCGCATGACGATGCAGCCGAGGGGGATGGGCAGGCCGCGCGCGTTCTCCCACCAGGCCCCCAGGTCGGCCAGGCGCGCCAGCCCCTGCGCCGCGTAGGTGAAGCGGCCCTCGTGGATGACCACGCCGGCCGCGCAGTCGCCGGAGGCCACCGCCGGCATGACCTGATCGTAGACCAGCTCCACCAGCTCGGGCCGGACGCCCCGTTCGCGGCAGAGCAGCCCGAAGATCAGGTTGGCCGTGGTGCGCCGTCCGGGAATGGCCACGCGCCGGCCGTCCAGGGACTCGATGTCCCCGGCCTCCCGGCTCACCAGAATCGGCCCCACGCCGCGGCCCAGCGCCCCGCCCGCGCGCAAAATCAGATACTCGTCCAGAAGCATTCCGGCGGCCGCGGCCGAGACCTTGCAGATGTCCGGCGTGCCCGCCGCGGCGGATTCGTTGAGGCGTTCGACGTCGGCCAGGCGCACTTCGAGCTCCGCGCCGGGGATGGTCACCAGTCCGGCGGCCAGGGCGTGGAAGATGTACGTGTCGTTGGGACAAGGCGAAAACGAGAGGGACAGGCGCATGGCGCAGCTCCGATTCCTTGAATGTTCCGGCCCCGGTTGACAGGGCCGCGCAGGGGGCTTAGGGGAAATGACCACCCGGTCATTCCACCGGAAAGAGTACCCGGCCAGAGCCGGAGAGGCAAGCCCCACGCAGATGAACGACACCGAACGGATTCCCAGCCAGACCTTCGCCAACCTCGCCCCGGAGAAGCGCGCCCGCGTGCTCGACGAATCCCTGCGCGAGTTCGCGGAGCACGGCTACCACCAGGCCAGCATCAACCGCATCGCGGCCCGGCTGACCATCGCCAAGGGCTCGTTCTTCCAGTATTTCGGCAGCAAGGAGGGGCTGTTCCGCCACCTCTTCGGCCGCGCCCTGGAGGACATCAAGGCCCCGCTCAAGGCCATCCGCGATGGCGACGCCGCCGAGCCCTTCGCCGCGCGCCTGCGCCGCGTGTTCGTCACCGGCGCGGCCTTCGCCCGGGAGCACCCGCTCATCTGGCGCGTGTACCGCCGCATGCTCACCCAGGACGACTTCCCCCTGCGCGAGGTCCTGCTGGCCCAGGTGCGCGGCGAGGCGCTGACCTATTTCCAGGAGCTGGTGGAGGGGGCGCAACAGCGCGGCGAGGTCCGGCCGGAAGCGGACCCGCGCGCCGCCGCCTTCCTCATCGAGGCCGCCCTCGACCGGGCGCTGAGCGCCCAGGAGTCGCCCCTGCTCGACGCCGGCCTGGGCCTTTCCGGCGCGGACGACGCCGTCCGCCAAAAACGCCTGACCGAACTGGCGGAGCTGGTCTGCCGCGGTCTGGCGCAGCACCCTTCCCTTTGATGGAGACGCCGATGCTCGACATGCACCGCTTCGCAACCCTCGGCCTCGGCGACATCGCCGCCAAAGTCGCCAACGGCGAACGCCTCGGCCTGGAGGACGGCCGCGCGCTCTTCGCCTGCCCGGACGTCACCGCCGTGGGCGCGCTGGCCCACCACGTCCGCACCCGGCTGCACAGCGCGAACGCCTATTACGTGGTCAACCGCCACATCAACTACACCAACGTCTGCGTCAACGGCTGCGCCTTCTGCGCCTATCACCGCGAGAAGGGCCAGGACGGGGGCTTCCAGCTCTCCATCGCCGACGCGGTGCAGCGCCTCGTCACGGCCCCGCTGCCCCCGCGCGAGGTGCACATCGTGGGCGGCTGCCACCCGGACCTGCGCCTGGACTTCTTCGAGGATTTGCTGCGGACCGTGAAGCGAACGCTGCCGGACGCCGCGCTGAAGTGCTTCACCGCCGTGGAGATTGCGCACTTCGCCCGCCTGGAGGGCCTGAGCACGCGCGCGGTGCTGCAACGGCTCCAGGCCGCCGGCCTGGAGATGCTGCCCGGCGGCGGGGCGGAGATCTTCGCGCCTGCGGTGCGCCGGCGCATCTGCCCCCGGAAGATCGACGCCAAGGAGTGGCTGCGCATCCACGGCGAGGCCCACGAACTGGGCATCGCCACCAACTGCACCATGCTCTTCGGCCACCTGGAGTCCGAGGCGGACCGCCTGGACCACCTGATCCGCCTGCGCGAGCGTCAGGACGCGTCTCTCAAGGCCGGCGGCGAGGGCTTCAACTGCTTCATCCCCCTGCCCTTCCAGACCGAGAACAGCGCCGTCAAGGTCCAGCGCCCGCTCACCGGTTTGGAGGAGCTGCGGACCATCGCGGTGTCCCGGCTGATGCTCGACAACGTGCCGCACATCAAGTCCTACTGGGTCATGCTCACGGTCAAGCAGGCCCAGGCCGCGCTGTTCTTCGGGGCCGACGACCTGGACGGCACCGTGGTGGAGGAGAAGATCGGCCACATGGCCGGCGCCACGAGCGAGCAGGGCCTGTCCAAGAGCCAGCTGGAGGCCATGATCCGCGGCATGGGCCTGGTTCCGGTGGAGCGCGACGCCCGGTTCCGGCCGGTGCGGAAGGCGGCCGCGGCCAAGGTCCAGGACGCGCCCGCCCCGGACACGCTGCGCGGCATCCTGGACGCCGCGGCGGAGGGGCGCCGTCTGGACTTCGAAAGCGCCCGGGAAATCTACGCGCACGCCCCCCTGCACGAACTCCTGCACGCCGCGCACCGCGCGCGCCTGCGCCGGCATCCCGAGCCCATGGTCACCTACGTGGTGGACCGGAACATCAACTACAGCAACGTCTGCGTCTGCGGCTGCCGCTTCTGCGCCTATTTCCGGCCGCCAGGACATCCGGAATGCTTCGTGCTGTCCTACGAGGAGATCGGCCGGAAGATCGACGAGACCCTGGCCCTCGGCGGGACGCAGATCCTCATGCAGGGCGGCCACCATCCGGACCTGCCGCTGACGTGGTACGAGGACATGCTCCGCTTCATCAAGAAGCACCACCCGGTGCACATCCACGCCTTCTCCCCGCCGGAGATCGCCTTCTTCGCCAAGCGGGAGGGCCTGAGCACGGCGCGGGTCATCGAACGGCTCATGGCCGCGGGACTGGACTCCATCCCCGGCGGCGGGGCCGAGGTGCTCGTGGACCGCGTGCGTCGCTCGGTTTCGCCCAACAAGTGCCCGGCCGGCCAGTGGCTGGCGATCATGGAGGAGGCCCACGCCCTCGGCATGCGCACCACGGCCACCATGATGTTCGGCCACGAGGAGACGCCGGACGAACGCCTGGAGCACCTCTTCGCCGTGCGCGAGAGCCAGGACCGCTCCCTGCGCAAGGGCCTGGGCGGCTTCACGGCCTTCATTCCCTGGACCTTCCAGCCGGACAACACGGCCATCGCCGCCCGGCCGCTGACCAGCGTGGAGTACCTGCGCCTTTTGGCCACCGCCCGCCTCGTGCTGGACAACGTGGACAACGTGCAGGTCTCCTGGGTCACCATGGGCCCCAAAATCGCCCAGCTGGCGCTCTACGCCGGCGGCAACGACTTCGGCTCGACCATGATCGAGGAAAACGTGGTGCGCGCCGCCGGGGTATGCTTCCGGCTCTCGCGCGAGGAAATCGATCGGCTCGTGCTCGCCGCAGGATTCGCGCCCCGGCAGCGGCGCATGGACTACAGCCTCATGCCCGGGGCCGAGGGAGGATACGCCTGATGTCCGGTCCAAACGGCGAGCGCCCCGTCCGTCTCGGGCGCATCGGCTATCTCAACGTTTTGCCCCTGCACTATCCGCTGGAGAACGGCATCCTGCGGCCGCCCGCCGGCCTGGACTTCGAGCTGGTGGCCGGCCCGCCGGCCGCGCTGAACAACCGCATGGACGCCGGCGAGCTGGACCTCTCCGGCTGTTCGTGCATCGAATACGCCCGCCACGCCGGCAAGTACTTCATCATCCCGGATCTGGCCATCGGCAGCCGGGGCCCGGTGCAGAGCGTGCTCCTGCTCTGCCGCACCGCGCCCGAGGACCTGGACGAGGCCACCGTGCTCGTGAGCGCCCAGACCCACACCTCGGCCGCGCTGGTGGATCTCATCCTGCGGCAGCACGTGGGCGTGCGGCCGCGCTACGAGACCGGCGACGCCACCGCCCTGCTCCGCCGCGGCGAACGCCCCGCGGCCATTCTGTGCATCGGCGACGAGGCGCTCAACCTGCGCCGGCACCCGGACTATCCCTGCCGCATGGACCTGGGCGAGGCCTGGCGCGCCTGGACCGGGCTGCCGTTCATCTTCGGCCTGTGGATCGCCAGCGAACGAGCCGTGGCCGAACGCGGCGCGGCCGTGCGCGCCGGGGCCAAGCTGCTCATTGCGGCCAAGAAATGGGGACAGGCGCGCCTGGACGTCATCTCGCGCGTGGCCGCGCCGGAAAGCAGCCTCAGCGAGCCGGAGATGCGCGACTACTTCGCCGGGCTGGTGTACGACCTGGGCGAGGAGGAGCTTGCGGGCATGCGCCTGTTCTACAACAAGCTCGCCGGAGCCGGGGTCATCCCCGCGGCTCCGGCGCTGCGCTTTCTGGAACTCTAAGGCGCTAGCCCTTGGTGGCGTTGCGCACGTGCTCGATGAACAGGCTGGCGGCCGGGAGCAGTTCGCGGCCCTGACGCTGGATGAGGTAGAACGAGCGCTCCATGGAGTGCGGCAAAACGTCCAGGCAAGTCAGCTCGCCGCGGTCGATGTGCGGCTGCGCCGCCAGACGCGAGACCACGCTCACGCCCAGGCCGGCCCGGGCGCACTGCAGGGCCGCCTCGGTGCTTTCCACCCAAAGGCTCACCTTGAGTTCGCCGATGGCTATGCCCGCGCCCTTGAGCACGGCCTCCAGGCTGCGGCGCGTTCCCGAGCCGCGTTCGCGCAGAATCCAGGGCCAGGCGCGCAGGTCGCGCAGATTCTTGGGATCGGGACGTCCCTGGCGCACGCAGGGCGCGGTCACCAGGACGAGCTCGTCACGATGCAGCGGATAGGCGGCGATGCCCTGCTGTTCCGGCTGCGAGCCCACAATGCCCAGCTCCAGCCGGCCCTGGCCCACCTGACGGATGATCGAATCGGTGTCGCCGATGGTCATGTGCACGCGCAACGACGGGTACAAGATGAGGAAGCTTTTGAGCAAAGTAGGCAAAATGTAGTTGGCCGGTATGGTGCTGCCGCCGATGAGCAGATCGCCGACCACCATGTCGCGCAGGAGGCCGATTTCGGAGTTGATGCGGCCCACCTGCTGGAAAACCTGTTTGGCGCCCCGATAGAGCACCTCGCCGGCCTGGGTGGGGAGAACCGTGCGCCCCAGACGGTCGAACAGCGGCACGCCCAGCTCTTCTTCAAGATTGGCTACATGGGCGCTGATGGTCGGCTGCGAAAGCTGCAACTCCAGGCCCGCCTTGGAGAAGCTCTTCAGCTCATAGACCTTGCAAAAGGCCTCCAGCTTTCTGAAATCCATTTGTCACCTCGCTATGGTTGGCGCATAGCATAGACCCTGCCTATAACGCAAGGCGAAAAAAAACGGGCGGCCGTGGCCGCCCGTCTGGGGCAAACGTAGGAATTACGCCTCGGCAGGAGCCTCGGGGGTCTTCTTGGCGCGAGGCTTGGCAGTCTTCTTGGGCTTCTCGGCGGAAGCCTCCGCCGCGGGAGCCTCAGCCTTGGACTCGCTCTTGGCCTCGGCCGGCTTGGCCTCAACCTTGGGCGCCTCGGCCTTCTTCTCGGCCATCTTGGTCAGCTGGAACACGACCATGGGCGCGGCGTCGCCGACGCGCGCATGGGACAGCTTGACGATGCGGGTGTAGCCGCCCGCTCCGCCGGCGTAGCGCGGGCCGATCTCGTCGAACAGGCGCTGCACCATCTGGTGGTTGCCCAGGACCCGGTAGGCCTGACGACGCGCATGCAGGTCGTTCTTGAGGGCCAGGGTGATGAGGGAGTCCACCACGCAGCGCAGCTCCTTGGCCTTGGCCTCGGTGGTGCGGATGGTCTCGAAGGTCAGCACCGCGCGCGCCATGTTCTTGAACATGGCCGAACGATGGGAGCTGTTGCGGTTGAGCTTGCGCCCGGACTTGTTATGCCTCATTTCTTTCTTTCCTCTTGAGCAGTTCCTGGAATTTCTTTTCGATGTTCTCGTCGGTCATGCCGAAGCGCAGGTCCATGCTCTCCAGCACGCGGCGGATCTCATCCAGGGATTTGCGGCCGAAGTTCTTGGTCTTGAGCATGGCCGCCTCGGTGCGCTGCACGAGTTCGCCCACATAGGCGATGTTGGCCGCCTTGAGGCAGTTGGTGGCGCGCACGGAAAGCTCCAGCTCGTCGATGCTCTTGAGCAGATTCGGATTCAGGTCCAGGTCGCCCTCAGCGCTCTTCTTCTTGTCCGAGGACAACTCGTCGAAGTTGATGAACACGGAGAGCTGATCCTTGAGGATCTTGGCGCTGTAGGCCACGGCGTCCTCGGGCGAGAGCGAGCCGTCGGTCCAGACCTCAAGCAGCAGCTTGTCGTAGTTGGTCATCTGGCCGACGCGCGCCTGCTCCACCATGTACGCGACCTTGCGCACCGGAGAGAAGCTGGCGTCGAGGGCGATGAGGCCGATTTCGTCCTCAAGACCCTCGTGCATTTCGCTGGGCACGTAGCCCTTGCCCATGCGCACCTCAAGCTCCATGCGCAGCTCACGATCCTCGGAGAGGGTGGCGATGGGCTGCTCGGGATTGAGGACGCGGACGTTCTGGTTCTCCTTGATGTTGCCCGCAGTCACCGGGCCCTTCTTGGTGGCCTCAAGCACGAGCTTCTGCGGCTCGACGCTGGTCATGGCCAGCCGAATCTGCTTGAGGTTGAGCACGACCTCGGTGACATCCTCAAGCACGCCCTTGATCGTGGTGAACTCGTGCTGCACGCCCTCGATGCGCACGGCCACAATTGCCGCGCCCTGCAGCGAGGAGAGCAGCACACGCCGGAGGGAGTTGCCGATGGTGGTGGCAAACCCGCGCTCCAGGGGCTCGCACACGAATTTCCCATACATGTCCGTAGACTTGGGATCGCGCACGAGCTGTTCCGGCTTCACCAGCTCGGACCAGTTGCGTGTGTTGATAAGCTTGTCGCCGTTTTGAATAAGCATGCCTACACCTGCTTATTTGGAGTACAGTTCGACGATGAGCTGCTCGTTGATCGGGAACTGGATGTCTTCCCGGCTCGGCAGGGCCTTGACGGTCCCCTTGAAGGCAGCGCCGTCGCTCTCCAGCCAGGCGGGGCACCCGCGGCGGGCGATGACTTCCTGAGCCTCCGTGATCACGGGCACCTTGCGGCTGCTCTCGCGCACTTCGATGGAGTCGTTGGCGCGCACGAGCAGCGAGGGAATGTTGACCTTGCGGCCATTGATCGTGAACAGGCCGTGGCGGACGAGCTGACGCGCCTGATCGCGCGAATTGGCGAAGCCCAGGCGGTAGATCACGTTATCCAGGCGGCGCTCCAGGAGAATCAGCAGATTGGCGCCGGTGACGCCCTTCTGCGCCTCGGCGCGCACGAAGTAGTTGTGGAACTGCCCCTCAAGGATGCCGTACATGCGGCGCACGCGCTGCTTCTCGCGCAGCATCACGGCGTAGTCGGAAAGCTTCTTGCGAAGCTTGCCGGCGAAGCCGGGAGCATACGGACGGCGCTCATAGGCGCACTTGTCGGTGTAGCAGCGGTCTCCCTTGAGGAAAAGCTTCTCACCCTCGCGGCGGCAAAGCCTGCATTTCGCTTCGGTATAACGAGCCAAGTTGGGTTCCTCCTTACAGGGCTAGACGCGACGGCGCTTGGGAGGCCGGCAGCCGTTGTGCGGGATGGGGGTCACGTCGCGAATGAAGCTGACCTTGAAGCCCACGTTGTTGATGGCGCGCATGGCGGCCTCACGGCCGGAGCCGGGTCCCTTGACGAAGATGCCGACCAGGCGCATCCCCGAATCCTGGGCCTTGCGGGCGGCATTCTCGGCGGCGATCTGCGCGGCGAACGGGGTGCTCTTGCGGGAACCCTTGAAGGAAGCGCCGGCGCTGGCCCAGCTCACCACATTGCCCTTCAGGTCGGTGAAGGTGATGATGGTGTTGTTGAAGCTGGCGTGCACGTGGGCGAGACCCACCGGAACGCTCTTCTTCTCTTTCTTTTTCCCAGTGCGACGGGGTTTAGCCATGTCTGTCCTCGCTTCGCCCGGAGGCGATCATTAGCGTCATTACCGAAAACACGGGCGCCATGATCGCTCATGGCGTCCCGGAAACTTGCTTCCGCGCAGGCCTGCGGCCTACTTCGCGGCGGGCGGCTTCTTCTTGCCCATCACCGCGCGGCGCGGTCCCTTGCGGGTGCGCGCGTTGGTGTGGCTGCGCTGGCCGCGCACGGGCAGGCCCTTGCGGTGGCGCAGACCACGGTAGCAGCCGATGTCCATGAGCCGCTTGATGCTCTGCGTCACGTCACGGCGCAGGTCACCTTCGACTTTGTGGTTGCTTTCGATCTCCACGCGGATGAGATTCACTTCCTCGTTGGAGAGCGTGTCAGAGTTTTTAGTCCAGTCAATCCCCACCGTGTCGAGGATCGACAGCGCCGTCGTCCGGCCGATGCCGTAGATGTACGTCAGCGCGATGTCCAGCCGCTTGTTCCTGGGCAGATCAACGCCAGCAATGCGAGCCACTCTCGTACCCCTCTCTCGTTAACCCTGACGCTGCTTGTGCCGGGGATCTTCACAAATGACCCGCAGCACGCCGCGACGACGGATGATTTTGCATTTCGGACACATCTTCTTCACGGAAGGACGAACTTTCATGCCCTGCTCCACTTTGCCAGGCGCCGTTGCCGGACGCCAACTTTCGCAGTATGCCGGACCCTTTGGCCCAGTCGTTGCACGCACAAACTTGAGACGGCGGAGAATATATGTCTTGGCCTTGAAACGCAAGCTTTTTCTAATCGCTCACGGTCATGATCACCGGTCCGTCCACCGTCACCGCCACCGTGTGCTCGAAGTGGGCGGCCATCTTGCGATCCTTGGTCACGGCCGTCCAGCGATCCTCGAGTATCTCCACATCGTAGCCGCCCTCAGTGACCATGGGCTCAATGGCCAAGCACATGCCGGGCCGCAGCGTGATGCCGCTCAAGCCTTTGGGCACGAAGTTCGGAATTTCCGGCTTCTCGTGCAGGCGGACACCGATTCCATGGCCCACGAAGCGGCGTACGACTCCGAACCCGGCGTCCTCGCAATGCTTCTGCACCGCAGCGGACACGTCGAACAGGTTCGCGCCGTTCTTGGCCTCAGCAATGCCCAGGTGCAGAGACTGCTCCGTGACCTCAAGCAGACGCTTCACCGTAGGGCTGACCTCGCCCACCGGGTAGGTGCGCGCGGAATCCCCGTGGAACCCCTGATACACCACGCCCATGTCGAGGCTGACGATGTCGCCCTCTTTCAGGATACGCTCCGTGGAGGGAAACCCGTGCACCACGACCTCGTTCACCGAGCAACACAGCGCGTACGGGAACCCCAAGTAGCCGAGGAACGCCGGCTTCACCTGAAACTCGTCGCACATCCTGCGGGCGATGTCTTCAAAGAGCATGGTCGGCACCCCGGGGGCGACGGCCTTGCCAATCTCATCGAGTATCCGGGACACGATGCGCCCGGCCTCGCGCATGAGGCCAAGCTCCTTCTCATTCTTGAGAAAGATGCCTCTTGCCTTTTTCAAAGCGCCTTAACTCCTGCCCTTGAGCCGGGCCTGTTTGCCCATGAGCCCCTCATACTGGCGGGAGATCAGGTACGACTCGATCTTACCCATGAAGTCCATGGCCACGCCAACCACGATGAGCAGGCTGGTGCCGCCAAAGTAGAAGGGGATGTTGAACTGGCTGATCATCAGCATGGGCAGCACACAGATCAACGAGATGTACAGCGCGCCCCACAGCGTGATGCGTGAAAGCACGCGGTCGATGTACTCCCGTGTTTTGGCGCCCGGACGGATGCCCGGAATGAAGCCGCCCTGCTTCTGCACGTTCTCCGCGATGCTCTTGGGATCAAAGAGGATCGCCGTGTAGAAGTACGCAAAGAACAGAATCAACGCGATGTAGGCCAAGTTGTACAGCACGGAGGACGGCGTCATGAACTGCGAGAGTTTCTTCAGCCACTCCACACTGGAGAAGTTGGCCAGGGTCGCGGGGAACAGCAGAATGCTCGAAGCGAAGATGGGCGGAATAACGCCCGCAGTGTTGATGCGCAGCGGCAGGTGCGTGGTCTGCCCGCCGACCATCTTCCGCCCGAGCATACGCTTGGCGTAGTGAATGGGAATGCGGCGCTGACCGCGTTCCACGAAGACGATGAAGGCCAGCACGGCGGCCATGAGCGCCAGGATGAGCAGCAGGATGATCAGCGAGAGCTCGCCCGCGCTGACCAGCCGGAACGTATTCACCAGGGCCGACGGCAGGTTGGCCACAATGCCGGCGAAGATGATCATCGAGATGCCGTTGCCGATGCCCTTGGCGGTCATCTGCTCGCCCAGCCACATGAGGAACACCGTTCCCGTGGTCAGGGTGACCATGGTCACCAGCCGAAAGCCCCAGCCCGAGAACAACACCAGCGACTGGCCCGTGGGGCTGGACATGCTCTCCAGACCGACAGCCACGCCCAGGCCCTGGATCATGGTGATGACCACGGTGCCGTAACGGGTGTACTGGGTGATCTTCTTGCGTCCCTCGGCGCCCTCTTCCTTGCTCAGCCGCTTGAGCTCCGGGCTCACGACGGTAAGCAGCTGGAGGATGATCGAGGCGCTGATGTAGGGCATGATGCCCAGCGCGAAAATGGACAGCTTCTTCAGTCCGCCGCCCGAGAACATGTCAAACAGGCCGAACAGGGTGTTCGAGGCGCTGTTGAAGAACTCAGTAAGCGCATGGCTGTCCACGCCCGGCACCGGGATGTGGATCCCGAGGCGGTACACGGCCAGAAGAAGGAAGGTCCAAAGGAGCTTTTTCTTCAGTTCGGGCTGACGGGCGAGGTTTTCGACACCGGAAAGGGCCACGGTTGACTAGCCCTCCAGAGCTTTTGCGGTTCCGCCGGCCTTGGCGATCTTCTCGGCCGCGGCGGCGCTGAAGCGGTGGGCCTCAACGGACACCTTGGCGGAGACTTCGCCGCGGGAGAGCACCTTCACGGGCACTCCGACCTTGCACAGGCCCTTGGCGTAGATGGCCTCCAGCGTGATCTCCTCGACGCCGGCGAAGGCGGCGAGCAACTGGTCGAGGTTGATGGCCTCGTACACCACGCGGTGGAGATTCTTGAAGCCGCGCTTGGGCAGACGGCGCTGCAGGGGCATCTGGCCGCCCTCGAACCAGGCCGGACGATTGCCGCCGGAGCGGGAGTTCTGACCCTTGTTGCCGCGCCCGGAGGTGCAGCCGGAGCCGGAACCGGGGCCGCGACCCACGCGCTTGCGCTGGGCGGTCTCTTCCGGGAAGGGGTACAGTTCGTGCAGTCTCATGACTTCTTCACCTCAATCAGGTGCTTCACTTTTTCAACCATGCCCAGGACGCTGGGGACTTCCTCAAAGCTGTGTTCCTGCCGGATGCGCTTGAGGCCCAAAGCGTCCAGCGTCTTGCGCTGAGCGGGCGAACAACCGATGCGGCTGCGGAGGAGTTTGACGGTAAGCACGGGAAACCTCTTACTTCCTGGGGGTGGACAGCGTCTTGCCGCGGACGTCGGAGACCGAGACGGCGCTGCGCAGGGAGGCCAGACCGCACATGGTGGCCCGCAGGACGTTGTGCGGATTGCTGGTGCCGATGGCCTTGGTCAGGATGTCGTTGACGCCAACGGCCTCCATGACGGCGCGCACCGGGCCGCCGGCGATGATGCCGGTGCCGCGGCTGGCGGGCTTGAGCATCACGCGGCCGGCGCCGAAGCGGCCCAGGACCTCATAGGGCAGCGTGCCATCCAGCACGGGCACCTGGATCATGTCCTTGCGGGCGCGCTCAGTGGCCTTGCGGATGGCCTCGGGAACCTCATTGGCCTTGCCCAGACCGTAGCCGACCTTGCCCTGACCGTCGCCCACGACCACCAGGCAGCTGAAGCTGAACCGGCGGCCGCCCTTGACGACCTTGGCGACGCGGTTGAGGTATACGATCTTCTCGATGAAGCCGGAATCGTTCTGTTCCATGGTCAACCCACCCTAGAATTTGAGGCCGCCCTCGCGGGCGCCATCGGCAAGGGCCTTGATACGGCCGTGATAGAGATAGCCGTTGCGGTCGAAAACCACGGCCTCGATGTTCTTGGCCTTGGCCTTCTCGGCAATGTCCTTGCCCACGCTGGCCGCGCCGTCGCGGTTGGAGCGCTTGGCCTCGCCCGCGCGCGTCAGCGCGAGGGTCGAGGAGCTGGCCAGGGTTGCGCCGGTAGCGTCGTCCACAAGCTGCGCATAGATGTGCAGGTTGGAACGGAACACCACCAGGCGGGGCTTTTGTTCGGTGCCGGACACCTTTTTGCGGATGCGCAGCTTTCTGCGCTTCCGCGCTTCTTCCTTGGTCATTTTCATCGCCGCACTCCGCTACTTTTTGGCGCCGGATTTGCCGGCCTTGCGCTTGATGATCTCTTCAGCGTACTTGATGCCCTTGCCCTTGTACGGCTCGGGCGGACGCACGCGACGGATCTGCGCGGCGACCTCGCCCAAAAGCTGCTTATCGATGCCGCTCAGCGTCAGCTTATTGCCGTCCACGGCGGCGTCGATGCCCGCAGGCAGCGGGAACTCCACCGGGTGGGAATAGCCGACGGTGAGCACGACCTTCTTGCCCTGCACGGCCACCTTGTAGCCGACGCCGACGACCTCAAGGCCCTTGTGATAGCCCTTGGTGACGCCTTCGATGCAGTTGGCCAGAAGCGTGCGGCGCAGACCGTGCTGGCTCATGGAGAGCCTGGAGTCGTCCGCGCGGTTGACCGCGACATGCCCGCCCTCAATCACATAGGAAATGGCGGGATGCACGGGGGTGGACAAGGTGCCCTTGGGGCCCTTGATCTGAACGGCTTCGGCGCCGACCTTCACCTCCACCCCGGCGGGGATGGGAACAGGTTTTTTCCCGATTCGAGACATGATGAACCTCGTTCTACCAGATTTCGCAGAGCAGTTCGCCACCGACCTTTTCGGTGGCGGCCTGCCCGCCCACGAGCACCCCGTGGGAAGTGGACAGGATGCAAATCCCCAGGCCGTTCTGGACGCTGGGAATGTCCTCGACGCCGACGTACACGCGGCGCCCCGGGGTGCTGACCTTCCGGAGACCGCTGATGGCGGGCTTCCCGGACACGTACTTGAGCGTCAGCTTCAACGCGGACTCAGCCTCGGCGCAATCGACGATGTAGCCCTCGCTTTTGAGGATATCGGCGATGGCGGCCTTCATCTTGGACGCGGGAATCTCCACGCTCTGATGGAAGGCGCCGTAGGCGTTCCGGATCCGCGCGAGCATGTCGGCAATGGGGTCAACGACAGACATTGTCAGCTCTCCTTGGACTTACCAGCTGGCTTTGCGCACGCCGGGGAGTTCACCAGCAAGGGACTTGTTGCGGAAGCAGATGCGGCAGACGCCGTACTTGCGCAAGAAGGCCCTGGAACGGCCGCAGATGGGGCAACGATTGTACGCCCGGACCTTGAACTTCGGCTTGCGTTGGGCTTTCACCCTGAGACACGTCCTGGCCAAACCGGTTTCCTCCTATTTTTTGAACGGCATCCCAAGGAGGTCGAGCAGGCGCTTGCCTTCCTTGTCCGTCTTGCCGGTGGTGGAAATGGTGATGTTCATGCCCTTGACCTTCTCCACCTTGTCAATCTCGAGCTCGAAGAAGATCGTGTGCTCTTTGATGCCCATGGTGAAGTTGCCGCGGCCGTCGAAGCCGCGATCCGGCACGCCGCGGAAGTCGCGCACGCGCGGCAGGGCGAAGCTCACCAGCTTGTCGTAGAAGTCCCACATGCGGTCGCCGCGCAGGGTCACGCGGCAGCCCACGGGCTGGCCTTCACGCAGTTTGAACGCGGCGATGGACTTCTTGGCCTTGGTCACCACGGCCTTCTGGCCGGCGATCTTGGTCAGCTCGATCACCGCGTCGTCGATGAGCTTGGCGTTCTGGCTGGCCTCGCCCAGACCGATGTTCAGGGAGATCTTCACCATGCGGGGGATCTCCATGGAACTCTTGTAGCCGAACTCCTTCTTGAGTTCGGCCGCGACTTTCTCGTTGTAGATTTTCTCAAGCCGTCTCATGTGCGCGCCCCCTACAAGGTCTCGTTGCACTTCTTGCAGAAGCGCACTTTCTTGCCTTCCGAGTCCGTGCGATAGCCGACGCGGGTCGGCTTGGCGCAGGCGCTGCACACCACGGCCACGTTGGAGACGTGCACCGGGGCTTCCTTCTCCACGATTCCGCCAGGCTGGTTGGCGTACGGGTTGGCCTTGGTGTGGCGCTTCACCTTGTTGGCGCCCTCCACCAGGATGCGATCCTTCTTGCGAAGGATTTTCAGCACCTTCCCGATCTTGCCCTTGTCCTTGCCGGCAAGGATCATGACCTTGTCATCTTTGCGGATCTTACAGTTCATGGATCTGTCCTTTTCTCCCAATACCGGCAGTCTACAGGACTTCCGGGGCCAGGGAGACGATCTTCATGAAGTTCTTGGCGCGCAGCTCGCGGGCGACGGGCCCGAAGATGCGGGTGCCAAGCGGCTCATTGGCGTTGTTGAGCAGCACCGCCGAGTTGTTGTCGAACTTGATGAAGGAACCGTCCGGACGGCCGACTTCCTTCTTGGTCCGCACGACAACGGCCTTCATCACCGCGCCCTTCTTCACCTTGGAATGGGGCATGGCGTCCTTCACCGAGACGACGATGATGTCGCCCACGGACGCGTAGCGCCGCTTGGAGCCGCCCAGCACCTTGATGCAGGACACAAGCTTGGCGCCGGAATTGTCGGCGACATCGAGATTGGATTCCATCTGAATCATGGCGGCACCTACTGAGCCTTCTCAACAATTTTCGCCAGATGCCAACGCTTGCGCGCCGACAGGGGACGATGCTCGATGATCGTCACGGTATCGCCGATGCCGCAGTCGTTGTTCGGGTCATGGGCCATGAACTTCTTGCGGCGGCGGATGTACTTCTTGAACAGGGGGTGCTTGACCAGGGTGGCGACGCTGACCACGATGGTCTTGTCGGCCTTGTCGCTCACCACGATACCGGTGAGGGTCCGCCGGTTGCCTTGGGTTTTGGTTTCTTCAGCCATCGCCTTATGCTCCCAGTTCGCGCTGACGCTTGATGGTCAGGATGCGCGCAATGTCTTTCTTGACCGCGGGAATGCGCTGGGTGTTCTCCAGCTGCGCGGTGGCGTGCTGGAAGCGCAGGTTGAACAGCTCCTTGCGGAGTTCGGCCAGCTTGCTGTCCAGCTCGCCGTCCTTCAGGTCGCGGATGTCCTTGGCGTCCATTACTCAGCGCCCTCCTTGACCACGATGGCGGTCTTCACGGGCAGCTTGTGGGCCGCGCGAGTGAGGGCCGTCTTGGCCACTTCCAGCTCCACGCCCTTGACCTCGTAGAGGATGCGTCCGGCGCGGACCGGAGCGGCCCAGCCCTCGGGGGCGCCCTTGCCGGAGCCCATGCGGGTTTCAGCCGGCTTCTTGGTCACCGGATAGTCCGGGAACAGCCGAATCCAGACCTTACCGCCGCGCTTGATGTGGCGCATGATGGCGATACGGGCGGCCTCGATCTGCTGGCTGGAGATCTTGCCAGGCTCAAGGGTCTTCAGCGCGACATCCCCGAAGGAGATGGTGCTGCCCTTGACCGCGGGGCCCTTGATGCGGCCCTTCTGCTTCTTGCGGTACTTCAGTTTCTTTGGCGCGAGCATATTACTTCCCCACCTCGTCGAGAATCTCACCCTTGAAGATCCACACGCGCACGCCGATCACACCGTAGGTGGTCTTGGCGATGGCGTAGCCGAAGTCGATGTCCGCGCGCAGGGTGTGCAGGGGCACACGGCCGTCGCGGTACCACTCGGAGCGGGCGATCTCCGCACCGGCCAGACGACCGGCGCAGGCGACCTTGATGCCCTCGGCCCCGAACTTGCGCGAGAGGGCCACAGTGCGCTTCATGGCGCGGCGGAAGGCCACGCGGCGCTCCAGCTGGGTGGCGATGCTCTCGGCCACGAGCTGGGCCTCGACCTCGGGACGACGGATTTCGTTCACCTCAATGGTGATGTCGGTGCCGAATTCCTTCTTGAGGTCCTCACGCAGCTTCTCGATCTCCGCACCCTTGCGGCCGATGACGATGCCCGGACGCGCGGTGTGCAGGATCAGGCGGATCTTGCCGCCGGCGCGCTCGATCTCGATCTTGGCGAGGCCGGCGTGGTACAGCTTCTTCTTGACCCACTTGCGGAGCTGATCGTCCTGGAAAACGAAGGCCGGATATTCCTTCGCACTGAACCAGCGCGACAGCCAATTCTTGTTATAACCCAGGCGGAAACCCACCGGATGTACTTTCTGACCCATGGCGCCCCCCTACTTCTGCTTCACGATGACGGTGATGTGGCTGGTGCGCTTGCGGATCCGGTAGGCGCGGCCCATGGCGCGCGGCATGATGCGCTTCCAGGCCGGACCATCGTCCACCATCACATTGCCCACAACCAGGGCGTCCACGTCGCAGCCGGGCACCTGGCCGGCATTGGCGATGGCCGAGTACAGCACCTTGCTGATGAGCTTGGCCGACTTCTTGGGCGTGAACTTGAGGATGTTCAGCGCGTCCTCGACAGGCTTGCCCTTGATGTTCTCCGCCACGAGTCGCACCTTGCGCGCTGACATGCGCAGGTACTTGGCGACAGCTTTGGCTTCCATGCTGCTGCTCCCTACTTGGCCTTGACGGCTTTCTTGTCCGAGGCGTGGCCGAAGAACGTGCGGGTGGGCGCGAACTCGCCCAGCTTGTGACCGACCATGTTCTCCGTGACGAACACCGGGATGAACTTGCGACCGTTATGCACCGCGAAGGTCAAGCCGACCATTTCCGGAAGGATGGTGGAGCGGCGGGACCAGGTTTTGATGACGCGGCGGTCCTTGTTCTCGTTGGCGACGTCGACCTTCTTCTGCAGATGGCCGTCGACGAACGGACCTTTCTTGATGGATCTGGCCATGTGCTCCTCCTACTTCTGCCCGCGGCGCTTGACGATGAACTTGGACGACGGCTTCTTGGGCGAGCGGGTCTTGTAACCCTTGCTCGGCATGCCCCAGGGCGAGCACGGATGACGGCCGCCGGAGCTTCTGCCTTCGCCACCCCCCATCGGGTGGTCCACCGGGTTCATGGCCACGCCGCGGACCTCGGGACGCTTGCCCAACCAGCGGTTGCGTCCGGCCTTGCCCAGGGCGACCTTCTCGTGGTGGATGTTGCCCACCTGGCCGATGGTGGCCATGCAGTGGGACAGCACCTTGCGAACCTCGCCGGAGGGCAGGCGCAGGAGGGCGTAGGCCCCTTCCTTGGCCACGAGCTGCGCATAAGCGCCGGCGGCGCGGCAGAACTGGCCGCCGCGGCCGGGATTCAGCTCGACGTTGTGAATCACGGTGCCCACCGGGATTTTGGACAGCACCAGCGCATTGCCGGGCTTGATGTCCGCGGTGTCGCCGGAGAGGATCTGGTCGCCCACGGACAGACCGAGGGGAGCCAGGATGTAGCGCTTCTCGCCGTCGGCGTAGTGCAGCAGGGCAATTCGCGCGCTGCGGTTCGGATCGTACTCCACGTAAGCGACCTTGGCCGGGATGCCGGTCTTGTCGCGGCGGAAGTCGATGATCCGGTACGAACGCTTGTGCCCGCCGCCGCGGCGACGGCTGGTGATGCGGCCGTAGTGGTTGTGGCCGGACTTCTTCGACAGACCCTCGGTCAGGGACGGCTCGGAGGTCGACCGGGTGATCTCCTCAAAATTGGAGATGGTCTGGAACCGGCGACCGGCGGACGTGGGTTTCACCTTGCGGATGGACATGGCTAGACCCCCTCGAAGAATTCAATCTTGTCGCCCTCGGCCAGGGTGACGAAGGCTTTCTTGTAGCCCGCCACCTTGCCGATGGTGCGGCCGTGGCGCAACCTGCGCGACGGACGCCGGCGGATGATGTTCACGGCGGTGACGTGGACGCCGAAGGCGGCCTCGACAGCGCGCTTCACCTCTATCTTATTGGCGCCGGGAGCAATCACGAAGGAGACCTGGTTCAGGTATTCCTTGGCCAGGTTGGCCTTCTCGGTGATGACCGGTCGAATGATGATTTTGGTGTAGTCCATACTACTTCAACCTCTCCTGGACGGAAACGGCCGCACTCTCCAGCATGACCAGCTTCGGGTACAGCAGCACGTCGTAAGCATTGAGCTTATCGGCCGGAAGAAGCTTGATGCCGGGGAGATTGCGCGCCGAAAGAAGCAGGTTATTATCTGCATCCTTGAAAACAATCAAGGCTTTTTCCAATCCGAGGTTTTTGGCGACCTCGGCGAAGCGCTTGGTCTTGACCTCCGGCAGGTCGATGCCCTTGAGGACCAGCAGGTTGTCCTCGGACAGCCGCGAGGACAGCGCCATCTTCAGAGCCAGGCGGCGCACCTTGCGGTTGACCTTGAACTCATAGCTGCGCGGCGAGGGTCCGAAGATGATCGCGCCGCCGCGCCACACCGGGCTGCGGTTGGAGCCGGCGCGCGCATGACCGGTGCCCTTCTGCTTCCAGGGCTTCTTGCCGCCGCCGGAGACAAAGGCGCGGGTCTTCACGGAGTGCGTGCCGACGCGCTTGGCGGCCAGCTGGGCGCGGACCACGAAGTGCAGAATCTCCGGGCGGACCTCCACCTCGAAGATCTCCGGGGCCAGCTCCAGGCTGCCCACTTCCTTCTTCATCTGGTCAAAGATTTTCACAGTCGCCATGGTGGTGTTCCTTCTACCCGGCCTTGCGGATCATGACCAAGCCGTTTTTGCTGCCGGGCACCTGGCCCTTGACCACGATGAGGTTCTCATCGGGGCGGACATCGATGATCTCCACGCGGGGCAGGGTGACGCGCTCGTTGCCCATCTGCCCGGCCATCTTCTTGCCCTTGAACACGCGCGAAGGCTCGGTGTTGGTGCCGACCGAACCGGCGGAGCGGTGGACCTTCTCCGCGCCGTGGCTGGCCTTGAGGCCGCTGAAGTTGTAGCGCTTCATAACGCCCTGGAAGCCCTTGCCCTTGCTGGTGCCGGTGACCTTGACCCATTCGCCGGGCTGGAAGATGGCCACCGTGATGTCCTGGCCGACTTCGTAGCCGTCCACGGCGTCCAGGGGGAATTCCTTCAGGTGACGGTAGAAGCCCTTGTTCGCCTTGGCCTGATGCCCCTTCGCCGGCTTGGTGAGCTTGCGCTCGGGTACGTCGTCGAAGCCGACCTGCAGGGCGTTGTAGCCTTCCTTTTCGGAAGTCTTGATCTGCAGCACCGGGCAGGGCCCGGCGGCGATGAGGGTCACGGGCACGACCGAGCCGTCATCCGCGAAGATGCGGGTCATGCCCAGCTTGCGGCCGAGAATGCCGAGAGTTTTCGCCATTGCTCCCCCCTCCTACAGCTTGATCTCGACGTCCACGCCGGCGGGCAGCGAAAGCTTGCCCAGGGCGTCGACGGTCTGCTGGGTGGGCTCCAGAATGTCGAGAAGACGCTTGTGGATGCGCATCTCGAACTGCTCGCGGGACTTCTTGTCCACGTGAACGGAGCGCTGGACGGTGGTCTTGTGGATATTGGTCGGCAGGGGCACCGGCCCGGCAATCGCCGCACCGGTGTTCCGGGCGGTGTCGACGATCTCCGTCACCGCCTTGTCCAGAATGCGGTAATCGTAGGCCTTGAGCTTGATCCGAATACGGTCGCTCGTCATCGCAGCCATACACTCTCCTTGGTTTCCGGGACCTCTTGCGGGGCCCTCGCCGCAGCGCCCATGCGTTGCGGCTCAGCGGAAATGCTGGGGGTTACTGGTTCTGAAGCAAAAAGCCCGGGGCCTGTCCCCGGATATTTTTGAAACAGCGGAAGGAGGCCATAACCGCCAAACTTCATCCCTGTCAAGGGAAAAGTTCGACTGGCCTCCCGCCGCCCTACTTCTTCTTCATGATCTCTTCGGCGATGCTGGCCGGCACCTGTTCGTAGTGGTCGAACTGCATGGTGAAGGTGGCGCGGCCCTGGGTGCGCGAACGCAGGTCCGTGGCGTAGCCGAACATGCTCGACAGCGGCACCTGGGCGCGGATGACCTGGGAGGAGACGCGCGCCTCCAGGTTGCTCACGCGGCCGCGGCGGCTGTTCAGGTCGCCCATGACGTCGCCGAGGTATTCCTCGGGGGTCACGACCTCCACGCTCATGATCGGCTCCAACAGCACCGGGCCGGCCTTGCTCGCGGCCTCCTTGATGGCCATGGAGCCGGCCACGTAGAAGGCCTGCTCGCTGGAGTCGACTTCGTGGTAGGAGCCGAACACCAAGCGGACCTTCACGTCCACGGCCGGGAACCCGGCCTGGATGCCGTTCTTCAGGGCGTCCTGGATGCCGCGATCGACCGGGGCGATGTATTCCTTGGGAATCACGCCGCCCTTGATCTCGTCCTCGAACACATAGCCGCCGCCCGGGTTGGGCTCGATCTCGATGACGACGTGGCCGTACTGGCCGCGGCCGCCGGTCTGCTTGGCGTGCTTCATGTCCGCCTTGGCGGGCTTGGTGATGGTCTCGCGGTAGGCCACGCGCGGCGCGCCGACGTTGGCGTTGACGTTGAACTCGCGCAGCAGGCGGTCGACGATGATTTCCAGATGCAGCTCGCCCATGCCGGCGATGAGGGTCTGTCCGGTCTCCTCGTCGCCCTTGACGCGGAAGGACGGGTCCTCCTTGGTCAGCTTGGCCAGGCTCTGGGAGAGCAAATCGCGGTCGGCCTTGGTCTTGGGCTCGATGGCGACCTCGATGACCGGCTCGGGAATGTCGAGGGATTCGAGGACCACAGGGCTCTTCACGTCGGCCAGGGTGTCGCCGGTGGACACGCTCTTCAGGCCCACGGCCGCGACGATGTCGCCGGCGAGGGCTTCCTTGATCTCTTCACGCTTGTTGGCGTGCATCTTGAGCAGGCGGCCGATGCGCTCCTTCTTGCCGTTGCCGGCGTTCACCACGGTGGCGCCGGACTCGATGCGGCCGGAATAGAGGCGCAGGAAGGTCAGGTGGCCGACGAAGGGGTCGGTCATGAGCTTGAAGGCCAGGGCCGCCAGGGGCGCGTTCTCGTCGCAGGGGCACTCGATCTTGACGCTCTCGTCGTCCGGATTGCTGCCGACCATGGGCGGAATGTCCACGGGCGAGGGCAGGTAGTCCACCACGGCGTCCAGCAAAGGCTGCACGCCCTTGTTGCGGAAGGCGGTTCCGCAGAGCACCGGGCAGATCTTCATGGCGATGGTGGCCTTGCGGATGCCCAGGATGATTTCCTCGGTGGAGAGCTCCTCGCCGTTGAGGTACTTCTCCATGAGCGCCTCATCTTCCTCGACCACGGCCTCGATCATCTCGTGGCGCAGCTCCTCGTACTTGGCCTTGAGGTCGGAGGGGACCTCAATGACGTCGAAGGTCGCGCCCTTGTCGGCCGGGCCGTGGGTGTAGATGATGGCGTTGCCGTGCACCAGATCGACCATGCCCTGATACTTGTCCTCGGAGCCGATGGGGATGTGCAGCGTCACGGGCTTGGCGCCCAGGCGGTTCTTGATCATGTCGATGCAGCGGAAATAATCCGCGCCGACGCGGTCCATCTTGTTGACGAAGGCGATGCGGGGGACGTTGTAACGGTCGGCCTGACGCCAGACGGTCTCGGACTGGGGCTCGACGCCGGCGACGGCGTCGAACACGGCGATGGCGCCGTCGAGCACGCGCAGGGACCGTTCGACCTCCATGGTGAAGTCCACGTGGCCGGGAGTGTCGATGATGTTGATGCGGTGCTCCCGCCAGAAGCAGGTGGTCGCAGCCGAGGTGATGGTGATGCCGCGCTCCTGCTCCTGGACCATCCAGTCCATGGTGGCCTGGCCGTCATGGACTTCGCCGATCTTGTGGGAGACGCCTGTGTAGAAGAGGATGCGCTCGGTTGTCGTGGTCTTGCCGGCATCGATGTGGGCCATGATGCCGATGTTGCGCTGCCTCTCGCTGGGAACGACTTTGGTCACGTGAACTCTCCTGCGCGACTACCAGCGGTAGTGGGCGAAGGCCTTGTTGGCCTCGGCCATCTTGTGGGTTTCTTCCTTCTTCTTCACGGCGCCGCCGCGATTGTTGAAGGCGTCGAGAAGCTCGCCGGCCAGACGGTCGACCATGCCCTTCTCGCCGCGGCCGCGGGAGTAGGTGATGAGCCAGCGGATGGCCAGGGCGCTCTGACGGTCCGGGCGGACTTCCATGGGCACCTGGTAGGTGGCGCCGCCAACGCGGCGGCTCTTGACCTCGGTGTGGGGCCGGACGTTGTCCAGGGCCTTCTCGAAGGCGCGGATGGGCTCTTCCTTGCTCTTCTCGCCCAAGGACTCCAGGGCTTCGTAGAAGATGCGCTCGGCCACGCTCTTCTTGCCGTCGTACATCAGACGGTTGATGAACTTGGCGGCCATGCGGCTGCCATAGACCGGATCAGGCAGGACCTGACGCTTGGTGACGGGACCTTTGCGGGGCATGGGTATCTCCTTCCCTACGCGTTACTTCGGACGCTTGGCGCCGTACTTGGAACGGCCCTGGCGACGGTCGGCCACGCCGGCGGTGTCCAGCGTGCCGCGGATGATGTGGTAGCGGACGCCGGGAAGGTCCTTCACGCGGCCGCCGCGGATGAGCACCACCGAGTGCTCCTGAAGATTGTGGCCCTCGCCGGGGATGTACGCGGTGACCTCGATGCCGTTGGTCAGGCGCACGCGGGCGACTTTACGCAATGCCGAGTTCGGCTTCTTGGGCGTGGTGGTGTACACGCGGGTGCACACGCCGCGGCGCTGCGGACATTCCAGCAGGGCCGGGGTCTTCTTGCGCTTGCCGATCAGTTTGCGCGACTTGCGGATCAACTGGCTGATAGTAGGCATGAACCCTCCGAAAAAGTGCTAAAAAGCCAAGCAAGAGGACCGCTCTTATTCCGTAAGCGGTCTGTTGTCAAGCCCCTCGCCTCCTCCCCGAGCGGTGCGGGGAGTGCGGGAAGGGGCCTGAAAGCCGGCCCCGCCCGCCATGTTTTCGCGCCTTCCGACGCGACTAGATCGGTTCGATGAGCAGCGGATCGTCCTCCAGTTCCTCCAGGAACTTGTCCGGACGCTCGGGCTGCTCGGGCACGCTGATCTCGGCGTCGGCGTACTGGCGGTAGCCGGTGCCGGCCGGGATGAGCCGGCCCACGATGACGTTTTCCTTGAGGCCGCGCAGGGAGTCGGACTTGCCCGACAGCGCCGCCTCGGTGAGCACCTTGGTGGTCTCCTGGAAGGAGGCCGCCGAGATGAAGGAGTCGGTGGAGAGCGAGGCCTGGGTGATGCCCAGAACCAGCGTCTCGGCCGTGGCCGGCGCGCCGCCCTTGGCGATGACCGCCGAGTTCTCCTCCATGAAGCGCACCTTGTCCACCTGCTCGCCGATGAGGAAGCCGGTGTCGCCGGGGTCGATGATGCTGACCTTCTTCAGCATCTGCCGGACGATGATCTCGATGTGCTTGTCGTTGATGTTGACGCTCTGCACCCGGTAGACGTTCTGAATCTCCTCCACCAGGTAGCGGGCCAGGTACTTTTCGCCCTTGATCTTCAGGATGTCGTGCAGCTCAGGGTAGCCTTCGGTCAGCATATCGCCGGCCTCCACGAAGTCGCCTTCCTGGACGGTGATGTGCTTGCCCTTGGGGATCAGGTACTCCTTGCTCTCGCCGGTCTCCGGGACGACCAGGATCTTGCGCTTGCCCTTGGACTCCTGTCCGAAGTTGACCACGCCGTCGATTTCCGAAACCACGGCCTGATCCTTGGGCTTGCGCACCTCGAAGAGCTCGGCGACGCGCGGCAGGCCGCCGACGATGTCCTTGGTCTTCGAGGATTCGCGGGGGCGGCGGGCGACGATGTCGCCGGCCTTGATCATGTCGCCCTCCTTGACCATGAGGATGGCGCCCACGGGCATCGGGAACTCGGCCTTGAGCGTGCCGCCGGGCCGCATCACCGGATGCCCCTTTTCGTCCACGATGGACAGCTGGGGCTTGAAGTTGGTGGTGCGGTATTCGATGATCGTATAGGTGGCGCGCTGGGTCAGGTCGTCCACGCGCTCCTGGTACGTCTTGCCCTCGATGATGTCCTTGAACTGGACGATGCCGTCCACGTCGGCGATGAAGGGCTCGTTGAAGGGGTCCCATTCGGCGATGGCGACACCCTTCTTGATGTCCTGGCCTTCCTTCACCAGCAGGCGCGCGCCGGAAGGCAGGGTGTACTTCTCGCGCTCGCGGCCCTGCTCGTCCACCACGTGGACCTGGCAGCTCTTGCCGAGCACCATGGTCTGGCCCTCGGCGTTGGTCACGTTGCGCATGCGCGAGAACACGATGCGGCCGTTGTGCTGGGCCTCGACGCTGGACTGCTCGATTTCCTTGCTCGCCGTGCCGCCGATGTGGAAGGTGCGCATGGTCAGCTGGGTGCCGGGCTCGCCGATGGACTGCGCCGCGATGATGCCCACGGTCTCGCCCACGTTGACGATGTGCCCGCGCGCGAGGTCGCGGCCGTAGCACCTGGCGCACACGCCCACCGGGCTCTTGCAGGTCAGGCCCGAGCGGATGGTCATGCTGCTGATGCCGCTCTGGTCGATCTTCTCGGCGATGGCCTCGTCGATGAGGGTGTTGCCCTCGACGATCAGTTCGCCGGTGTCCTCGTCATAGACGGGGAACATGGTCACGCGGCCGAGCACGCGCTCGGCCAAGCGCTGCTTGATCTCGCCGTCCTTGATGTAGTGCGTCAGCTCCAGACCGTCCACGGTGCCGCAGTCGATCTCGCTCACGGTCACGTCCTGGACCACGTCGACCAGGCGGCGGGTCAGGTAGCCGGAGTTCGCGGTCTTGAGCGCGGTGTCGGCCAGGCCCTTGCGTGCGCCGTGGGTGGAGTTGAAGTACTGGAGCACCGAGAGGCCCTCGCGGAAGCTCGCGGTGATCGGGGTTTCGATGATTTCGCCGGAAGGCTTGGCCATCAGGCCGCGCATGCCGGCCAGCTGGCGCATCTGGTCCTGGTTGCCGCGCGCGCCAGAGGTAGCCATCATGTAGATCGGGTTGAAGCTGGCGTTGACCTCGGCCTCGCCGGTCTTGGCGTCGATGACCGTGTCCTTGGAGATCTCCACCATCATCTGCAGGGAGACCTCGTTGGTGGTCTTGGTCCAGACGTCGACGACCTTGTTGTATTTCTCCGTGCGGGTGATGATGCCCTCGCGGTACTGGCTCTCGATGTCCTCGACCTCTTTCTGGGCGGCCTCGATGAGCTTGGGCTTGTTGTCCGGGATCTTCAGGTCCTTGACGCCGATGGTCACGCCGGCCTTGGTGGCGTACTCATAACCCAGGCCCTTGATGCGGTCGCAGAGGATGACCGTGGCCTTAGTGCCGGCCGTGCGGTAGGCCATGGCCACCAGCCGGCCGATGTTCTTCTTGTTCAGCACGAGGTTGACGTTCTCGAAGTCCAGCCCCTCGGGCAGGAGTTCGCCGACGATGATGCGGCCGCAGGTGGTGTCGATCAGCTTGCCGTTGACCCGGCACTTGATGCGCGCGTGCAGGCCCAGGTGGCCGGAGTTGTGCGCGGCGATGACCTCCCAGGGCTCGGTGAAGATCATGCCCTCGCCCTTCTCGAAGGAGCGGGCGGTGGTCAGATAGTACAGCCCGAGCACGATGTCCTGGCTCGGGTTGATCACCGGGCTGCCGTTGGCCGGCGAGAGGATGTTGTTGGAGCTCATCATCAGCACGCGGCACTCGATCTGCGCCTCCACGGACAGGGGCACGTGCACGGCCATCTGGTCGCCGTCGAAGTCGGCGTTGTAGGCCGCGCAGACCAGCGGGTGCAGCTGGATGGCCTTGCCCTCCACGAGGAGCGGCTCGAAGGCCTGGATGCCCAGGCGGTGCAGGGTCGGGGCGCGGTTGAGCAGGATCGGGTACTCGCGCACCACGTCCTCAAGGATGTCCCAGACCACGAGGTCCTCGCGCTCGACCATCTTCTTGGCGCTCTTGATGGTCGTGGCGATCTCACGCTTCTCCAGCTCGGCGTAGATGAAGGGCTTGAACAGCTCCAGCGCCATCTTCTTGGGCAGGCCGCACTGGTGCAGCTTGAGGTGCGGGCCGACGACGATGACCGAACGGCCGGAGTAGTCGACGCGCTTGCCCAGGAGGTTCTGACGGAAGCGGCCCTGCTTGCCCTTGATCATGTCGGACAGGGACTTCAGCGGCCGGCCATTGGTGCCGGTGATGGCCCGGCCGCGGCGGCCGTTGTCGAACAGCGCGTCCACGGCCTCCTGGAGCATGCGCTTCTCGTTGCGGATGATGATGTCCGGCGCGCCGAGCTCCAGCAGCCGCTTCAGGCGGTTGTTGCGGTTGATGACGCGGCGGTACAGGTCGTTGAGGTCGGAGGTGGCGAAGCGGCCGCCGTCGAGCGGGACCAGGGGGCGCAGCTCGGGCGGAATGACCGGGATGACCTCCATGATCATCCACTCCGGCTTGTTGCCGGAGTCGATGAAGGCCTCGACGATCTTGAGGCGCTTGGTGATCTTCTTCTTCTTGGTCTGGGAGCGGGTGGTGGAGCTCTCCTCGCGCAGGGTGGCGCGCAGCTCCTCGAGGTTGATGGCCTCAAGCAGCTTGCGGATGGTCTCCGCGCCCATGCCCACCGTCACCGCGTCCTCACCGTAGTGGTCCAGGACCTGGAGGTACTGATCCTCGCCCAGGACCTGCAACTTCTTGAGGCTGGTCTCGCCCGGATCAAGGACGATGTAGGAGTCGAAGTAGAGCACCTTCTCCAGGTCGGCCATGGTGATGTCCAGCAGGGTGCCGATCTTGGAGGGCAGGGTCTTCAGGAACCAGATGTGGGCCACCGGGGCGGCCAGCTCGATGTGGCCCATGCGCTCGCGGCGGACCTTGGAGGCGATGACCTCGACGCCGCACTTCTCGCAGACGATGCCGCGGTGCTTCATGCGCTTGTACTTGCCGCAGTTGCACTCGTAGTCCTTCACCGGCCCGAAGATCTTGGCGCAGAACAGGCCGTCGCGCTCGGGCTTGAAGGTGCGGTAGTTGATGGTCTCCGGCTTCTTGACCTCGCCGTAGGACCACTCCCTGATTTTCTCGGGCGAGGCGATGGAGATCTGGATGGCCTTCAAGTTGCGGCCGGCGACACCCAGGTTCGTGGTCCCGCGCATGGTGAAGAGTTCGTCCAACGTCATGGATAATCCTCTTTGAGTTTGACAGTTCCCTTGAGCCCGGTCGCCCGGGCCAGCCCGTCGCCGAACAGGGGGGTCGGAACGCCCCCTGCCCTACTGCCTCTTGACGGGCTTCTTCTTCTCGTCCTGGATGAGGTTCACATCCAGACCCAGGGACATCAACTCCTTGATGAGCACGTTGAAGGACTCGGGCAGGCCGGCCTCCAGGAAGTTGTCGCCCTTGACGATCTTCTCGTACATCTTCACGCGGCCCGAAACGTCGTCGGACTTGACCGTGAGGAACTCCTGGAGCAGGTACGCCGCGCCATAGGCCTCCAGCGCCCAGACTTCCATTTCGCCCAGCCGCTGGCCGCCGAACTGGGCCTTGCCGCCCAGGGGCTGCTGCGTCACCAGGCTGTATGGGCCGGTGGAGCGGGCGTGGATCTTCTCGTCGACCAAGTGGTGCAGCTTGAGCATGTACATGACGCCCACGGTGACGCGGCTCTGGAAGGGTTCGCCCGTGCGCCCGTCATAGAGGGTGATCTTGCCGTCGTCCGGCAGGCCGGCGTGCTCCAGCCAGCCCCAGATCTCTTCCTCGGAGGCGCCGTCGAACACCGGGGTCTTGGTGATGATGCCCTCGCGGATGCTCTTGGCCGCCGCCTTCAGCTCCTCGTCGTCCAGGCCGGCCACGACCTCGTCGATGTGCTTGGAATGGAACACCTCGGAGATGTCCTTGCGCACCTGATCCAGGCCCGCGCCGGAGTCCACGAGATGGGCGATCTGCGCGCCGAGCTCGCGGGCGGCCCAGCCGAGGTGGGTCTCCATGATCTGGCCGATGTTCATGCGCGAAGGCACGCCGAGCGGGTTGAGTACGATGTCCATGGGCGTGCCGTCGGCGAAGAAGGGCATGTCCTCCTCGGGCAGAATGCGCGAGACGACGCCCTTGTTGCCGTGGCGGCCGGCCATCTTGTCGCCCACGGAGAGCTTGCGCTTCACGGCGACGTAGACCTTGACCATCTTGATCACTCCCGGAGGCAGGTCGTCGCCCTCGGTGACCTTTTCGCGCTTGTTGTCGTAGATGGCCTTGATGAACTTCACCTGGCGCTCGTAGTCGGCCAGGACGATCTTGATCTGGTCGTTGACGTCCTTGGAGGCGAACAGCCCGGCCAGCTTCTTCAGGGGCAGCTCGCCCAGGATCTCGCGGGTCAGCGGCCGGCCGGAGTCGATGAGCACCTCGCCCTTCTTCTTGCCCATGAGGGGCTGGGCGATCTGCTTCTTCTCCACCGACTCCCAGATGCGCTCGCGGATGTTGTCGGTGAGCGCGGCGATGTGCTTCAGCTCCTTCATGTCCAGATCGGACAGGGCGTTCTGCTCGATCTGCACGGTGCGGTCGTCCTTTTCGCCGCTGCGGCGGTTGAACACCTTGACGTCGAGGATCGTGCCCTCGATTCCGGGCGGGACCTTGAGCGAGGTGTTCTTCACGTCGCGGGCCTTGTCGCCGAAGATGGCGCGCAGCAGCTTCTCTTCCGGGGTGAGCTGCGTTTCGCCCTTGGGCGTGATCTTGCCGACGAGGATGTCGTCGGGCTTGACCCGCGCGCCCAGGCGGATGATGCCGCAGTCGTCGAGGTTGCGGAGCATCTCCTCGGAGACGTTGGGAATGTCGCGAGTGATCTCCTCGGGTCCGAGCTTGGTGTCGCGCGCGACGACCTCGAACTCCTCGATGTGCACGGAGGTGAAGGTGTCGTCCTTGACCACGCGCGCGGAGATGAGCACCGAGTCCTCGTAGTTGTAGCCGCACCAGGGCATGAAGGCCACGAGCAGGTTCTTGCCCAGAGCCAGCTCGCCGTCCTTGATGCCCGGGCCGTCGGCCATGACGTCGCCCTTCTTGACCATCTGGCCCACGTGGACGCAGGGACGCTGGCCGAAGCAGGAGTTCTGGTTCGACTTGTGCCACTTCTGCAGCTCGTAGTGGACGGCTCCGCCGGTGTCCGGGGAGATGGCCTTGTCGAAGTAGTTCACGATGAGGCGCTCGGCGTCGGCGAAGTGGATCACGCCGTCGCCCTTGGCCAGCATGCACGCGCCGGAGTCGCGCGCGACCACGCCCTCCATGCCGGTGCCGACCAGCGGAATCTCGCTGCGCAGCAGCGGCACGGCCTGGCGCTGCATGTTCGAGCCCATGAGCGCGCGGTTGGCGTCGTCGTGCTCCAGGAAGGGAATCAGCGCCGCGGAGATGGACACGATCTGGCTCGGGCTGATGTCCATCAGCGTGACCTGCTCCTTGGCCACGAAGTTCGGGTCGCCGTTCTGCCGCGCCTGCACGAGGGTGGGCACGATGTCGTGGTTCTCGTCCAGGGGCAGGCTGGCCTGGGCCACGGCCTCGCCGGCCTCGCGGCTGGCGTCCATCCAGACGATCTCGTCGGTGGCGTGGCAGTCCTTGACCACGCGGTACGGGGTCTCGATGAAGCCGTAGTCGTTCACCCGCGAATAGGTGGTCAGGGAGACGATGAGGCCGATGTTCGGTCCTTCAGGCGTTTCGATGGGGCAGATGCGGCCGTAGTGCGAGGTGTGCACGTCGCGCACCTCGAAGCCCGCGCGCTCGCGGGTCAGGCCGCCGGGGCCCAGGGCCGAAAGGCGGCGCTTGTGCGTCACCTCGGACAGCGGGTTGGTCTGGTCCATGAACTGCGAGAGCTGGCTGGTTCCGAAGAACTCCTTGAGCACCGCGGCCACGGGCTTGGGGTTGATCAGGTCGTGCGGCATGAGCGTGGACACTTCCTGCAGGCTCATGCGCTCCTTGATGGCGCGCTCCATGCGCACCAAGCCGATGCGGTACTGGTTCTCCACCAGCTCGCCCACGGGCCGCACGCGGCGGTTGCCCAGGTGGTCGATGTCGTCGGCCGGGCCGTGGGAGTCCTTCAGGCGCACCAGCAGCTTGACCGACTTGAGGATGTCCTCGTTGGTCAGCGTGCGCAGCTCCAGCGGCTCGTCCAGGCCCAGGCGGGAATTCAGCTTGTAGCGGCCGACGCTGGACAGGTCGTAGTAGTCCGCGCTGCGGAAGAGGTTCTCGAAGAAGCTGGCCGCGATTTCGGCGGTGGGCGGCGAGCTGGGGCGCAGGCGGCGGTAGATCTCGATCTGGGCGCTGGCCATGTCCGTGGTCTTGTCCGCGGCCAGGGTGTCGCGCATGGAGGAGGAGACCTCCAGGCCCTTGGTGAAGAGCACGCTGAACTCGTTGACGCCGAGTCCGCGGATCTTCTCCACCATGTCCGGGGTCAGCTCCTGGGAGGCCTCGGCCACGACCTCGCCGGAGGTGGCGTCGACGACGTCCTTGGCCAGGAACTGGCCGAAGAGCGCATCCGGCGCGACCTCAAGGGCGGCGACGCCGTCCTTGATCATCCGGCGCCAAGCGCCCTTGGTCAGCGGCCGGCCCTTCTTCACCACGGGCTTGCCGTCGGAGAGGACGATGTCCACGTAGGCGTCTTCCTTGCGGAACTGGTCCTCGCGGATGCGGCGCATGAGCCGCTCGCCCTCGAAGAAGTACTCCTCATGGTCGTAGAAGTAGTCCAGGATGTCGGTCTTGGTCAGGCCCATGGCCTTGAACAGGATCGTGGCGGGCATCTTCCGGCGGCGGTCGATGCGCACGTAGAGGATGTCCTTGTGGTCGAAGTCGAAGTCCAGCCAAGAGCCGCGCATGGGGATGATGCGGCAGGAGTACAGGACCTTGCGGCTGGAGTGCGTCTTGCCCGAGTCGTGCTCGAAGATGATGCCGGGCGAGCGCTGCAACTGGTTGACGATGACGCGCTCGGTGCCGTTGATGATGAAGGTGCCCTTGTCGGTCATCAACGGGATGGTGCCGAAGTAGATGTCCTGCTCCTTGATGTCGCGGATGGTGCGGGAGCCGGACTCTTCGTCCACGTCAAAGACCACGAGACGCACGATGAGCCGGATCGGAGCCTCATGGGTGAGGCCCTTGGCGATGCACTCGAACTCGTCGTACTTGGGTTCCTGGATGACGTAGCTGACGTACTCCAGGCTCGCGGTCTTGTTGAAGTCCTCGATGGGGAAAACCGAGCGGAACACGGCCTCCAGCCCGAAGTCCGCGCGGCTGGCGGGCGGCACGTCGCGCTGCAGGAACTTCAGGTAGGAATCCACCTGGAGCTCGAGCAGGTGGGGAATGGGGAGGCTGTTGGCGATCTTGCCGAACTGTTTGGTGAGTTGAGCCATTGTCACCTCATCGGACGAAACGGTTGGTGTTCTGGACGAAAAACCCGGTCCCGGGCGCACCGCGGCCACGGAGCAACATGTTTCACTGCGGTAAATGCGGGTAACGTTGCGTCACGTTTCGTATGGCCCCAAAGGAATTAGATCTCCGCTGGGGGGTGGGGAAAATTCCTGTTCCGGATCGCGCCCTTAAGCAGCGACTCCGAAAAACAAAAAAACATTTGACGCAAATCCACCCGCTCCGCCGTTCGGCGGTTGCGGGTCCTGGAAATGCGTTTCGGGCGGGGCGCACCCGTAGGCCGGGCGCGCCCGCTGCCCGTAATACTCAGCAGGGTGAACTACTTCACCTCGACTTCGGCGCCGGCGTCGGTCAGCTGCTTCTTGGCTTCCTCGGCGTCGGCCTTGGACACGCCTTCCTTGATCACCTGAGGCGCGCCGTCAACCTTGTCCTTGGCTTCCTTCAGGCCCAGGCCGGTCAGGGCGCGGACGACCTTGATGACGCCGATCTTGTTGCCGCCGGCGGCCTTCAGCACGACGTCGAACTCGGTCTTCTCCTCGGCGGCCTCGGCCGGGGCGGCGGCGCCCGGAGCGGCGGCGAAGGCGGCCACGGGAGCGGCGGCGGAGACGCCGAACTTCTCCTCAAGCTCCTTGATGAAGTCGGCCAGCTCAAGGACGGTCATATTGGAGATGAACTCGACAACCTGCTCTTTGGTCACGGACATGGGATATTCCTCCTGGAAAGTTTGTTTTGCTTTAAGGGTTCAACCGGGCCTGGCCGCACGCTTACGCGGCGGCGCCGCCTTCCTTCTGTTCCTTGATGGCGTTCAAGGCATACAGGAAGTTGCGCAGCACGGCCGCAAACACGTTGACGAAGTTGGTGGGCACCGCGTTCATGGTGCCGAGCAACTTGGCCAGCAGTTCGGGCTTGCTGGGCAGCGTGGCGAGCTGCTTCACGCCCTCCTCGTCAAGGAACTTCCCCTCAAGGCTGCCGTAACGCATGGACAGCGTCTTGCTGCCCTTGGCGAAATCCGACAAAGCCTTGGCCAGGGCCACGGGATCATCGTAGCCCAGGGCGACGGCGCAGTTTTCCTTCAGGCGCTCGTTGAGGACGTCGTGGGACGTCTCCTTGAGCGCGAGCCGGGCCAGGGTGTTCTTGACGACTTGGTAGTCGACGCCGGACTGACGGAGCTTGAGGCGCAGGAGGGTCATCTCCTCCACGCCCATGCCCTTGAAGTCGGTGACGACCGCGATGCTCGCGCGCGCAGCCTTTTCGTGCAGCTGCTCGATGATCTGGGCTTTTTCCTGCCTGTTCATCCGCGATTCGCTCCTCATCGTTCTTTGGCCCGGAAAGCAAAGTCAGTCTCGGCAGGTGATTAAGGAGCGCAAACTCCGCCTGCTTTCTTCGACTTAACTTCCCGTGCTATCTCAATGACCGGTTCGGGCGGCCGTTCCGCCCGCACCGGATTTAGCCTTCCAAAAACTTGCGAATGGTCTGCGTGTCGATCCGCACGCCCGGGCCCATGGTCGTGGCGATGGCCATGGACTTCAGGTACGTGCCCTTGGACGTGGCCGGCTTCATGCGGTTCACGGCCTCAAGCAGGGCGGAGAGGTTCTGGCACAGTTTCTCGGCGCCGAAGCTCTTCTTGCCGATGGGCGCGTGCAGGATGCCCGCCTTGTCGACCTTGAACTCGACGCGGCCGGCCTTGAGCTCGCGCACGGCGTCGCCCACGTTGAAGGTGACGGTGCCGGTCTTGGCGTTGGGCATGAGCCCGCGGGGGCCCAGCAGACGGCCGATCTGGCCGACCTTGGCCATCATGTCCGGGGTGGCCACGGCGTTGTCGAAGTCCAGCCAGCCGCCCTTGATCTTCTCCACCAGCTCCTCGCCGCCGGCCTCGTCGGCCCCGGCCTCCTTGGCCTCGACCGCCTTGTCGGGCTTGCAGAAGACGATGACGCGGGCGGTCTTGCCCAGGCCGTTCGGCAGGGGCACGGCGCCGCGCACCATCTGGTCGGAGTACTTGGGATCAACGCCCAGGTTGATGGCCACGTCGACGGTTTCGTCGAACTTGGCGAACGAATTGTCCACCGCGAGCTTGACCGCATCGGCCACAGCGTAACGCTGGGCCTGGTCATAGGCCTCGGCGGCCTTCGTGAAGTTTTTTCCGTGTTTCGGCATGACGTCTCCCCCCACTACCCGATGACTTCAAGGCCCATGCTGCGGGCGGTGCCGATGATGCAGTGCTTGGCGGTCTCCAGGGACTTGGCGGTGAGGTCGGGCGCCTTGAGCTTGGCGATCTCCTCAACCTGGGCCATGGTGACCTTGCCGACCTTGGTCTTGTTGGGCTCGCCGGAGCCCTTCTCAAGCTTGGCGGCCTTCAGAAGCAGCACCGGAGCCGGAGGCGTCTTGGTGATGAAGGAGAAGGTCCGGTCGGCATACACGGTGATGATCACCGGGATGATCATGCCTTTCTGGTCCTGGGTCTTCGCATTGAAGGCCTTGCAGAACTCCATGATATTCACGCCGTGCTGGCCGAGGGCGGGACCCACCGGAGGGGAGGGATTCGCCACGCCAGCCGGAATTTGCAGCTTGACTTTGCCTGTGACTTTCTTGGCCATTGTTCTATCCTCGCAGGCGGGATTGCCCGCCGCAGTGGGTCAAGGTCCTAGCCCTTCGTCACCTGGACGAAGTCCAGCTCCACCGGGGTCTGCCGACCGAAGATGGAGACGGCGACGCGAAGCTTGCCCTTGTCGTAATTCACATCCTCGACGACGCCGTTGAAGCCGCTGAAGGGGCCGTCGATAACCCGGACCTCGTCGCCACGATCAAAGTGGAACTTGGGCCGGGGCTGTTCCTGCCTGCTCTCCATCATGGAGAGAATGGTCTGGGCCTCGCTGTCGCGCATGGGGGTCGGCCGGTTCTTGCCGCCGACGAAGCCCGTCACGCGCGGAATGGACTGAATCAGGTGCCAGGAATCATCGGTGAGCACCATCTTCACCATCACGTAGCCCGGATAGAACTTCCGGGTGCTCGTGCGGCGTTCGCCCTTGACCATCTCCACCACCTTTTCGGTGGGGACGACGACTTCGAGCACCAGGCCATTGTCCTGGCCGGTGCGCATCATCTCGCTGATGGTCTGCTGCACACGCTGCTCGAAACCCGAGTAGGTGTGGACGATGTACCAGCGGGCCGGTTTGTCCCCGCTAACGGCGCTCTGTTCAGTCACGTGCGCTCACCTGCCCCATTAAGACAGCACGACCTCGACGATCTTGGACAAGCCAAGATCCACGATGCCCAGGAACAGCGACATGACCACAACAAGGATCATCACCGCGGCGCAGGTGGCCAGCGTCTCCTTGCGGGAAGGCCAGGTGATCTTCTTCAGTTCAACCTGGGATTCCTCAAAGAACGCCTTGAATTCCTGAGCCTTGGCGACGATGCCCGTCGGTTCGGGGGTTTCCGCGCCTTGCTGGCTGCTGGGACCTTTCGCTGTATTTTTAGCCATTTTTCTCCCCAACTAGGGGTAATGTGGCAGGCCAGGAGGGATTCGAACCCCCAACATCCGGTTTTGGAGACCGGCGCTCTAGCCGTTAGAGCTACTGGCCTGCGCCAAGAGAACTACTTGGACTCGCGGTGCACCGTGTGCTTCTTGTCGAAGGGACAGTACTTCTTCACCTCGAGCCGGCCGGTAGTATTCTTCTTGTTCTTTTCCGTCGCGTAATTGCGCCGCTTGCATTCGGTGCAGGCAAGCTGAATGTTGACGCGCATGGCTTACTCCAGAATCGTGGTGACCACGCCGGCGCCAACGGTGCGGCCGCCTTCGCGGATGGCGAAGCGCAGGCCCTGCTCCATGGCGATGGGGTGGATCATGTCGACGTTGAAGGTCGCATTGTCGCCGGGCATAACCATCTCGACGCCCTCTTCCAGGGTCACCACGCCGGTGATGTCGGTGGTGCGGAAGTAGAACTGCGGACGGTAGCCGGAGAAGAACGGGGTGTGACGGCCGCCCTCGTCCTTGGAGAGGACGTACACCTCGGCCTTGAACTTCTTGTGCGGGGTGATGGTCTTGGGCTTGGCGAGCACCTGGCCGCGCTCCACGTCCTCGCGCTTGATGCCGCGGAGCAGGACGCCCACGTTGTCGCCGGCCTGGCCCTGGTCGAGAATCTTGCGGAACATCTCGACGCCGGTGCAGGTGCTCTTCATGGTGTCGCGGATGCCCACGATTTCGACTTCGTCGCCCACGGTGATGACGCCGCGCTCGACACGGCCGGTCACCACGGTGCCGCGGCCGGAAATGGAGAACACGTCCTCGATGGGCATCAGGTAGGGCTTGTCGATGTCGCGCTTGGGCTCGGGAATGTAGGTGTCGCAGGCGTCAAGCAGCTCGAAGATGCACTTGTTCTCTTCGCTGTTGACGTCGTCGGACTCCAGGGCCTTCAGGGCGGAACCCTTGATGACCGGGATGTCGTCGCCGGGGAAGCCGTACTTGGTGAGCAGCTCGCGGACTTCGAGCTCGACGAGCTCAAGCAGCTCGGCGTCGTCGACCATGTCGCACTTGTTCAGGAAGACGACCATGTAGGGCACGCCGACCTGACGGGCGAGGAGGATGTGCTCACGGGTCTGCGGCATGGGACCGTCGGTGGCGGCCACCACGAGGATGGCGCCGTCCATCTGCGCCGCGCCGGTGATCATGTTCTTGATGTAGTCGGCGTGGCCGGGGCAGTCGACGTGGGCGTAGTGACGCTTGTCGGTCTCGTATTCCACGTGGGCGGTGGCGATGGTGATGCCGCGCTCTTTCTCTTCCGGGGCCTTGTCGATCTGGTCGAAGGCCACGAACGTTCCCTGACCCTTCATGGACGCCGTTTTGGTGATGGCGGCGGTGAGGGTGGTCTTGCCGTGGTCGATGTGGCCGATGGTGCCGATGTTGACGTGAGGCTTCTTGCGCTCAAATTTGGCCTTACCCATTGTGGAACCCCCTTTCGAGTTCGTGTCTGCGGTTCACCCGCGAAAGATTATGGAGCCCATGATCGGAATTGAACCGATGACCTCTTCCTTACCAAGGAAGTGCTCTACCGACTGAGCTACATGGGCTTAAGCTCGCTGTAGGAAGCCCCCGATGGGCTTTGGACTTTGGAGCGGGAAACGGGACTCGAACCCGCAACCCTCAGCTTGGAAGGCTGATGCTCTGGCCAATTGAGCTATTCCCGCGCGCAGGATCCGTAGTCCCTACGACAGGGACCAAGCCCTGCCTCCTACAGCTTTGCTTGCCGCGTTAGTGGTGGTGGGGGGAGGATTTGAACCTCCGAAGGCTGCCGCCGACAGATTTACAGTCTGTTCCCTTTGGCCACTCGGGAACCCCACCAATCACTGGAGCTGGCGATGGGACTTGAACCCGCAACCTGCTGATTACAAGTCAGCTGCTCTGCCATTGAGCTACGCCAGCGCGTGAACAAAAAGCCATAGGCTTTCCGCTCGCGAATTGCAAGGATTTTCTCCCGGATGGCGCCGGGCTCCACGCAACCCTCCTCGTTTCCAAGGGCGTCCCGTCTAGTTCGTTCCGGCCCCGATTGTCAACTCCTTTTCCCCGGATGCGAAAAATATTTTTTGACGCGCGGCCCGAGAATCCCTATTTCCCCCTCTGCCATGCGCACACACCCGACGCTGCCCTTCGCCCCGGACGCCCCCTGGCTCGCCCCTCTGGCCGGTTATTCCGACCTGCCCTTCCGCACGCTCTGCCGCGAGCTGGGCGCAGCCTGCGCCGAAACCGAGATGGTCAGCGCCAAGGGCCTCGTCTTCGGCGGCGGCGGCACGGAGCGCCTTCTGGCCACCGCCCCCGGCGACGCGCCGCTGGTGGTCCAGCTCTTCGGCTCCGAGCCCGAGATGTTCCGCCGATCCATGCCCGGCCTCGTGGAGCGCGGCTTCCGCCACTACGATCTCAACGCCGGCTGCTCCGTGCGCAAGGTGGCCAAGACCGGCTCCGGCTCGGCGCTCATGGCCCGGCCCGCCCTGCTCCTGGAGATCGTCCGGGAGATGCTCGCCGCCGCGGGCCCGGGCAACGTGGGCGTGAAGCTGCGCCTGGGCGTGGACCGCGACAGCGCCAATTTCCTGGACCTCGGCCTGGCCCTGGCCGACCTCGGCGTGGGCTGGCTCACCCTGCACCCGCGCACGGGCCGGCAGCTCTTCGGCGGCGAGGCCGACTGGACGCGCATCACGGCGCTTGTGCGCGCCGTGGACGTGCCGGTCCTCGCCAGCGGCGACCTGTTCACCGCGCAGGACGCCGCCCGCTGCCTGGCGGAGACCGGCTGCGCCGGGGTGATGTTCGCCCGGGGCGCGCTCACGGACCCCGGCGTGTTCCAGCGCCTGCGCGACACCCTGCGCGGCCGCGAGGCGGCCCCGCGCACGGCCGGGGACCTCGCCCGCGCCGCGCTCCGGCACATCGAGCTCAGCCGCGAGCTGGACGGCACGCCGCGGGCCTTCCGGGCCCTGCGGGCCTTTCTGCCGCGCTACGCCAAGGGCTTTTCCGGCATCCGCGCGCTGCGGGCCGCGCTGCTCGCCTGCGAGTCATGGGACGAGTTGTCCGGGCGCGCCGCGGCCATCGCCGACCTTGAGCCCGTCCGGGAGCCGGCGGATCATTCCGATCCGGATCCCTGCTGAGCCGCGGCATACGTAGCGCGTCCGGCCCGCAGCCTGTTGACTCGGACTCCGGCCTGGGACAAAGTGCGGCACCGGCGTTTCGCCAATCCTGAAGCGAGGTTCGCATGGAAGTCGTCCGCGCCCGCCTGGCGGGTTTCTGCATGGGTGTGGGCTTGGCCCTCAAAAAGCTCGATGCGGTGCTCGAACAGGCCGAACTGGCCGAAGACGCCGCCCGGCGGCCCATCTTCATGCTCGGCCCGATCATCCACAACCCCCAGGTACTGGAGTGCTACGCCGCGCGCGGGGTCGAACTCAGCCGCGACCCGGGCTCCATCCCGGCCGGCAGCCGCGTGGTCATCCGCGCCCACGGCATCCCGCGGCAGACCGAGGCCGCCCTGCTGACCCGCGGCGTGGAGGTGGTGGACGCCACCTGCCCGCGCGTCAAGCGCGCCCAGCTGCTCATCGCCGAGCAGGCCGAGGCCGGCCGGCGGCTGCTGCTCTTCGGCGAAAACGATCACCCCGAGGTCCGCGGGCTCCTGAGCTACGCCGGCGAGGACGCCCTCGTGTTCGAGACGGCCGAGGAGCTGGCCGCGCACCCGCTCGACCCGGCCATGCCCTATTTCCTGGCCGCGCAAACCACCCAGGACCGCCAGATCTTCGAGCGCATCAAGGCCGATCTGGCGGCGCGCCTGCCCGTGGGGGTGCCGGCCCTGGAGACCATCTGCGACGCCACGCGCCTGCGCCAGGACGAGGCCATCCGCATGGCCGGCCAGTGCGACATGGTCATCGTGGCCGGCGGCAAGGCCAGCGGCAACACGCGTCGCCTGGCCCAGGTGGTGGAGGCGGCCGGAAGGCCGGCGATCCTCGTGGAGGACGTTGACGAATTACGCAAGATTGGCGTAGCGAAAGTATCACGGATGGGCTTAACCGCAGGAGCCTCCACGCCGAAAAGCATCATTGACGACATCGAGGCGTACCTTCGCGCATTCTAAACGCCGCCGCACGATGCGGCCGGCCATGGAGCATTCCGCTATGGGCCAGAACATGACCAACATCCTCCTCGAAGCCGGCACCAATGAGCTGGAGATCGTGGAGTTCTACCTGGAGGAGCCGAATCCGGAGGGCGGCGAGCCCTACCGCGGCTACTATGGCGTCAACGTGGCCAAGGTCCTGGAGATCATCCGCCTGCCCAGGATCACGGAGATGCCCCAGGTCTCCCACCCCTCGGTGCTCGGGGCCTTCAACCTGCGCGACCAGATCATCCCCCTGGTGGACCTGAGCGTCTGGCTGAAAAAGCAGCGCAGCGAGCGCGAGCCGCCCAAGGTCATCGTCTGCGAGTTCAACAACGTCACCACGGCGTTCATGGTCTCGGGCGTGAACCGCATCCACCGCATCAGCTGGGAGCAGGTCGAGGCGCCCAACAAGTACATGTCCTCGCTGGCCTCCAACTCCATCACCGGCGTGGTGCGGCTGGAGGGGCGGATCATCTTCCTCCTGGACCTGGAGAAGATCGTGGCCGAGCTCAACCCCGAGCTGGGCCTGCGCTTCGACGAGAACGTCACCTGGGAGGAAGGCGTGCAGTACCGCGCGCTCATCGCCGACGACTCCACCCTGATCCGCGAGATGATCGGCGACCTGCTGCACCGCGCGGGCTTTTTGGTGGAAAAGACCACCCACGGCGGCGAATGCTGGGACCGCCTGCTGCAAATCAAGCAGATCGCCGAGAGCGAGGGCCGGCCGGTGACGGACTACGTGCAGATCGTCATCACGGACATCGAGATGCCGAACATGGACGGCCACAACCTGACCAAGCGCATCAAGGACGACCCGGTCCTCAAGAGCCTGCCGGTGGTGCTCTTCTCGTCGATCATCACGGACAAGCTGCGCCACAAGGGCGTCGCCGTCGGCGCGGACGACCAGATCAGCAAGCCGGAGATCACCCAGGTGGCCCAGCGCGCGGCGGCGCTCATCAAGAGCCGCATCGCCGAGGCCGCGGCCGTCTAGCCGCCCGGCCCCCATACGCCGCAAATAGAAACGCCCGGCCGCCGTGTGGTGGCCGGGCGTTTCTATTTTAAACCCCAAAACACCTACGCAATATTGTCCCAAACATGGGTTGTCGAGCTATCAAAGAAGTGAACAGAAAGAGGCTGTTGTCTCTCTCTTCGAATCTCTTCAATAGCGCGTAATTTCCCAATTGTTAAAGCATTGCATTCCAAATCCATATCCCCATAAATTCCAACATATACATCATGCAACTTCAGATTTCCCTTAATTGCATTCAAAAGATGGGCATCATTATCTCCAAAAGAAAGTCCAAATATAACTAAATTATTTTCAATTCTACCCAATTTCCCTAAGCAGTAATCCAAATAAGGATCACTGTTTATTTGTCGCATTTTTTTGTCACTGCTACCTTCAGCGACAAATAATGGATACTGCCTCTCTTCAAATCCTTGTCGTATTCCTTGAATAAGCGGTGTTCCAGTTCTACACCACGTATGCTTTCGCAATTGTCCGTTTTCTCTATAAATATGAAGTGCACCATGCAAGAAAAAAATTGACTTCATACTACCAGCTCGTTCTTTAAAAACAACATAATTTGCATTATCTAGATTGTCATCATTCCTGAAGCCATCATTCCCTTGTAACCCGACATTCGCCATTTCTACCCAATACAAAAGCAAATCATAATTTGTCGTGAATACATTATAATACGGTCTAAGAAATTCTCCACATGAACGCTTTCTTGCATCTGACAATTCGTTCACATCAGACATATGCGTTTCCGTAAGCGCAATTATCAAACTATCTCTTACAATATTTCTGTCCGTGGTCAATGAATTTACACAATCTTCAAAATTATATATCTCAGAAACGTCAATACAGTCATCAAGAAGCTTCAACACTCCCTCAAAATTATTCGTACCGAGATGCTCAAAGACACCTATAAGACTATCTTGGAAATTCTCGCTTGCTTCACTATATAAATTTTTATATGAAAATCTGGCATCACAAGAGATACTAAAGCCGTTCCCAAGCAATAAATGAGATCTACCGGCTCGACCTAACCTAATATTCTCAGTAACCTGCGGGTAAGTCATAAGAGGGCTCATCTTCTACCCCCATTTTGGAAAATAAATATTCCATCATGGTAAAATATTCAAGACCACTTTTAGGCTTTCGGAGTAAATAAAACGCCCGGCCGCCGTGTGGTGGCCGGGCGTTTCGTTTCGGTTCGGGACGGGTCAGCGCCAGTCGATGGCCGCGGGGTTGCGCGGCGGCGCAAGGCGGAAGGGGTGCCTGGGCCGGCCGAGCATGAGTCCGGCATAGATCTTCTGGCCCTCGGGCAGGGCCAGGGCCTCGGCCAGCTCCGCGCTGCCGCAGGCCGCGCGCAGAAACACCCCGGCCCAGCACGTCCCCAGCCCGCGCGAGAACGCCAGCAGCTCCAGGTGCGTCGCGGCGATGGCCGCGTCCGTCGCGCCCCAGGCGTAGTCCGCCGGTGCGCAGCACAGCGCCAAATGCGGCGCGCCGCGCAGGGCCGGGTCGCCATCCTCGCCCCAGGGCGGGGCCGCGTGCTTCGGATAAAACGCCCGGTGCATCCAGCGGGCGGCCAGCCGCGCCAGCCCGGCTGTCTGCTCCCGCCCCGTGGTGACGATCCACCAGAGCTTTTGGGAGTTGTTGGCCGTGGGGGCCATGCGCACCAGTTCGAAAAGCGCAGCCAGCTCGGCCCTGGGCACATCGCCGGCGCGGAAGGCGCGCACCGAGCGCCGCGCCCGCATGGCGTAGGCCAGGGCGTCGGTCCTGTCCAGGCCGTCGAGCTCCACGAAAGTCGCACGGTCCAGCTGGTTGTGGGTCAGCGCGCCGCTGCTGCACACGGCCACGCAGTGGCCGCAGAGGATGCAGGCCGCCTCGGCCCCAGCGACCTCGACGGGCACGCCGTCCTCGCCGCAGCGCAGCAGCGCGTAGGGGCAGACGTCGACGCACGCGCCCTCGCGCTGACACAATTCCCGGTCGATGCTCAGGATGCCCATGAGCTTCCCCTTCACGCCGCAGAAGTTAGCTGAAGCGGCAGCGTTTCCCTAATATTTAGTGGCGTTGTCGGAGAAGTCAACGCGGTTGACCCGTTCCTGCGCCCGCAGACCCAGGCCCCGCAACGTTTCTGCGGAGCCTGGGGAACATGCGCAGGGAGGCGGGCCGGCTCAGCCCACCCGGGCCTGCACGATACGGGAATTCTTGCGGCTCAGCAGGATGGTGAGCCGGTCGGGCAGGTACTCCTGGGTGACGATCTCGTCGTCATAGACCACGCGCAGGCGCATGCCCGCCACGTCCGCAAGCGTGGGCCCGCAGGCCTGTTCCTTGGCCGTACCGGTCTTGGCGCCCTTGAGGGGCAGGGCAAAGGGCCAGGGGCCCCCGTCGAACTGGGGCTTCGCCCCGGCCTTGGGCTTGGCGGAATCGGGCCAGACGCCGAAGCCGTCGCCAAGAATGACCTTAGCCAGCAGCGGCCAGCTCTCGTCGCTCAGCGTAAAGACGTTGCACCAGCCGGTGGCCGCGCCGCAGAGCTGAATGACAGCGGCCGGGAACAGGCGCTTCTCGGCCTTGACCACCTTCGCGCCGAACTTCTCCAGTCTGGTCCGCATCATCTCCAGGGGAATCTCTTTGCCCCGGTCGCACTGCAACGTCCCGTCATGCTTGAATACTTCTACCATGAGTCCTCCCGCGTTCGTTGTGTAACGCCGCCACACGCTAGGCCCCGCGCCATGGCGACGCGATACAAGAGGGGCTATGACTCTGGTAGCGGATATTCGGGAAATTGCAAGCGGAAGCGCGGAGGATCAGCGGCCCATGAGCCTGGCGATGGTTCCGGGAACGGCGATGTCCGCGGTCATCACCAGGGTCAGGCCAAGGACGATGACCACCGTGGCCCAGGCCACGGCGTTGAACACCGGGCCGTTGACGAAGTCGTCCATGAGCCGGCGGTCGTTGATCAGCTTGAGCATGAAGATCAGCACGAAGGGCAGCACCGCGCCGTTGACCACCTGGGAGATGTACATGATGGCGATGAGCGGCGCGTCCGGCATGAGGATGCACCCGGCGGAGAGCGCGATGATCACGGTGAACAGCCAGAAGAACTGCGGCGCCTCGCGGAAGTCCTTGTCCACGCCCAGCTCCCAGCCCATGCCCTCGCAGATGTAGTAGGCCGTGGACAGCGGCAGCACGCAGGCCGCGAAGAGCGAGGCGTTGAACAGCCCGATGGCGAAGATCCCGGTGGCGTATTCGCCCACCAGCGGCGTCAGGGCCATGGCCGCGTCGGCGGCGGTCTCCACCTTGACCCCGGCCTTGAAGATGGTGGCCGCGCAGGAGACCACGATGAAGAAGGCCACCACGATGGCCATGACGCAGCCCACGATGACGTCCAGGCGCGAAAAGCCGTAGTTCTCGCGGGTGATGCCCTTCTCCACCACGCTGGCCTGCTGGTAGAACTGCATCCAGGGCGCGATGGTGGTGCCGATGACGCCGATCATCATGGTCACGGACTCCGGCGTGACCACCACGTCGCTGGGCCGCGGCAGCAGGGTGGCGCGCATGACCTCGCCCCAGTCCGGCGCGGAGACGAAGGCCGCCACGGGATAGGCCACGTAGACCAGGCAGGCCACCAGGAAGACCTTCTCGACGATGCGGTAGGAGCCCTTGACGATGAGCAGCCACACGGCCACCGAGGCCAGCGGCACGGAGATGTACTTGCTCACGCCGAAGAGCTCCATGCTCGCGGCGATGCCCGCGAACTCGCTCACCGTGTTGCCGATGTTGGTCAGAAAGAGCGCGATCATCACGTAGAAGGTGATCTTGACCCCGAAGCGCTCGCGAATGAGGTCGGACAGGCCCTTGCCCGTCACCGCGCCCATGCGCGCGCACATCTCCTGGACCACGATGAGCGCGATGGTGGTGGGCAGCATCATCCACAAGAGCGACATGCCGAACTGCGCGCCGGCCAGGGAATAGGTCGTGATGCCGCCGGCGTCGTTGTCCACGTTGGCGGTGATGATGCCCGGCCCCAGCAGGGCCAGGAACATGAAGACGTTGCGGCGCGAAAGCTTGCGCAAGGGCGCGAACAGGGCGTTTGCGGTCATGGGAATCTCGCCTCTTAGAACTTGCGCGTCGCCTTGAACTGCTTCCAGCGCAGGGCAAAGGGCATGAAATATTCCATGATGTCGTCGGCGGAGACGATGCCGACCATCTTCTCCCCGTCGTCGAGCACCGGCACGGCGGCCAGCTTGTACTGCACGGCCAGCTCCAGCACCTCCTCCAGGCTGTCGTCGACGTGCACGGTCTTGAGGTTGCGGCTCATGACCTCGGCCACGGGCATGTACCCGCGGGCCAGGAGCAGCCGCTTCAGGCTGACCACGCCCAGCACGCGCTCCTCGGGGTCGAGCACGTAGACGTAGTACACGTTGTCCACCTCGGCCCCGAGGAGGCGCACCTGACGCAGGGCGTCGTCCACCTGGGCCTCCGGGGTGACGAAGAGGAACTCGTTGTTCATCAGGCCGCCGGCGGTGTCGTCCTCGTGCTCCAGAAGCTCCTGGACCTTCTCCGCATCCTCGGGGTCCATGTGCGAGAGGAGTTCCTGGGCCTTCTCGTCGGAGAGTTCGGCGAGCACGTCCGCGGCCTCGTCCGGCGGCATCTCCTCCAGCACGTCGGCGGCGTGCTCGCTTTCCAGCTGGGAAAGCACGCGGCTGGAGTCCTCGGGCTCCATCTCGCCCAGAGCCTCGCCCGCGGCCTCCACGTCCAGGGAGCTGACCACGGCCGAGACGTCCTGGTGGGGCAGCTGGGCGATGATGTTCGCCAAGTCCGCCGGATGCAGGTCGGAAAGCTTGTCGCGCGTGACGGTGAGGGTCAGCTGGGTGAGGTTGTCGCCGAGGGGCTGCACGAGGAGCCAGTCGATCTCCCGGGGTTCGAGGCGGCGGTGCAGCGCGCCGCCGACCATGTCCCAGGCCCTGAGATACCCCAGGCGACGCAGGATGCCCCGGAAGCCCACGTCCACGGCGGCCAGGCAGAGGTTGCCCTGGGCCAGGGCCAGCTTGAGGTCGTTGACGCGCACCACCTTGGCCCCGTCCACGTCCACGATCTGCTTGTCCAGGATGTCGCGGCGCATAAGCACCTCGTTCTCCGGCTCGGACAGATCGGGCAGGCGTTCGGGCTCGCCCTTAAGCGAGACCACGACCTGGTTGAACACGGCGAGTTCCGGCCAGGCCACGCGGCGCAGGCCCTGCCCCGTCTTGACCAGGATGTGGTGGACCACGGGCAGGGGATCGCCCGGGCTCATGGCCAGATCGTGCAGTTTGCCGAACTCGCGCCCGCCCTGGCTGATCACCGGACGGTCGAGCACAGCGCTCAGGAAGATGTCGCTGGCGTTCGCAAACATGGCGTACCCCCTTTCAGGGTGGCCCGGCGGAGGGCCCACGCTCATGGTGAGACGGAAAGAAAATACCAACACGAAAGACCGGCAGGCCGCACACGGCGGGCTCCGGTGGCCAGCGTGCCGCCAAGCTTTCAAGCCGGCTCAGGGGAACCGGCGAGGGCGCGGCGGCGCGCTATTTTCGTGTCTCGGTACTTTGGGCGGAGGGTTGGGGCTGGTCGGTCGCGCCGTCCAGACCCTTGCGGAGTTCGCGGATGCTCTTGCCGATGCTGGCGCCAAGCTGGGGCAGCTTGCTGGGGCCGAAGATGAGCAGGGCGATGACGATGATCAGCAGAAGATGCATGGGCTGCAGAAGCTGTCCGAACATGACGTTTCCTCCTTGTTCCCGTGGAGCGGGCGGCCCCAGGCCGCGTCCAGGTCCAGGGGAGGGCTTGCGCCGATGGCTTACGGCGACATCCGGTTCGGGACGTTATCCGAAGGAGCCAATCTGTGTCAGCACAAAATGGGGCGCGCGACGAAAAAGTAACACCTTCGTCACATGCTCGGCTGCCTTTACAAGGAACGCCAGCCGGAGTCAAGACAAAAGATGCTGCGATCGGATAGTGCGGCGGCGCGGCTCCGCGCCGGGGAAATACCGAGAAGGGGCTTAGACCAGACCGCCCCGGCCGCCGCCCTCGTCCAGGCGCATCTTGAGGTGCTGGTAGGCCTTGGCCGTGGCCACGCGGCCGCGCGGGGTGCGCTTGATGAAGCCGCACTGGATCAGGAAGGGCTCGTAGATGTCCTCGATGGTCCGCGGCTCCTCGGAGCAGGCCACGGCGATGGTCTTGACCCCCACCGGCCCGCCGCCGAACTGGTTGACGATGAGCGAGAGGATCTTGCGGTCCATCTGGTCCAGGCCGTGCGGGTCCACGTCCAGGCGGTCCAGGCTCTCCTCGGCCAGCTTCCTGTCCACCAGGCCGCTGCCGGAGACCACGGCGTAGTCGCGGATGCGCCGGAGCAGGCGGCCGGCGATGCGTGGCGTCCCGCGCGAGCGCCTGCCGATGGCCCAGGCCCCCTCCTCCGTCACCTGGATGCCCAGGATGCCGGCCGCGCGGACGACGATGCGGGCCAGCTCCTCCGGCGAGTAGAACTCCAGGCGGAACACGCAGCCGAAGCGGTCGCGCAGGGGCGAGGTCAGCAGTCCGATGCGCGTGGTGGCCCCCACCAGGGTGAACGGCTCCAGGTCGATCTTGACCGTGCGCGCGCCCGGCCCCTGGCCGATGATCAGGTCGATCTTGAAGTCCTCCATGGCGGGATAGAGGATCTCCTCCACGCTGGCGGGCATGCGGTGGATTTCGTCGATGAACAGGATGTCGTGGCGCGAAAGATTGGTGAGGATGGCGGCCAGGTCGCCCACGCGCTCCAGCACCGGGCCGGAGGTGGCGACCATGCTCACGCCCAGCTCGCTGGCCATGATCTGCGCCAGCGTGGTCTTGCCCAGGCCGGGATTGCCGGAGAACAGCGTGTGGTCGAGCGCCTTGCCGCGCTCCCTGGCGGCCTGGATGAACACACCGAGGTTGGCGCGCACGTCGTCCTGGCCGATGAAGTCGGCCAGCCGCTTGGGCCGGACGGAGTCGTCGGGCTGCTGGGGCGGCGTCTGGGCGGGCGGGACGGGATGCTGGCTCACGGGCTACCCCCTTGCCGCGGCGATCTTTTTCAGGGCGACGCGGATGGCCGAGGAGGCGTCGATGTCCGGCTCGGCCTCGAAGATCTCCCGGACCATGGGCCGGGCCTCCTCCTCGGTGTAGCCCAGGGCCTTCATGCCGGCGATGGCGTCGAAGTACTCGCCCTGGGGCGCGGCCTGCGGCGCGGCTCCGGCGAGGACGGGCCCGGTCTTGATCCCGGCCACCTTGTCCTTGAGCTTCCACATGATCTCGCGCGCGGACTTGGGGCCGATGCCCGGCACGGTGGCCAGGGTGTCGGCGTCCTCGCGGAACACGAGCTCGCGCAGGTGCTCGGGCGTGAAGTGCGAGAGAATGCCCAGGGCCTTCTTCGGCCCAAGCTTCTCAATGCCGATGAGCAGGCGGAACAGGTCGCGGTCGTCCCTGGTGGCGAAGCCGTAAAGGTCGAGGGCGTCCTCGCGCACGATCATGTGCGTGTACAGCCGGACCTCGCCGCCCTTCTGCGGCAGGGCCGCCAGCGCGGTGGACGGCAGGGACAGCTCGTAGCCCACGCCGCCGGGGGTCAGCAGCACGCAGCCCTTGCCGGTCACGTCGAGCAGGCGGCCTTCCAGGTAGGCGATCATAGGGTCCCCGCGAGCTTGCGCATCCGGCGCTCGTTCAGGTGGCAAATGGCCACGGCGAGGGCGTCGCTGGCGTCCAGGGCCCAGTCCGGCTTCTTCACGCCGAGGATCTGGGCGACCATGAACGCCACCTGCTCCTTTTCCGCCCGGCCCGCGCCCACGAGGCTCTTCTTGACCTTGGTGGGCGGGTAGCCGGCGACGCTGAGGCCGGCCACTGCGCAGGCGGCCATGGCCGCCCCGCGCGCCTGGCCGAGCTTCAGGGCCGAGGCCGTGTTCTTGGCCACGAAGACCGACTCGATGGCGGCCTCGTTGGGGCCGTGCTCGCGGATCAGCTCGGCCACTCGGGAATAGATGACGCCCAGGCGGGCGGCCATGTCCTCCCCGGAGGTGCGGATGGTGCCCGCGGCGATGAGCTCGGCGCGGCCTGAGACCTCGCGCACGAGGCCGTAGCCCGTCACCTGGCTCCCGGGGTCCAGGCCCAGCACCGCAACGGGCCCGGCCACGGCTACCCCAGCTCTTCCATGATTTCGTCGGTGAAGTCGGCGCTGACGTAGACGTTGGCCACGTCCTCGTTTTCCTCAAGGTTCTCCATGAGGGTCATGACCTTGCGCGCCGTCGCGACGTCCACCGGGGTCAGGTTCTTGGGCACCATGGTGACCTCGGAGCTTTCCGGCGCGACGCCGGCGTCCGTGAAGGCCTTCTCCACTTCGGAGAAGCTTTCCGGCGCGACGCGCACCTCGATGCTCTCCTCCTCGGCCACCACGTCGTCCGCCCCGGCCTCCAGGGCGATCTCCATGATCTGGTCCTCGGTGAACTTCTTGCCGTCGAAGGTCAGCACGCCGCGCTTCTCGAACATCCAGGCCACGGAGCCCGGCTCGCCCATGTTGCCGCCGCCCTTGGCGATGATGTGGCGGATGTCGGCGATGGTGCGGTTCTTGTTGTCCGTGGCCACCTCCACGAGGATGGCCACGCCGCCGGAGGCGTAGCCCTCGTAGGTCATCTCGAAGAGTTCGCCGCCGGCCAGTTCGCCCGTGCCCTTCTTGATGGCCTGGTCGATCTTGTCGTTGGGCATGTTGACGGCCTTGGCCTTGGCGATGACCGCGCGCAGCCGGGCGTTCATGTCGGGGTCTCCGCCGCCCTTGGCCGCCAGGATGATATCCTTGGTGATCTTCGTGAAGACCTGGCCCTTCTTGGCGTCGGTCTTGGCCTTGGAGCGTTTGATGGTCGCCCATTTGCTGTGTCCGGACATGGATCCTCCAAAAATTGTGATGCCGGGCGTTTTGGCCCGGGAACCGGATATTCTACAAAACCCCGCCGCGAAAGCCAAGCCCAACCAGGAAGGTCTCCTTGCTTTCCGACCGCGAACTCTTGGGCTTGAAAATACGCACCGTTTCGAACAGAATCTTCAGGGATTCCTGGAATCCCTTGGCGTCCGGCCCCTCGAAGATCTTGGCCACGAAGCCGCCGCCGGGAGCCAGCCGCCGCGCGGCCACGTCGCGTGCGCGCTCGCAGAGTTCCAGGCTCCGCGCCTGATCCGTGAACTTGACCCCGGTGGTGCGCGGGGCCATGTCGCTCAGGACCAGGTCGAAGGGCGCAAGCGGCTCCATGAGCGCCGCCAGCTCGGGCGAATCCTCGAAGGCGTCGTGCACCAGGAAGCGCACGTTCTCCGGAAACTCCTGCGCGGTCGCCTGGATGTCCAGGGCCAGCACGCGGCCGGCCGCGCCGATCTTCTTCGCCGCGAACAGGCTCCACGAGCCCGGCGCCGCGCCCAGGTCCAGCACCTTCATGCCGCTTTTCAGCAGCCCGAACTTGGCGTCCAGCTCCTGGAGCTTGTACACGCTGCGCGCCGGGTAGTTTTCCGCCTTGGCGCGCTTGAAATAATGGTCGCGATATTGTTTCATGGGGCCGTCCGCCACCCCCACTAGCGCAAAGCCGGATGCTTGCCAAGGAGCCGCATGACCCAGGACCAGAGCCGCCCGCCCGCCGCCCCACGCGCGCCCCTCTTCCGCGCGGTCGACGAGCTGGGCCTGACCAAGTCCCTGCCCTGCGCCGCGGCGGACTTCCTGCCCCTGGCGCCCGGCGCTTCCGCCACGGCGGGAACGCTGCTCCTCGGCCTGGGGCCGCGGCCGGAGATTCTGCCGGATCTCGTCCCCGGCCTCGCGGCCGGCCCGGTCCGCTACGTGGAGGCTCCGGCCCTGGCCGCGCAGTACGGCCCGGACTGGCGCGGCCGCATCCCCTCCGGCTTCGTCCCCGCGGACGCGGATGCTGTCGCCGCCCTCGCCGCCACGACCCGCCTGCTGCTCTACCGGCCCGGCCCGCGCCTGTTCCCGGGCTTTTTCGGCCCGCTGCTGGCGCGAATCGCCATCGCGCGCCTGCCCGCCCCGCCCGCCGTGGACGGACGTCTGGCCTGGCTGCCCGGCGACGCGGGCGCGCTCCTGCGCGTCGAACTGCGCGAGGCCCTGGAATCCCTGGGCTTCCGCGTGCAGGAGCTGGACGGCGACGCCGATCCGCGCGCCCTCCTGGCCCGGGGGCAATGCCCGGCGCTCTTTCTCTCCGTGAATTTCCGCGGCCTGGATCCCCTGGGCGAGACCGCGCACCTGCTCCGGGCCGCCGGGGCCGTCGTCGCGGTCTGGTGCGTGGACAACCCCCTGCACCTGCTCAGCGGCCTGCGCGGCCGTTTCTGGACGCGGCTGCCGCTCTTCGTCACCGACGACTGGTTCCTGGCCCCCCTGCGCCGCCTCGGCGCGGAGCGCGTCTTCCACCTGCCCCTGGCCGCCCGCGAATGCGATCTCGCCGGGCCGCCGCGCCCGCTCGCCCCGCAGTGGGCCGGACTTTCCGGCCGCCTCGCGTTCGCAGGCCGCAGCGCCTTCCCCGGCAAGGACGGCTTCTTCGCCGGCTGCACGCTGCCCGCCGCGCCCTGGACCGAGGCCGGACGGCTCATGGACGAGGGCGGCCGGCCGGACTTCGCCTGGTGGCTGGCGCGGCTGGGCGTCGAGCGGCTCTGGCCCGGAAACGCCGTCCGGCGGGCCGGCTACTGCGCCGAGGAGACCGGCCGGGAATGGCGCGCGCGCTGCCTCCGCCGGGCCGCAGCCGATCTCGGCGGCGCGCTCACGGTCTTCGGCGACGAGGGCTGGCGGGAACTCCTGCCGGCGGGCTCGGACCTGCGCGGCCCGGTGGACTACTACGCCACACTGCCGGACATCTGCGCCACTGCTGCGGCCTGCCTCAACTGCACCAGCCCGCTCCTGCCCCACGGCCTGACCCAGCGCCACTTCGACGTCTTCGCCTGGGGCGGACTGCTCCTCAGCGACGCCACGCCCGGTCTGGCCCTCTTTCCCCGCGAACTCACGCACGAAATCGTCTTCCGCCGGCCCGCGGACATCGCGCCGCGGCTCAAGGCCCTCACGGCCTCCGGCGCGGACGGCCTTAAAGCCGCCTGGCGCGCCGAACTCGCGGCCCACCACACCTACCGCAGCCGCGTCCGGGCGCTCCTCGACGCGGTCGGCCTCTAACCCGCAAAGGAGTCGACAATGAGCGAGGCACCCGTCGTGGTCACGGCCGTCATGCACTTCACCGGCGCCATCGACGCCGAGATCCGCGCGGCCCTGGACCGCCTCGTGGCCGCCGTCCGCGCCGAGGACGGCTGTCTGGAATACGCGGCGCACGTGCGCCGCGACGCGCCGGACGCCGGCGAGGTGCTGATGATCGAGCGCTGGCGCGACGCCGCGGCCCTCGACGTCCACGGGACGTCGCCGCACCTGCTGGCCTTCCGCAAAAGCTTGGCCGGACGCATCGCCGCGCCCTCGGACGTGATCCGCTGGCGCGGGCTGGACTAGGAGAATCAGGGGGCTGCGCGCCCCCTGAAACCCCTGCGCCCCCTTGCAGGGGGTCGCAACGGTCCTGCGCCCGCCCCTTCGGCTGCGACGGGCGTCCGGGCGGCAAGAGGGGCTGAAGAATTCGGGACGGCGGGGTACGGGGGGGCGAAGCGCCCCCCGGGATCGGCTAGGCCGGCAGGAGCGGCAGGAGCAGCGGAGCCAGGGTCTTGGCGAGGCGCTGCGCGCCGGCCGCGCTGGGGTGCACGCCGTCGGCCTGGAACATGTCGTCCAGCTCCGGATCGAGGAGCGGGTCGAGGATGTGCGGCAGGAGCGGCAGGCCGTGCTTGGCGGCCAGGTCCGAGTGGACGCGGTTGAAGCGCTCCACGTACTCCTCGTTGAACAGCGGCGGGGCGATGGGCACGAGCCCGGCCAGGTCCGGATCGTCGAATTCGGGCTTGAACAGGTCGGAGCGCGTGCGCCAGCCGGCGAGAAAAATCCTGGCGTTCGAGGCCCGCAGGGCGAGGATCATCTCCTCCAGGGCGCTGGCGGTCTCGGCCACGGGCACGCCCTGATAGCAGTCGTTGGCGCCGAACTCCAGCAACACCGCGCAGGGCCGGGCCTCCAGCACCTCGGCCAGGCGGGCCAGGCCGTCGGGGGCCGTGTCGCCGGAGGCTCCGAAGTTGCGCACGTCCACCTCGCGGCCGAGCTTGCGGAACTCGGCCTCCAGCCGCACGGGCAGGGCCTCGGCGGGCAGCAGTCCCCAGCCGGCGACCAGACTGTCGCCATAGGCCGCCAGCACCGGCCGTTCATCGCGCCGCGTTTCAGCCATCGCGCATCACCCCTTGGCGATCCACACGCCGATCTCTTTGGTCGCCTCGGCCCACTTGGACGACAGGCGCACGGCGAGAAACTCGCGGTACACGCCGTCGAGCAGGTCCAGGCACTGCTCCACGAGAAAGAGCTTCTCCAGCACCCGGGCGTCCGGGTCGTCGTCCTCGCGGTCCTTGGTCTCAATCTTGGGCGTCTTGAGCCCGGAGAGGGAGAAATCCGCATCCTTGAGCGTCACCTGCCAGGCCTCGGGGTCGCGGTCGAAGCGCAGTTGGGCCCGGCAGACCTTCTTGCCGGTGCGCAGGCCGCTGCGCGCCTCGGTGAGCTCGCCGCTGGGGCTCTTGACCGTGGCCGACTCCAGACCCTCGCCGTCGCCGCCCTGGACGCTGAGCCGCTCTTCCATGCGCAGATGGAACTCGCGGCCCTCCTTGTCCTTGAACACGCCGGCCCGGGCCTCGGTGGCGTGCCAGAGCCAGGTCAGGAAGTCCTGGCCGAGGATGCTGTTTTCGCGTTCCGCAAGCGCCAGATCCATGCCTGCCCCCTTAGATGAAGGACGTGGGTTCGAGATTTTCCAGCCGGGAGGCCGCGGCCTCGCCGAGCATGTCCATGGCCAGGAAGAAGGGGGTCAGCGGCTCCAGGGTCAGGCCGAAGGTAGTCTGGAACAAGTCCTCGAAGAGCTGCTTGGCCTTGGAGTTGGTGCTGCAGAACAGGATGCGGCGGCTCTGCATGCTCCACACGGCGTCGAACACGGCCGGGATGGGCAGGCTGCGGGCGCGCAGGCGCAGCATCACCTGGTCCTTGATTTCGCGGCGGCGGTCCTTGGACAGGAAGGCCTTGCCCTCGGCCTTGGCCTGGACCAGCTCCTGGGCCAGGGCGATCAGCACGTGCTTCTTGAACACCGCGGGCGGGATGCGCCGGGTGTCGAGCCGCAGGGAGAAGCACAGGTACTGGCCCTTCTCCGGGGGCGAGTCGGCCCAGTCCATGTCGAGCATGTTGTCGATGTTGCACCAGCCGAAGGAGCGTTCGTCCACGGTCTGGTCGATGTCGCGGAAGGCGTTGTCCTTCAGGAGCTTGGGGGCCTCGCGCCAGAGGGAGTCGGGAACGTCCTCGACCACGCGGTAGCGTGTGAGGCCCAGGCTAGCGGAAAGTATGGGCACGGTGCGCCTCCTTGGGTACGTGTTCGACCGCCTGGGATACCGGGAAGCCGGGCCGCTGTCCAGCCGGGGCCGGAGATGTTCCCGGTCGGACCTTGCCACGGCCGCCCCGGGGCCTTATGCTTTGCCTCGACCCTGGAACGCTGGAGGATCGCATGAGCACGCCGACCACCGCCCTGGCGGATTATCTGGACGAACGCGCCCGCACGGTGCGCGCCCTTGAGGCCGAGGCCGAGGTTCTCATCCAACAAAAGAAAGACCAAGCCGGCTACGCGGCCAAAATGCGCGCGAAGGCCGAACTCCTGGCCGGACTGGCGGACGACGCCCGATCCCTCGCGGCGGCCCTGCCAGCCCCCCTGGACGCGGCCGCGGCCGAGCGCCTGGAGAAATTCTCCGGCAGCGCCAACATGTCCCTGCGCGTGGGCTCGCCGTTCTTCATGTCCGCCCTGCTCTACCCCGAGGACCACCAGCCGGGCCAGCCCAACGACCTGGAGAACTACGCGGCCGAGGTCCGCGGCTGGGCCTAGCCCCGGAAAACCGCCGCCATGCGCAAACCGTTCACGCCGTCGAACCTGCGCCTCGCCGCGCAGGGGGGCTTCGCGCTGTTTCTCGCCTGGACCTGCCTGCGCTTCATCGCCCACGCCCGCTGGGCCATGGGCCTCACCGAAACCTACGCGCCCAAGCCGCCGGCCGTGGAGGGCTTCCTGCCCATCAGCGCGCTCATGGCGGCCAAGCGCCTGCTGCTGACCGGCGCCTGGGACCCCGTGCATCCGGCCGGGCTGGCCATCTTCCTGGCCATTTGCGGCATGGCGCTCGTGTTCCGCAAGGGCTTCTGCGGCCAGCTCTGCCCGGTGGGCTTCGTCGAAAGCCTGCTGGAGCGCCTGGGCCGGCGGATCGGGGTCCGGCGGCAGCCCGGCAAAATCGCCCGGCGCATCCTGGCCGCGCCCAAGTACGCGCTGCTGGCCGCCTTCGCCTGGGTCTCCCTCACCATGAGCGTGCACGAGATTGGCCAGTTCCTGCGCTCGCCGTTCAACCTCGTGGCCGACACGAAGATGCTGCTCTTCTTCGCCGCTCCCTCGGCGGCGACCATCGGCGTGCTGCTCCTGCTGGCCGCGCTGTCCCTGGTCATTCCGGCCTTCTGGTGCCGGGCGCTGTGCCCCTATGGCGCGCTGCTCGGCCTGGTGGCCTGGTTCTCGCCCACGGCGGTGACGCGTGACGTCGAAACCTGCGTGGGCTGCCGCCGCTGCGCCCAGGCCTGCCCGACGGGCCTGCCCGTGGACCACAGCGAGCGCATCGACTCGCCCGAGTGCCAGGGCTGCCTGGAGTGCGTCTCGGCCTGCCCGGTGAAGGATTGCCTGGGCGTGCGCGTGGCCGGCCGCCGCGCGCCATGGTGGCTCGTGGCCGCGGGCTGCCTCCTCGTGCTCGTGGCGGCGTCCGTCGCCGCCGACGCGCTGGGCCATTGGGACGCGCAGCTGCCGCCGCAGATGGTGCGGCGCATGCACATGATCGTGCTGGGCGGCGGGTTCTAGTAGTCCAGGGTGTCCAGGCGCGGCGCATAGCGCCGGTCGGTCTTCTTGCGCGTGAAGCGCGCCAGCCCGCAGCCGAAGCTCGGCAGGAGCTGGAAGCCCCAGTCGCCGCCGACGCCGTAGCCGCCGCCCGCCCCGAAGCCGTTGATGATCTCGGTCTCGATGCCCGCGCGCACGAGCACGTCGACCCGGTCCCCCTCCACGCGGGAGAGGGCGTCGAGGATGGCCGGCACGAGGCCGCAGGTCACGTGGCGCAAATCGATGGTCGCCGGGGCGTCGGTCATGACGTCCTCCTAGAATCCCCGCCCCGGGCGCGTCACCCGGCAGAGGAAGCCCTTCAGGTATTCCGTTTCCGGCATGGCCGGATGGATGGGATGGTCCGCCGCCTGATGGCACTGCCGCAGGATGTGCAGGCGCACGCCGGCCTCGCGCGCGGCCCCGGCCAGGGTCCGGCGCAGGTCGTCGCGGCCCACGTGCTGCGAGCAGGAGCAGGACACGAGAAGCCCGCCGTCCTCCGCCAGCTCCATGGCCAGACGGTTCACCGTGCGGTACGCGCCCAGGCCCTTCTCCAGATCCTTGCGGCGCTTGACGAAGGCCGGCGGGTCCACGCTCACCAGCCCGAAGCGCCGGCCCTGGGCCTTCAGATCCTTGAGCCCCTCCAGGGCGTCCGCCTCCAGCGTGCGCACGCGGTCGGCCACGTCGGAAAGCTCCGCGCTCCGGCGCGCATGCTCCAGCGCCGCGCCCGAGGCGTCCAGGCACAGGACCTCCGCGGCCCCGGCCGCGGCGCAAGCCACGCCCAGCCCCCCGGCGTAGGAGAACACGTCGAGCACGCTCCGGCCCCTGGCCATGGCGGCCGCCTGGGCGCGGGTCTCGCGCATGTCGTAGAACCAGCCGGTCTTCTGGCCGCCGGCCAGGGCGAAGGCGAAGCGGCAGCCGTTCTCCGCGATCTCGGCCGCCTCGGGCACGTCGCCGGCGGCGACCTCCACCGCGCGCGGCAGGCCCTCCAGTTCGCGGCCGGGCAGGTCGTTCTTGAACAGGACGCCCTTCGGGGCCGCAAGCTCGGCCAGGACCTCCAGAATCTCGCCGCGCAGGCGCTCCATGCCGGCCGTGCCGATCTGCACCGCCAGCACGTCGCCGAAGCGGTCCACGACCAGGCCGGGCAGGCGGTCGCCCTCGCCGAAGGCCAGGCGATAATACGGCGCGTCGAACAGGCTTTGGCGCAGGTCCAGCGCGGCGCGCAGGCGCGCGCGCAGCAGCTCGCCGTCCAGCGGCCGGGTGGCGTCCCGGCAGTACACCCGCGCGGCGATGAGCGCGCCGGGGTTGACGTAGGCGCAGCCCAGCGGCCGGCCCTGGGACGATTCCACGCGCGCGCAGTCGCCGGGAGCGAAGGCCGTGAGCGGCGTTTTCTGCACGTCGATCTCGTTGCTGAAGACCCAGAGATGGCCGGAGAGGAGCCGCCGCTCCTCGCCCCGGCGCAGCGTCAAGACGGGCAGATGGCTCATACCGGGCAGGCCCCCCGCAGGTTGAGCAGGCGCTGGCCGTAGGCGGCCTGGCCCAGCGAAATGCAGCCGTCGTTGGGCGGCAGCAGCTTGTGCGTGAGCGGAATCAGTCCGCGCTCGGCCAGGGCGCGGGGCAGCTCCACGGCGAAGGTCAGGTTCTGCATCACCCCGCCGGAGAGCCCGACGTGCCGGAGGCCATGGCGTTTGGCCAGGGCCGCGGCCATGTCCGCCAGACCCGTGATCAGGCTGGCGTGGAAGCGCCGGGCGATGACCGGAACCGGCGTCCCCGCGGCCATGTCGGCCAGGAGCGCGCGGAACAGGCCGTAGATGTCCAGCTCGCGTGGGACCGCGCCGCCGCCCAGACGCTCCGCGCCCTCGGGCTTGACCAACGCGCAGGGATAGACCGCGGCCGCGGCCAGGGGAACGGACAGGTCCTGGGCGCGCTCCAGAAGCATGGCCGCCTGGCCCTCGTAGGTGGTGCGCAGGCACAGGCCGAGCATGGCCGCCACGGCGTCGAACAGGCGGCCGCAGCTCGACGTCAGCGGACAGTTGAGGTTCTTGCGCAGAATCTGCGGCAGGAAGCGGCTGGCCTGCTCGAATTCCGGCAGCCAGGGCCAGGCCGGCGTGCCTTTCTGGCCGGAATGCTCCACGTCCACCTCCCAGAGCAGGGCCTGGGCCAGACGCCAGGGCTCGTGCACGGCCGCCTCGCCGCCGGGCAGGCTGAACTCCGCGAAGTGGGCCAGACGCTCGTGGCGCAGGGTCTCGGTGTCCACGAGCAGGCATTCGCCGCCCCAGATGGACCAGCCCGTGCCGTAACCCAGGTTGGGCTGGCTGGTGGCGAAGCCGGTGCCGTCCAGGGCCAGGCAGAGCGCCGGGCCCATGAACTTGTTCTCGGCCAGCACGGCGTGGGCGTGGGCGTAGTGGTGCTGCAGGAAGGTGATGTCCACGCCGGTGGTGCGCGCCATCTCCTGGGCCACGCTGGTGGTCAGGTAGTTGGGGTGCTGGTCGCGCACCACGAGCGCCGGCTCCACCTGGAGGATGTCCTGGAGATGCTCGGCGATTTCGTGGTGGAAGCCCAGGGTGTCGATGTTCTCCATGTCGCCCAGGTGCTGGCTGACGAAGGCCTGGTCGCCCTTGGTCAGCGTCAGCGTGCACTTGAGCTCCGGCCCGAGGCCCATGACGCAGGGCCCGGCCTCCGGCAGGAACACCGGCGCGGGCGCGAAGCCGCGCGCCCGGCGCAGGAACTGCGTTTCGCCCGCCTCCGCGCCGTCCGGGCCGGGCAGCACGCGCACCACCGAGTCGTCGGTGCGGATGAGGATGTCGCGGTTGTGGAGGAGGAAGATGTCCGCGATGTCCGTCAGACGGGACAGGGCCTCGCGGTTGCCCAGGCAGATGGGCTCGTCGCTCAGGTTGCCCGAGGTCATGACGAGCACGGCGGGCATGTGCTGGCGCTCCTGGCGCAGCAGCCGGCGATAGCGCTGGAACAGCACGTGGTGCAGCGGCGAATAGGGCAGCATCACGCCCACGCAGTCCTGGTCCGGGGCCAGGGCGTCGGCCAGGGGCGCGCCGCGGCGCCGGGCGCAGAGGACGATGGGCCGCTGCCGGCCGGTGAGCCATTCGGCCTCGGCCGAGTTCACCTCAAGCAGCTCGCGGGCGGTGCCCAGGTCCGGCACCATGACGGCCAGCGGCTTGTGCGGGCGGCGCTTGCGGCGGCGCAGCTCGCGCACGGCGTCCTGGTTGGCGGCGTCGCAGACGAGGTGGAAGCCGCCCAGGCCCTTCACGGCGGCGATGCCGCCCTGCATGAGGATGGCGGCCAGCTTGCGCATGGCCTCGTCGCGCCGGGCCACCACCGCGCCCGAGCGGTCCGCCAGCCAAACCTTGGGGCCGCAGACCGGGCAGGCGTTGGGCTGGGCGTGGAAGCGCCGGTCGCGCGGGTCCGTGTACTCGCGGCCGCACTCCGGACACATGGGAAAGCAGCCCATGCTCGTGTTCGGCCGGTCGTAGGGCACGGAGCGCGTGATGGTGTAGCGCGGGCCGCAGTTGGTGCAGTTGGTGAAGGGGTACAGGTAGCGCCGGTTGGTCTTGTCGAACAGCTCGGCCAGGCAGTCCGGGCAGGTGGCCACGTCCGGGCTGATGAGCACGTCGTTGGCCGCGCCGCCGGTGCTCTTGCGGATCTCGAAGGCCACGGCCGCCGGGTCGGCCGGGATGTCCTGGCTGACCACGCGCAGGATGCGCGCCAGAGGCGGCTGCTCCGCCTCCAGGCGGCGGGCGAAGGCGTCGATCTGCCCGGCCGGTCCCTGGACCTCGATGACCACGCCCTCGGGGGCGTTGCGCACCAGGCCGACGAGCGCCAGGGACTCCGCCAAGCGGAAGACGAAGGGCCGGAAGCCCACGCCCTGCACCTGGCCGGTGACCACGAGGCGGCGGCGAATCACGACGGCGCTCGACATGCAAACTCCTTGGCCGGACAACGTTCCGGAGGTGATAGCCAAGCCGGGGGAATGTTGCAAGGCCCGACGCGCTTTGGCCGGCCGGGCGGCGGCCTCAGCCCAGGCGGTGCAGCAGGCTCTTCATGCGGCCGCGCACGAAGCGCAGGGGCTCGAAGCGCATGGGCTCCAGCCGCTCCGCCGCCTCGAAGCCGGCGGCGTCGAAGTCCGGCGGCGCGGCCAGGGGAAAGGCGGCCCCGGCGGGGTCCGCGCCGGGCAGCCCGCGCCGCAGGGCCTCGGTCCAGAGGGGGACGGTCTGCGGCGTCTGGCCCAGGATTCCGAACACGGCGGCGTCCAGGGCCAGGGGAACCGCCGCAGCCCCGAGCAGACCGAGGGGGAAGGCCTCGCCGCGCACCGGCCCGCCGCGGTGCAGGGCCACCACGCCGTCCGCCACGCCGGCCGCCGGCGGCAGGGCGGCCAGGACGTCGAGGACCATGGCCTCCATGCGCCCCGGCTCCGCGCCCAGGCGCATGTGCGCCACGGCCTTGCGGCAGCCGCAGACGCAGCCGAACAGGTTCTTGACGCTGGCCGTGAGGCGGAACTGGCCGTGGGCCTTGACTCGGGCCACGCTGACGATGCGCCCGGCCTCCAGGGCGTCGCGCGAGACGCCGATGTTCCCGCCGCCGGAGAGCCGCACGGGAACCGGCCGCCCCAGGCTGCGCACGCGCAGCCCCAGCGGCCGCAGCGCCGCGTCCAGGCCACAGGCCGCCGCCACGCGCGCCGCGCTGCCGAAGGCCGGCGAGTCCGCCACCCAGGGCTTGGCCCCGCAGTCGAAGAGATAGGCGCACACGGCGCGCACGGTCTCCGGGTGGGTGCAGCACAGGGCCGCGTTGCTGCGCGAGACGAGATTGGGCTTGACCAGTACGCCCTCGCCGGGCGCGAAGTCGATTCCGGCGGCGTCGAACAGCCGCTCCACGGCGGACTCCAGGAGCTCGCGGCGGCAGGACTCCACGCGCAGCAGGGCCACGGGGATGCGCTCGGGGATGCTCATGCTCTCCGGGCTACCTCCATCGGCGGCGGGTGGCAAGCCCCCGGAGCCGCGCGAACGGGGCTTGCGCCCGCCCCCGCGCGAGGGCATTATGCGCGCCTCGGAGGTTCTGGGAACGCATGGACACGCAGCAAACGGTGACGGCGGCGCCCCTGGCGGCGCTTGAGGGGGCGGGCGTCACGCTCGGCGGGGCGCGGCTCGTGGCGGACATCCATTTCCGGCTTCTGGCCGGCCAGCGCTGGGCCCTGCTCGGCGAGAACGGCGCGGGCAAGACGACCTTCCTGCGCCTGCTGCGCGGGGAGATCGCGCCCGATCTGCCGCATGGCGGCCACGCGCGCCCGCCGCGCCTCTACGACCTGCCCGGCGCGGGCGGTCCGCAGCCCACGCCCCTGGGTCTGCGCCAGCGCCTGCCGCTGGTCTCGGGCGACATGCAGGACGCCTACGCCGTCCAGGGCTGGCGCGCCACCGGCCTGGACGTGGTGCTGGCCGGGTTCCACGACACGGCGCTGGTCTACGGCGAGCCCGATCCGGAGGAGCGCCGCAAGGCCCTGGCCACCCTCGCGGCCCTGGGGCTCGACGAGCTGGCCGGCCGGCGCATGGCCGACCTCTCCACCGGCCAGGCCCGGAAAATCCTCCTGGCCCGGGCCCTGGCCTGCGCGCCGGACGTGCTCCTCCTGGACGAATGCCTGGAGGGCTTAGACGCCCCGGGCCGGCGCGAATTCCTGGAGGTCCTCGACCGCGCGGCCGCGGCCGCGCCCGGCCTGGCCCTGCTCTTCTCCAGCCACCGCCTGGACGAACTGCCGGCCTGCCTGGACCATGGGCTGATCCTGCGCGGCGGCCGCATCGTCTTCTCCGGCTCCCTGTCCGAGGCCCTGGCCGCCTACGTCCCGGCCGGACCGACGCAGGTCGTGGCGGCCCCCGGAGCGGCGCAACCCGCCGCCCCGCTCCCGCAGCCGGGCCAGCCCGCCGCGCCCCCGGCGGCCGGATTCCTGGCGCGCATCCGCCACGCCAACCTGGAGATCGACGGCGCGCGCATCCTGAACGACGTGGACTGGACCATCCTGCCGGGCGAGCACTGGGCCCTGCTGGGCAAGAACGGCGCGGGCAAGAGCTCCCTGCTCTCGCTGCTCTGCGGCGCGACGTGGCCCTCGGCCCTGGACGGCCCTCCGGGCGTCGTGGAGCACGGCTTCGCCCGCGCCGGCGAGACCCTCGACGACACGCGCCGGCGCATCGGGCTGGTCTCCGCCGGACTCCAGGCCAATTTCCCCCATGATCTCAAGGTCGACGAGGCTGTGTGCACCGGGCTGGACGGCACCCTGGACGTGATCGCCGCGCCGGACGCGACCGGACGCGCGCGCGCCTCGGAATGGCTGGCGTTCTTCGAGATCGCGCACCTGGCCGGCCGCAGGGTGCGCAGCCTGTCGCGCGGGCAGTTCCGCCGCGTGCTCCTGGCCCGGGCCATGCTGGCCGGCGGCGACACGCGGCCGGACCTGCTGCTCCTGGACGAGCCCATGGCCGGACTGGACGCGCGCAGCCGCCGGGCCTTCCGGACGCAGCTGGATCGCCTGGCCGCCGGCGGCACGCCGCTGGTGGTGGTGACGCACCATCTGCGCGACCTGCCGGACTGCGTCAACCGGGTGCTGGTGCTGGAAAAGGGCCGCGTGGCCTTCCGCGGGGAGCGGGCGGCCTATGAAAAAAGACAGGCGGCCGTAACGAAGCCGGCCGCCTGACGAAAATTCGGGGGGAAGAAACTCAGCCCTGACGGTTGAGATACCTGTTCTGCACCCGGCGGGGCCGCACCAGCCGGCCGTAGCCCTGGTGCCGTTTGCGTTCCTGGCCCAGGCGGAGGATGTCCGCGCCGATGCTGTGCTGAAGGCGGCGGGCCTCGTCGATGATCCGGCCCTGCAACCCCTTGAGCTCCTCCAGCTTGGCCACCAGGGTGTCGAGGCAGTCCGCGGCCGGCGCGGCCAGCGCGTCGCCGGCCAGGGCCTCGTGCAGCACGCCGCCCCGCCCGAAGGCCAGGGCCTCGGCCTTCTCCACCTCGCCGGCGGAAAGATGCTCCAGCTCCCTCCGGCCCATCTCCAGGGCCTGATCCAGCAGCCTCAGCGCGGCGTGCACGGCCTACGCCTTCCCGGAGGTCCGGACGTCCTCGCGCAGGAGCGCGACGACCTTCTTCCAGCGGTTCACGGCGGGCAGGAACTCGTATTCCAGCAGGTCGGCCAGGAGAATCCAGTCCTCGTTGGACAAAACGTCGGTCATCTCGGTGAACAGGGTGGAGAGCTGCTCGCTGGCCTCCAGGAACTCCTTGTGATCCTTGAGGGCGAATTCGCCGCGCAGGACGCTGATCATGCCGATGAAGTCGCGGGTCACGTCGATGAGATCCTGATAGGTCTCCAGGGCCTCGGCGTCGTCGGCCTGGCGGAACAGCTCGGCCACGCGGGTGGCGCCCTCGCCCATGAGGGTCACGACCTTGTACAGCTCGCGGGTGATCTCCACGGCCACCTCGCCCACGGGCAGGGTGCGGATGTCCACGCTCTGCACCTCGCGGGCGTCGATGTCCTCGGCCTGGTGCGGATAAATCTCGGAGAAGGGACGGTCATTGACGAACACGTCCGTGACCACGCGGTCGTTGAGGATGCCGTCCTCCCGGACCCTTACGAAGATCTGGTCCAGGTTGTCGAAACTGGCGATGTCCAATTCGCTTTTCTGTCCGTCGATAAGGATCATCTCGTCCCCTCCTTGGGCGGTTCTTTCCGGTATGGAATAGGCTGCTTCTATTATGCAGCATGCGTGCCAATGCAAATCTGGCCTTGCATGGCCGCCAAAAGAGCCGAAAAGCGGGCCGCCAGCGCCAGAATGCCGTCCAGGTCCAGCCCCGGCCGCTCGGCCTCGAAACGCCAGAGCATCCCGAGCACGGCCAGGCGCTCCTCCCCGGCCAGCGCGCCCTGCACCCGCTCCCAGGTGGCCAGGAACTTGGCCTTCACCGGCGGCAGGGGATTGCGCGCCAACAGCGCGCCCTGGCTGCGCAGCAGGGTCAGCAGCCCGGCCGCCTCGTCCAGGCGGGCCAGCAGCGTCCCGGCCGCCGCCTCGCCCAGCGGGGCCCGGGGCAGTCCGGCCGCGTCCAGGGCTTCGCCGTCAAGATATCGACGATACAGGGCGCGCTGAAGCCGGATCAGCCGCGTGCGGTCGCTGGCCTCGTGGCCGGACAGACTCTCCAGGTCCATGAGCCCGTCGTCGCCGACGCGCGTGCGCCAGACCCGCGCGCCGGACACGCGGACCGCCGCCGGGTCGCGCCCCTCCAGCAGGGCCAGGGCCAGCGCCGCGGCATCCTCCGCCTTGACGCTCCGGCGGCACGCTTCGTTACGCGGGCACGCCGTTCCGAAGGCGCAGGGATGGCAGTCCAGGTCCGGCTCCAGGCACACGCAGCCGGGCAGGTAGGGCCCGGTGTCCCAGGGCTGGGCCGTGGCCAGGAAAAACGCCAGGCAGGGCGTGCCGAGGCCGGCGGCCAGGTGCATGGTGCCGGTGTCGTTGGTGACGAGCAGGCGGCAGCAGCAAAGCGCCGCGGCCAGCTCCGGCAGGGAGGTCGCGCCCATGAGGTCGGCCAGGGGCGCGCCGGCCAGCGCGCGGCAGCGCTCGCCCAGCGGCTTCTCCGCCGCGGAGCCCAGGAGCGCGACGCCATAGCCTGCCCTCCAGAGTTGCCGCGCCAGCAGCGCGAAATGCTCCACGGGCCAGCGCCGGCGATTCTCGGACGCGCCGAGCTGCAGGGCCACGAGACCGTTCGGCGGCGGCGCGGGCAAGAGCCGCGCGATGCGTTCGCGCATGGCGGCGACGGCGGCCCCGGCCGGCCGGATCAGGCCCGCCGGGCCGGGCGCGCCGGTCAGGCCGGCGATGCGCCGGAACAGGTCCACCACGTTGAACGGGCTGGCCCCGCGCGACTGCGCGGCCAGTTGCAGGAAGGCCGCCCAGAGCCCGGCGTCGGCGTTGAAGCCGTCGCGGTCCAGGGCGAAGCCGCGCAGTTCGGCCGCGCCGCATTGCAGGGCCAGCAGCCGCGCGGGCTCCGAGGGCGTCAGGTTGATCACCACGTCCGGCGGCAGGCGGCGGCGGATCTCGGCCACGAAGCCCTGCTGCGCGGCCACGGCCCGCCGCCAGTCGCCGTCCAGCCGGGCCAGCAGCCGCGCGCCGGGCAGCGGAAACAGCTCGTCCACGCCGGCGATGAGCGCGGCCGCGCCGGCGAAGTTCTCCAGGCAGACCAAGCCCACGCGGCAGCCCCGGGCCTTGAGCCCGGCCACCGCCGGCTGGCTTTGCAGCAGGTCGCCCAGACGGGTGAGGTTCACGACAAGGACGTTCATCGGCGCTCCGGCAGAAATTGCATCATCCGGAGCATAAGCAAAAATCCTGCCTCCTAAAATTGTGCAAATTCCAAGAGAATATTTCCGGTCTGGGCGGCATGGCGTCGTTTTCTTAATACCAAGCTTACAAAATCTATTCTCTCTTCGAGGACAGCCATTAGATCTGCCCCTGTCATTAGAATGATTACTGACCGCCCAGCGGATTGAATCTTTACACTATCGGCTGAGTACCCGTTAATTGCCAAAAACAGGCCTAATGTGTTGTCAAGCTTACGTTTAATCTTGCCCGAAAAGGCATCCATATCCTGGCTATTAACTTGACCTTTTTGCCACTTCCCTTCGAACAGATAATCAGAGCCATCTAAGCAAAACGCACCGTCAATTTGCTCACCCGTGTTCTTAAAAGACGCTTTAGGATCAAGATCGAATAATTCAAATATATCATACATAATTTTCTCAAGCAAAAATCCTCTTTTAATATGATCTTGCAATGGTAATAATGAAAAATAATCTTTCTTGATACTAGATAATTTTTCACGAACTGCGGTATTATTTTGTAACCTCTCTCTTTCAGCATTCATTCTAATATTAATATTGTCTGATTCCTTCGTAACTTTGTCATGTACGTTTATTATACGTTTGAGTTCTGTGACAGCGACACTCGCTCTCGCAATTTTTGTTTTGCTGTCCTCAATATGCTCTAGATGTGGGAATTTATCCATGCTTGATACTTCATGAAATAGTTTCCTAATATCCCCAAGATAACGTTCTTGATCACTGCAAAGCCGATCAACAATATCCGAAACAATTTGCCGCTTATAGCTCTCCCAGTTGGCATAAGACAGCAACCCAACGTCAGAAATACAGTTTTGCAAAAAACTACGCAAATCACTTTTATACCAATAGATTGTGCTCAAGGCTTCTTTTAGTGCTTGGATTGCAATAGCCGAAATGACCTTAGCCATCGCCGCCCCCGTTTTTATAAGCAATATCAAATCCCATGTCCGAGTCAATTATTACGGCCGCGCGGCCGTTCGCCGGCGGTCCGCAGCGCCGCCGACCGCTCGCCGCGGGCGAACGGCGCAAAACGTCAGGTAAGTGTTTACCCGCGCTTTCCGCGTGCTCACCGCCGCAAAGCCGCCGTTTGGCGAAAGAGACGTGCCCGGCCGCAAAATCTCCTTTACTCCACTCGCATGGAAACGGCGCGCGGCGCATCCGGACGGGTCGGAGCGCCAGACCGCCGCAACGGACAGCAGGAGGAAGCAGCCATGAGGAAGGACGCCGACGCCATCATCAACTCGCCGGGCTTCAAGGCCCTGACCGCCCGGAAGGGCGCGGTCTCCGTCGTCCTGTCGCTGATCATGCTCGGCGCGTACTACGGCTTCGTCCTGGTGCTCGCCTTCAACAAGGCCGCCCTGAGCGCGCCGCTCGGTCCCGGCATGAGCGTCGGCCTGCTCGTCGGGCTCCTGGTCATTCTCCTGGCCTGGGGCCTCACCGGCGTCTACGTCTTCTGGGCCAACGGCAGCTATGACGCGGCCGTCAACGCCATCCGGCAGGACTTGCGGAGGGATTCCTGATGAACCAGTTCGCCACGACCATCGGACAACCGAACATCACCTCGATCCTGTTCTTCTTCGTGTTCATCTCGGTGACGCTGGTGATCACCTGGTTCGCGGCCAAGCGCAGCAGGACCACGGCCGAGTTCTACACCGCCGGCGGCGGCATCTCCGGCTTCCAGAACGGTCTGGCGCTGGCGGGCGACTACATGAGCGCCGCGAGCTTCCTCGGCATCGCCGGGCTCGTGTCGCTCAAGGGCTACGACGGGCTCATCTACTCCATCGGCTTCCTCGTGGGCTGGCCGATGATCATGTTCCTCATCGCCGAGCCCCTGCGCAACCTCGGCAAATACACCTTCGCGGACGTGGTGGCCTACCGGCTGGCGCAAAAGCCCATCCGCATCGCGGCCAGCGCGGGGTCGCTCATGACCGTGGCCTTCTACCTCATCGCCCAGATGGTGGGCTCGGGCTCGCTGATCCACATGGTCTTCGGGCTCAAGTACGAGCTGGCCATCGTGTTCGTGGGCGCGGTGATGATCGCCTACGTGCTCTTCGGCGGCATGCTCGCCACCACCTGGGTGCAGATCATCAAGGCCGTGCTGCTCCTCGGCGGGGCCACCGTGCTCGTGTTCATGGTGCTGGCCCGCTTCGGCATGAACCCGGTGAACCTCTTCGCCGAGGCCCAGACCCGCTACGGCGACCGCGTCCTCGCGCCGGGCGGCCTGGTGGCCAATCCCTGGGACGCGGTGTCCCTCGGCCTGGCGCTCATGTTCGGCACGGCCGGGCTGCCGCACATCCTCATGCGCTTCTACACCGTGCCGGACGCCAAGGCCGCGCGCAAGAGCGTGTTCGTGGCCACGGGCTTCATCGCCTTCTTCTACATCCTGACCTTCATCATCGGCTTCGGGGCCATGGTGCTCGTGGGCCAGGACGTCATCGCCGGAATAGACAAGGGCGGCAACATGGCGGCGCTGCTTTTGGCCGAGGCCACGGGCGGCACCATGTTCCTCGGCTTCATCGCGGCCGTGGCCTTCGCCACCATTCTCGCGGTAGTGGCGGGGCTCACGCTGGCCGGGGCCACCACGCTGTCCCACGACCTCTACGTGAACGTGTTCCGCGGCGGCCGGACGGCCGAACAGGACGAGGTCCGCGTGGCCAAGATCGCCACCCTCTGCCTCGGCGTGGTGGCGGTGGCCCTCGGACTGGCCTTCAAGGGCCAGAACGTGGCCTTCATGGTCGGGCTGGCCTTCGCCATCGCCGCCAGCGCCAATTTCCCGGCCCTGCTCCTGTCCATCGTCTGGCGCGGCTTCAGCACCTTCGGCGCTGTGTGCTCCATCGTCACCGGCACCGTGCTCGCGGTGGTGCTCATCATCCTCAGCCCCACGGTCTGGGTGGACATCCTGGGGAACCCGGCCGCCGTGTTCCCGCTCAAGAATCCGGCCCTCATCTCCATGACCGGGGCCTTCCTGGCCGGCTGGGCCGGCTCGCGCCTGCGGCGTGACGAAGACGCCACGGCGCGCTATGCCGAACAGAAGGTCCGCAACTACCTGGGCGTGAGCCTGGACTAGCTTGACCCCGGCCCGGCCGGCGGACGGCGGTTCCGTCGGCCGGGCTTCGCCCGGAGGCCGCGCATGTCCGACGAATCCGACGCGCCCGGAACGCAGCTCCCCGATCCCTTCCTGCGCCTGCGCATGGCCGACGTCCCGGCCCGGCCGCCGGTGTTCGCCGCGCCCGGCGACTCCGTGGCCGAGGCGGCCCGGCGCATGGCCGCGGCCGGAACCACGGCGGCCCTCGTGCGCGAGGGCGCGGACGGCCCGCTCCTGGGCATCCTCACCGAACGCGACGTGCTGACCCGCGTGGCGGCGGCCGGCCGCGACCCCGGCCGCACCCCCGTGACCCTGGTCATGACCAGGGGCCTGCTCACCGCCAGCCCGGACGAGCTGCTCATCGAGGCCTTCTCGCGCATGGTCCGCCACGGCGTGCGCCGCCTGGCGCTGCTCGACGCCGCCGGCGCGCCCCTGGGCCTCGTGGGCGAGGGCGAACTGCTCGCCGCCCGGGGCGAAAGCCCGCTGGCCCTGGCCGCGGACATCGACGCCGCGGCCGACGCGGAGACCCTGGCCCGCGTCTTCCGGCGCCTCGGCGTCCTGGCCGCGCGCTCCATAGCCGAGGGCATCGGCTCCGACGCCGTGGGCCGGCTGATCAGCGAGATGCACGACCGGATCATGGCCAAGGCCTGGGAACAGACCCTGGCGGAACTGCCCCCGGCCCCCTGCGCCCACTGCCTGCTGGTCCTGGGCAGCCAGGGCCGCCGCGAGCAGTTCCTGGCCACGGACCTGGATCTGGCCCTGGCCTACGCCGACGCGGCCCGGGCGGACTGGTTCGCCGACCTCGGCGCGCGGCTGACGCGACGGCTGCTGGACCTGGGCTTTCCGCCCTGCCCGAGCCGCATCATGCCGGACAACTCGGACTGGCGGCGCAGCGCGGCCGGCTGGCGGGACCTCGCGGACGAGGCGGCCGACCGGCCCGACGCCCCGGCCGTGGTCACGGCCTCGCTGCTGGCGGACATGCGGCCGCTGCAAGCCCGCGCGGGCGATCCGGCGCTCGGTCCGGAGCTGCGCGCGGCCATTCTGGAACGCCTGGGCAAAAGCTCCATCCTGCTCAAGTTCATGGCCCGCGAGGCGGTGCGCTTCAGTCCGCCGCTGGGCCTGCTGGGCGGCCTCGCCGTGCGCCGCGACGCGGAGGGCCGGGGCTGGCTGGACCTCAAGCGCGGCGGCGTGTTCGCCCTGGCCCAGGGAGCCAAGGTGCTGGCCCTGGACCACGGCCTGACCGAAGCCGGCACCTGTCCGCGGCTGCGCCGCCTGGCCGCACTGGGCGCGCTGTCCGCCCCGCTGGCCGAGGGGCTCTGCGACGCCTGGGATCAGCTCCAGACCCTGCGCATGCGCGCCCAGGCCGCGGCTCTCGGCCGGGGCGAAGCGCCCGGCAACGCCATCCGGCCGGACCTGCTCGGCGCGCTGGAGCGCGAACGCCTGCGCGCGGCCCTGAAGCTCCTGGCGGAGTTCCAGGACCTGCTGTACGAGAAGTACGGACTGCGGCTCCTGGGCTGAGGCGTCTTGCCTTTTCGCCCGCCATTGCCTACGGGATGGACATGGACTGGCGCGACGGCATCCTCATCTCCTTCTGCGCGAACCTGTCGTTCAAGGTCCTGACCTATCTCCTCACCCTGGCGCTGATCACGCTCTTCTCCGGCGGCTTCACCGGGTTCCTGTTCCTGCTGATCCCCCTGGGCCTGGACGCCTGGGGCGCGCAGCTCGTGCGCGACAACCACGCGGCCTTCCAGGAGGACGTCCTGGAGAACCTGGAGAACGAGTGCCTGGCCGCCTGCGGCATCGGCCGGAAGGACCCGCACTACCCCTTCTACGAGATCGCCGGGGCCATCGATCATTGGCTCCTGCGCAAGTACAAGGCCGAGGTGCGCTTCAGCATGATGGCCCCCAAGGAGGACGCGGTGGTCATCGCCGAGCGCCGCGGCCGCATCTTTCCGCTCAAGCGCGTGTTCGGCCGGGTGGCCTACAACACCGAGGACGCCGGCACGCGCGACGTGTTCTACGCCGACATCGTGGCCGTGGAGCTCACCGGCAAGTCCCTGACCATGACCACCGCCGGCGGCGAAAGCGTGTCCTACACCGGGCAGGGCGACAAGGCCGCCCAGGCCGTGGAGCACCTGCGCGCCCGCCTGCGCGATTTCAAGTCCCGCCGCGCCCAGCCCGCCGCGAACTGATCGCCCAAAGATCCCCCGCATACGTCTTGCCCTGACTTGCGCATGTTGTTACTTTAAGGATATACGTAGTATCCTACGGAGCAGCACGCGCATGAGGAACGCCCCGCAGCAGCACCCCGCCACGCACCGGCAGCACGGCCTGAGCCTGCTGGCGTTGTTGCGCGTGTACAGCGTCTTCCTGCTGGCGCTGCCCGCGCTGCCGCTGGCCCTGTATCTCATCGAGCCCGACCTCAAGGACTTCGGGGTGCCGCTGCCGCTGGAGGGGCTGCTGCTGCTTTGCGTCTTCCTCGTGGTGCTCTGCGCCGCCGTGCTCGGCCACGCCATCGTGCGCACCATCCTCGTGCCGCTCCGGCTGCTCGTGGAAGGTGCGGAACGCATCCAGGCCGGGGAGTTCGGCCACGTCATCGACCTCTCGGCCGCGCCGCGCGCCCCGCAGGAGTTCCGGCGCCTCATGGACGCCTTCAACCGCATGTCCGCCACCGTGGCCCAGCACGTGGAGACCATCGAGACCACCTCGCGCACGGACCAGCTCACCGGCCTGTGCAACCGCCGCCACCTCATGTCCGAGGGCTACCGCATCCTCAGCGTGGCCCTGCGCGCCGGCCGGCCCTGCTCCTGCCTCATGGTGGACATCGACCGCTTCAAGCAGGTCAACGACACCCACGGCCACCCCATCGGCGACAAGTTCCTCATCCACATCGCCGGCTGCATCGCCTCGGCCGTGCGCGAGTCGGACATGGTGGCGCGCTTCGGCGGCGAGGAGTTCGTGGTCATCGCGCCCAACGCCTCCCTGCCGGAGGCCAGGAAGCTCGCCGAGCGCATCCGCACCAACGTGGCCGCCAATCCCCTGGACGTGGGCCCGCTGCGCCTGAACAACACCGTCAGCATCGGCGTGGCCGAATACGACGCGGACCCGGAGTTCGGCTCGAACCTCCTTGAGGACATGATCGAAAAGGCCGACAAGGCCCTCTACCGGGCCAAGCAGCACGGCCGCAACCGCGTGGAGACCTAGCCGTTCCCGCTGGAGCCCGACTACGGCCCATAGGCTTCCGCCGCCTCCCGGCTTGTCTTGCCCACCCGATTGGCCTAGAGTCCGTGCGGCTTCGGCCCATGCCGTCCTTTTTTGTCCGAAATAAACCGGGAGCCGCGCGTGCGCTACGAACTCCGCCTCATGGACACCCTCTCCGGCGTGGGCTGCTTCGCCGCCCATCCGGGTCCCAACCTCTCGTTCAACGAAATGGTCGAGCACCTGCGCGCCAACCCGCTGGACGACTTCATGCACCAGCATCTGCTGTACATGCTCGGCGAGCACCGCACCCGCAAGGTGGAGAAACTCATCGCCGAGGCCAGGGGCGACGCGGCGGACGGCCGCCCGGCGGACCCGGTGCTGGCGGCGCTGCTCCTGGAGGCCTGCCTGGGCCACGAGCGCTTCGCGCAGCTGGCCCAGCGCCTGGACGACCTGGACCTGGCCGAGCTTTCGCGCCACACCCCGGCCCTGCACATCCGCTCGCGCCGGCTGGCCGACCAGCCCCTGCACAACGCCTGGACCATGCGCATGCAGGACAGCATCATGAACAACGCGGAGCTGCCCCCGCCGCAGACCCTGGGCCTGGCCGCGCCCTTCGCGCCGGAGGAGCTGCCCCGGGGCCGGGCCGTGACCGCGGCCGAAGTCCGCGCGCGCCTGACCGCCGAGCTTCCGCCGCCCAAGCCCCGCCGGCCGGCGGAGGAGACCTGCGCCCGGGCCCTGGCCCAGCTGGAGGCCAAGAACGTGTTCCTCGGGCCGGAGATGGCCCACAAGGCTTCCCTGAGCCCGGTGTCGCTCCTGCGCCACTGGCGCGTGGACGTGAGCGTCAAAAGCGGGGACATGGCCTACAGCCTCACCGGCCTGCAAACCAGCTACGGCCGGGGCCTGGACCGGGAGTCCGCCCGCGCGTCGTACAGCATGGAGGTGGCCGAGCGCGTGTCCTCCTACGCGAGCATCGGCCCGCGCGGGGTCATGGGCCTGGCCTACGACTGCCCGCTGCTCCACGGCTCCCGGACCGAGGTCGCCGCGCGCCAGGAGGCCCTGGACCTCGCGCTGCTGCGCCTGGAGGCGCCCTACGAGGGGCAGCGGCTGTGGTGGATGCCCGCCGAGCGCAGGACCGGGGACGGCCTGGTCCCTTGCCTGGTCCCGGCGCAGTGCGTGTATCTCTTCTGCAACCTGGAGGAGCAGAGCCTGTTCAGCGCCCTGGGCTCCACGGGCCTGGCCTCGGGCAACGACATGGACGAGGCCAAGGTCCACGCGCTGTGCGAGGTCATTGAACGCGACGCCGAGGCGGTGACGCCCTTCGCCCGCTCGCGCTGCTTCCGTCTGGCCGCCCGCGACGAGCGCGTGGCCGGACTCCTGCGCGACTACGAGGATGCGGGCCTGCACCCGTGGTTCCTGGACTGCACGCCCGAAACCGGCGTGCCCTGCTACAAGGCCATGGTCGTCGGCCGCCACGGCGACGTGAACAAGGGCATGGGCGCAAGCCTCTCCGGCGCGCGCGCGGCGATCTCGGCCATGACCGAAATCCCCTACCCCTTCCCCGGCCCGGCCACGCGGCCAGCGCCCGAGGGGCTGCCCCTGCGGCTGCTGGAGGACCTGCCCGATCACTCCGCCGGCAGCGCCGCCGGCGACCTGCGCGTGCTGGAGGAGACGCTGCTGGCCAACGGCCTCGCGCCCGTCTATGCGGATCTGACGCGCCGCGACCTGGGCATCCCGGCCGTGCGGGCCATGGTGCCTGGACTGGAGCTCGTGGCGGACTTCGACCGTTTCTCGCGCCTGTCGCCCCGGCTCTACGCCAACTACCTGCGGCTGTCCGGCGCGCTCTAGGGCTTCTTGCCGTCCGGCGGCGCGGCGACAACGCCGCGCACAAACCAGTCCATGGCCAGCAGCTCCGCGTCCGTGGCGCGCTCGCCCTTGGCGATGCGCTGCCTGCCCGTCTGATCGTAGACCGGGCCGGCGAAGCTCATGTCCTCGCCGCGCAGCATGCGCGACTTGAGCGACAGGACCCGGGCCACCACGGTCTTGGGCACGCGGCGGCCGAAGGGCGCGAGGCCCACGCCGCCGGCGTCGAGGCCGGCGAAGATCGCCCCGCTCTTCCAGGTCCCGGCCAGCGCCTGCCGCACCACGCCGGCGTATATCGGACCCCACTCGAAGGTGGTGGAGGTGATCGCGCAGGCCGCGCCGAACCGCGCCACGTCCACGCCGTAGCCCACGGCCGGCACGCCCTTGGCGCAGGCGGCCAGGGCCGTGTCCGGGGTGTCCGCCATCTGGCGGATGAGGTCGTGGCCGGCCAGGGCCAGCTCGTCGGCCAGGCCCTTCTCGCGGGCCTCATCACGCCAGGAGTTCAGCCAGACCACGGTGTTCAGCCGCCGGGGATCGAACTTCGCGCCGCTCTCGCGCAGGCCGCGCTCCAGGCCCAGGGTGAAGGCGTTGACGCCGCGCACGACCTCGGGGATGGGCACGGTGGCCACGGTGCCGACGTTCCGGAAACCCATGAGCCCGGCCGTGTATCCGGCGAGGTACTCGGACTGCTCGATGCGCGCCATGTAGGTGCCCATGTTCGGCAGAGTCCGGTCGCCGGCGCAGTGCATGAAGCGGACCTTGGGGAACTCGGCCGCCACCTTGCGCAGGGGCTCCCCGTGCTCGAAGGTCGTGCCGAAAATCAGGTCGTAGCCCTTTTCCGCATAGTCGCGGAACACGCGCTCGGCATCGGCCGGATCGGCGACGTTTTCGGAAATGGCGACGCTGATGCGGTCGCCCAGACGCTTCTTCAGAACGCCGATGCCCCTGGCGTGGGCCTCGCTCCAGCCGTGGTCACGCTGACCGCCGAGGAGCACGAAGGCCACGCGGAGCTTCTGGGGCATGGGCTGCCCCGCGGAACAGACCGGGGGAATGGCGAGGAATGCGAGCGACAGGACCAGCAGGACGGCGAACAGGGGGGAATTTCTGCGCATGGCGTCTCCTTGACTGCCACCGCTATGCCCGCGATCCCGGCGAACCGCAAGAGCGGCCCGGCCGGCGGCGGCGAAAGCGTTGTTGCGCGCGCTGGCCCCGGATGCTATCAGACCGGCGGTTGCCCGGGTGGCGAAACTGGTAGACGCAAGGGACTTAAAATCCCTCACCCTTCGGGGTATGTCGGTTCGAATCCGACCCTGGGCACCAAGACCCCATGCCGCTCAAGGCAGGCCCAGCCGCTGCCGGCTCTCGCCTTATGCGCGCTCAATAGTCTGCGGCGGGGCGCTGACGCCGCTGTGAAATGCCCACACGAAGTGAAGAGCCGGACCGCTCCGGCAGCCCCCACGGAAGCGGGCGAGATCCACCCCATGGCGATCCTTCAGTTTCAGGCCGGTTCCTGTTAGTCAGCCTTCGACAGCGTGTGTGCTGCGGGAGGCGACCATGGGCGGTTTGCATGATTTGAGCGGATTTCATGTGCGGGCGGCCGTGCCTGAGGACCGCCCCGCGATTGCGGCGTGCGCGCGCGTGTCCTTCGAGAAGTACACCCCGCGAATCGGCAAGGCCCCGGCGCCGGTGCATGCCGACTACGCGGCGCACATCGAGCGCGACGCCGTTTTCGTGGGCGAGCTGGCGGGACGCTTCGCCGGATACATGGTGCTCCTGCGGCATGGCGACGCCATGTTGCTCGACGCCATCGCCCTGCTGCCCGAGTTCCAGGGCAAGGGCCTTGGCGGGGCGCTCATGGCCTACGCCGAGGACTTCGTCCTGGCGCGCGGCATGTCCGAGATCGTCCTCTACACCAACGTGTTCATGACGGAGAACCAGACCTTCTACCCGGCGGTCGGCTACGAGGAATTCGCCCGGAAGGTGGAAGACGGCTACGACCGCATCTATTACCGCAAACGCCTGCGGCCGGCATAGCGCGCAGCGTGCGGCCCGGCGCGGACGGACGGCGCGCCGGTTCAGCCGCGGGAGGGAATCCGGCCCAGCGCCACCTCGGAGAGGACCTGGGCCAGCTCCTCCGCCTGCACCGGCTTGCCCACGTGCCCGTCCATTCCGGCGGCCAGGAAGCGCTCCCGGTCGCCCTCCATGACGTAGGCCGTGAGCGCGATGATGGGGATGCGGCTCTGCTCCGCGAACTCCGGGCGGGTGCGGATGCGCCGCGTGGCCTCCACGCCGTCCATGACCGGCATCTGGATGTCCATGAGCACGCAGTCGAACCGGCCGGTCGGCAGGACCTCCAGGACCTCCCTGCCGTTGCCCACGGCCGTCACCGCATGCCCGCTGCGCTCCAGTTGCAGGCGGATGGCCATCTGGCCGATGGGCTCGTCCTCGGCCAGCAGGATGCGCAGGGGCGGGATGTCCGCCAGGCCCAGGACGCGCCGGGCCTGTTCGTCCCCGGTCCGGCTCGCAGGCGCAAGATCCACGGTGATGTACACGTCCGCGCCGCGGCCCTCCTCGCTGTCCACCATGATGCCGCCGTCCATGAGCTCCACGATGCGCTTGACGATGGCCAGGCCCAGGCCCGCGCCCTCGTGCTGCCGGCTGTAGGAGGCGTCGGACTGGGTGAAGCGCTCGAACATCAGGCGCACCTTGTCCGGGGCGATGCCCTCGCCCGTGTCCGAGACGAGGATGCACAGGCGCGCCGTCTCCGGCCGCGCCGGCCAGGGCACGCGCCAGGCCTCCACGCGCACGCCGCCCCGCTGCGTGAACTTCACGGCGTTGCCCACGAGGTTGAACAGCACCTGGCGCAGGCGCGCGTCGTCCCCCGCGAGCGCGGCGGGCACCGAGGGGTCGATGGACAGGCTGAGGGCGAGGCCCTTCTTGCGCGCGCCGACCTCGAGAACGTTGGACACCGTGCGGAAGACGTCGGCCAGGGCGAAGACGTTCCGGTTGAGCACCATGCGGCCGGCCTCGATGCGCGAGAAGTCCAGGATGTCGTTCAGCAGCGCGAGCAGACGGCGGGCGGCCTCGTCGGCGCGGGCCACGAAGTCCTCCTGCTCGCCGTCCAGGCGGGTGTTCTGGAGCAGCTCGATCATGCCGAGCACGCCGTTGAGCGGCGTGCGGATCTCGTGGCTCATGTTGGCCAAAAACTCGCTCTTGGCCCGGTTGGCGGCGTCGGCCGCCCGCTTGGACTGAAGCAGCTCCTCCTCGGCCCGGCGGCGTTCGGTGATGTCGATGTTGATGCCCATGACGCCGAGGGCCTCGCCGTCGCGCAGGATCGGGGCCACGATGGCGTGGTACAGGCGTTCCTCGCCGGCGGGGATGACGTAGCGCTCCTCGCGCGCGACCACCTCCCCGGCCAGGGCCCGGCGATTGAACTCGCCCCAGCGGGCCAGATAGCGCTCGTTCACCCTGAGCGTGGCGGGCGACGGCTGGCGCAAATCCCCCCAGACGCGCACCGACTCGTTGCTCTGCAGGAGGATCCGCTGCTCGACGTCGCGCGCCCAGAAGTCGAAGGGCAGGTTGCGCAGCATGGCCTGGAGCAGGGCCTCCTTGTCGGCGAGGAGCTTCTGCGCCCGGCGGCGCTCGTCGATGTCCAGCACCGTGCCGGAGATGTGCAGCGGCCGGCCCTCCTCGTCCCGGACGAGCCGGGCGCTGGAGCTGCTCCAGACCGTGCTGCCGTCCCTGCGCCGGATTTGCAGCTCGAAGCCGACCACCTGGCCGTGCTCCTGCAATTCGCGCAGCCAGCGCACGCGGTCCTCCGGATCGACATAGAGCGCGGCGGTGTTCTCCAGCTCGCGGATGAACTGCTCCGGCGAGTCGTACCCGTAATGCCGGGCCAGGGCCGGATTGACGTCCAGGATCGCGCCGTCGAGAGCGGTCTGGAAGATGCCCTCCACGGCGTTCTCGAACAGGCCGCGGTAGCGGGCCTCGGCCTTGGCCAGGGCCGCCTCGGCCCGGCGGCGGTCGGTGGTGTCGCGGCCGACCACGAGCAGGCCCTTGCGGCCGCCTTGCCCGTCGAAGGAGGGGACCTTGACGGTGTCGAAGATCAGGCGCGCGCCGTCGCGTCCGGGGATGACCTCGTCGAGGCGCGAGAGGACGCCCGCGTTCCATACGGCGGCGTCGCTGCGCTCGCACTGCCGGAAGACCTCGCTCTGGGCGGGGCAGTATGCGCTCAGCTCCCGATCGGTCCGGCCGCGATACTCCACGCCCTCCAACCCGAAGAGGCGCAGGACGAAGTCGCTGGCCTCCAGCCAGCGCCCCTGGCCGTCCTTGAAACAGACGATGTCCGGCATGGCGTTGATCAGCGTGCGCAGCTGGCCCTCGCGCTCGCGCAGGGCCTCCTCGGCCTCCTTGCGGTCGGTGATGTCGCGGCAGGACACCAGGATGCGGTCCTCGCCCAGGACCGTGGCCCGCCGGAGCGACACCTCCACCCAGAAGAGGCGGCCGGCGCGGTCCCTGGCCCGCCATTCCGCCGTCCGCTGCCCCGTCTCGAAGGCCTGCCGCATGAGCTCCTCGGCGTGGGCCTGATCATGCTCCGCGCCCGCGCTGATGGCCTCCACCGGCAAGCGCAGCAGCTCCTCCCGGGCATAGCCGTACATCTCGCAGGCGCGCTGGTTGGCGTTGAGGATGGCGCCGCCCGGCCAGGCGTGGATGAAGATGGCGTCGCTCACCGCCTCGAAAATGGTGCGGAAGCGCTCCTCGCTCTCCGACAGCCGCGCCAGCGCCTCGGCGAGTTCGGCCGTCTTGGCGCGCACCCTGCGGCGCAGCGTGAGGCTGAAGAAGCCCAGGGCCAGGAGCAGCGCGCCCACGCCCCCGATGCCCGCCAGGAGCTTGGCCAGCTGCGCCTCGGAAACCAGCGGCGCGCCCAGCCAGCGCCGATCGATTTCCGCGTAGGTCCCGGCCGGAATCGCGGCGAAGCCCTGCTCCACCAGACGGAGGAGCGCCGCGTCGCCCTTGCGCACGGCGCGGTGGAACGAGCCGCTGTCCAGGTCGAAGGCCTTACGGAACTCGCCCTCCTGCCCGCTTTGATAAAGGTAGTAGAGCGTCGGCGAAAGGTCCGCGGCGAACACGCGGATCTCCCCGGCCTTGGCCGCGGCGACGACGGCCTTGTAGCTGCCGTATTCCTTGAGGTCGTGGACGCCGAGGCTCCGGAGCTGCTCGATGACCGCGTCGCCGGCCTTCACGCCCACGCTGAAGCCGTGGAGGTTCTCCGGATTGGCGATGCCGCCCAGGCTCTTGTGCACGAAGACCGACACGGCGATGCGGGCGTAGGGCGCGGTGAAGTCCAGGCTGCGCTTGCGCTCCGGCGTCTCGAACACCGTGTCGATGACGTCGGCCCGGCCCTCGCGCATGCACGCCAGCGCCTCGTTCCAGGGCATGGGCTTCAGGTCCGCGTGGACGCCGGTGGCCGCCTCCCAGGCCCGCCACTGATCCGGCAGGATGCCCTGGGGCCGGCCCTCCGCGCCGAGGAAGATGTACGGGGGATAGTTGTCGTCCAGGACAACGGTGACGGACTTGGGCTGCACCGCGGACGCGCCCTGGCCGGCGGCGGGCAGGCAGAAGCCCAGCAGCAGCGCCAGGGCCGCCGCCAGCATTCGCAACACGGTCCGGCCAATCCGCTGCATGTGCTCTCAGTCCGCCATGTCTTTTTCGTAGCCGAGGGGGAAACACGACTCGCTATATCGCAAGCCTGTCCCACGGGCAAGGCCCGGCCACTCTCGCGGTCGCGTCAGTCCGCCGGCCGGCCGGCGTTCTCGCGCTCGTAGAGCTGGCCCCAGGCGCTGAGCTGGTCGAGCACGGACATGACGCTGCCGCCCAGCTTGGTCAGCGAATATTCCACGCGGGGCGGCACCTCGGGAAAGACGCGCCGGGAGATCATGCCGTCGGCCTCCAGCTCGCGCAGCTGCTGCGTCAGCATCTTCTGGGTCACGTTGGGCATCAGCCGCTTCAGCTCGCCGAAGCGTTTGCGCTCGCAGGAGCTCAGGTGCCAGAGGATGATCGGCTTCCACTTGCCGCCGATGACCTGCAACGCCAGCTCCACCGAGCAGAAATACCGCTTGCCCGCGCAGCAGCGCTGGCTGCATTGTTCCAGCGCGGTCTTTCCCGTCATGCGTCACCTCCGCCGTCGGCGGCTCATTGGTTTCATTTGAGGTACTACCATACAAAAATGTACCTGCTTGCAATTTAATCCATACGGCGGAAAAAGGAAAGCGCCAACCGACGCCAACCCCCAAACGCAAAGGAGACCCCGGAATGGAACTCATCAGCGTGGACCGTGAGCTGTGCCGGCGCGACGGCATCTGCATCGAGGCCTGCCCGAACCGCTCCATCACCCTCGACGCCGAAGGCTACCCCGTGGCCGCGGCCGACGCGGCGTGCATCGCCTGCGGCCACTGCGTGGCCGTCTGCCCCCACGGCGCCCTGGACAACGCCCGAGCGCCCATGGCCGACTACACGCCCATCGCCCGGGATCGCGCCGCCTTCGCCCCCCTCGCCGGACTCATGAAGGCGCGGCGCTCCGTCCGCGAGTTCAAGGACGCGCCGGTCCCGCGCGAGACGCTGGAGCAGCTCCTCGACGTGGCCCGCTTCGCCCCCACCGCGCGCCACACCCAGCAGCTGAGCTACATCATGGTCAGCGACCGGGAGCGCCTGCGCGGACTGGCCGAAGGCGTCGCCCAGTGGCTGGGCAGATCGCCCTCCCGCGCGCGGTACGTGCGCCTGTGGAACGAGGGCCACGACATGGTCCTGCGCGGCGCGCCCCATGCGCTCATCGCCCTGGGCGACGCGGCCAACGACTGGGGCCAGACCGACGGGGCCATCGCCCTGAGCTACCTGGAGCTGGCCGCGGCCTCCCTCGGCGTGGGCGTGTGCTGGGCCGGGCTGCTGCACCGCGCCCTGCAGCAGGTTCCGGAGCTGGCCGCCGCCATCGGCGTGCCGGCGGGCCGGCAGATCTGCGGCGCGCTCATGCTCGGCCTGCCCAAGCACCGCTACCTGCTCGTGCCGTCGCGCAAGCAGGCGGAAGTGACCTGGCTGTAGCGCTGGCCGCCACTCGTGGCGGAGCGTTTGCGGGGGCTGCGCGCCCCCGCGCCCCTGCGCCCCCTGCGGGGGTGCGTCCGTGGCCTCCGGGCCGGACAGGGCACCGAAAACCATGAACGGGAAAAAGACAAAGGGCCGCTCCGGGATGAACCGGGGCGGCCCTTCCGTTCGCCGTGGGCGGACTATCTCCCGCAGTCGCACACGCCGGAATAGACCACGCGGTCGTGGTACTCGGCCTGCTTGCCCTTGTTCCAGCGCGAGACCGGACGGTAATAGCCCACGATGCGCGTGTAGACCTCGGCCGGCTCGCCGCAGGTGGGGCAGGTCTCGTGCTCGCCGCGGATGTAGCCGTGGGCCTTGCACACGCTGAAGGTCGGCGTGATCGACAGGAACGGCAGCTTGGTGTTGCGGAAGCTCCTGACGATGAACTCGCGCAGGGACGCCGGATCGGCCACGGCCTCGCCCAGGAAGGTGTGGAACACCGTGCCGCCGGTGTACAACGGCTGGAGCTGGTCCTGGTGCTCCAGGCAGGCCACCACGTCCGACGAGTAGTCCACGGGCAGGCAGGTGGAGTTGGTGTAGTACGGCGTGCCGTTGCCGCTGGTGATGATGTCGGCGTAGAGGTTTTTGTCGATCTTGGCCAGGCGGTAGCTGGTGCCCTCGGCCGGCGTGGCCTCCAGGTTGTAGAGGTTTCCGGTCTCCTCCTGGAAGCGGCTGGTGATCTCGCGCAGATGATTGAGGGTGCGGACCATGAGCCGGGTGCCGTTCTCGGTGTCGATGCCCTTGCCGATGAGGTTCAGACAGGCCTCGTGGCCGCCCAAAAGGCCGATGGTGGAGAAGTGGCCGCGGAAGCCGTTTTTGAGGTAGCGCCGCGTCCAGGGGAACATGCCGCGTTCGAGGTTGTCGGTGATCAGCTTGCGCTTGAACTCCAGCGCGTCCTTGGCCAGGGTGGCGTATTCCTCCACAAGCGTCAGGAATTCGTCCTCGCCCTGGGACAGATAGGCCAGCTTGGGCAGATTGAGCGTGACCACGCCGATGGAGCCGGTGAGGTCGCCCGCGCCGAAGAGCCCGCCGACCTTGTTGCGCAGTTCGCGCAGGTCCATCTTCAGCCGGCAGCACATGCTGCGCACGTCCTCGGGCGAAATGTCGGAGTTGATGAAGTTCTGGAAATAGGGCGCGCCGTACTTGGCCGTGAGCTTGAGCAGCAGCTCGCCGATCGCCGACTCCCAGGGGAAGTCCTCGGTGACGTTGTAGGTCGGGATGGGGAAGGAGAAGATCTGGCCGGAGTAGTCGCCGTCGAGCATGACCTCCAGGAAGGCGCGGTTGAACATCTCCATCTCCGCCGCATACTCGCCGTAGGTGGAGTCCGTGAGCTTGCCGCCGAGGATCACGGCCTCCCCGGCGATGTGCCGGGGCGGGGTGAGGTCCAGGGTGAGGTTGGTGAAGGGCGACTGCCCGCCCCAGCGGCTGGTGGTGTTCAGGTTGAACACGAACTTCTGCACGGCCTGGCGCACCTTGTCGTAGGACAGGCCGTCCCGGCGGATGAACGGCGCGAGGTAGGTGTCCACGTTGTTGAAGGCCTGCGCGCCGGCCCATTCGTTCTGCAGGGTGCCCAGGAAGTTCACCATCTGGCCCATGGCCGAGTCGAAGTGCCGGGCCGGGCCCGCGCAGGAGCGGCCCTCCAGGTTGAAGCCCTCCAGGAGCAGGTCGCGCAGGCTCCAGCCGGCGCAATAGCCCGCCAGGCCGAAGGACAGGTCGTGGATGTGGAAATAGCCGTGCTCGTGGGCCAGCCGGACCTCCTCGGGATATTTCTCCAGGGCGTAGCGCGCCTGGACCGTGCCGGAAAGGTGCAGCATGAGCCCCTGGAAGCTGTGGCTCATGTTGGAGTTCTCGGCCACGCGCCAGTCGGTCTTGTCCAGGTACTCGTCGATGGTCTCCTTGATGTCCAGAAAGGCCTCGTGCTGGTTGCGCAATTGCCTGCGCTTCTCGCGGTAGAGGATGTACTTGCGCGCCACCGCGTACTGGCGCGACTCCATAAGCACGAGTTCGACCATGTCCTGGACGTGCTCCTGCTCCGGAATGTCCACGTCCTTGAGCTTGGCCTCGACCTTCTGGGCGAGACGGCGCGCCAGCAGCGGGTCCTTGATGCCGCTGGCGGAGAGGGCCTTGAAGATGGCCTGGGCGATGCGGTCAGTCGACCAGGTTTCCAGCCGTCCGTCGCGCTTCAGAATCTGTGAGGGCATGCGGCCTCCTTGGCTGCCTGTATTCCTGCGTCGTCAACGTGTGGCCGGCGGGGAGCAGGGCCCGGACGGCCGCGATGTCGGCCGCGTCCAGGGCCGGCACCAGGGTGGTGCGGAAATGGAACAGCCCCGGCCGCGCCGCGGCCAGGGCGAACAGACGCGAGAGGCTGCGCCGGGCGTCGGCCTCGGACACCGCGCCGCCCGTGAGCGCCGGGTACTTCCCGAAGGGGCCCTTCACGTCCACGGCGAAGGCCTGGGCCAGGTTCTCGGCGAGCGCGAGTTCGATCACGTCCGGCCGCATGCCGTTGGTGTCGAGCTTGACGGGCAGTCCGGAGGACGCGGCGATCTCATGGAGGATTTCGCCCAGGCCGGGAACGACCGTCGGCTCGCCGCCGGACACGGTCACTCCGGCCAGCCAGCGCGCGCGCCGGGCCAGGAACATCTTCAGCCGCCCGCGCGGCACGATCGGCTGGGACTCCATGTCCCAGGCCAGCGCCGCGTTGTGGCAGGTGGGGCAGCGCAGGTTGCAGCCGCCCAGGAAGACCACGCAGCACGGCCGCCCCGGCCAGTCGCACAGGCTCAAGGGGGTCAGCCCCCGCACGTGCCGCCAGGCGGCCTGCTCGTCCATGAAACGCGGCTCCTCCGTTGGAAAAAACGACGCGCCCGCCCCTGCTCCGGGGCCCGCTGCAACCGGGTCATGCTTCGGGAAAGTTCAAGGGGGTGGCAGGTTTCAGCTCTACACCAGCCGCCAGTTTCTGTACAGGCCATCCGGCGCGGCCCCCGGAAGGCATGTCCTGTTTCCGGCTGTTTCCGCCTGATTTCGGCAAATTCCGGTCAACTTTTCTGCGTTTTCAACAGACACTGCGTAGAATGCCCACGGCGGATTCACGGATTTTTCTAGACTTCGTGTAGAAGATTTTTTCCGGACTCGGCCACACGCCGTTTTCGACAAGCCGGCGGCTCCGACGCCGTCCGGCGCGGCCGCCCTCGACCGCCGAAAATGCGCGACCATGCTTGACGGATGCCCCGCGCAGGGGGATTCTCGTCCGCATCGTGTCAAGGAGGCCCCCCATGCAGCTGGACATGCACTTCTACGGAACCTACGCCATGGCCCGCGCCGCCGGCTTCGCCCCGGATCTGGCCAAAACCGTGGCCACGGCCGCGCAATACGTGGACGACGCGGCGTCGGACGCGCCCGTGCGTCTGCGCGACGGCTCGACCGCCGTCCCGGTGATCACCTCGTCCCACAAAATCTTCACAACCGAGCCGGAGAACCGCGTCTTTCAATGGCGCGTGTGGATGCCCTTCCATTTCCTGCCCGGCGGCGCGGGAGAAGACCGCGCGGCGCGCCTGATCTGCCGTCAGGCCCGGCCCGGCGAACCCGCGGCCGACGCCGTGCTCGCCTTCGCCGCCGCGCGGCGGCGCGAGCCCTTTGGCCCCGCGCTGCTCGGCGTGGTCTGCCACGTGGTGGAGGACACCTTCTCCCACTATGGCTTCGCCGGCGCGGACGCGCAGCGCAACCGCATCGAGCGCGGCTCCATCGTGACGGCCATCGGCGACGCGGCCCTGCGCGCCGAAGCCCTCGGCCGGCTGGCGGACTGGACGCGCAAGGCCGACGCGCACGAGGACGGCATGCGGGCCGGCATGGGCCACCTTTCGGCCGGGGATCTCACGGACCGGCCCCACGTGGTCTGGCGCTTCCGCTACGCCGCGGCGTCCTGCCCGGACGCCGAGCGGGAGTCCGTGCGCGACAACCGGGCCACCTACCTTGCGGCCCTGGGCCGCGTGCACGCCATGTGCGCGGACTTCGCCGCTGCGCTCCGCCTGCCGGCGCAGCCGGTCCGGTCCTTCGACGCGCTGACGGACGCGCTCCGGGAAATCCTGGGCAGCGAGCGCGGCAAGGAGGCCCGCTGCGGCCTCTGGCTGCAGGCCATGCGCGCGGGGCGGCTCTTCGACCCGGCCCCCGGCGAGGGCGACGGCTTCCCGCATTACGACAGGGGGCGCCTGGACCCGGCCCGCCTGGCGGACATGGCCGAGCCCCGCGCCAGCGAGGTCTGGCGGTTCATCGAGGCCGCCCGCGCCTATCAGGACTTCGTGCTTGGCGATCTCGTCCCCAAGCGCCTGGGCATCGCGCCCGTTTGAACGGGCTGTTGACGAACGCGAACGGGCCGCCCTCCCCTTCCGGAAGGCGGCCCGTCATGCGCGGCCGGAATACCGGCTAGATCGCCGCGTCGAGCAGCAGGTTGTCGCGGTGGATGGCCACGGACTTGGCCCCTTCGCCGAGCACGGCCTTCACCTCCGCGCTCTTGAGGCCCATGACCCGGCGCAAGTCGTCCGCGCCCAGGCTGGTCGCGCCCACGCCCACGGCCCGGCCCTCCAGGTCCACCACGCGCACCAGCGCGTCGGGTCCGAAATCGCCCTCCACCCGCCGCACGCCCGCGTGCAGCAGGCTCTTGCCCTGCTCGCGCAGGGCGCGGGCCGCGCCGGCGTCCACCACCACGCTGCCCACCGGGATGTCGTGGTAGGCCAGCCAGAACTTGCGGTGCGAAACCGTGTGGCTGCACGGCAGCACGATGGTGCCCAGGTCCTCGCCCTGGAAGATGCGCTCCAGGGGAAAGCCGCCGCGGCCGGAGACGATGAGCGTGGCCACGCCGAGCTGGGCGGCGCGGCGCGCGGCGCGCAGCTTGGAGTACATGCCGCCCGAGCCCACGCTGGTCTTGCCGTCGCACATGGCCTCGATGTTCAGCGTCTCGATGTCCGCGATGCACGGCAGGCAGCAGGCGTCGGGGTTCCGGTCCGGATTTTTGTCGAAAACTCCGCCGGCGGAGGTCAGATTCACGCAGAGATCCGCGCCCACGAGGTCCACCACCAGGCTGGCCAGGGTGTCGTTGTCGCCGAACTTGAGCTCGGCCACGGCCACGGTGTCGTTCTCGTTGACGATGGGGATCACGCCCCAGTCGAGCAGGCGCAGCATGGTGTTGCGGGCGTTGCCGAAGCGCGCCCGGCTGCGCAGATCCTCGCGCGTGAGCAGGATCTGGGCCACGGTCTTGCCGAAGCGCTCGAAGGCCTCGTCGTAGGCGTGCATGAGCCGGCTCTGGCCGATGGAGGACGCGGCCTGCCGCGCCGGCAGTTCGGAAAAGTCGATGGTCTCGGCCCCGCGCAGGTTCTGGCGGATGCGCATGCGGCCCGCGGCCACCGCGCCGGAACTCACCAAAACCACGCGCAGGCCGCGGTCATGCAAGGCCGCCAGCTGGTCCACCAGCCGGCCCACGTTGCGCGCGTCCAGGCCGTGGTCCGAGGTGAGCACCGCGCTGCCCACCTTCACCACCACCGTGTGCGCCCGCGCCAGAATCTCCGCGCGGCGCTGCCGCAAGCCCTCGGCGTTCATGCCTCCTCCCCGGGCCCCACGGCCCATTCGGGCGCGGCGTCCGCGTCCCCGGCCGCCTCCTCCGCCGCCGCGGCGTCCATGCGCCGCCACATCTCGGCCAGCAGCGCGTCCAGCCCCAGACCCGTGAGGGCCGAGACGAACAGCACGCCGTCCGGGGCGTTGGCGCGCAGAGCGGCGAGGCGTTCCTCCGGCAGGATGTCGATCTTGTTGATCACCCGGATCTGCGGCTTCCCGGCCAGCTCCGGGTCGAAGGCGCGCAGTTCCTCGTCCAGCAGGGCGAAGCCGGCGGCCGGATCGGCCGGGTCGGCGTCCTCGCCGGAGAGGATGTGCACCAGAAAACGCGTGCGCTCCACGTGCTTGAGGAATTTGTGGCCCAGGCCCTGGCCCTCGCTCGCGCCCTCGATGAGGCCGGGAATGTCGGCGATGATCAGCCGTCGGCCGTCCTCCCGCGCGACGACGCCGAGATTGGGCGCCAGCGTGGTGAAGGGATAGGGGGCGATCTTGGGCCGCGCGGCCGAAACGGCCGCAAGGAAGGTGGACTTGCCGGCGTTGGGCAGGCCGAGCAGCCCGGCGTCGGCGATGACCTTCAGCTCCAGGCGCAGGCGCTTCTCCAGGCCGGGCTTGCCCGGCTCGGCGTACCTGGGCGTGCGGTTGACGCTGCTCTTGAAGTGCAGGTTGCCGCGGCCGCCCTCGCCGCCGGGGCAGGCCACGAAGCGCTGGTCCACGGCCTTGAGGTCGGCCAAAAGCGTCCGGACGCCGTCCGCGTCCTCCTCGTAGACCTGGGTGCCGGGGGGCACGTCGATGACCAGATCCTCGCCGGCGCGGCCGTAGCGGTCCTGGCCCGCGCCGTTGACGCCGTTCTCGGCCTCGAACAGGCTCTGGTGGCGGAAGTCGTACAGGGTGAGCAGCCGGGGGCTGGCGCGGAACACGACGTCGCCGCCCTTTCCGCCGTCGCCGCCGTCCGGGCCGCCCTTGGGCAGGCAGCGGGCGCGGCGGAGCGAGGCGCTGCCGTTGCCGCCCTTGCCCGAACGCACGGTGATGGTCGCCTCGTCAACGAATCGCATCGCCAAACCCCGCAGATGAAAAAACGGGCGGGAGCCGCCGATCAGCCGCTCCCGCCCGTGCTATGGATTCAGATGAGAGCCGCCGGACTAGGCGCTCGCGGGCAGCACATGCACCCGGGTCTTGACCTTGTTGTTGCGAGTGTACTTCTCGTACTTGACCTCGCCGTCCACCAGGGCGAACAGGGTCCAGTCCTTGCCCACGCCGACGTTCTTGCCGGGATGGATGGCGGTGCCGACCTGGCGCACGAGGATGTTGCCGGCCAGGACCTGCTGCCCGCCGAAGCGCTTCACCCCGCGCCGCTGTCCGGCGGAGTCGCGGCCGTTTCTGGAGCTTCCGCCCGCTTTCTTGTGAGCCATTGCGTGCCTCCTTCGCCGTTAGGCCTGGATGGCCTTGACCTTCAGGCTGGTGTAGTCCTGACGGTGGCCGGTCTTCTTGTGATAGTCGTTGCGGCGCTTCTTCTTGAAGACGAAGATCTTCTCGCCGCGGCCATGCCCGAGGACCTCGCAGGCCACTTTGGCCCCGTCCAGGTAGGGCGCGCCGATCTTCACGTCGTCGCCTTCGGAGACGAGCAGCACCTTGTCCAGGCTCACCTCGGAGCCGGCTTCGGCCTGCAGGAGCTCCACCTTGAACTCGAGTCCCTGTTCCACGCGGTACTGCTTCCCGCCGGTCTCGATGATTGCGAACATGCGAATACCTCCATCGCGTAAGAGGCGTTCTCTTACCGCCAAGGCGCGACGAAAGTCAAGCGCCGGGCCGTTCTTTTTTTCCGGCCGGATTGCGGCTCAGGCCCGCGCCAGCACGAGCACGTCCACCCGCGCGGCCCCGGCCGCGGCGAGGGTGCGCGCGCACTCCTCCAGCGTGGCCCCGGTGGTCATGATGTCGTCGACGAGCAGCGCGCTGCGGCCCGCCACCAGCTCCCGCCGAGCGGCGAAGGCCCCGCGGATGTTCTCCACGCGCTCGGCCGCGCCGAGGAGCATCTGCGGCACGGTGCGCCGCACGCGGCGCAGCGCCTCGGCCGCGATGGGCAGGCCGCGCCGGGCGGAAAGCAGCCGCGCCGCCTCCCGGCTCTGGTTGAACCCGCGCGACAGCAGCCGGCGCGGGTGCAGCGGCACGGGCACGATCACATCGCAGGCGGCCAGCTCCGGAAAATCGTCCAGGCCGCGCTCGAAGGCCGCCAGGAGCAGCTCCTGGAGCTGCCGGCCGAAGTCCAGCCGGCCCTCGAACTTGTAGGCCAGGATCATGGCGCGCAGGCGGCCGTCATAGGGCCCGGCGGCCAGGAGGCGGCCCCAGGGCCTGGGGCTGCGCAGGCACTCGCCGCAGGTCAGCGGCGCAGGCTGGGGAACGGCCGGCCTGGCCCCGCAGCCCGGACAGGCCGCGCCCGCGGGCGGCGCATGGCCGGCCAGGCAGTCCGGGCAGAGCGAGCCGGACGCGCCGGGCGGCCGGCTCCAGGCGCGGCCGCAGGACGGGCAGCGCGACTCGTCCAGCAGGAACGGCGCAAGCGCCCGTCCGGCCAGCCGGAGCAGCGCCTCACGCACGGCGCGCGGCCTCGCCGGCGGCGCGGCCCAGGCTCAGCGCCGCGTGCACGGCCGCGGGATCGGCCAGCAGGTCGCCGGAGGCCTCCATGCCGCGCAGGCCCACGGGCTCCTCCAGGACGAGATTGAAATTCGTCAGGAAGTATTTGAGGGTCAGCCGCGCGCCCTCGAAGAGCTTCTGTCCGGACTGCTGCCCGGCCACGAAGCAGGCCATGGCCTGGCGCTCGCGCAGGGCCATGATCCAGCGCTCCTTCTTCCGCCGCGCCTCCCAGAAGCGCTGCGAGCGGTCGATCCAGGTCTTGAGCATGGAGGGCAGGCCATAAAAGTAGATGGGCGAGGTGAAGACCACGGCCGGAGCGGTCATGAGCGTGGCGAAGAGCCCCTCGGCCTGATCGCGGCCGCGCAGCACGCAGGCCGAATCGTGGGCCGCGGTGCAGGACCGGCAGGACTGGCAGGGCAGAACGTTGTACTCGCGCAGCTCGATGACCCGGGCCCGGCCGCCGACCTCGCGCACGCCGCGGGCCACGAACTCGGCCGCGGCCGAAGAGTTGCCGCCCGCGCGGTGGCTGCACGCGAATACGGCGACGGAACCGCCAAGATCGAACATGAACTACCTCCGAGGGGGGTTACGGACGAGCCGGGCCGTCATCAGGCCCTCTTCGGGGCCCTGCTCCCAGGCAAGGCTCCAGCCTCCGGCCACGAACGCCGCGTCGTCCACGTTGGGCGCGACGCGGGCCTGGACGATGAACGTCAGCGCATCCTCCTGGCTCAGACGGAGGTGCCACCCGACCTCCAGCCCCACCCCTCAACATTTGTCGCGCAAATCAATGGTCGTCATGCGTCAAACCCCGCGCCTCCGGCCGCCGGAGACGGGCGGCTACAACATGTCATTCAGAAAAAACGGGTTGTGCCGCTTCTCCGAGTCCACCGTGGTCTCCATGCCGTGGCCGGGATACAGCGTGGTCCCGCCCGGCAGGGTGAAGATCTGCTCCTGCACCGCCCGCTTGAGCTGGGCTGCGTCGCCGCCGGGAAAGTCCGTGCGGCCCACAGAGCGGTAGAAGATCACGTCGCCCACGAAGGCGGCCGCGGCGTCGGGGAAATAGTAGCTCACGCTGCCGGGCGTGTGCCCCGGCGTGGGCAGGCAGCGGCAGGCCAGGCCGATGTAGCTGCACTCCCCCGTGGCGGCGGGCAGGCTCCGGAAGGACTCCACGCGGGGAAAGCCGTAGACCCCGCCGCTGCCCAGCTCGGTGTCCATGAGGAACCTGTCGTCCTCCGGGGCGGTGATCGGCGCGCCCGTGGCCCGCGTCAGGGCCGCGCAGCCGTACATGTGGTCGAAGTGCAGGTGCGTCACCAGGATGTGCTCCAGCACGAGGCCCTGGGCCTTGAGGAAGTCCAGCACGTCGGCCGGATCCCCGCCGGGGTCCACGGCCAGGGCGCGGCCCTGGTGGTCCAGGACGTAGCAGTTCGTGTCCAGCGGGCCGAGGGGGTAGGACGTGATGCGCATCGCTGCTCCTTGCGGATGAGGTTGGGCGCAGGGTAGCCGCGCGGCGGACGGCTGGCAAGCCCCTTCACAAAACGCGAAAAATTCCTATATCGTACTCATGGCCGCTCTGCGCGGCCGGGGAGGGACCATGGCCGACACGACGCCCAACGCCGGGCGCAGGACCCTGCTCAAGGCCATTCCGGCCATCGCGCTGGCCGGCGCGGCCCTGTTCTGGGGCTGGCTGCCGCGCGGGCTGCGCGCGGCCGTGGCCGGACGTTTTCCCACGCGCACCGTGGAGCGGCCGACCTTCCGCTTCGACGCCACGCGCGGCGAGGTGGTCTTTTCCGACGGCCGGCGTGAAGCCTACTCCCTGCTGCTGGACGGTCTGACGCGCGAGCCCGTGCGCCTGAGCTACGCCCGGCTCCGCGGCCTGCCGCAGGTCCGCCGCACGGCGGACTTCCACTGCGTGGAGGGCTGGAGCGTCCGGGACGCGTCCTGGGGCGGCGTGGAGTTCCGCGAGCTGTTCGCCCGGGCCCGCGTCCTGCCCGGCGCAACGCACGCGGTGTTCCACGCCCTGGGCCGCACCGAGGCCGTGGGCGGACTCACACACTACGTGGAGAGCCTGCCTCTGGCCGACCTGCTCAACCCGGCCCTGGGCTGCCTGCTGGCCCTGGACCTGGACGGCGCGCCGCTTTCCGACGAGCGCGGGGCCCCGGCGCGGGTCGTCGCGCCCTTCGACCTGGCCTACAAGAGCATCAAGTTCGTCACCCGCGTGGAGTTCACGGATCATCCGCTGCCCGGCTGGTGGACGCGGGCCAATCCGATCTATCCGACGCACGCGCCCGTGGAGCCAAGCCGCCTGCGCACGCCGGACCCCCGCGGGGTCGGCGATTCGGGCCGTTGATATGCCATAGATGAAATACGGCTTAAACGCCGTCTCCCCCTTTTCAAGACGCCGCGATATTGGTAATCAGCTAACGGAGGGCTGCGGCTCGCCGCAGGGAAACCCGACCTCCCGCGAGGCACCATGACGCTGCGCAAGGCCACGCTCATCCTGACCTGCCTGGGCACCCTGGCCCTGCTGCTGACCTTGTCGCTGGCGACGCACTACATCATCGACGCCAGCTTCCAGGCCCTGGAGGACGAACAGGCGCGCAAGAATCTGGAGCGCGCCAGGAACGCCGTCCTCGACGAGGAGCAGCGCCTCGACGACGTCATGGTGGACTGGGCCCTCTGGGACGACAGCGTGCAGTTCATGCGCGGCCGGGCCAAGGACTTCGTGTCCTCCAACCTCAACGACCGCACCCTCAACTCCCTGCGGCTGCGGGCCATCCTGTTCCTGGACGCCGAAGGCCGGATGCGCTGGGGCACGGGCTTCGACCCGGCGCTCGGCGTGCAGGCCCCGCCGCCCGAGGGGCTCCGGGAGTTCCTGCGGCCGGGCTCGCCCCTGCTGGTCACGGGCGGCGTCGAGGATCGCGTCAAGGGCCTGCTGCTCCTGCCCCAGGGCGTGTTCCTGGCGGCGGCCTGCCCCATCCTGGACAGCGAGGGCCGCGGCCCGGCGGCCGGGACCCTGATCATGCTGCGCCAGCTCGGCACCCGGGAAAACGCGATCCTCGCCGAGCGCATCCGCCTGCCGCTCGTCCTGGAGCGGGCCGACACGCCCCTGCCGGCGGACGTGGCCTCCCTGGCCGCGGAGCTTGAGGCCAACGGCAGCCTGGCCGTGGACGATGTGGGCGAGGCGATCATGGCCGGGGTCATGATCCTGCCCGACATGCTCGATCGGCCGGCCCTGCGCCTGGTGGTGCGCGAGCCGCGCGACGTGATGACCATCGGCAACCAGGCCCTGAACCGCACCCACGTGTGGATGGCCTTCTGCTCCCTGGCCTTCCTCGGCGCGCTGCTCCTGTTCCTGGAGCGCCGGGTGCTCCGGCGGCTGCAGGGGCTCACGCGGCAGGTGGAGGCCATCGGCGGCGGCATCTCCGGCTCCGGGCCCGATCACGTGGACATGCCCGGCACGGACGAGCTGGCCTTCCTGGCGCGGCGCATCAACGACACCCTCTCGGAGCTGGAGCGCTCGCGCCGGAGCCTGGCCACCCAGTACGCCTTAACCGAGGCCCAGGAGGGCTACCTGCTGCAAATCCTGGACTCCATCCAGGCCGGGGTGCTCCTCGTGGACCCGCAAAGCGGCCGCATCCTGGAGTCCAACGCCTTCGCCGCCGCCGCGGTGGGCCTCCCGCGTGAGGAGATGATCGGACGGCTGTGCCAGGGGGTGATCTGCACGGACGGCTCGGACGGCTGCGCCATCGGCGAGCCGGGCCGCGGCGGCCCGCAATGCCTGGGCTCCCTGCAGCGGGCCGACGGCTCGTCCCTGGCCGTGCTCAAGAGCGCCTCGCACATCGAGCGCGGCGGCCGCCGGCTGCTGCTGGAGACCTTCATCGACGTGGAGGACCTGCACCGCGCCCAGGAGGCCCTCAAGCGCTCCGAGGAGGTCTACCGCACCATCTTCATGAACACCGGCACGGCCACCATGCTCATCGAGGCCGACACCACCATCACCCTGGCCAACCAGGAGTTCGCGAAGCTCGCCGGCGTGCCGCGCAGCGAGCTTGAGGGCAAGCGCCGCTGGACCGAGTTCTTCGTGCCCGACGACGTGGAGTGGATGCTGCGCCACCACGTCAAGCGCCGCCAGTCGCCCGATCTGGCCCCGCGCAACTACGAGGCCCGCTTCGTCAACAGTCAGGGCGAGGTGCGCACCGTCCTGCTCACCGTGGCCATGATTCCGGACACCCAGGTCAGCGTGGCCGCCATCGAGGACATCACCGAGCGCAAGAAGGCCGAGGAGCAGCTCCGCCATCAGGCCTTCCACGACGCCCTCACCGGGCTGCCCAACCGCCTGCTCCTGCATGATCGCCTGGAACGCTGCGTGGAGACCGCCCGGCGCGAGGGCGATCCTGTGGCGGTGCTGCTCATGGACCTGGACCGCTTCAAGGACATCAACGACTCTCTGGGCCACGCCATGGGCGACCGGCTGCTGACGCAGGTGGCCCAACGCCTTGAAGGAATCCTGCGCCGCAGCGACACCGTGGCGCGCCTGGGCGGCGACGAGTTCGTCGTGGTCATGGGCCAGGACGGCGCGGACGCCGCCACCCGGGTCTGCCGGCACATTCTGGAGAGCTTCGACGAGCCCTTCGACCTGGAGGGCCAGACCCTGCACGTCCGCGTGTCCATCGGCGCGGCCCTGTTCCCGGAGCACGGCGACACGCCCGGCGCGCTGCTCAAGAACGCCGATCTGGCCATGTACCGGGCCAAGGAGCGCGGCCGCAACACTTTCGCCTTCTTCACCAAGGAGCTCGACGAGCAGGTGGTGCAGCGCCTGGCGGCGGAGACCGCCCTGCGCCGCGCCCTGGAGTCCGGCGGCATCGAGGTCCACTACCAGCCCAAGGTGGCCCTGGACGGGCCGGACGCGCCCGCGCGCATCACCGGGGCCGAGGCCCTGGTGCGCCTGCGCCGGAAGGACGGCGTCCTGGTGTCGCCGGCGGAGTTCATCGGCGTGGCCGAGGACACCGGGCTGATCATGCCCCTGTCCGGCCAGATCCTCCGCGAGGCCTGCCGGCAAGCCGCCCGCTGGCGCGAGGTCCTGCCGGACTTCGTCCTGGCCGTGAACCTCTCCCCGCGGCTGTTCCTGCGCCCCGGCCTGGCCGCCGGAGCGCTGGAGACCGTGCGCGCGGCCGGGCTGCCGCCCGAGGCGCTGGAGTTCGAGATCACCGAAAACCTGCTCCTCGACTCCCGGCCGGAAAACCTGGCCGCCTTGGACGAGCTGGCCGCCAGCGGCGCGTCCGTGGTCCTCGACGACTTCGGCAAGGAGTACTCCTCCCTGGCCTACATCAAGAAGCTGCCCATCGAGGCCATCAAGATCGACCGCGCCTTCATCGACGACCTCCCGCGCGACGAGGACGACGCCGCCATCGTCAAGAGCATCCTGGCCATGGCCGAAACCCTGGAGCTGCGCGTGGTGGCCGAGGGCGTGGAAACGCCGGAGCAGCTGGCGTTCCTCACCGGCCTGGGCTGCCGCGAATTCCAGGGCTACCTGTTCAGCCGGCCGCTGCCCGCGGCGCAGCTGGACGCCCTGCTCGGCCGGGCCGCCCCCTTCGGCGATCCCCGGTCCGGGCTTGACGCGGACGGCGCTTCGTGATTCACGCGGGCATGCCCGACGCCATCCGCCCCATCCTGGTCACCTGCCCCCTGGGCCTGCCGCCCCTGCTCGCCGGGGAGATCGCCGCCCTCGGCCTGCCCGCGGAGCAGCTTGCCGCCGGCGTGCTCACGCGCGGAACCATGGCCGACGCCATGCGCCTGAACCTCTGGACGCGCACCGGCCACCGCGTGCTCGTGGAGCACGCCCGGCTGCGCACCGCCGATCCCGACGCGCTCTACCGCGCCCTGCGCGGCCTGCCCTGGGAGGAGATCATCCCGGCCGACGGCACGCTCCGCGTGGACTCCTCGGTGCGCAACGACACCGTGCGCGACGGCCGCTTCGCCAACCTCCGCGTCAAGGACGCCGTGGTCGACCGCATCCAGGCCGAACGCGGCCGCCGGCCGGACTCCGGCCCGGAGGGGGACGGCGCCTGCCTGTTCCTGCACTGGCGCGACGAGGCCGCAACGATCTACCTCGACACCTCGGGCGCGCCGCTGTCCCGCCGGGGCTACCGGAAGCTGCCCCACGCAGCCCCCCTGCAGGAGACGCTGGCCGCCGGCATCGTGCTGGCCACGGGCTGGGACGGCGGCGAGGCCGCCGGCCACTTCCTCGCGCCCATGTGCGGCAGCGGCACCCTGGCCATCGAGGCCGCGCTCCTCGGCCTGGGCCGCGCGCCGGGGCTCCTGCGGCCGGACTTCGCCTTCCGCCATCTGCTGGGCTTCGACGCCGCGGCCTACGAGGACCTGCGCCGCGAGGCCAGGAGCGCGGCCAAGCGCCTGCCCGTCCGGATCATCGCCACGGACATCGACCCGCGGGCCGTGGCCGCGGCGCGCCAAAACGCCCGCACCGCCGGCGTCGAGGAGCACATCGAGTTCGCCGTGTGCGACTTCCGCGCCGGCGAGGTCCCCGCCGGAACCGGCGTCTGCGTGCTGAACCCGGAATACGGCGCGCGCCTGGGCGACGCCGAGCGCCTTGCGCCGCTCTACGCGGGCATCGGCGACTTCTTCAAGCAGCGCCTGGCCGGCTGGCGCGGCTTCGTGTTCACGGGCAATCCGGACCTGGCCAAGCGCATCGGGCTCAAGCCGCGCCGCCGCACGCCGCTGTTCAACGCGCGCATCGAGTGCCGGCTGCTGGAGTACGAGCTTTACGCCGGCACCCGCCGCAAGCCGCACGGCGGGCCGGAAGAGGCGCATTGACAGCCTCCGGGCGCGGGCGGTAAAAATGCCCAATCCGGCCGCAGGCCTCCTCCGGCGGCCGGCAAGCGGGGTTCCCATGGCCATACGCGCGCTCATCGTGGACGACGAGGCTCCGGCCCGTGACGAGCTGCTCTACCTGCTCCAGGCCCACCCGGAGGTGGAGGCGCGTTTGGCCTCCACGGCCGCCCAGGCCCTGGAGATCATCGCCGAGGGGCAGATTGATCTGGTGTTCCAGGACATCCAGATGCCCGGAGCGGACGGCTTCGACGTGCTGGCCGGGGCCCAGGCCCTGGAGCATCCGCCGCTGTTCATCTTCGTCACCGCCTACGACACCCACGCCATCCGCGCCTTCGAGGAGAACGCGGCGGACTACCTGCTCAAGCCCGTGTCCCCGGACCGCCTGGCCAAAAGCCTGGACCGCGTCCGGCGGATGCTCTCCGGTCAGGCCGCGCCGCAGCTCAGCTTCGCCCTGGAGCGGCTGCTCTCCTCCGCCGGCCGGGCCGCCGGCCCGCTGGCCCGCCTGGCCGTAGAGCAGGGCGGCCGCATCGCCCTCATCCCGACCTCCCGGGTGCTCGTCGTCGAGGCCGACGAAAAGCACGTGGCCGCCGTCACCGACGACGGCCGGCTGATCTGCCACGGCATGACCACCCTGGCCCGCGCCTGCGAAAAGCTGGAGGGTCTGCCCTTCTTCCAGGCCAACCGCGCCCAGCTGATCAATCTGGAGCGCATCGCGGAATTTTCGCCCTGGTACGCGGGCAAATACACTGTGGTCATGTCGGACGCGGCGCATACGGAAGTCGTCGTCAGCCGCAACCGGGTGCGCGACTTCAAGGCGAGGCTCGGCATATGAACGACCTGCTCAACCCCCAGGTTCCGGAGCTGTTCCTGATTCTGTCGCAGCGCTTCGGCCTGCTGTTGGCCGGCGGCTTCGCGGTGATGACCGTGACCTCCCTGGACAAACTGGGCACGCGCCGCGGCCGGCCGCTCTGGGCCACGCTCCTGCTCATCGTGATCTTCGGGCTGTTCGGCATCCTCGGCACCTACACCGGCAACGTGGTGTTCAAATCCTACGCCAACCTGCGCGGCATGGTGGTGATCACCGCCGGGCTGTTCGGCGGGCCGGCCGTGGGCTTCGGGGCCGGGCTCATCGCCGGCGGCCAGCGCTATCTCATCGACATCGGCGGCTTCTCGGCCCTGCCCTGCGGCTTGGCCACGCTGCTGGAGGGCACGGTCGCCGGGCTGGTGGCCCGGCGCTACGCCAACAAGAGCCTGGACTGGGGCTTGGCGCTCGGCCTGACGCTGATCGGCGAGACCGTGCACCAGGGCCTGGTGCTCTTCCTTTCGCAGCCGTTCCCCGACGCCGTGGCCCTGGTCCAGGTCATCGCCCTGCCGATGATCCTGTTCAACTCCCTGGGCGCGGCCTTCTTCGTCAAGGCCCTGCACCTCCAGACCAGCTTCCGGCAGGCCCAGAACCGCGACCTGGCCCGGCAGATCCTGTCCATCGCCAACCAGACCGTGAGCCACCTGCGCGCCGGGCTCACGGAGACATCGGCCCGGGCCACGGCCGAGATCATCATGCGCGAAACCGGGGTGGCCGCCGTGGCCGTGGCCGGCGGGCAAAGCATCCTGGCCCACCTGGGCGAGGGCGAGGACCACCACATCGTCGGCGGCCAGGTGCTCACCCGGGCCACGCACCGGGTTCTGGAGACCGGCGAGCCGCTGTTCGTCCACGACCCGGCGGACATCGCCTGCCCGGAGCGCAACTGCCCGCTCACCGAGGCGATCATCGTGCCCCTGCGCCGGGGCGAGGCCATCCTCGGCTGTCTCAAGCTCTACGGCACGCGCCGCGCGCCCCTGGACGAAACCCTGTTCGAGCTGGCCAAGGGCCTGGCCGACCTCTTCTCCACCCAGCTGGAGCTCGAAACCATCGGCATCAAGAACCAGCTCTTGGCCCACGCGGAGATCCGCCGCCTCCAGGCGCAGATCAACCCGCACTTCCTGTTCAACTCCCTGAACACCATCGCCAGCTTCTGCCGCACGGCCCCGGCCCAGGCCCGGGAGCTGCTCCTGGAGCTTTCGCGCTACATGCGCCGCAACCTCGACTCCAGCCGCGGACTCATCCGCCTCGCCGAGGAGATCGAACAGACCAACGCCTACCTGGCCATCGAGCAGGCCCGCTTCGGCGACCGCATCAAGGCCGAGATCGACCTCGGCCCCGGCACCGAGGACTGCACCACCCCGCCGCTGATCATCCAGCCCCTCGTGGAGAACGCCGTGCGCCACGGCATCCTGCCCCGGCCCGAGGGCGGCGTCGTCCGGCTCAGCGCCTGGCGCGAAAACGACCACCTCCTCGTGGAGGTGCGCGACGACGGCGTGGGCATGCCGCCCGCCCAGGTCCAGGCCATCACCTCGGACGTGAAGCTCGAATCCCTCACCGAGGGCATCGGCGCGCGCAACTCCAACCAGCGGCTGATGCAGATCTACGGCCCCTCCTACGGGCTGCTGGTGGCCAGCGCGCCCGGCCTGGGCACGAGCATCACCGTGCGCATCCCGCAGTAGCCCCGCGCGGGCCCCGCCGGAGGGCGCATTTCAGCCCGGCAAACCGACGCTTCAGCCCCGCGAATCGTATTTTCGCCAGTCCCTCCTGGTCTTTTTCCCCTCTTTTGGGCAAAGAAAGTCCATAGAGCCGCCTGGGGAGCGGCGCGGTTTGGTGTGGAAACCAGAAAGGAGGGAGTGGAAATGTTGATATTCTTCGGGTGCACAGCCTTGCTGATCCTCGGCTACTTCACCTATGGCGCGCTGGTGGACCGGCTGTTCCAGCCGGATACCTCCCGCGAGACGCCGGCCATGTGCATGACCGACGGCGTTGACTACGTGCCCATGTCCAAGGCCAAGATTTTCCTGATCCAGCTGCTGAACATCGCCGGCCTGGGCCCGGTGTTCGGCCCCATCCTGGGCGCACTCTACGGCCCCTCCGCCCTGCTCTGGATCGTGTTCGGCACGCTCCTGGCCGGCGGCGTCCACGACTACTTCTCCGGCATGCTCTCCATCCGCTACAAGGGCGAGAGCATCCCCGACGTCGTGGGCTACAACCTGGGCAACGGCTTCAAGCAGTTCATGCGCCTGTTCTCCATCGTCCTGCTGCTGCTCGTGGGCGTCGTGTTCGTCCTCGGCCCGGCCAAGCTGATGGGCAAGATCACCGGCATGGACGCGGCCATCTGGGTAGGCATCATCTTCGCCTACTACTTCCTGGCCACCATCCTGCCCATCGACAAGATCATCGGCCGCCTCTATCCATTCTTCGGCGCCATCCTCGTGTTCATGGCCGTGGCCCTGCCCCTGGCCCTGATGTTCGAAGGCTACAACTTGTTCCCCAACCTGACCCTGGCCAACCTGCATCCCAAGGGTCTGCCCATGTGGCCGCTGATGTTCATCACCATCGCCTGCGGCGCCATCTCGGGCTTCCATTCCACCCAGTCCCCGCTCATGGCCAGGTGCGTGTGCAGCGAGCGTGAGGGACGCTTCATCTTCTACGGCGCCATGGTCTGCGAAGGCTTCATCGCCCTGGTCTGGGCGACCGTGGGCATGAGCTTCTACCAGACCCCCGAGGCCCTCAACGCGTCCATCGCCGCCGGCGGCCCGGCCAACGTGGTCAACGAGTCCTGCATCGCCCTGCTCGGCGGCTTCGGCGGCGTGCTGGCCATCCTCGGCGTGGTGGTCCTGCCCATCACCTCCGGCGACACCGCCTTCCGCGCCGCGCGCCTCGTCATCGCCGACTTCACCAAGTACTCCCAGAAGGAGGCCATGCGCCGGCTGTACATCGCCGTGCCCCTGTTCGTCATCGGCTTCGTCATCTCCCTGGCCAACTTCGACGTGATCTGGCGGTACTTCGGCTGGGCCAACCAGACCCTGGCCGCCATCGTCCTCTGGACCGCCGCCGCCTACTGCATCAAGCGCGGCAAGAACCACTGGATCGCCACGATTCCGGCCATCTTCATGACCATCGTCACCGACACCTATCTCTGCAACGCCAAGATCGGCTTCAACATGCCCATGAACATCTCCACCATCATCGGCGTCATCACCGGCGTGGTGGCCTTCGCCCTGTTCATGTACGTCTTCCGGCCCTCCGCCATCGCCAAGATGGCCCCGGACAACGCCTAAGCTTCCCGCGCCAACGCGCACTTCCGGGAGGCCGGCCGCAAGGCTGGCCTCCTTTTTTGTCCCACATCCGAGGAATAATCATTTCGCTCCTATTTTTTGACACTCCAGGAAACAAAAGCGACGCTTTGGTTCTTTGGTATGGCGCGTTTTCTCGGGCCCGCGTATTCCTGAATTATGGGTCCCATAAAAAAGGAGGACGAACCATGAATGCGTTGACCCTGGTGTTTGTCTCGCTGTGCGTATTCGCCATCGCCTACAGGTTCTACGGCCTGTTCCTGGCGAACAAAGTGCTGGGGCTGAAGGCCGAGCGCGTCACCCCGGCGGTGAAGTTCGCCGACGGACGCGACTATGTGAAGACGAACAAGTTCGTGCTCTTCGGACACCACTTCGCGGCCATCGCCGCGGCCGGCCCGCTGCTCGGACCGGTGCTGGCGGCCCAGTTCGGCTACATGCCGGGCGCGCTGTGGATCATCATCGGCTGCGTGCTGGCCGGCGCTGTGCACGACATGATCGTGCTCTTCGCCTCGGTCCGCCACCGCGGCCGCAGCCTGGGCAAGATCGCCGAGGCCGAAATCGGCAAGACCGTGGGCCACGTTGCGTCCTGGGCGGTCATGTTCATCCTGCTTTTGACCCTGGCCGGCCTGTCCATCGCCGTGGTCAACGCCATGGCCGAAAGCACGTGGGGCACCTTCACGGTCTTCGCCACCATCCCCATCGCGCTGATCATGGGCCTGTACCTCCACGTCTGGCGCGACGGCGACGTCAAGGGCGCCAGCATCATCGGCGTGGGCCTGCTCTTCCTGGCCATCCTGGCCGGTCCGTACGTGGTGGCCAGCCCGACCCTGGGCCCCCTGTTCAACATGAGCAAGAAGACCATCGCCCTGACCATCCCGATTTACGGCTTCGTGGCCTCGGTGCTGCCGGTGTGGCTGCTCCTGTGCCCGCGCGACTACCTCTCCACCTATCTCAAGATCGGCACCATCATCATGCTGGCGGCGGGCATCTGCTTCGTGCAGCCCACCCTCCAGATGCCGGCGTTCACCCAGTTCATGAGCGGCGGCGGCCCGGTCATCCCCGGCCCGGTGTTCCCGTTCATCTTCATCACCATCGCCTGCGGCGCGCTCTCCGGCTTCCACGCCATCATCGGCACGGGCACCACGCCCAAGATGATCGGCAATGAGCGCGACATCCTCTTCGTGGGCTACGGCGCCATGCTCGTCGAGGGCTTCGTCGGCATGATGGCCCTCATCGCCGCCTGCACCCTGGTCCCGGCCGACTACTTCGCCATCAACGCCGCCCCGGCCGCCTTCGAGAAGCTCGGCATGCACGTGCAGGATCTGCCCGCGCTGGCCGCCGCGGTCGAGGAGAAGATCCAGGGCCGTCCCGGCGGCGCGGTGAGCCTGGCCGTGGGCATGGCCCACATCTTCGCCAAGGTGCCCTTCATGCAGCACCTCATGAGCTACTGGTACCACTTCGCGATCATGTTCGAGGCCGTGTTCATCCTCACCGCCGTCGACACCGGCACCCGCGTCGGCCGCTTCTTCCTGCAGGAGATGATCGGCGTGGTCCTGCCCAAGTTCGACGACAAGCGGTGGTGGCCCGGCGTCATCACCACCAGCGCCATCTTCACCGCCGCCTGGGGCTACCTCGTGTACACCGGCGACATCTCCACCATTTGGCCCCTGTTCGGCATGAGCAACCAGCTGCTGGCCTCCAGCGCGCTGATCATCTGCACCACCATGCTCATCCGCATGAACAAGGCCAAGTACGCCTGGCTCACCGCGGTGCCCGGCATCGCCATGGCCTTCATCACCATGTATGCTGGATATCTGAACATCTTCAACAACTACCTGCCCGGCGGCAAGTACCTCCTGGCGACCCTCGGCGGTCTGGTGATGGTCCTCATGGTCATCGTGTTCATCGGCGCGATCATGCGCTGGCGCGAACTCCTGGCCATCAAGACCACGACCAAGGACGAGTACGGCGAGACCGTGCTGACCCTGGCCGAGGAGTAATCCGCACGCCCGTTCCAGCCTCCAAGGCCCCCGGACCATGGTCCGGGGGCCTTTTTTCGCGCCAAACGCCGCGCGGCCTTTGACCCCGGCGGGGCAAAAGGATAAAAAGCGAACCACGGAGGCCCGACATGACAAACGCCATCGTCCTCATGCACGTCTTGCCCACAGCCATCAACGTGGTCGCCCAGAAGCTGGTGGCCATCGAGGGCATCAGCGAGGTCCACTCCGTGGGCGGCCGCTACGATCTCGTGGCCATCATCCGCGCCAAGGACAACGACGACCTCGCCACCATCGTCACGGAGAAGATGCTCCTGATCCAAGGCATCACCGCGACGGAGACGCTGATCTCCTACCGCGTCATCTCCAGCTACGACATGGAGCGCACCTTCTCCCTGGGGAGCGAAAGGGTCTAGCCGATGCCGATGGGCCCGGGCCGCAGCGCGGCCGCCCTGCGTCCGGCCGTCCTGGCCCTGGTCCTGCTGCTGTCCGGCTGCGCGCTCCTGCGGCCCGGACAGCCCGACCCGGAGATCCGGCGCATGGCCGGCCAGATGCTTCTGGTGGGTTTCCGCGGGGCCGAGCCGGTCGATGAAACGGGCCAGCCGCTGCGCATCCTGGGCCTGATCCCCAGGCTCGGCCTGGGCGGCGTCATCCTCTTCGACCGCGACGCCGGCACGGGCGAATCCGGCCGCAACATCCGCTCTCCGGAGCAGCTGCGCAGCCTCACGGGCGCCCTGGCCAAGTCCGCGCGCGACGCCGGCCTGCCGCCGCTGTTCCTGGCCGTGGACCAGGAGGGCGGCCGCGTGCAGCGCCTCAAGGCCGCCGCCGGCTTCCCGGAGACGCCGGCCGCCGCCGAACTCTGCCCCGGCGGCGACGCCGCCCCGGCCCTGGCCGCCGGAACGGCCGTCGGCGCGACCATGCGCCAAGCCGGGCTGAACCTCGACTTTGCGCCCGTGTGCGACGTCAACGTGAACCCGCAAAACCCGGTCATCGGGGCCATCGGCCGCAGCTTCTCCGGCGACCCCGCCCAGGTCGCGGCCTGCGCCGCGGCCTTCGCCCGGGGCCTCAAGTCCCAGGGCGTGCTCACCGCGGCCAAGCACTTCCCCGGCCACGGCTCCAGCACGACGGACAGCCACCAGGGCTTCACCGACGTCTCCGAAACCTGGAGCCCGGCCGAACTCGCGCCCTTCGCCGAACTCATCGACCAGCACCTGGCGGACATGGTCATGACCGCCCACGTGTTCAACGCCGGACTCGACCCGCGCCGCCCGGCCACGCTTTCCGGACCGGTGATCACCGGGCTGCTGCGCGGCCGGCTGGGCTTCTCCGGCGTGGTGGTGACCGACGATCTCCAGATGCGCGCCATCGCCGCGCACTACGGCCTGAAGGAGGCCCTCCGCCTCGCGGTCCTCGCCGGGGCGGACGTCTTGCTCATCGGGAACAACCTGGACTATACCAAGGATGCGGCGGAACAGGCGCTGGACGCGCTCATGGAGCTGGTGGCCACAGGCGAAATCCCGGCCGAACGCATCCGCGAGTCCCACGCGCGCATCCTGCGGCTCAAGGCCGCCCTCGCCGCAGGAAATCCGCCCCCGCTGGAGTGACGACGCCGTGCCCAAGCCCAACCCCGCCAAGCCGCCCGGAACCGCCGCGAAGCTCCCGCCCATGGGAAAAGCGCCGGAACGGCCGGCCCAGCGCATAGCTGCGCGGCGGCACGACGCCCGCACGAGCCTATTCCCAGCGGGCGCAGGACCTCGCGCCGGGCTCCGGCGCGGCACGCGAAAACATGAACCGGGCGCACGCCGCCCGGGAGGAACCAGGCCGGAAACGGAGGCCGGGCGTCAGCGCCCGTTCGTGGCAACCCTCAACAGGCAGGCGGCCCCGGGCCGGGCTGCCGGGAGCAGACATGTACATCGTTCTTGAGAACTACGTGAAGCCCGTGGAGGTCGTGGACCAATATCTGGAGGCCCACCGCAAGTTCCTGCAGGTCAACTACGAAAAGGGCATCTTCCTGGCCTCCGGCCCGCGCGAGCCGCGCAGCGGCGGCGTCATCCTGGCCCTGGCCGGCAGCCGCTGGGAGCTGGCCGCCGTGCTGGAGCAGGACCCCTACATCACCGAGGGCGTGGCCAAGTACGAGATCATCGAGTTCAAGGCCACGCGCACCGGCAAGGGCCTGCGCATCCTGCTCGACGGCGAGTGCCCGGCCTAGGCGGCTGAGCCGGGCGCGGCGAACAGCCGGGCCCGCTCCGCCACGTCCACCTGCCGGCCGAACACGTAGGCCACGTCCCCGGCCGAGAGCCGCCAGTCCCCGTCCGGATTGGCGGTGACCTCGTCCCCGCGCGTCACGGCCACCACGGTCAGCCCGTGGAGCCTGCGCAGATCCGCCTCGGCCAGGGTCCGGCCGTCCACCTCCGCGCCGGCCTCCACGGCCACGGCGCTCACGTTCAGATCCGGAAACTGGCGCTTCAGGGCGCAGAAGGGCTCGCTGTCGCACTGCGCGGCGCGCAGGATGCCATAGCCCTCGGCGCGCACCTCGTCGGTGAAGCGCTCGATGTCGTGGCGCGGCACCAGATAGCGCGAAAGCACCCGCGTGAAGATCTCCACCGAGGTCTCGAACTCCTCCGGCACCACGTCGTTGGCCCCCAGGTCGAGCAGCGGCGCAAGCTCGCTCAAAAAGCGCGTCCGCGTGATGATGTGCAGGGCCGGGTTGAGCCGGTGCGCCGCGTCGGTGATGCGCCGCGCCGTGGCCGCGTCCGGCACGAGCACCGCCAGCACGCGGGCCTTGGCCAGCCCCACGTGCAGCAGCACCTCGCGCTGGGCCGCGTCGCCGTAGACGATGGGCTCGCCCTCGGCGGCGCGCTTGCGCACGGTGTCCGGGTTCATCTCCACGATGCGGTAGGGAATGCCGAAACTCTGCGCCGCGCGCGCCAGGTGCCGGCCGCCCACGCCGAAGCCGGCGATGACCAGATGCCCGGAAAGATCCCCGTGCGCCGCGTCCACGCTGGCCATCTCGCGCTCGAAGGGCCGCGGCCGGAGCCGCGCCACCAGCGGCACCCGGCGCAGGCGCTCGGCCAGGGCCGGGCCGGAGGCCATGAGCGGCGGGGTCAGGGCCATGGTCAGGATGCTCGCCGCCAGGAACAGCTGGTAGGCGTTCTGGTCCAGCAGGCCATTCGCCAGTCCCTCGCGGGCGAGCACGAAGGAGAATTCGCCCACCTGGCAGAGGGCCAAGCCCGTCAGCAGCGCCACGCGCAGCGGGTAGCCCAGGATGTGCGCGGCCAGGCCCGCGGCCAGGGCCTTGAGCCCCAGCACGGCGAGGGTCGCGCCGGCCACCTGCGGCAGGCTGGACACCAGGAAGCGCACGTCCAGCAGCATGCCCACGGAGATGAAGAACAGGCTGGTGAACACGTCGCGGAAGGGCAGCACCCCCTCCATGGCGCTCAGGGAGTATTCGGACTCCGAAAGGATCAGCCCGGCCAGGAAGGCGCCCAGGGACAGCGACAGCCCCACCTGGGCCGTGAGGTAGGCCGTGGCCAGGCAGAGCGTCAGGGTGCTGATCAGGAACAGTTCGCGGCTGCGCGTCCTGACGATGCGGTGCAGCAGTCCGGGCACGGCCTTCCGCGCCAGGAAGAACACGGCCAGCACGATGCCCGCGCCCTTGGCCGCCGGCCACAGCAGCATGAGCCCGTGGCCGCCGCCGCCCCCGGTCCCCGCCAGGAAGGGCACGGCGAGCATCATCGGCACCACCGCGAGGTCCTGGAGGATCAGCACGGCCAGGACCACGCGGCCGTGGGCGCTGTCCATCTCCGCGCGCTGCTGCATGATCTTCAGCACGATGGCCGTGGAGGAGAGCGAGACGAGGAAGCCGGCCAGCGTGGCCTCGCGCCAGTTCCAGCCCAGCCCGAGGCCCAGGCCGGCCACGGCCAGGACGGTCAGGACGACCTGGGCCCCGCCGCCCAGGAGCACCGCGCGCTTCATGCGCACCAGCTCGCCCACGGAGAGCTCCAGGCCGATGGTGAACAACAGGAACACCACGCCCACCTCGGCCAGGACCTCGACCTCGTGGGTGCCGTTCACGAGGCCCAGGCCGTAGGGGCCGGCGATGACGCCGGTGATCAGAAAGCCGACGATGGCCGGCACGCGCACCCTGTGGCACAGGGAAATCACGCCCACCGACAGGCCGAAGACGACGAGGATTTCGGAAAACAGGTTCAGGTCCATGCGCCTGTTGTGGCCTACGGGCGGCAAGCGCGTCAAGGCGTTATGCCGTTTGAAGCGATACGCAAAAGGGGGCCCGCAGGCCCCCTCCGCTTTTTCGCGCCGGCGCGCCGGCTAGTCGATGGTTGGGCAGTCGGTGAGCGCGCGGTCGATGTCCGCCTGGGGCAGCTCGAAGTTGGTCAGCTCGCCGCGCAGGAAGGCGTCGTAGGAGCCCAGGTCGAGCATGCCGTGGCCGGAGTACAGGAAGACCACGCAGGAGCCCGGCTTGGCGCTCTTGGCCGCGTCGATGGCCCCGAGGATGGCGTGGCTGGTCTCCGGCGCGGGCAGGAAGCCCTCGGTCTGGAGAAACAGGCGCGCCGCCTCGAAGCACTCCTTCTGGTAATAGGCGCGGGCGTCCACCAGCCCCTCGGCCATGAGGTTGCAGACGATGGGCGCGTCGCCGTGATAGCGCAGGCCGCCGGCGTGGATGGGCGCGGGCATGAAGGCGTGGCCCAGGGTGTGCATCTTCATCAGCGGGGTCAGGCGGGCCATGTCGCCGTAGTCGTAGCGGTAGGCCCCGCGAGTCAGCGTGGGGCAGGCGCGCGGCTCCGCGGCGAGGAAGGTGATGTTCTCGCCGGCCAGCTTGCGCGGCAGAAACGGCAGCACCAGGCCGCCGAAGTTGGACCCGCCGCCCACGCAGCCCACGAGATAGTCCGGCTTCTCGCCGATCATCTCCAGCTGCCGCTGGGTCTCCAGGCCCACGATGGTCTGGTGCAGCAGCACGTGGTTGAGCACGCTGCCCAGGGTGTAGCGCGTGTCCTCGTGGGTGGCGGCGTCCTCCACGGCCTCGCTGATGGCCAGGCCCAGGCTGCCCTTGCAGCCGGGGTCCTTCTCCAGGATGGCGCGGCCGGCCCGGGTCTGTGTGGAGGGCGAGGCGAAGATCTCCCCGCCGTAGGTGTTGATGAGGATCTTGCGGTAGGGCTTCTGCTCGTAGCTCACCTTGACCATGTACACGGTGCACTGCATGTCGAACATGCTGCAGGCGAAGGCCAGCGCCGTGCCCCACTGCCCAGCGCCGGTCTCGGTGGACAGGCGTTTCACGCCCTCACGCTTGTTGTAGTAGACCTGCGGGATGGAGGTGTTGGGCTTGTGCGAGCCGGCCGGGGACACGGACTCGTTCTTGTAGTAGATGCGGCACTTGGCGCCGATGGCCGCCTCCAGCCGCTTGGCGCGGACCAGGGGCGTGGGCCGGTACAGGCGGTACACGTCGAGCACGGGCTCGGGGATGGCGATCCAGCGCTCCGGGCTCATCTCCTGCTCGATGAGGGCCTTGGCGAAGATGGGCTCAAGCATGTCCGGAGTCACGGGCTGTTTGGTCTCCGGGTGCAGCGGCGGGGCCAGCGGCGTGGGCAGGTCCGGCAGGGCGTTGTACCAGGCCTTGGGGATCTCCGACTGGGGCAGGTTGATTCTGGTCTCCATGGTCTTCTCCTTGCGGTTGTTGCGGGCCGTTGGCGGGTCCGCCCGGGGCCCCTGCACGCCGTCCCCCGCACAGGGGACAAAAAAGGGCCGCGGAACGAAGTCCGCGGCCCTTTGGTTTTCAAGCATCCGTCAAGCCGGCGGCTTCAACTCTGCCACCAGCGCCACCAGCTGCCCTTGACGATATGCGCAACGATTGTCTGCATGGTGGGTGCCTACTTCCCTGTCCGGCGAATGTCAAGCCCGCGCTGCGGACGTTTCCCCGCAGCGGGCTTGCCATGCGCCCGAAGCCCGGCTATCAGGTGCGTACGCGGGCCGCGCCGCTGGCGGCAAGCCGGACGCGAATTTCCTTCTGGAGGCATCACGTGGAGAGAGTCGTCTATTACATCGAGGGCGACGGCATCGGGCCCGAGATCTGGAGCGCCGGACATCAGGTCCTCGACGCGGCCGTGGCCAAGGCCTACGGCTCCCAGCGCAAAATCGTGTGGAAAGAGGTCCTGGCCGGCGAAAAGGCCTTCAAGGAGACCGGCAAACACCTGCCGGAAAGCACCCTGGAGACCCTCAAAGGGGCCGACCTGGCCATCAAGGGCCCCCTGGGCACCCCCGTGGGCAAGGGCTTCCGCAGCCTGAACGTAGCCCTGCGCCAGATTTTCGACCTCTACGCCTGCATCCGGCCGATCAAGTACTTCCCCGGCATCGAGTCCCCGGTGAAGCGGCCCGAGCTGGTGCAGATGATCATCTTCCGCGAGAACACCGAGGACGTCTACGCCGGCATCGAGTGGGCCGCGGGCACGCCCGAGGCCAGAAAGCTCGCGGCCTTCCTGCGCGACGAGATGGGCGCCAACGTCAGCCTCGACGCCAGCATCGGCATCAAGCCCATGACCGAGAAGGGCTGCAAGCGCCTCATCGACCGCGCCATCAAGTACGCCCTGGAGCACAAGAAGCCCTCCGTGACCCTCGTGCACAAGGGCAACATCATGAAGTACACCGAGGGCGGCTTCCGCACCTGGGGCTACGAGCTGGCCCAGGAAAAATACGCGGACAGCCTCATGACCGAGGCCGAGGCCGCCGAGGGCGGCAAGAAGCCCGTGGTCATCAAGGACCGCATCGCCGACGCCATGTTCCAGGCCGTGCTGCGTCGCCCGGCGGAGTTCAGCGTCATCGCCACCTCCAACCTCAACGGCGACTACCTCTCCGACGCGCTGGCCGCACAGGTGGGCGGCCTGGGCCTGGCCCCGGGCGTGAACAAGAGCGACACGCTGGCGCTCTACGAGCCGACCCACGGCACCGCGCCCTCCTACGTCGGCAAGGACCGCGCCAATCCCGGCAGCCTGATCCTCTCCGGCGCGATGATGCTGGAGGACATGGGCTGGGGCGAGGCGGCGGAGCGGATCCACGCCTCCGTGGCCAAGGCCGTGGCCGGCAAGCGCGTGACCCCGGACTTGGCGCGCCAGATCACCGGGTCCACCGAGGTCGGCTGCAAGGAGTTCGGCGAAATCCTCCAGGCCAATCTGTAGCGGACGTCGCGAACGACTCGGGCCGCCTGCCGGAACTCCGGCGGGCGGCCCGTTCCTTTCATGGCGGGAGGGGTCAGTCCGCGGGCAGGGAGACGCTCCACAGCCCGGCCGGGTTGGCTGCCGAGGCCGCAAGCAGCATCCGGGCCTGACGCAGCACCAGCTCGCCCTCGCGCAGCAGCTCCAGGCTGCCCAGACGGGCCCCCTCCAGATCGCCCGCCCGCAGCGACACGCCCAGTTCCTTGGCCCGGTCGCTCATGCCGAAGGCGCGCACCGCGCCGCAGATGTTCACCAGGGAGTGCAGGGCCACGCGGGCCTGGGCCACGTCGCCCGCGGCCAGATGGGTTTGCAGCTGCCCCAGACGCTCGCCGGCCTGGGCCGCAAAGAGCGTCAGCATCTGACGCAGGATGTCCTCGCTGCCGAAAAACGCTTCGCGCAGTCCGGAAAGGCTGATCCCCGGGGCGGTGCTCATCATGGGACTCCTTGCGGTTGCGTCGCGCCTGTGCGCTCCTCCGATTCCATCCCATACCGTTTCGGGCGTCCGCAGGCAAGGCCGCCGCGCCGCCGCTCAGGATCTTTCGCCTTCCTGCGGCTCCACCAGCCGCGAAATGCCAACCATGTCAAAGACCTTGCGGAAGTTGTCCGAAAGGCCGCTGATGCGCACCCGTTCGCCGCGGTCGCGCGCCTCCTGGAGCAGCCGGGTCAGCAGCGACAGCCCCGCGCCGCTCACCGAGGCGTTCTCCTCGAAGTGCAGCTCGATGACGGCCTTGTCCATGGCCCGCGCCCGCTCCAGAGCGGCCAGAAGGGCCGGCTCCGAGGCCGCGCCGATGCTGCCGCGCAGGGTCAGAGCCGCCGCGTCGCCGCGCTCCTCCACCGGGATCTCCCCGCCGCGGCCGCGGGCGATGGCGATGCGCTCCTGGGCCCGCTTCAGGGCCTGGCTCAAGGCCGCGCGCTGCACGGGCTTGTTGATGAAGTCCGTGGCGTCGAGATTAAGCGCGCGCACGGCCAGGTCCATGTCGCCGTGGCCGGTGATCACGATGACCTCGGCGTGCGGGTCGATCTCCTTGATCCGCCGCAGGACCTCGATGCCGTCCATGACCGGCATCTTGACGTCCGTGAGGACCACGCCGGGCCGCTCGCGCTCGAAGGCCTCCAGGCCCTCGGCCCCGTCGGAGGCGGTGATGGCCTCGTAGCCGTAGGCCGAAAGGAGCAGCCGGAACATGTTCAGGGTGGGCTGCTCGTCGTCGATGACCAGAATCTTGCCGTCCATGCGTTCTCCAGGGTCAGCGCGCCTGCGGAAAGAGCAGGCGGAAGCGCGTGCCGCGGCCGGGCTCGGATTCGATGCCGATGGTCCCGCCGTAGTCGCGCACGATGCCATAGCTGATGGCCAGGCCAAGGCCCATGCCCTGGCCCGTCTCCTTGGTGGTGAAGAAGGGCTCGAAAATCTTGTCGCGCTCGGACTCCGGAATGCCCACGCCGGAGTCGGCCACCTCCACGGCCACGCCGTCCGTCCCGGCCGAGGTGCGGATGGCGACGACCCGGCGCGCGCCCTCGTCCGCCGCGCCGCTGGCCTCGTTGATGGCGTCGCGGGCGTTGGTGAGCAGATTGAAGAAGACCTGCTGCAGCCGGTTGTCGTGGGCCAGGACGCGGGGCAGCCCCTCGGCCAGATCCAGCTCGAAGCGGATGTTGTCCAGCTCGAACTGGCGGCGCACGATGGTCAGCACGCTCCGGACGGAGGCGTTGACGTCCACGCGCTCCTTGAGCATCTCGGCCTTGCGGCCGAAGGAGCGCAGGGTGTTGATGATCTCCGCGGAACGGTCCACCTGGCCGCTGATCTCGCGCACCACCTCGCGATAGGCGGCCGGTTCGGCCGCGCGGCCCTGCTCGTCCAAGATGGCCAGATACTCGCAGCCCATCTTGATGGCGTTGAGCGGCTGGTTCAGTTCGTGGGCGATGCCCGCGCTCATCTCGCCGAGGGACTTCATCTTGGCCGCCTGAATCAGCTGCGCGTCCTTCTCGATCATCTCGGTGATGTCCGTCACCGCGATGATCATGGCGTAGCGGCCGCGATAGGAGATCGGGCAGGCGTGCACGTTGACGTAGAACGGCCGCGCGCCCTTCTTGTAGTGCAGAACCTTGGGATGGTACAGGCAGCCGGTCTCCGCGCCCCCGCCATCGGCGGCCTCGGCAGCGCCCTCCCGGGCGAGCAGGCAGTCCGAGCGGTTCTCCGGCCCCAGGTCGAGATAGCTCATGCCGACGAGTTCGTCCTTTTCGTAGCCGTAAAGCTCCACGGCCCGCGGATTGGCGTCGGCGATGCGGAAGTCGGCGCAGTTCACCACGAACACCGGGTCCGGGCCGGAGTCGAACAGCGAGCGGTACTTCTCCTCGCTCTCGCGCAGGCGCCTGCGGTAAAGCCGGATGCTCCAGACCATGTTGCGGAAGCTGTCGCCCAGCTGGACCACCTCGTCGCCCTCGCGCTTGCGGTAGAACACGCAGCGCTCGCAGGTGCGGTGCACGGCCGCGCCGCGCGCGGACTGGTCGAAGTGCCAGCAGGGCATCTCGGTGTTGGCGTAGGCCGGGCAGTCCATGGGCTTCCAGGAGGCGTCGGCCTGGATGTCCAGGCTGATGTCGAAGTTCCCGCGCGAAAGCTCGTCGGAGATCCGCGTGAGCGCGGAGAGGGGCCGCGTGATGTGCTGGCTCAGGCGGTTGGACATGTAGAAGATGATCAGGATGACGGCCGAGATGAAGCCCAGGAAGGTCAGGCGCAGCTGGCCGATGAGCCGGTCGATGTGGTTCTTGGACAGGCCCACGTGCACCGTGCCGATGCGGTACAGGCCCTCGTTGATGGGCACGGCGATGTCGTGCACGGTCTCCTCGTCCAGGTCCAGCTCGCGCAGGCTGTCGCGCGCGCCGGGCGGCACCTGGTTGGCCAGGCGCAGCTCCGGCGGAAAGGGCCGGGTCATGGTGTGGGCCAGGACCGAGCCGTCCCGGTCGGTGACGAAGATGTAGGAGATGAGGTGCTTGCGCTCGTGCAGCCGGGCCTCGTCGAAGATCAGCTGGAGCAGGAGCGGGGTGTTCTTGTCCAGGATGAAGCCGCCGCCGCGCTCGGCGATGGAGTGGGCGATGGCGCTGCCGCGCATCTCCAGCTCCGTGGACAGGGAGGACACCAGGATGTAGCGCGCCAGGAAGGCGATGGCCACGCTGATGACGAGCACCACGAAGAGGATCGAGCCGAAGATCTTGTTCTTGAGGCTCACGGAGCCCAAGCGGCGCAGGGCCCAGCGCATGATCATCGCCGCGCCCCCCCCGCCCCGCCGGCCAGCGAGCGGCGGAGCCCGTCCCAGGAGCGCACCAGGACGAAGCGCCCGCCGGAAAGCTGCGTGAAGTAGACCCGCTCCATGCCCTGGTGGCCGCCCGGCCCGAAGGTCACCGTGGCCCCGGGCCAAAGGGCGTAGTCGCGGATGGACTCCACGGCCTGGATGAAGCCCTCGCGCGTGAGGTTGCGGCCGGCCAGCCGCAGCCCCTCCACCAGGATGCGCGCGTTGACGTAGCCCTCCAGGCCCACGGAATTGGGCTTGTCGTCGGGATAGTACCGGGCCATGAGCCGCACGTATTCGGCCACGCCGTCGTCGCCGCCCGGTCCATCGCCGCCGTTCTGACCCGCCGGGGGCGGCACCACCTGGGACATGATCAACACCCGGCCGGGGCGGTCGTCCAGCCGGCGGGCCAGCTCCTCCGCCCCGACGAAGGACACGGTGTAGTAGATCGGCGTGAAGCCGTTCCCGTCGGCGAGGCGGATGAACCGCGCGCAGGGCTCGTAGGTGCCGATCATGACCACGGCCTCCGCGCCGGAGCGGGCGATGCGCGCCAGTCCCTCCCCCACGTCCTGGGTGCCGCGCACGTAGGAGCCGCGCGCCACGGGAGCCAGCCCGAACTCCTTGAGCGCCAGCTCCGTGCCCGTGAGGCCGTCGAAGCCGTAGGCGTCGTACTGGTAGAACACGGCGATGCGCCGCAGGCCCAGGTCGCGCACCAAGTGCCGCACGGCCGCCGCGGTCTCCTGGTAATAGGAGGCGCGGATGTTGAACAGATTGCGGTTGAAGGGCTCGCGCAGGGCGTTGGCCCCGGTGAACATGCCCAGCAGAGGTATCCGCGCGTCCTCGATGAGCGGCAGGACCTTCACCGTGGTCGGCGTGCCCACGTAGCAGAACAGGGCGAAAACCTGATCCTCGACGATGAGCTTCTGGGTGTTGGCCAGGCAGCGCGGCGGATCGTAGGAGTCGTCGTAGGCCACGAGTTCGATGCGCCGGCCCCAGACCCCGCCCCGCTCGTTGACCTGCCGCAGGTAGCACAGCGCGCCGCGCAGGGTCTGCTCGCCCAGGTAGCTGGCGTGGCCCGAGAGCGCCAGCGACGAGCCCAGGCGCACCGAGGTCTCGGTGACGCCGGGCGTGACGCGGTTCGCGGCGGCCTTTTCGCGCTCGTGGTTGCAGCCCGGCAGGAGCAGCGCCGCCAGCGCAAGAAGCGCCGCCAGGGTCGCGCGCCGCAGCATCCTCGCCAAGCAGCCTGCCATGATCCTCCGGAGCGCCCGGCCGGGCCGGGCGGATTCTGGTTTTCCGGTCGGAGCCTACGCCAAGCGCCGAACGCGTTCAACTGAAATCGCGGCCGGACGGCCCCGGCGGCCCCCTGTGAAAATCAACGCAAGGCTTGGCACCGCGCCGACGGCATGTTACGGAGGAATCAGGAGCCCACATGCCCGAAAAAACCGTGACGTCCCCCCCTGACGCGGCGGAAGCGGCGGCGCGCCACACCCTGGCCGCCCTGTGCCGCGGCGACGGGCCCAGGCGCTGCCCGCGCTGCCAGACCCCGGACCCCTATGTTCTGGCCGACGGGCGGCTGCGTTGCGGCGCCTGCCGCTACACCTTCCACGACTTCACCGGCCGCTGGCTCAACGCCACGGGCCTCGCCGCGCGGCAGTGGCTGGCCCTGGCCGAGGCCTTCGCCGCGGAGTTGAGCACGCGCGAGGCCGCCGCCGCCGTGGGCATCTCCTACAACACGGCCTTCAAGGCCCTCACGGTGCTGCGCTTGGCCGTCCTGGCCCAGGGCGCTGACGCCATGCAGCTCCTGGGCCCCGGCGCCATCCTGGAGCCGCTGCTGGAGGGGCCGGCCGGCCACGCCGGCAGGTCCGGCGACGCCCCGCAAGCCGACGGCCTGCCGGTCTACGGCATCCTCACGCGCGGTCAGCTGGTCTTCGTGGACCTGCTGCCCGAACTTTCGGCCGAAAGCGTGCTGCACTTCAACCACAACTTCCACCTGCGCGTGGCGCGCCACGGCAGCGTGCTCGTCACCGACCGCTACAAGGCCTACGACGCGCTGATCCTCTGCGGCGACGAGAGCCTGCCCTACCATTACCTGCTGCGCCACCCGGGCCAGCCCTTCGCCGAGTCCGGCGGCTGCCCGTTCTGGGACTTCGCCCGGCCGCGCCTGCGCCAGTTCAAGGGCCTGTCCTGGCGGCGCTTCCCGCTCTACCTGAAGGAACTGGTCCTGCGCTTCAACCTGCGCGGCCAGGACATGCTCCCGACCATTCTGGCCGCCCTCTGCGCGCCCATGCCGAAAAAGGCCTGACCCGGCCGGGGCAGACGCGCCGCGGCGGCTAGCGGCGGAAGAGCGCCAGGAGGAGCGAGGCGACCACGCTGATGATCAGGCAGGTGACGATGGGAAAGGAGAAGGAGAAGTTTTCGCGGCGGATGGTGATGTCGCCGGGCAGCCGGCCCAGGGGGAACTTGTCCAGCCACGCGGCCAGCGGCAGGCGGTCCCAGAACAGCAGCGCCAGCCCGGCCAGCGCCAGCGCCAAGCCGAGTCCCAGAAGCAGCCTGCCGAGATCGCCCATGTCCGCCTCCTCCGCACGACGTTCGCCGCAAGCATAGCCGCCCGGCCCCCGTCCGGCAAGCCCGCCGCATGCCGGACGAATGCGCCCAGCGGTCCTTGCCCTTCTCCGCCCGACTGCTGTAGAGATGTTTCAAATCCACCATGCGGAGGCGGCCCATGCGTGACCATCGCCACACGGCGCACATCCCTGCACGGTTTTTCCCCTTCCTCCTGCTCCTTTTGGCCTTGTCCGTCCTGAGCGCAGGCAGCGCCCAGGCCGATGGCAAATGCACCCAGGGCAACTGCAAGAACGGTCAGGGCACCTTCGCCTTCGACGGCGGCGATATCTACGTCGGCGGCTGGGTGAACGGCCAAATGCACGGCCAGGGCACCTATACCTGGAAGAACGGCGAAAAATTCGTCGGCGAATTCAAGAACAACAAGACCAACGGCCGCGGCGTGCGCACCTGGCCCAACGGCAACCGCTACGAGGGCCAGGAGAAGGACGGCGTCAAGGACGGCTTCGGCACGCTGAGCTTCGCCAACGGCGAGAAGTACGTCGGCGAATTCAAGAACGACAAGACCAACGGCCGCGGCGTGCGCACCTGGGCCAATGGCGAGCGCTACGAGGGCCAGGAGAAGGACGGCCTCAAGGACGGCTTCGGCACGCTGACCTTCGCCAACGGCGAGAAGTACGTCGGCGAGTTCAAGAACGACAAGACCAACGGCCGCGGCGTGCGCACCTGGTCCAGCGGCGCCCGCTACGAGGGCGAGGAGAAGGAGGGCCTCAAGGACGGCTTCGGCACGCTGACCCTCGCCAACGGCGAGAAGTTCGTCGGCCGGTTCAAGAACGACAAGATCGACGGCTCCGGCGAGTACACCTGGCCCAACGGCGACCGCTACGTGGGCGAGTACGCCCAGGGCAAGCGCAGCGGCCTGGGCCTGTTCACCTCGCCGCGCACGGCCACGCAGCGCGGCGTCTGGGCCAACGACGACTTCGTCCAGGCCCTGAGCGAGCGGGACTACGCCCAGCGGACCGGCGGACGCGTTCAGGACTCCGGCTCCGGGGACCTCGCCGCCGAGCGCCGACGGCTGGCCGAGGAAAAGACCCGGCTGGAGGCCGAGCGGCGGCAGCTCGCCGACGCGGCCGAGCGCGCCCGGCTGGAGGAGGAACGCGCCCAGCTCGAACGCGAGCGGGCCGAGTTGGCGGAGCTGCGCAAGAAGCCCGCGAAGCCGCACGCCGCCCGGCCCAAGTCCGGCGCGGAGGGCCGCCGCGTGGCTCTGGTCATCGGCAACGGCGCTTACAAGGAAGCCCCGCTGCGCAACCCCTCCAACGACGCGCGCGACATCGCCGCCAGCCTGCGCAGCCTCGGCTTCGAGGTCATCCTGCGCCAGGACGCGGACCTCAAGAGCATGGAGCGGGCCATCGACGACTTTTACAACAGCCTCAAGAAGGGCGGCACCGGCCTGTTCTACTTCGCCGGCCACGGCATCCAGGTGGGCGGCATCAACTACCTCGTGCCGGTCGGGGCGCGGATCGCCAGCGAGTCCGACGTGCGCTATCAGGCCGTGGACGCCGGCCGCGTCCTGGGCAAGATGGAGGACGCCGGCAACGGCCTGAACCTCGTGATCCTGGACGCCTGCCGCAACAACCCCTTCGCGCGGTCCTTCCGCTCCGCCGCGGGCATGGGCCTGGCCAAGATGGACGCGCCCACGGGCAGCTTCATCGCCTACGCCACGGCCCCCGGCTCGGTCGCGGCCGACGGCTCGGGCAAGAACGGCGTGTACACCAAGCACCTTTTGCTGAACGTGAACACGCCGGGCCTCAGCGTGGAGGAGCTGTTCAAACGCGTGCGCCTGGGCGTCGTCGCCGAGACGGGCAAGAAGCAGGTGCCCTGGGAGGCCAGCTCGCTCACGGGCAGCTTCAGCTTCGCCGAATAGCCGGACACGCCCGGCGCACGGGTTGACGCCCCAGCCCGGCGGGCGCATAGTGGCCCCGCTTGTTCTCAGGGCGGGGTGCAATTCCCCACCGGCGGTATCCCGGCGCATGTCCGGGGAGCCCGCGAGCGCCCGCTCCATCGGGGAGCGGGGTCAGCAGACCCGGTGCGAGGCCGGGGCCGACGGTTACAGTCCGGATGAAAGAGAATACGGCAGCCAGCCCGCCGGGACGTCCGTTCCGGCGAGCCTTCCCGTCCGCGCGCCCCCGCTCGGCGGGAAGGTGTCTGTCCCGACGCCCTGATTCTGGTCCTTTTGCCTGCACGAGGAGGCAGCCATGAATCAGTCCCCGCTTGACGACTTCGGCGATTCGCAAACCCGCGTGAAACTGGCCCTGCGCTCCCTGGCCCAGGGCGGCGGCGTGCTCGTGGTGGACGACTGCAACCGGGAGAACGAGGGCGACCTCATCTTCCCGGCCCAGACCGTCAGCGAGGCGCAGATGGCCATGCTCATCCGCGAATGCAGCGGCATCGTCTGCCTGTGCATCACGGACGAGGCGGCCGATCGGCTGGCCCTGCCGCCCATGGTGGAGAAGAACACCAGCCGCAACAAGACGGCCTTCACCGTGACCATCGAGGCGGCCGAGGGCGTGACCACCGGCGTGTCCGCGGCCGACCGCGTGCGCACCGTGCGCGCGGCCGTGGCCCAAGACGCCCGGCCCGAGCACCTGCACCGCCCCGGCCACGTGTTCCCCCTGCGCGCCAAGCCCGGCGGGGTGCTGGAGCGCCGCGGCCACACCGAGGCCACCGTGGACCTCATGCGCCTGGCCGGGCTCGCGCCCGCCGGCGTGCTCTGCGAGCTGACCAACGCCGACGGCAGCATGGCCCGCCTGCCGGAGGTCGCGGCCTTCGGCCGGGCCCACGGCCTGCCGGTCCTCAGCGTGGAGGATCTGGCGGCGTACCGCCGGCGCGCGGAGCAGTAACCGCGTCCAAGGGCCGTCGGGGTTCCGCCCCGGCGGCCCATCCGTCGGCCGTTGCGCCGGCCGCCGGCCTGGGGTACTCAGCCCGTGGCGGCCATGCCGGCCGCCGCCATGCTCCCCACAAGGCGGCTTTATGCACACGCAGACCTTTGCGGGACTTCCCGCGCAATCCGTGATTTTCCTGCGCGATCTGGCGCTGAACAACACCAGGGACTGGTTCGACGCCAATCGGGCCGACTACGAGGAGCTGGTGCGCGATCCGCTGCGGGGCCTGCGCGCGGCCCTGCTGCCGGGCATGCTCGCCGTGGATCCCGCCTTCGAGCGGGGGCCGGGGGCCGGCCTCTCGCGCATCCGGCGCGACACGCGCTTCTCCCGCGACAAGTCACCCTTCCGGCCGCGGCAGTGGATTTCGTTCAAGCGCCCCGGCGCGGAATGGACCGGCCGGCCGGGCTTCTTCCTGGAGATCAGCCCCGAGGCCTGCCGCCACGGCATGGGCTTCTACTGTGCGGGAACGCGGGTCATGGCCGAGCTGCGCGCCCTGGCCGGCGAACGGCCGGCGGAATACGCCGCGGCCATGACCGGCGCCGAAGGCGCGGGCTACGATCTCGTCGGGGAGGTCTACAAGCGGCCCCGGCAGCCGCAGGGCGGGGATGCGCTGCCGGAATGCGTCCGGGAGCTGCACCGCCGCCGGAACGTGGCCCTGGTGCAGGAGATCCCGCTGGAAAAGGCCCTGGGCAATCCGGGCCTGGCCGGAATCCTCACGGCCGCCTACTCCGCCGCCGCGCCGCTGTACCGCCTGTGGATCGAGGCTCTGGAGCGCGCCGCGCGGCCCGCCGCCCCGGCCGAGGACGACTGGGGCTGAGCCGCGCCGCCGGCGGCCGGACTACTGGCCCTGCCGCCCCGGCCCCGTCTGGCCGTACCGCCCCGGATCGGCGTCGCCTTCGGGCTGGGCCGGCTGCGGAGCCAGGGCGTCCAGCGCCCGCCGGCTCACCAGCACGTACAACGCGCCGGGATTCTTCATCCGGCCGGCCACGAACTCGGCATAGGTCCCGGAACCGCAGAACAAATCCACATGGTTGCCCACGATGGCCCCGCCGGTGTCCTGAGCCAGGGCCAGTCCGGCGAGCTGCGAGGGGCCGCCGCTCTTGGGCGCAGGCAGGGGCACGCTCATGGCCAGGGCCGCGCCCAGGGGCACCTGCGAGCGGTCCACGGCGATGGAGCTCATGGGCGTGAGCAGCTTGCCCATGCTCCCGAAGGGGCCGCGGTCCGAGAGGCGGAAGAAGACGTAGCTCAGATCCGTGCTGAGCAGGTCCTTGGCCAGCTCGGGATGCTTTTGCACGAAGCTGCGGATGCGCGGCATGCTGGCCTCCTCGCGCGTGAGGTAGCCCCTGCGGATCACCGTGCGGCCCAGCATGGTCAGATCGCGGCCGTTCTTGTTGGCGTAGAGCACATGCTTCACTGTTCCGTCGGGCAGGATCAGCCGCCCGGACCCCTGGATCTGCAGGAAATAGAGGTCGACGCGGTCCTTGACCCAGGCCAGTTCCACGCCCCTGCCCTTGAGCGCGCCGGCGAAGTCGATGTCCCCGCGCGAATAGTACGGTTTGATGCCGTGCTTGGTCATCCGGTAGTAGAGCTTCTGCCCCTTCCAGCGCGAACGGAACTCGCCCAGGTCCACGCTGAGCATGTCCGGCGGCACGCCGTAGATGGGATAGGGATAGCCCGGCGCGGGCTCCAGGCTGGCCTCCAGATAGGGCTCATAGTAGCCGGTGACCAGCGTCTCCTGCTCCAGCGGGAACCACGTGAACACTTGGGCCAGGAGGGCCGGGTCGTCGTCCAGATAGGGCAGCGCCGCGAGGAGGTCCTCCAGGGACTGGCGCAGGGCCGACCAAGGGATGCGGTAGCCCGGCCGGGTGAAGGCGGCCTCGGACTGGGGCTTGGCCGTGACGTAGGCCAGACTGGACCTGAGCCCGGGCTCCAGGTCGCGCCAGGAGCGCAGCCCCTGGGTGGAAGGATGCATCTGGCGCACGCGGTCCATGGCCTGGGCCACCGTGAGCGGGGCGTAGGCCGGGGCCTCCACGGCCGGGGGCGGCGTCGGCGGCGCGGGCGGGGCCGGCGGCCGGGGAGTCGGAGGCCGGGCGCAGCCAAAGGCCAGGGCCAGGGCGAGCAGAAGGACGCCGGCGAGGATTCGGGACAGCCGGGAACAGGGGCGCGCCGCGGTGGTCCGGCGCGCGCAAAAGGCTTGGATCATGGTTCGTTCCTGTATTCGCGGAAGGCCGCGCGGGAGGTCAGGACCTCCTTGTATTCCTCGCTGTAGATCTTCAGCATGACCATGAGGAAGGTCAGGATGAGCGGGCCATAGATGATGCCCAACGCGCCGAAGGCGTGCAGACCGCCCAGGATGGCGAGGAAGATGAAGAACGGCGAGACCTGCGCGGCCTTGCGCATGAGCATGGGCCGCAGGATGGTGTCGATGTTGGTGACGATGATCACGTTATACAGCAGGAAGAACAGGGCCCAGCGCCAGTCGTTGTAGAAATAGAGGTAGGCCGTGGCCGGAATCCAGATGAGGCCGGTGCCGATGACCGGAATGAGCGCGGCCAAGCCCATCATCGCGCCCCAGAACAGCGGCGGGATGCCCACGATCCACAGCCCGAGAGCCCCGGCCAGCCCCTGCAGCACCGCGATGAACAGGCTGCCGATGAGCACCGCCTGGGAGACCTTCTGCAGGCTGTCGAAGATGAAGTCCTCCTGGTGCGTGCGCAGCGGGGCGAGATACTTGATCCGCTGCACCAGCCCGTGGCCCTCGCGCAGGAAGTAGAAGACCATGAACAGCATCAGGAAGAAGCGCAGCACCAGCTTGGCCATGTTGCCCACAAGCTTGGCGCTGATGTCCAGCATGGACTGCGAGAAGTTCCGCGCCAGGGTCAGGATCTGCGCCCGCAGGGACCCCTCGTCGATGCTCAGGAAGGGCAGCTGCTCGTGCAGCCACTGGAAGGCCTGATCGAAGCGCTGGCTGTGGGCGAATTCGGTCACGTCGGAGGCGTGGGCCCACTGCCGGATGGCGGTCATGGAGTCCATGCCCTGGGTCACCAGGCCCCAGACCAGGAAGGCCGTGGGCAGGATCAGCAGGAACACGATGACGGCCAGGGTCAGTCCGGCGGCGATGTTGGCCGCCAGGGCGCTGCCGCCCAGCCGGTGGAAGATGCGCAGGTTCATGGGCGAGAAGATGATCGCCAGCACCGCGGAGATGATGACGGTGTGCAGAAAGGGCTCCACCAGAACGAAGACGAAGAGGAACGAGACCACCAGGAAGAACAGCATGAAATAGGAAAAGATCTTGTTGGAATGCCCCGGATACGTCGGGTGGTCGTTCTGATCCGGAGTGTTCTGGGCGATGTCCGTCATGTGGTGGTGCCCGCCGGGTTGTTGGGGTTATGGGCGCCTTCAGCCCTACTGCGCGCGAGCACCGAACGCAAGGCCCGCGTGAGTTCCGCCGCCGAAACCGGCTTGCAGAGCACCTCGTCCATGCCCGCTTCCAGGCAGCGCTCGCGATCCTCGCGCCGGGCGTGGGCCGTCAGCGCCAGAACCGGCGTACGCGCGCCGGTCCGGAACTCGCCGGCGCGCAGACGCCGGGTCACGGCCAGGCCGTCCATGTCGCCCAAATCCAAATCCATAACCGCCAGGTCCACCGCCGATTCGTCCAGGAGCCGCTCGGCGGCCGCGCCGCTGGCGGCCTGGATCGCCGTGCAGCCCGCGTGCTCCAGGGCCTTGGCCACGAACACGCGGTTCACCTCGTTGTCCTCGGCCACGAGCACGCGCAGGCCCCGCAGGCCGGACGGGCCCGCCGCCTCCGCGCAGCGGCGCAGGGGCAGGCTGAAGAAAAACACGCTGCCCTCGCCGGGGCGGCTCTCCGCGCCGAGACTGCCGCCCAGGCGCTCGGCCAGGCGGCTCGCCATGGCCAGCCCCAGGCCGAGGCCGCCGGTGCGCCGGGTCAGATAGTCCTCGCCCTGGGTGAAACTCTCGAAAAGCCGCGGCAGACGCTCCGTCGGGATGCCGCGTCCGGTGTCGCGCACGCGCACGAGCAGCCGGAAGGCGTCGTCGCCGCCGCGCGCTGTCGCCGGGTCCTCCAGGGCCTCCAGCATGATGCTCCCGGACTCGGTGTTGGCCAGGGCGTTGTCGAGCAGATGGCCGAGCAGCTGGGCGATACGGTCGGGCGCGCCGCAGAGGCGTTCCGGAAGGGGCTCCAGCCGGAGGTGGAACGCGAGGCCCAGGGCCTCGGCGCGGCGACGGTGGCCGGCGGCGGCCTCGCGCAGGAAGACGGCGGGCGAAAAGTCCCGGCAGGACAGGTCGCAGCTGCCGGCCTCCAGGGTGGAGAACTCCAGCAGCCTGTTCAGGATGTCGATGAACGAAGTGGCCGCCGTGCGCAGGTGGGTGGCGGTCTCGCGCTGCTCCGGATTCAACTCGGAGAGCAGCAGCAGCTCGGCCATGCCCAGAATGCCGTTCATGGGCGTGCGCAGCTCGTGCGACAGGGTGGCCAGAAAGGCGGTCTTGGCGCGATCGGCCTCCTCCGCGGCGCGGCGGGCGCGGCGCAGCTCGGCCTCGGCCGCGTGCTTGGCCAGGGCCAGCTCGATGGCGTTGCGCAGCTCGCGGTCGCCGAAGGGCTTGAGCAGATAGCCGAAGGGCGCCGCGGCCAGGGCCCGGCGCATGGTCGCATCGTCGGAATAGGCCGTGAGGAAGATGACCGGCACGCCGAAGGCGCTGGTCATGCGGGCGGCGGCCTCGGTCCCGTCCATGTCGCCTTCGAGCCGGATGTCCATGAGCGCGAGGTTCGGCCGCAGGCGTTCGGCCAGTTCCAGGGCCGCCTCGCCGGTGGCGGCCTGCCCGGCCACGGCGTAGCCCAGACGCCGAAGCGCGTCCTGGACGTCCAGGCTGACGACGCGTTCGTCGTCGACCACGAGGATTCTTGGCTGCGTCATTGATCGTGACCCGGCTGATGGTGCATGGGGGGCGCGGAAGCGGCCGCCTGCGCGGGCCGGACCGTCAACTGCCGCCTGTGTAAGCCGGGCGCGTGACGCGGTCAAGGGCGGCCGGCGGACGGCGCGTCCGCTTCACGCAGATGCACGCCCCGCGCGTCCCAGTTCTTGTATTTTCCTGTCGATGTGTCTAAGGAAGAGCCGGGGTTCGCGCGCGGACGATTCAGTGGCGCGGACCCGGCGGGATTTCCCCCGTGCCGAGCGGCGGACAGCCGCGATTGGTGGGGCTGTGTCCAGATGTCGTCATCAACTTTCAAACCGCTTCAACTGGAGGAGTCCGCATGAAACGCATGTTCAAACATCTGCTTATCGCCGCCGCGGTGAGCGTGCTGGGCCTGAGCCTGGTCGGCTGCGGCCAGAAGGAGGAGAAGAAGGAGGAGAAGCCCGCCGCGGCCGCTCCCGCTCCCGCCGGCCCGAAGACCATCGTCTTCGCCTCCGACGCCACCTATCCCCCGATGCAGTACACCAACGAGCAGAAGGAAATCGTCGGCTTCGAGGTTGACGTGATCAAGGCCGCGGCCGAGAAGGCCGGCTTCAAGGCCGAGTTCAAGAACGTGGCCTGGGACGGCATCTTCGCTGGTCTGGCCGCCGGCAAGTACGACGCCATTTCCTCCAGCGTGTCCATCACCGACGAGCGCAAGGCCACCATGGACTTCTCCGACCCGATCATGGAGATCAAGCAGATGCTCGTCGTCGCCACCAAGGAGAAGGCCACCGACCTGGCCGGCATGAAGGGCAAGAGCATCGGCGCCCAGATCGGCACCACCAGCTACCTGGTGATCAAGGACGTCAAGGGCTTCAAGGCCATCAAGACCTACGACGAAGTGGGCCTGGCCATGGAAGACCTGGTGAAGGGCACCATCCAGGGCGTCGTCGCCGACAGCCCGGTCGCCGTGGAGTACACCTCCAAGAAGTACCCGGAAAAGATCAAGATCGCCGCCACCCTGAAGAGCGACAAGGTCGAGAACATCGGCATCGCCGTCAAGAAGGGCAACAAGGACGTGCTTGACCTCGTGAACAAGGGTCTCGCCGCCATCAAGTCCGACGGCACCTTCGACAAGATCAAGGCCGACCACCACATGCAGTAAGGCCCGCCCGGGGCTCTTTCCACGCGAATCCTCCGGGGGGCCGCTTGGCGGCCCCCCGGCATTTACACGAGGCCAACACCGACATGACCCGATCCAAAATCATCGACGTGGGAGAGGGGGCGGCCATCCCCTCGAAGAGCGACTGGGGGCTGTTCAACGCCTGGGGCATCAGCATCACCGGGGCGGTTCTCGGCATCATCGCCCTGCTGGTGCTCCATCCGGATCCCTACCGGCGGCTGATCGTCTACCTGGGCGACGGCATCGTCATCACCTTCCAGGTCACGCTCATGTCCATCTGCTGCGCCTGCATCATCGGCCTGATCACCGGCCTGGGCAGGGTGTCGAAGAACAAGTTCATCAACCTCATCGCCTCCACCTACGTCGAGATCATCCGCGGCATCCCCCTGCTGGTGCAGCTCTTCTACATTTATTACGCCCTGGGCCGCTTCCTCGACGTGCACGACCTCACCGCCGCGGTCATCGCCATGAGCGTATGCTACGGCGCCTACATGGGCGAGGTCTTCCGCGCCGGCATCAAGGCCATCGACAAGGGCCAGACCGAGGCCGCGCGCTCGCTGGGCTTCAATGGCCGGCAGACCATGTTCCTGGTCATCCTGCCGCAGGCTTGGCGGACCATCCTGCCCCCCGTGGGCAACGAGTTCATCGCGCTCCTCAAGGACACCTCGCTCGTGTCCATCCTGGCCGTCAGCGACCTGCTGCGCCGCGGCCGGGAGTTCTCCAGCGAGACCTTCCTCTATTTCGAAACCTACACCATGGTCGCCCTGGTCTATCTCGTCATCACGCTCCTGCTCTCCAAGGGCGTGAGCATCATGGAAGCGAGGCTCAGCCACTATGTCCGACACTAGCGCCCGACCCGCCGCCATCGTCGACATCCGCCACGTCAGCAAGAGTTTCGGGGCGCTCAAGGCCCTGAACAACGTCTCCATGACCATGAGCCTGGGCGAAAAGGTCGTGATCATCGGCCCCTCCGGCTCGGGCAAGAGCACCCTGCTCCGGTCGATCAACAAGCTGGAGACCGTGGATTCCGGTTCGATCATCGTCGACGGCCACGACATCAACGACCCCAAGACCGACATCAACAAGCTCCGCATGGAGCTGGGCATGGTCTTCCAGAGCTTCAACCTCTTTCCGCACAAGACCGTGCTGGAGAACCTGACCCTCGCGCCGATCAAGCTCAAGGGCCTTTCCCGCGCCGAGGCCGACGAGATCGCCCTGAAGCTCCTGGAGAAGGTCGGCATCAAGGACAAGGCCCACGTCTACCCCTCGCGCCTGTCCGGCGGGCAGCAGCAGCGCGTGGCCATCGCCCGCGCCCTGGCCATGAGCCCGAAGATCATGCTCTTCGACGAGCCCACCAGCGCCCTCGACCCGGAAATGATCGGCGAGGTGCTCGACGTCATGGTCACCCTGGCCAAGGAGGGCATGACCATGGCCGTGGTGACCCACGAGATGGGCTTCGCCCGCGAGGTGGCCGACCGCGTGGTGTTCATGGACCACGGCACGCTCATCGAGGAGGGCACGCCCGAGCACTTCTTCCAGAGCCCGGAGCACGAGCGCACCAAACTCTTCCTGAGCCAGATCCTCTAGCGCTGTCCGCGTTCCGCGCCGAAAAGGCCGCCTCCCCCGGGAGGCGGCCTTTTTTCGCGCCCTTGCGAAGCCGCGCGGCCCGGCGTACACATTTTGCCGTCCACCCAACGGAGGCTTTTCATGCGCACATTGCCCTGCCTCGCCCTCGCGGCCCTGCTTCTTTCCGGCTGCGGCCTTGCCGCCGCGCCCGCGCCGGAGGTCCCGGCCCCGCAAACCGCCCCGCAGCCGCCGGCCCCGCCGGCCGAGGCCGCCTGGGACGCGAGCGAGCTGACGCAGCGGCTCAACGTGCTGATCAACGACACCGATCCCGGTTCGCCCGACTGGGCCAAGGCCCAGGCCGAAATCGTCCGGCGCACGGCCAACGCCACCCTCCCCGGCGATCTGCGCATGGTCGTGAACCAGCTGGCCGCCTTCGACCCGCCGCGCCTGGCCGACCGCTGGCGCGCGCATCAGTCCGCCCAGGACGAGGACGCCGAGCTGTACGCCAGGAACCTGCCCGTGAACACCGACGCGGTGAGCGGCGCGCGCGTGGTGCGCCGCCTGGGTCCCGCGCTTTACCTCATCCGTCTGCCCGGCGGCGACACGGCCCTGTTCCGCAGCACCCGCCGGCTCAAGAACAACGCCCGGCTCAAGGGCGTGCCGGCCATGGAGCAGCCCCGGCCCAAGCCCGACCCGGCCAAGGGCGACCTCGTGGACGAGATGGACGAGGAGGCGCGGACCTTCGTGGAGCTCTCCCGCGCGGACGTGCGGCGCCTGCGCGCCGAGCGCGCCCCGGTGGAGGCCCGCCTGCGCGAGCAGGATTCCCGGCGCGAGCGTCTGACCCGCGAGATCCGCGACGAGTTGGACCGCCTGGACGGTCTGGCCCGCTCCGTCAACGAGGTGATCGGGCCGCGCCTGCTCCAGCGCCGGACCCCGCCCTCCACCGCCGCCCTGATCCGCAAGGTGGGCCGCATGGCGCGCACCTGGAGCCGCGAACAGTACTACCGCTACGCCGTGCCCGTCACCGGCCGGCCGGCCGTGGACGCCGTGCTCAAGGACTTCCTGGAGGAACGCCGCGGCGAGGTCCAGGACCTTCTGCGCTCCACCGGCGTCGGCCGCGGCCGCATGCGCGCCAATTCCGACACCATCGCCTTCAGAAGCTTCACCGCCGCGCCGCGGCTGTTGTCCATCCGGTTCGAGGAGCTGCGCGACACCGGCGGAGCCCACCCCAACCAGGCCTATGCGGGTTTCACCTTCGACCTGGGCGCGCAGACGCAGCTCGGCCTCTCGGACCTGTTCGGCGACCTGCCGGCGGCGCTCTCCCTGCTTTCGGAGCTGGCCGGCCGGCGCATGGATCTCGTCATGGGCGGCGCGCCCTTCCCGGAGGGCTATGCGCCCAAGGTCGAGAATTTCGCAGTGTTCGTGCTGGACGGCGGGGACTTGGTCGTCACCTTCCCGCCGTATCAGGTGGCGAGCTTCGCCCAGGGCCCGCAGACCCTGCGCGTGCCCCTGTCCCACCCCCGGCTCCAGCCGCTGCTGCGGCCGGCGTTCCTGGATCTGCTGGCCGCCGGCCCGGCGCAGGACGCGGCCGCGCCGGCCAAGGCCCCGCGCCACAAGCACAAGGCCAAGGCGCACCGAAAGTAGAGAGGGCCGAATTTCAGCGTGCGGCCTAGCGGCCGTTCTTGCGGTCGGCGCGGTTCTTCAGGGTCACGCCGGCCAGACAGCCGCACAAGAGGCCCAGGAAGACCATGCGCCCCATCTGCGCGCCCGGGATGAGCCAACCGGCGAACACGCCCAGGGAGCCGCCGATGAGGATGCCCCGCGCAAGATGGTTGAGGCTCCCGGCGAAGCGCTTGTCCGCCTCGCTCAGGCCCTGCTCCTGCGCGCTGTTGCGCGCCTCTTCCTCGCGGCGCTCACGTCTGGCCTGCTTGCCCATGCGTCCTCCCGGCTGCGCGAAGGGATCGCGCGCTGCGGATTGAAGCATAAAAGCGGCCTGCGCTCAAGCCCCGTCCGCGAACGGCGGGAGTACGCATTCACGGGACGTGCACTTGACATCGATTTTCAATTTCACTATCTTCCCTGGTGACGGCGCAGGCCCGCGTGGGCGCGCCGAAACAGAGGAGAATCGGTATGTGGCAAGAAATTCTGGTCTTCACAATCCTGGCGGTGACCGGAGGCCTGGTCCTCTGGCGCTTCTACAGAAACCTCACGGGGAAGTCCTCCTGTTGCGACGGGGACTGCGGCTGCAAGGGCTGCGGCGCAACGCACGCCAAGTCCGCCAAGGGAGCGGAGCTGCGCATGAGCCCGCACTCCGGCGGCGGGGGCGGCGGCTGTTGCTGCCATCGCTGATTCCGGCACGCCCGCTGAAAACCTCAACCGCCGCTTCAGAATGACGAGCTAAGGAGACGCCCATGAATTCGTGTCAGACCCTGCGCCGCGCGCAGGTCAATCAGAAACTGCGCATCTGCTCCATCGACGCCCAGGGTGAACTGGGCCGCAGGATCCGGGACATGGGGCTCATCCCCGGGGCCGAGGTCACGGTGGTGGGCAAGGCTCCGCTCAAGGACCCCGTGGCCCTGCGCCTGCGGGACTTCACCCTCACCCTGCGCAACAGCGAGGCCGACCACATCGTCGTCGAGCCCGCGGAGTAGCCCAATGGAGACAGAGACCTACACCATAGGTCTTGCCGGCAATCCCAACTGCGGCAAGACCACGATGTTCAACGCCCTGACGGGGGCCCACCAGCACGTGGGCAACTGGCCCGGCGTCACCGTGGAGAAGAAATCCGGCAAGGTGCACACCGAAGGGGCGATCCTCGAGGTCGTGGACCTGCCCGGCACCTATTCCCTCACCGCCTATTCCGACGACGAGCGCGCCGCGCGCAACTTCCTCACCGACGACCATCCGGACGCGGTGATCACCGTGCTCAACGCCGACGTGCTGGAGCGCAACCTCTACCTGGCCGTGCAGATCATGGAGCTGGGCGTGCCGCTGGTGCTGGCCCTGAACATGATGGACGAGGTGCGCAAGAGCGGCAAGGTCCTCAACGTCGCCCTGCTGACCAAGCTCATGGGCTGTCCGGCGGTGGAGACCGTGGCCCGCGCGGGCGTGGGCAAGCGCGAGCTCGTCGACGAGGCCATCCGCGTCGCCCGCGAAAAGAAGGGCCACGCCGAGCCGCTGCACATCACCTACGGCCCGGACCTCGATCCCGTGCTGGAGGAGATGCAGAAGATCATCAGCGCCGCCGGCCTGCTGGCCCAAAAGGGCCCGGCCCGTTGGGTGGGCATCAAGTACCTGGAGGGCGACGCCTCGGTGATCCGCCACGGCCGCGAGGAGAACCCCGGCGTCTCGCGCCAGCTGGAGGCCCTGGTGGACGAGGTGGCCCAGCACCTCAAGCTGACCCTCGGGGCCACGCCGGACGCGATCATCGCCGACTACCGCTACGGCTACATCGCCGGCATCGCCAAGCGGGTGGTCAGCTACCCCGGCAGCGACGCCCAGCGCATCCATCTCTCCGACCGCATGGACCGGGTGCTCACGCACCAGCTGATGGGCCCGGTGATCATGGGCCTGATCATCTACCTGCTCTACACCATCACCTTCGCCCTCGGGAAATACCCCATGGACGGCCTGGAGGCGGTCTTCGGCTGGTTGGGCGAGCTGGCCAAGAACGCCATGGGCGACGGCCTGCTGCGCTCGCTCATCGTCGACGGCGCCATCGCCGGCGTGGGCGGGGTCATGGGCTTCGTGCCGCTGATCATGATCATGTTCTTCCTGCTCTCGGCTCTGGAGGACACGGGCTACGTGGCGCGCATGGCCTACATGCTCGACCGCGTGTTCCGCATCTTCGGCCTGCACGGCGTGTCGGTGCTGCCGTTCATCATCTCCGGCGGCATCGCCGGCGGCTGCGCCGTGCCGGGCGTCATGGCCACGCGCACCCTGCGCAGCCCCAAGGAGAAGCTGGCCACCCTGCTGGTGGCCCCGTTCATGACCTGCGGGGCCAAGGTGCCGGTGTTCCTGATGCTCGCGGCGGCCTTCTTCAAGGGCTCGGAGGCCAACGTCATGACCGCCGTGACGCTGGCGGCCTGGGCCGCGGCCATGCTCGTGGCCCGGCTGCTGCGCTCCACGGTGGTCCGCGGCGAGAGCACGCCCTTCGTCATGGAGCTGCCGCCCTACCGCATGCCCACCCTGCGCGGCCTGTGCATCCACACCTGGGAGCGCTCCTGGCAGTATATGCGCAAGGCCGGCACCGTGATCCTGGGCATCTCCATCCTGCTTTGGGCGGCCATGACCTTCCCCAGCCTCAGCGCGGAGCAGGCCCGGCCCTTCGACGCGAAGATCGCCGCGCTCCAGATCAGGGCGGACGCGGAAAAGGCCCAGGCCCCGGCCGGAGCCGCCGTCGCCGGCGACGCGGCCGAGGCGCCGAAGAACCCGGCCGAGCAGGCTCTCGCCGCGGCCCTGGACGAAAAGTCCGAGGCCGAGCTGCTCAATTCCTACGCCGGACGCGCCGGCATGGCCCTGCAGACGCTGACCGCGCCGGCCGGCTTCAACTGGCGCGTGAACATCGCGCTTTTGGGCGGCTTCGCGGCCAAGGAGGTCATCGTCTCCACCCTGGGCACGGCCTACTCCCTGGGCAAGGTCGACGCCGAGGACGCCGCGCCCCTGTCGGAAAAGCTCTCCCAGGACGCGACCTTCAGCAAGGCCTCGGCGGTGGCGCTCATAGCCTTCGTCATCCTCTACGCGCCCTGCTTCGTGACCATCGTGGCCATGTCGCGCGAGGCCGGCTGGAAGTGGGCCGGATTCGCCATGCTCTTCAACACCAGCCTGGCCTACGTGGCCGCGGTGCTCCTCTACCAGGCCTCGCGGCTCGTCGCCTGAGGCCGCCCCCCAAGTCCGTCAACGCCCTCCGGGGCTCCGGGAGACATCCCCGGGGCCCCGGCCAGGGCTCCCGAGATTCCCCCCTCCCAAAGCGATTCAAACGCGGCGCGCGGCTTCCCTTTTCGTCGGCCAGCGGCTATGCTCCGCTTCGCGGCGCACCCCGCGCCCCCCGGCCAAGGCGCGCAAGGCAGCGCGCGGCCGGGCTCACCGCGAACCAAGGAGCACGCATGCCAGCCGACTTGCAGATCGTCCACACAGCCGCCGCCCCCGCCGCCATCGGCCCCTACAGCCAGGCCATCATTTGCGGGGGCATGGCCTACCTCAGCGGCCAGCTCGGCATCGAGCCGGACACCGGGGCCATTCCTGAAGATTTCGAGGACCAGGCGCGCCAGGCGCTGAAGAACGTCCAGGCCATTCTGGAGGCGGCCGGCTCGGCCCTTTCCCGCGTGGTCTCCGTGGACGTCTACCTCATCGACATGGGGCGCTTCGCCCAGTTCAACGCGATCTACGCCGAGGCCTTCGGCGCGCACAAGCCGGCACGCGTCGTCATCAGCGTGTCCGCGCTGCCGCGCGAGGCCCAGGTGGAGGTCCGCTGCCTCGCCGCTCTGGCCTGAGGTCATGAAAAAAGGCGGCGTCCCCAAAAGGACGCCGCCTTGCCGTCGTTTTCCGCAGCCTAGCAGCCGCAGCCGCCCGAACCGCAGCCCCCGGAGCCGCAACCGCCGGAACCGCAGCTGCCGCCCTCGCCGAGGGGATTCTCGGACTCCACGGTGAAGCCGTATTCATTCATATCAATACTCACCGCGCCGGAGGCCTCCAGGAGGGTCTTCTCGGCCAGGAGGGTGTAGCCGCCGGCCTCGAAGGTCTGGTCGCCGTCGTGGGCCTCGTCCAAGGCCAGCGACAGGCGCGGACCGCAGCAGCCGCCGGAGAGGAACACGCGGATGGGGGATTTGTCCTTGCCTTCGAAGTAGGCGTCCAACTGGGCCTTGGCGGCGTCGCTCATCGAGATCATGGGGTGCTCCTTGTGCGCCGTGCGGCGCGGGTTTGTTCTGCTCAACGGAAAATGGTGGGCCGCGACGATCCCGGTCCGTGCGTCTCGCTGCATCCGCCGCCCCGTCGTGAGCGAAAAGCAGGGGCGGCATTCCGTGTGGAACGCCGCCCCCTATGCGCATCGTGTCAGGAGCCCTTAACCGGCGCAGCCGGAGGATCCTCCGCTGCCGCATCCGCTGCATCCGCCTCCGCCGCCCACGTTCATGGGGTGCTCGGAATCGACGGTGAACCCGTACGGGGTCATGTCGATGCGGATCTCGCCGGTTTGCTCTCCCAGGGCCCGCTCCACCAGGAAGCTGTAGCCCTTCACGTCATAGGTGTCGTCGTTCTCACGCGGCTCATCCAGAGCCAGCGACAGCCTCGGGCCGCTTCAACCTCCGGACGCGAGAAACACCCGGATCGGTGTCTTTTCCTTGTCCGCGAAGTACCCGTCCAGCTGGGCCTTCGCGGAATCCGTCAACTCAACCATCGCTAGCCTCCTTAAAGCTCTGTGGTGGGGAGTGGAAAGATAATTGCCCCCCTTGGGTTTGTCAAATGAGTCCGCCGGAAGTGCGCGTCGGCCGTTGACCCGGGGGCCGGCTGTGCGCTAAACCTCAAGAAGCGGGACGGACGCGGGGCCGCCCGCCCAGGACCTTCCCCGCTCCCCCCACGAGGCTGCGCCATGAGCACCAAGGATCTCATCCTCTCCACAGCAAAGGACATGATCTCCGAGGTCGGCTTCCACAAGATGACCACGGCCAATCTGGCCCGCCGCGCGGACATCTCCGAGGGCACCATCTACCGCCACTTCGAGAGCAAGGAGGACATCCTCCAGCACATCCTGGACAACTTCGACCAGAAGTACCAGGCCTTGGCCGAACAGTGCCGCGCCCGCATGGATCGCGGGGCCATGAACCTCGACGACATGCTCGGCTGCCACTTCGTCTTTCTGGACACCAACACCGCGGACATCAAGATCGTTCTCGGCACCTACAGCATCCTCGACCCCACCAAGCGCTCCATGAACCGCCTCATCGACCGCATGCGCGCACTCTTTGAGGACTTCATCGGGCGCAGCATCGAAAACGGCACCCTCCGCGACGTGCCCCTGCGCAGCACCGCGCTGATCATCGCCAACATGTTCTTCGGCCTCATGCGCCTCAAGCTCTACTGGCCGGATTCCGAGGACTTCTCCGCGGACGCCGTGGGCTTTTGCCGCCGCAGTCTGGTCATCGGCTGGGAGGGAAAAAAGGCGTGAGCGAAACCAAGACCATCCTCAACGCGCGGGAGATGTCCCGCACGCTGGACCGCTTGGCCTCGGAAGTGGTGGAGCGCCGGGGCGAATCCGGCCCCCTCGTGCTCGTGGGCATCCAGCGCCGCGGCGTCGACCTGGCCCGCCGGCTGAAGAAACTCCTGGACGCGCGCCTGCCCGCGCCCGTCACCCTGGGCCTGCTGGACATCAATCTCTACCGCGACGACTGGAGCAACCTCGGCATCGCGCCGACCATCAGCAGCACCGAAATCCCGGCCGAAATCGAGGGCGCCAACGTCATCCTGGTGGACGACGTGCTCTTTTCCGGCCGCACCACCCGCGCCGCCCTGGAGGCCATTCTGGACTTCGGCCGGCCCAAGCGCGTGGAGCTCCTCGTGCTCATCGACCGCGGCCACCGCGAGCTGCCCATCCAGGCCGACTACGTGGGCAAGCGCGTCAACACCTCCAGCCAGGAGCACGTGGACGTGCTCGTGGCCGAGCGGGACGAACAGGACAAGGTCGTCCTGCGCGCCAAACCGGCGGCCTGACCGACCAGCCAACCGGATCATGCACCAGAACGATTCTTCCCACACGCCCGCGCGCCTTTCGCCGCAGGGCTGTCTGAGCCTCATCGGCATGGCCGGGGCCGGCAAGTCCACCCTCGGCCGCATCGTGGCCGACCGCCTGGGCTGGGCCCACATCGACACGGACCGCCTCCTGGAGGCCTATTACGGCATGCCGCTGCAGGCCCTGCTCGACGGCCTGGGCCTGGCGGACTTCCTCGCCGTGGAGAACAAGCTCGTGTCCATGCTCGGCGTGCGCCGGGCGGTCATCTCCACCGGCGGCAGCGTGGTCTACGGGGCCGAGGCCATGGAGCGCCTGCGCCTGCTCGGGCCCGTGATCTACCTGGAGATCGGCCTGGAGGACTTCCTGCGCCGCGTAACCCCGGACGACAACCGCGGCCTGGCCATCGCCCCGGGGCGCAGCCTGGCCGATCTCTTCGCGGAGCGCCAGCCGCTCTACAGCGCCGCTGCGGACTTCACCGTGCGCACGGACCGCCACGGCCACAAGGAAAGCCTGGAGCAGCTCATGGCCTGGCTGGAGGAAAACCCCGAATGAAGAAAATCCCCTTCAAGCACGCCGCGCTGCGCAAGCTCGCGGACCTCTACGCGCGCATGGACGAGGCCTACGCCGCCAGCGCGGCAGCCCTCGGCCTGACCTGCGAGGGCTGCCGCGACAACTGCTGCGAAAGCCTGTTCCGCCACCACACCTATCTCGAATGGCTGGACCTTCACGCCGCCTTCGCCGCCCTGCCCGAGGCCCGGCGCAAGGACATCCTCGCCGCCGCCGAGGAATGGCTGCGCATCCACCGCGGCGCGCTGCCCGGCGCCCGGCCGCGGGTGCCCTGTCCCCTGGTCCTGCGCGAGGGGGATCAGCTCTCCTGCGGCCTCTACGCCCATCGCCCGATGATCTGCCGGCTGCACGGCGTGCCCACGCTGCTCGTCCGGCCGGACGGCAAGCAGGCCGCCTTTCCCGGCTGCGGGCGCGCCCAGGAGCTGGGCAAGGCCGGCGGGGCGACGCTGAAGGCCCTGGACCGCACCCCCGTGCTCAGCGAGCTGGCCCTGCTGGAGATGGAGCTGCTGGGCCGCGAGCGCATGGCCCGGCTGCCCCGCGTGGACCTGAGCATCGCCGAAATGCTGCTCATGGGCGCGCCGAAAATCTGAGCGCGCCCCCGCGCTTGGCAATGGCGCGGCCGCCGTGCTAGGCTGCGCGCTGACCGGACCCGGCCCGGACGGGCCGTCCGGACCGCGCTGCCGCGCCCCCCGGAGGAAGCATGGCCTTCATGGAGTGGGACGAGTCGCTGGATCTCGGCGACGCCATGATCGACCGCCAGCACAGGCGGCTGGTGGATCTCATCAACGACGTGCATGACGTCTGCGCCGCCCCGGAGCGCGCCGACGAGATCATGCGCTGCATCACGGACATGTTCCTCTACGCCAAGGAGCACTTCTTCGACGAGGAGGGGCTCATGGAGCGCCTCTGCTACCCGGAGCGCGAGAGCCACATCGCCCTGCACCGGACCTTCGTGGACAAGGCCCGCGCCCTGGCGGACGAGTGCCTGGCCGACACCATGCGCGCCGAGGATCTGCTGGAGTATCTGGTGAGCTGGCTGCGCCGGCACATCGCCCTGGAGGACGCCAAGATCGTGCGCCTCGCCCGGTGCCTGCCCGCGAAATGACCGCGCCCGCGCCCGGACGAAAAGGCCCCGGACGCGCCGGGGCCTTTTGTTTTCGCCACGCGGGGAACGGCTAGGACTCGCCGCCGGCGCGCACGGGATAGGGCGTTTTGGCCGCCCGCACGGCCGCGCCCAGCCAGGCCACGGCCTCGCCCAGGTGCGCCATGTTGCGCAGGCCTTCGGCGTCGCCGGCCACCTTGCCCGGCTCCAGCCCGTAGCCCATGTTCCAGTAGGTGGAGCCCGGCACGATCATCTGGGAGATGAAGAACAGGTGGTTGATGGAGTCGAACACGTGGGTGGCCCCGCCGCGGCGCACGGCGACCACGGCCGCGCCGATCTTGCCGGCCAGGGCGCAGCCGTTGGCCATGGCCACGAAGCCCGCGCGGTCGATGAAGGCCTTCATCTCCGTGGAGACGTCCGCGAAATAGGTCGGCGAGCCGAGCAGCACGGCGTCCGCCTCCAGGACCTTGGCGAAGGCCTCGTTGAACACGTCCTTGCCGCCGAAGACGCAGCGGCCGTCCTTCTTCTCCCAGCACTTGAAGCAGGCGCGGCAGCCCTGGATCTGCCGGCCGCCGACCTGGACCAGCTCGGTGTCCCAGCCGGCCTTGGCCAGGGGCGCCAGGGCCGCCTTGAGAAGGGTCTCCGTGTTGCCGCCCTTGCGCGGACTACCGTTGATGGCCACGACTTTCATGGGCTATCCTCCGTGTTTTTTCTTGACTCCCGCACCCGAGACTCCTAGCACTTACGGAAAGCGTGCAGATCGTGCAAGTACTGTTTTTTTGGTTCCGTACTATCACGATGTATAGCATCGGAGGACAACATGAACGACCCACGTCCCCTCAAGACCTTCGGCGACAAGACCTATCGCTGCTTCTTCGAGCTGGCGCTGCTGGTCATGGGCGGCAAATGGAAGCCGATCATCCTCTACCGCCTGGGCGTGCACGGCGTGCTGCGCTTCAGCGAACTCAAGCGCTCCATCCCGGAGGTCACCGACCGCATGCTCACGCGGCAGTTGCGCGAGCTGGAGGCCGACGGGCTGATCACCCGCGAGGTCTACCGCGAGGTGCCGCCGCGCGTGGAGTACGGCCTGACCTCGCTGGGCCAGGGCCTGTTCCCCATCCTGCTGGACATGCGCAACTGGGGCGCGGACTACGAAAAGGCGCGCGGCATGTCGGACGAGGCCACGGACGAGAAGTGCGCGGTCTACCCCTGGCCCACCCTGCCCTCGCGCAGCGCCGCGGAAAAACGCGCCGCCTTCCAGGGCTGACCGCCCGCGCGCTCCGATCGGCAAAAAAAACGGGAGGCCGCACGGCCTCCCGTCAGCGTCCGCAAACGCTCCGGCCCTACTTCTCCAGGGCCAGGATGGGCGCGACCACCTTGGCGATGGCCTGCCCCGTGG